>LXOW01460172.1_pt1 | contig 10783 bp, 2 predicted proteins | sample 1368591 | NCBI WGS metagenome assembly LXOW01 (sample SAMN04884650, study PRJNA319009) | bovine gut metagenome | isolation source: Cow rumen | host: Bos taurus | place: Italy: Legnaro (PD) | collected 2014-07-09
GAATGTGTATAAGAGACAGGATCGAGGTTATCTCGGCCCTGACGTTGAGCGACTTCGCGCCGCGGTTTGCCTCGGTGATGATGCTCTGGGCCTCGGGATCGTCGATCGAGGACTGGAACTTGACCTTGTTGCTGCCGATCGTGTGCGTGTCGGAGCGAAGCGCAAAGACGTAGATCGTCTGCTTGTCGGTCGAATCGGCGGGAATGCGCACGACCGGGAGCTGCGCGTCGCTGTTGTCGGCCATCGGCTCGTCGATGGTGTCGCTCGTCGTGCTGAAGCGGAAGTAGTCCTTCCAGTCCTCGCCCTGCACGTCGGTGAACTGCGGCGTGATCGTGACGTAGAGGTCGTTGGAGTAGGCCTGGGAGAGCGAGACAAGGAGAACGGCCGCATGCTGCGCGTAGGCGCTGTTCGCGACGATTTCCGCACGGTCACTTTCCACTACGATGCTCGGCGGCATCGGCTCGATGCACTTCACCGTCCTGGTGAGGAAGTCCTCGATGCGCAGCGACTGGCTGCTGAAATTGTAGTAAGGATACGCGCTAAGTACGATGTTCGCCGTCCTGCCCTCGCCGCCAACGGCGCCGCGGATCGCAAAGTCGGCCGGCGTTGCCTGCCCGCCCGCGAAGGTAACGGTGCCGACGTGCTTGGGCTCGATGGTGCCGGACGAATCGACTCGCATGTTGACGATGTTGTCCGTGTCGACGTAGAAGGCGTTTTCGTTCTCGGACCAGACGTAGAGGGTGACGGCGTTGGTCGACGGCGCGTCGATGACGAGACGAGGCGCAATGCCGCCGCCGGTTACAGTGGAATTCTCGTGCACGGAACGCCAATACGCGGGATCCTCGTCGTCGCTGGAGAAGTCAATCGTCTGCACGAAGAAGCCGCAGTCCGCGAGCGTCGTATTGTTGTGCCACTTCGCAAGATAGTCAGTCTCGGAGAGCGGCGGCTGCACGGGGTTCCTGACGCGCCACGAGCAAAGGACGGTGTTCGTGGTCACCGCGCCCGTGCCAGGATCGGGATCGGAGGTCTGGTCGAAGGCGAAGTTCCAGAAGGAGCGCAGCGGGTTGAGGGCATAGACACCGCCGCTGTCGGAAGTCGACGGATACGTGTCGACCGCGTATTCCGACTCCTTCGCCGCAAGGACGATCGGAAGCGCGAAGTCGCCCGGCTTCGTCGTGTACTTGAAGATAAGCTTGGTAGAGAAGTCGCCGTCCGCAGCATACGACACGAGCGTCGCGTAGTCAAGACGACCAGAGACGTAGATGCCGATCTGCATTGGCTGCATGTACTGGGCCAACTCTGGCGAACCAATACCAGTGTACTGGAGGTACCAGCGGTTGCCATTCGCCTGAGGCGCAATCAGGCGTATCTTGAAGTAGAGGTCTTCGCCTGACTTCAGCGGATTAGTCAGGCTCGCAACGGCGCTATCCAGGTTTACGCCGTTTGCGTCGCACGGCCTGATGTCCAATATGTCGCCGGCGGCGTTGGCGGCAAATCCCGCAAACAGTCCGAGTGCGGCAGTCAGAACGATGGATGTCAGTTTCTTTTTCATGTTAGTTGCCCTTCTACTTCAAATTTTTCTTCTTTGCGTTTATGGCCTCGTTTTCGCGGTTGGTCCGCTCGCGCACGATGTTCTGCGAAAGGATGCGGTTCTTCTCGATCTCGGCGGCCTCGGACTCGAGACGGGCCCTGAGCTCGGCGTACTTCGGTGAATTGGTGTCGTCGCCAAGCGCGGCGATCTCGCGCCTCGTCGCGGCCATGCGGCGCATGATCTCCTTCTGGTCGTCGCGCTGCACCTTGAGCTGGCGGAGGTAATCGGGATCGTCCATCCTCGCATACGGCTCGTTGTACGGGTCGGCCGGCGCCTCGGGGCCGCGCCGAAGCACGACGACGAGAACGACCGCGACCGCCAACGCGGCCAGCGCGGCGAGAACGGCGATAGCTATTTTCTTTCCTGCCTTATTCGCCATAATAGTTCCTTTGCTTCAAAACCTCGACGCCCATTGTACGCTGGCGCGTGTCAATCGACCAGAAGTAGCCGATGCCGCATGGCCCGTGCATATTCCACCAGTCGACAAACGGCTTGAGCGAGAATGGATCTTCGATTTCAATGCGGGACAGACCCTCCTCAGAGAACGAATCGGGCTGGAAGACGAACATACGCAGCGGTTCCCAATTCGAGAGCTCGGTCGCCGTGGTGTAGTTGTTGAGAAGACGTCCGGTGGGCTTGAACGTGACGCTGGACCAGTCGCCCGGCCTGTCGTCGTAGTCGATTGTGTTGGACTTCGGCTCGCGACCGCGTATCACATAGGGCGTCCAGTGCGTGTACTTGTCGTTCGGGCCGCGCCACTTGTGTTCCTCCGGGGCCGGAAGGGTGGCGTACTTATTCGTGATCATCATGTAGACCGCCATGCGGACATTCGTCGATACGGAACCGTCAGGACGCGTAATCTTGTGCTCGATTTCCGACTCTCCGGGCGGCGGCATGAGCGTACCGCCGAACAGCACGAGTCCGTCGGCCGTCGGGTCCATGTCGAGCCAGTACATCTCGGTAAGCGTCATGTTCGTGACAAAGGTGTCGTTCATCGTCCTGAACTCAGCGAGCTTGATCTCGCCGGCGGCAATGTTGGCGAACGGATTGCCGAAGATGTCGGTTCCTCCCTCGAGCCAGTCGACGATGGCGTCGCGATACTCGTTGTCCTCGTCGACGCCGAGCTCTGCGATGCGCGGATCGGGCGCGGCCTTCGCAATGACCGTGACGTTGTTCGAAGCGCCCTTGCCTACGCCGGTGAGCTCGTACAGACGCGGCTGCGTCGTAGTAATGGGCGAGAGGGAGTCAATCGCGGAAATGCCGTTTGTCGTCACCGACCCGACGACATACCACGGGTCGACGCGGTACGTCACGTTGGTGCCATGCAGGCTGCCCTTCGGAATCGAGAGCATAAACATCTCGTTCGTGAAGTCTCCGCCTTCGAGCGAGTGGAGGATGTGGCTGCCGTCGACAGTCATGTAGACAAGGATGTTGACAGGGTTCGGCCGCGGGTGGTCGCCTATTATCTGGACTACGCCGTTGCCGCCGTTGATGCGGCCGGGCGTCTTGAGCATAATGTTGTTCCAGTCGTTCGTGGCGCTGCCGTTGTTCCGGAAAACGCCCAGCGAGCACGGCTCGCCGCCGTCGTCGTCAACACCGACGTAGAAGAACTCGGACCTCGGCATGCGCGAATTGAGGAAATTGACGGTGTTCGTCGGATGGTACCGCGCGAGGTACTCGGGGAGATCCCACCACCAGTTCGTACCCATCGCCACGATCTCATGCTCTACGATGCCGCTCGAGCGGACGAGCTGGATCGCGAAGGGCTTGTACGAGGTAATCTCGGTGTCGCCGTTCTTGTCGCCAGACATGTTCGTGAGGCGGTTGTCGTCAATGTGCCAGACGCCGTCAAGCGTGCCGTCTTCGTACTTGAGCTTCCCGGTAGTGCGCGCCTGCTGGTTCGCGATGACGCGGAACACCTTGTTCGCGGTCGGGTCTATCCACTTCGCGTCCTTCGTACCGGTAAGATCATCCATACCGAACGTCGCAAGCGTGTTCGTCACGACCATGTCGTTGTCCTTCTGCCCGTCGAGGAACCTGACATACCAACCGGAGATGTCAGCTTCTGGCGGCTGCACAATCTCGATGTACTGGCAATCGGCGTCGGTGTTCTGCAGCGAATCGTCAAACAGCCCGAAGACGTTGACCTCGTTTATCCACGCCCAGCCCGGGGCGACGTTGTCGAGGATGTTGTAGGCGGCGAACGATTCGCCCTTGCCGAGACTCGCGTTGAAGTCGAGCGGACGGTACCACCTGGGAATCTCCCAGTCGGCCGAGGTGAGCCAGTTCGTCGTCGGAATCGTCGAGCCCTTCGTGTAGTAGACGACTTCGAGCGTGTACTGCACGTACTTTGGCGGATTCAGCGATGCGCCCACGACCGCCTCTGGGCTCGTGCGCTGGCTCGAACGATACACGTAATGTCCGTCGGTCGAGTCGGTCGTCTGGGTGAGCCACGCCGACTTGTGGCCGGACGAGTCTTTCCACATGTCGTAGCCCCACGGCGAGACGCCGCCATCCACCGTGCCGCTCTTGCCCTGGTCGAACCAGTGCAGGCGCACGCGAGGCTTGCGGTCGAAGTCGATGTCGGACGCGAGCTGGGCGCCGTAGATTTCGCACTGCACGCCCCATGCCTCGCCGCAAAGCGGCTGCTCGCTCGTGCTCGGGACGTTCGGCACCTCAGCCGTTCCCGCCATGTCGCTCTTGAAGCAGCCGACGTTCCTGAAGCCCATCCTGGCGCGGACTGCTTCACTGACGAACAGCTCGTCGAGAAGGACGCGAACCGGCGGATCCGCCGCGCCGGGTACGCTCGCGTTGCCGCCGCCGGCGATGTCCTCCTGGATGCCAAGGATGCCGACAACGGCGAGGCGGAACGCCTTGTAGGACTCACCCGGGTCGGTCTTGTAGCTGTAAGTCTCGTACCAGTCGTTCGTCACCATGAAGACGGCGTTCTCGATCTTCACCCACGTACCGTCGTCCGTTTCGGAGGCGTTCTTGGAGCCGAATAGCACGACCGTGGCAGGCGCGTCGCCCGACGCGTACTTACGCGCCTTGAACGAGACCTCGCCGACGACGTTCGAGGTGAACGTCGGCGTCTGAACGAACGGCTTGTGCTGTTTGTAAGACTCGCGGTCGCTCACGTCAATCATGGAAACGTTGTAATTCTCGTCGACAGAGTTGTTGAGCGCGAGCGAAAGGCCCGCCCTGCCGGCTTCGGCCGCAAAGTCGGAAAGGAACATCATCCTCTCGGTATCTTGATCTCCACCGACTGTGCGCATGTTCCAGCCCCACCAGCTGTGGACGTCCACTGGCGGTTCGTCGCTCACCACGATTGAAGTTACCGTTACCTCTCCGAACCTCGTAGTGTCCATCGAGTTTACGATAGTAGAGATCACATTCGTGTTGACGACGACACGCAGCATGCCCGTCACCGAATGGAGGCCCAGGTAGGTGTTCAGTACGCCCTTCCTGCGCTCGGACTCGCTCATCGTCGCAAAATTGTAGTTCGTAATCGTCGTCCAGTAGCCGCTGCTGAACGACTTGTCAAACGTGTCAACCATCGAGTAGTCGACATTGTTCGTCGCTATCTGCAACAGCAGCGACGCATTGGCCTGCGCGTCCTTGTAGCCGACAGAAACCATTCCGAGGCCTATGCCGCGGTGATAGCCGTCTCCGCCACGGCCATCGTTCGCCGTGTAGTCCATAAGCGGCGAGCGGATTGCGGAAGGCGTCTCGAGGTTCGACCGCTTGGCACTCATCAGGATGTTGTTGTCCTTCGTCCAGCACGAGGTGAAGACGAAGTTGGTGAAGAAGGGGGACTGCTTGGTGAGTGCCGCAGAAGCCCACGAGGGCGCGATTCCCTCGGCCAGCACATCCTTTCCGTTCCAGTCTCCGCCACGCCACTGCCTAAGTTCCACCGTGTCTATGGCGACATCAGAAGAAGCCGGGCCAACCGCGAACCTGACGGAGCAGTCCTTCGTGGTGTAAAGCGGAATGGTTTGCGTTTCGCCTCCAAAACCGTCGACATTGATAGTCTTGTACGGTGTAGAACCTGTCTCTTATACACATCTGACGCTGCCGACNNGTCTTGTACGGTGTAGAACCCCAGTCGCCACGGCCCGCCGTGCCAAGGAAGAGATTAATGGTCTGCGCTGGCGCCGAACCCTCGACTGCGTTGAGGTTTACACTCGTATAGGTTGCCGAATGACGCCCAGGCATCAAGTTCCAACCAGGATAATTTTCGTCTTGCAGGTCCTCCTCTGCGCAGTTCTTGATACCCTGGAGGTTGCTAACCTGGCTGAGCGCCAAACCATCAAAGGAATCCCGCGTCTTACCGTTACTCGGGAAGTTACCAACGGTTATCTGAGTCGTATGCGAAAACTCGGGACGCCCGAAGACGCCAGGGCAGTTGGCCGAAAGAACGCCATACGAGCCCTTTGCGAGGCGCTTTGACTGGTCGACGTCCTTGAAGCAGACACCAAGCCAGTTGGCGTTGCGACCATTCTTAGTATCGGCGGCAACCGTTCCTATCGGCGATGTGCCAAGCGCGACACCGCAACGTCGAATGCCTGCAACTACCCAAGTGCAGTTGTTCGGAACATCGTTCGAAACAGAAATGAACAAAGGATGGAACAGCTGGCTACTGCTATTCTCGAGCGCCGTCACCGCATTTACGTCAAAGGTCGTGTTCGTCCTTGCAATTATAAGTTCTGGCTCCTTAGTTCCAGAAGGCGTCACGTTCCAGCGATAGAGGCAAAGCCGCTGACCGCGGTTCGCATTGCTGTTGTTGCCGAGCCATTCCCACCTCGCCTCGTAGCAGCCCTTGTTCGGCAGGTAGTTGGCGACGACCGAAAGCGAGGCGTTGCCCTTGAAGTTCTTGTTGGCGTTGAGGTCAAACGCCGTTCTCGCGACGAACGTGTAGTTCTGGAGATTGAGGATGTTGTCGTTTCCGCCGAAGTAGTAGGCGAAATCCTCAAAGCGGATGTACTGGGTAAGGCGCGCATTAAACGAAATCGACTCAAGGCCGCGCGGCGCCTTTGCCGCGTCGGTGAACTGCAAGTAGCCCTTGCCGTAGCCCTCCATCTGCAGGGCGACACCGGCGTTATCCCTGTCATCGCGGTACTTCTTGGCGATCCACTGGCCCTGGCCGACTTCCCAAAGACCGTTCGTGTCGCTCGCGAACGTCTCGTACGTCTTGCGGCCGTACATGTGGTTGGGCTTGATGTCGGTAAGTCCCGTGACGAACATCCACGACGCGTTCGTCACCGCCATGTCTCCCCATTCGGAGAAATCGTCATCAAACGTCTGCTTCGTGGGCGAGACGCCGACCTTGTAGGCGTTCGTCGTCGAAGTGCCGACGAAGACAGGACGCACCAGATTGCCGTTCTTGTCGTGCCCCTCGCGGGCAAGCGCGTCGCTCCAGCCGTTCACGTTCTGGTAGTCGGCGTGAACAACCGTCAGCGACATTGACGCATCGTCTATCTGGAACATGACGTATCCCGTCACGGCATCCAAGGTCAGAGTCGACCAACTGTCGGAAGTGCCCTCCTCAAGTGAATCGCTCACGGGGAAGCTTGGGTTGTCCGACCTGCAGCGCCAGTAGTTCGTAGACGCGACGTATTCGGCAAAAAGCTCGGTCTGCCGGTCATTCGCCTCGATACGGTACTTGATTTCGCCCGTCTGGTCTTCCTTCGTCTGCAGGAAACCGCGCCAGACATGGTCCTCGACGAGCGACAAGTGAACACGATGGGATATCTCGGAATCACCGCGGCGGTAGACGACGTCCAGCCCGGAATAGTCGCTCTTCCCTTCGCGCAGGCGGAAATACCAGTCTTTGCCGCCGCTCGCGAATGTCGCACCGTTAAGACGGTTGGTAAGGACGCCGCGATCCTCGGTGTAGTCTATCGAGGCGTTGCTCGCCCCAGAATAGTCGACGTACTTGTAGAACGGCGCCTGCGACCTGTATTCAAACCAGTACTCGACGTCACCCACGCGGCCCGGGAGATCAAGCGGAGCAAGCGACTTAAAGCCATTTTCGGGAAGGAGGTCGGCCGTCTTCCACTCGCCGAGCCGCTGGTTGAGGTAGCGCCAGCGGTAGTGCATCGTCGCAGAAGCGAAGAACGTGCTTGTGTCGGGCACAGAGCCATCACCCGCGTTCAAGGTGAACACAGGCGCAGCATGGCTAAGCAAGTTCGTGTCGGCCGCCGACGGATACGGCACGCTCGCAGCAAGTTCCCAGCCAAGTGTCTGCAAGCCAGACTTCGCTTCGTCGTAATGACCCGCCGACACCAAATCGCCGCGCATTGCAGGAATTGAGGCGATAATGTTGTCGAGAAGGATGAAGCCACCTTCGTCTATGCCGAAGGCAATTGTACCAGAGTGAGGAACGCAAGTCGTGCGCCTTATGCGGAACCTAATTGGACCAGATATGTCAAGCGGAACGACAACGCGGAAGAAGTTGTCCATCGTGCCGCCATTCTGCACATCAAGAGTAAGCTCTTCCGTCTTCGCACACTTTTCGAAATTCGTCGTTCCATCGCGCTTGTACGGAATCATCGGTACCGCATGCCAGCAACTTTCAAGGTTGCCGTACCAGTTTGTTATGATTGCCGTAACTTCATCGGTGTCAGGATCTTTCTCTATCGTGTATGTAACACAGTTTATATCCGTTGGAAGAAGTCCTTCTACCGTATTCGTCGCAATTTCAACGACAAGTTTATAGTTGGCGTAATCTTCAGCGGCACGACACCAGCCATTGACTGCATCAAAGTAAATCGTACCGATGCCATTTGTAAAGCAGGAAGAATAGACTGTGGCGTCTTCTGTATTACGCATTACAATTTGACCGGCCGTGCTTGGATTCGCTTTCGTTAATATACTAGCCTTAATGCTATAGGATGTTGATGAATATGGAAGATAGTTCTGAGTACTGTCTAAATCAACAGGGGTTCCCGTTGTACCAGAACCGATAGTATTACCATTTACATCTTTCACGCGCGCCGCGCCAGTTGGACATGTATTACCATGTCGGCAATCAACAAGATGCCAAAGCCGTGCACCATAGCTCTTCGTCCAAAGGGTGCACTCCGTACCAGTTTGGAGATTGTAGGGGAGACTCGTGCCACCTGTATTGGCAAATTCCCAGAAAGTTGACTGCGTCTTGGCCTTGCTATCCCATCCTTGATAGTTGATCGGACACCTTTCGTTTGGCGGCAAATCAGCATTCGTGTCTCGATTCATCAATAGAATGCGTCCCGAATCACCGTTCGTGCCGCCAATCTTAGTATACGGCTGACTCTCGATAACATGGATCTCGATAGAGTGGCTGATCGGCTCGTACCCCTCTGTTTCCGTCGGCAGGAACACAGCGCGATAGTAGCCGGTCTCAGTAATGTCCGTCGTATTCTCGAACGTCTGCGATGGATTGTAAACGGAGTAAATTATATTAGAAACACCGCCAAAGGCCAAGGCGCCAAAATTCGTGATTGCACCTGGCGTATCAGAGACATCCCAATCGGTCTTGTCCATTGCGGGCAACGACACCCAGTAGTTGCGCTTCAGGCCGTCGATGCTGACAGCCGAGCCCTGGGAAGTGAAGTCTTCGTTTATAATAGTCTCGTACTCTGCCTTTATCCAATCGGCAGAGGCGGCTCCGTTGTAAATGCGAAGCTCGTCCATATTGCCCTTCAGCGAATCGGTGGAGGCCTTGTTGCAGTAGGAGCCGAAAGTCCAGTAGGTGCCGGTCGTGTTTATCAGCTTATTGTTGATCGAACCATTCTTCGACAGATAAGAGTCACCATTGAAGTACAAATCCAGGGTGCCAGTATTTGTTCCGTGCGTAGGATTGTTGTACGAGAAGGCAATATAGCCCCAAGTCTTGTCGGCAAGATTAGTTTTCGTCATGTCGGAACCCCAGACATGACCGGAGGCAGTGGCAATGGAAATCAACTTGCCCTGCTCCTGAATAAGCAGATATCCCGATTCCGTTCCTCCCCAAGCTGACTTGCTTCCGCCAAGGATATGAGTGCCATTGCTGTTGCCGCCATTGCCGTCGCGCCTATACCAGCCCGAAACGGAGAATACGCCAGCATTATTCAATTTAGGGGACGGATTGTTTACGAGAAGGCCGATTGCGTTGCTCGTACCCTTCTTCAAGCTGCCGGCGACGACGCCCAAGCTCAAATCGGCAGTGACAGACCCAGTCGCGCCAGGCTTTACGGTGAGATTGTTGCCGACGGCATTTGTAATCGTATTGCCGCCGTGGATGACGACTACGTATTCCGACCACACTTCCGCAGGGTTGTTCTCGGGCGGCGTGCGGCCGTCCTTGAGGCACCAGTACATCGTGATTGTCGCGCCCTCGGGCGGGAGCAACGGTACTCTCACCCAAATAAGCGACTCGCCCGAAGTGTTCCACGTCTCGACTTCATAGGGAAGAGGGTTCTTCGCGCCGTCGAGGAAGGACAACTTGCTGCTGTCAGATCCAGCACGCGCATACGAGAAGCCGTAGAACCGATCTTCGGAAATCCTAACGAGCGCAGGGAAGTTCGTAAGCGTTCCTGTCGCGCCAGTCGGGGCGGAAATTTTTATGTCGACATGGTCACGGAAGAGCTGCGAAGGGTCATCCCACATTGCGAACTGCGACGTGTTGGTCGCGCCGCTCCAGTTCGCGGTGGCGTCGACCATCGCTATGACGGTCCAGATGCCGTCAACATTGATCGCCGTTGTGTCATAAACCCAGTCGGAAACATTGCCAATATCCTCGCCAAGGACATAGGCATACTTAACCTCGCCCCATGTCGCGGTAGCCGTCGGTACATTTGGCGTAGCGCCGATGCGCCAGCCAGTCAGCACCGGTTGCGTGACCGCGTTTGCTGCAGGAGCAATCGTCCACTCGCCTGAATACGGCGCAGACGAGACAGGGTCAGTATCCCAGACATAGTTAACCGCAGCACCGTTGCCAAGAAGCGAGAACGTAAACTGATGTGCGCCGCCAGCAGTAGCACTTGTCTCGCCCGCCGTTAGCTCGTAATGCTCGTAATCGAGCGAGGCGAAGCCCTGCTTTTCGGTCCCGTCATAGACAAGCCCGGTATTTATCGTCGGCAGAGCCACAGTCTGGGGAGCGATCGTCCAAGATCCCTCGACCGCTTCCGTTGAGTTGTCAGACCACGTCGTATTGGCGATGTCATTCAGACC
>LXOW01034475.1_pt1 | contig 10781 bp, 4 predicted proteins | sample 1368591 | NCBI WGS metagenome assembly LXOW01 (sample SAMN04884650, study PRJNA319009) | bovine gut metagenome | isolation source: Cow rumen | host: Bos taurus | place: Italy: Legnaro (PD) | collected 2014-07-09
TCCTAATGTGTGTTTTTATCGCCGGAAGGCCCGTACTTCCACCGTTCCGGGGGTGGGGGTTCCGTTGACAAACGGCTGAATATCAAAGGCCACCGTATCAATTCCCTCCGGCATGGTGAACTTGACGTGGAGGGTGTCCCGCTCGTCGGCCTTCATCCTGCCGGGCTGGCGAAGACGGAGGTAGGGCTGCCACTCGGCCGGGACCTCGAAACGGATATCGGCCTTCCGGGTGTTGCCGTTGCCGTGGCGGAAGAACATGTCGCGGGTCTGGCCCGGCGCCAGGCTCCCGAAACTGAGTACCTTGTGGCTCATGTACAGGCCCTCGCCCATGGCATAGGGCCGGTCTTCCTCGATGGGATGGTTGTAGCCCACCACCTCTCCCTGCAGGGTGAAGCGGCGCATCGGGACGGGAGAGTTGCGGTACTGCACCTGCACTTCCTGCAGGATCTTACCGGGACGGTAGGCCGGGTTGTAGGTCACCTCGATCACTTCGTCGGCCCCGGGGGCCACGGGCTCGCGGGTGCTCTGGGCGGCCGTGCAGCCGCACTGGGTGTAGGTCTGGACGGGGAAGAGGGTGTCCGGAAAGTCGTTCCGGGCCAGGATCTTCACGGTGACGGGGCCGTCAATCTCCTGGATCTTTCCCAGGGAGACCACGCCGTCTTCACGCACGCGTAAAGTGCGCACGCCGTCCTTCGCGCCGCAGGCGGCCAGCGCGAGAAGGAGGCTCAGGAATAAGGTTCTTTTCATGATGTTCAGAGTCCGGAAACGGTGTCGTTATACAGGCCGAAGCCATTGAGCAGGGGACAGGCCTTGGCCTGTTTGATCTGGATGCGCACGGCGTCGGCCGTCACGGTCCTTCCCGTGAGGATGCGCTTATGACCGATGGTGGTTCCGCTTCCCCAGGTGCTCCAGCTGCCGTTCTTGCGGTACTGGATGGTGAAGGACTGCACGCGCTGGCCCAGGGGGATGTACTCCTGCAGCACCACCCGGTTGAAGGTCTTGCTGCCGGAGAGTTCCACGTCAATGTCCACGGCCGTGTCTGCGTCGTCGGGGCAGTAGTAGGTGTCATAATTGCCGTCCACAAGGTGCTGGGGGCCGTAGCCCGGCGTATAGCCGCCGCGCACCTTTTCGGCGTGGGCGCGGGCGTTGTCGGCCAGGTTCTCGGAGAAGACGGCTTTCCGCATGCGGGTGAATTCCTCGATGACGGCCACCTCCTGGGCGTCGATCACGCCCTGGTCGGACGGGGGGACGTTCATCAGGAACACGCCGTTGCGGCCCACGCTCTTGTAATAGAGGTCCATCAGCTGCCGGGCGGTCTTCCGGCTGTCGTTCGCGCCGTAGAACCAGCCGTTGTGGTCGCCGATCTGCTGGATGGAGAAGTCGCATTCGGCCGGGCACCAGCTGTCGCCGTCCTCGTCGCCGCTCCCGAGGTAGCTCTCGTAATTGCCGGGGAGGTTGGAAGGGGAGAGGCCGCGGCCCTTGATGTTCAGGGTGCCCCAGTTGGTGGTGCCGGCGTCGCCGTTCTCATTGCCCACCCAGCGGCAGCCGGGGCCGCCGTTGGAGAAGATGACGCACTCGGGGTTGGCGTCCAAGACCACCTGGTTCACGGCCGTCCAGTTGAAGTTGCCGGCGTGGTTGCCGTCGAACCACATCTCCACGACGGGCGCGTAGCGGGTCATCAGGTCCTTGAGGGCGTTCTTGTACTTGGTTTCGTAGGCGCTGGTGGAGAGGCCGCTCACCTCGATCATGCGGTCCCAGGGCGAGAGGTAGATGCCCATGGCCACGCCGTACTTGTTGCAGGCCTCGCGCAGGCCCTGGAGCACGTCCGTGTGGTTCTTGCAGGCCGCGTTGGCCACGTCCGTGGTGCTCTCCGGGTTGTCCCAGAGGCAGAATCCGTCGTGGTGCTTGGCGGTGATGATGATCTCGCCGAAGCCGTTGTCCGCCGCCACTTTCACCCACTGGTCGGCGTCGATGGTGCCGGGGGCATAGTTCTCAAGCAGGAGGCTTTCGCTCCAGGCTTTTCCGTTGCAGTTGGGGTTCTCGCCGTCCCAGCCGGAGAAGGTGGCCTGGCCGTAGTGGTAGAACATCAGCAGCTCGCGGCGCTGCCAGGCCAGCTGGCCGGCCGTGGGGACGGCGCCGTAGGCTGCGGGGGCGCCGGGGTCCTGCGGCGTGGGGTCGGGATCGGGCTGGGGATCCGGATCCGGGGTCTGCTCCCCGAAGACGGTTATCTCGCAGGAGGCGGTAAAGCCGCCGTCGGCCGTGGTCACCGTCACGGTGGCCTTTCCTTCGGCCTGGGCGTGGCCTTCTCCGCTTTCGGCATTGATGGACACCACTTCTTCGTTGGAGGAGCGCCAGCTCACGCGGGTGTCGGTGGCGTCGTAGGGCTCGATGCGGGCCTGCAGGCGGAAACTGCTGCCGGCGGCGAGGGTCATGTCGGCCCGGGAAAGGGCTACGCCGGTTACGGGGATGTTTTCAGGGTCGGCGGGCTCTTCCTGCTTTTGCGGGGTGCAGGTGCAGGCAATCAGGCAAAGGGCGGCCGCAAGCGCCCAGAAGGCGGTGAAGTTTTTCATATCAATAAGAGTAGGCAAATGCTTTCTGGGCCTTTCGGGGGCTCAGGGTGAAACTGTAGGTATAGCTGCGGTCGCTCCAGAGGGTGCGCTCCGTTTCCGGGCGGGCGCCCCAGCTGTCGTAGCCGCCCACGCCGCTCATGCGGTAGTCAATGCACACTTCGGCAAAGGTCTCCACGGGAACGTCCGAGATATGCGTCTGGGCCTTTTCCAGGCCGCCGTCCAGGTCTTCCACCCGCTGGCGCAGGACGCTGAACTCGAAGGGCTCGGCACCTGCGAGCACGCTCACGCCGCCGGCCTGCAGCCAGTCGGTGTCGGTGTGGTGGCCGGTCTCCTGCGGACGCACATAAGGGTAGTATTCCTTGGAAGCCTTCGACTTCCAGATGCACTTGAAGGTGCCGCTGCAGCGGTCCCAGTAGTTCTCTACCGGGCCCCGGCCCAGGTAGCGGAAGGCCTCGGCGTCCAGGCGGAAGCGGAAGCCCAGGCGGGGAATCTCCACGCCCTTGAGTTTCTTGTCGGCCGCGGTCTCGCAGGCTATGTGGAGGGTACCGTCGGGATAGATGGTATAGGTTTCGCGTGCGCGCACGCCTTCGCCGGTAACGGTCACCACCACCGTCCCGTTTTCGGCCTTTTGGGCAGATACCTCCGTAGCCTGCGGATTGTCCGTCAGCTGTTTATAGAGCCGGGTGCGGGCGGGGGCGCCGCAGCCGTAGTCGTTGTCGTTGGGAGCCCGCCAGAAGTTGGGTCTCAGGCCCCAGTCGGGGTCAATCAGGTCCTTCCCCTTCACCCGCCAGGCCAGCAGGACGCCCTTGGTCTTGTCAAACACCACCTCGGTCTTGGGGCCCGACACGGTGAGCCGGATGTCGCCGTCGGCAATGGTGAGTTCTCCCTTGGCTTTATAGGGTTTCCGGGCCTGCTGGTCTTTCAGCAGGATTTCATCGGCCGCCATCACGTTCTTGCCGTCCATGAGTTCGAAGAAGATGCGGTAGGCGCCGGCCCTGCGCATGCGGGGGAGGCGGAGGGAGAACTCCTGTGCCTGCTGGGGGCCGACCTCCAGCTGCAGCTTGCCCTTTTTGATGCGTTTGCCGTCGCGCTCCACCCGCCAGCGCAGGACCTGTCCCTTGAGGGGCGTGAAATAGTAGCGGTTCTGCAGGCTGAAGACGCCTTTTACCGTGTCTATCGCCGTGACGCAGGCGTTCTGGTAGACGTGCTTCACCTCATAGAAGGCCGGATGCGGGTCCCGGTCGGGGTTCACGATGCCGTTGCAGCAGAAGTTGCCGTCGGAGGGGGCGTTCTCGCCGTAGTCGCCGCCGTAGGTCCAGCCGCGCTTCTCGTCGTAGAGGCCCTGGTCCACCCAGTCCCAGATGAATCCGCCCTGCAGATGCACGTGGGCATAGATGGGTTCCCACTGCAGGTCCAGCGAGCCCGTGGAGTTGCCCATGGCGTGGGCATACTCGGAGGGGCACACCGGCCGGTCCTTGTAGGTCTCGCCCATCTTGCGGAACCAGGCGGCCCCGGGGTACTGGGGCACGATCATGTCCGTGTTCTTGTCGTATTCGGCCCTCTCATAGACCACGGGACGGTTCTGGCCGCCCTTTTCCAGGGCTTTGAGCTCTTTGTAGGCCTGGTGGAAGTTCACGCCGTTGCCGGCTTCGTTGCCCAGCGACAGGATGGTGACGCAGGGGTAGTTGGCCGTGCGGTAGTACATGTTCAGGATGCGGTCCTCGTGCTTGGCCCACCAGTCGGGGTTGTTGGCCAGGGTGCGGTCCGGGCTGTAGCCCATGGCGTGGGACTCCACGTTGGCCTCGTCGTACACATAGAATCCCAGCGAGTCGCAGAGCTCGTAGAACTCCCTGGACTGGGGATAATGGCAGGTGCGGATGGCGTTGATATTGGCCGCCCGCATGAGCAGGAGGTCTTCCAGGAGGTTCTTCTTTGTTACGTAATGGCCCGTGTACGGATTGTGCTCGTGCAGGTTCACGCCCTTGAACTTCACCGGCTGCCCGTTCACCAGCAGCGCCCGCACCATCCGTCCATTCCCGACCCTCTCGTCATTCCCGACCCTCTCGTCATTCCCGACCCTCCCGTCATTCCCGACCCTCTCGTCATTCCCGACCCTCTCGTCATTCCCGACTTGATCGGGAATCTCCTTGATCTCTATCCTCCTGAACCCTACCCGGAACCTCGTGTATTCCCCGTTCACCCTCAGCAGCAGGGTGTACAGCACCGGCGTCTCGGCGCTCCAGGGGCGCACGGCGGGGATGGAATCGTTCAGGGTGGTGATCTCGCCGTTGAACTCGAAAAGGGCGTCGGAGAGCACCTCGCCGGCGGGATCCAGCAGCTCGTAGAGCACTTCCACCGGGGCCGATGAGCGCATCTTCAGGCGCAGGATGCCCGTCGAAAGGTCTTCCGACAAGGTGGAGACCACCTGGAAGTCAAAGCCGCTCTCCTGCTTCTCGCTGGACAGGTACACGTCCCGTTCGATGCCCGAGAGCCGCCAGAAGTCCTGGTCCTCCAGGAAGGAGGCGGTGCTGTAGCGGTACACCTTCAGGATGAGCTCGTTCTCACCCTTTTTCAGCAAGTGGGTGATATCGTAGCGGGCCAGCGACTTGGAATCCTCGCTGTAACCGGCCTCCTGGCCGTTCACATACACGTAACAACCGCTCTTGACGCCGCAAAGGTTCAGGTACACCTGCCGGCCCGCCCAACTTTCCGGCACGCTGAAGCTGCGGCGGTACAGCGCGGCCGGCACGGCCTCCGGCAGCACGGGCGGCTGCGGATCCACCGGGCAGAAGTCATAGGGGATGTTGGTATAGATGGCCGTCCCCCAGCCCTGCACCTCCCAGTTCCCCGGCACAGCAATCTTGTCCCAACTGAGATGGCCGGTCACGCCGGCCATGACAGTTTGGTTGCCGGCCATGACGGTTTGGTTGCCGGGCATGACGGTTTGGTTGCCGGCCATGACGTTCGCGCCGTCCCCTTCGTCATGCCCGGCTTGACCGGGCATCTCCCGGTGGTCTTCAAAGTACTTGAAGTCCCAGATGCCGTTGAGGCTCAGGTAGTTCTCGCTGGCTCGGAAGCCCTTTCCCAGGGCGTCCTCGCGTTTGGCGTAGTAAATGACCTCCGTGCGCCTTGTCTGGGCCTTCACGGAAGTGACCTGCATGTCCTGCCAGTAGGGCAGTGCCGCCTGCAGCAGCAAAAGGGCCGTAATTAGCATGTTGTTAATAATCAGTTGGTTATGCATTTTCCTTGCGGCAAAAACGCCGCGTGGAAAACAGTTAATATGTTTATTATCAAATAGTTACGTTATACACCAGCCGGATATCTTCGGAGCTGGCGCCCACCTGGAGCTCGAAATCGCCGGGCTCCAGCACGCGCTGCATGGCGGGGTTCACCACCTCGAAGGCGCTGCGCTGCAGGGGGAGCGTCACGGTGACGGTCTCGCCGGCCTTGACGTGCACGCGCCGGAAAGCGCAGAGTTGCTTGCGCGGCCGGGCCGTGGAGGCCACCAGGTCGCGCACATACACCTGCACCACCTCGTCGCCGTCCACCTCGCCGGTGTTCGTAACGTCCACACAAACCGTCATGAGATGGCCGGTCAAGCCGGCCATGACGTGCTTGCCTTCCCCTTCGTCATGCCCGGTCAAGCCGGCCATGACGTGCTTGCCGTCCCCTTCGTCATGCCCGGTCACGCCGGCCATGACGTGCTTGCCTTCCCCTTCGTCATGCCCGGCTTGACCGGGCATCTCAATGCGTAGGTTGTCATAGCTGAACGTGGTGTAGCTGAGGCCGTAGCCGAAGGGATACAGCGGGGCCGCACTCTCTTCCACATAGTCGTGGCTGTAGGGCACTTTCCGGTTATAATATACCGGCAGCTGACCCACGCTGCGGGGGACGCTCACGCTCAGGCGGCCTGCGGGGTTGTACCGGCCCAGCAGGACATCGGCCAGGCCCCGGCCGCCCTCGCCGCCCGGGTACCAGAGCGTGAGGAGGGCATCGGCGTTCTGGGCTGCCCAGCGTTTGTCCAGCGGACGGCCTTCTATATAGACCACCACCAGCGGCTTTCCGGTGGCTTTGAGCGCCTCCAGTAGCCGGGGCTGCAGGCCCAGCAGGTCCAGGGTGCTGCGGTCGAATCCTTCGCCGGCCTCCATGTCGGAGACGGTGTCGGCCTCCACCACGGCGGCGCCGGTGTCAATGTATTTGGTCTTGAAATCCCGGGCCGACGATCCGCCCACCACGGCCACCACCACGTCGTTGCGGCGGGGGGCGGCCGCCACGGCAGCGGCGATGCCATCCGAGCGGGTGTCGCGCACGGCGCAGCCCTTGACGTAGGTCACCTGCGCGCCCGCTTCCTGCAGGCCTTCCAGCATGGTGACCACGTGGGCGGGGTCCTGCGGGGCGGTGTAGTCGCCCAGCTGGTTGTACATGTTATCGGCATTGGGACCCACCAGGGCAATACGCGTCCCGGCCTTCAGGGGCAGTATGCCGTCGTTTTTCAGGAGCGTTACGCTCTCGCGGGCGGTCTGGGCGGCCAGGGCCACGTGGCCGGCATTCCGCACCAGGCTGTCGGCCCGGGCCTCGTCCACGTAAGGGTGGTCGAAGAGCCCGGCCTCGAACTTGCGCACCAGCACGCGTTTCACGGCGCGGTCCACGGTGGCCATGCGCACACGGCCGGCTTCCACCGATTCTTTCAGGAGCGAGAAGCAGTTGGCGCCCAGGTCTACGTCCACGCCGGCCTCCAGGGCCATTTCCCCGGCTTCCTGCTTGCCGGCGGCCACATGGTGGCTCCCGGCAATGCCGTCTATGCTCTCCAGGTCGCTCACCACGAAGCCCCGGAACTGCCAGCGGTCGCGCAGCAGGCCCGTGAGCAGCTCCTTGTTGCAGGTGGAGGGTACGCCGTCAATGGTATTGTAGCTGGTCATCACGCTCAGGGCGCCGTTGTCGATGGCCGCCTTGAAGGTGGGGAACACGTTCTCTTCCAGGTCCCGGGCGCCAATATGCGAAGGACTGCCGTTGTGCCCGCCCTCCGGGATACCATAGGCCACGAAATGCTTCAGGGTGGAGATCACGCCCTGCGAAGCGGTGCCCCGCACCATGGCCGATGCCATCTCAGACGTGAGGTACACGTCCTCGCCGTAGGTCTCCTCCACGCGGGACCAGCGGGGCTCGCGGGAAAGGTCTATCACCGGTCCGTAGCCAATGGTTCCGCCCTGGGCCATGAGTTCCTCGCCAATGGCACGGCCCACCTGCTCGATGAGCTCCGTGTCCCAGGTGGCGCTGAGGCCGATGGAAGTGGGGAACACGGTGGTCCCGATGGCCATGTGCCCGTGCGGGGCTTCTTCGGCCAGGATGATGGGGATGCCCAGGCGGGTGGAGTCCATGGCATAGCGCTGCAGGGCGTTGTAGGCCCGGGCCGACAAGGTGGGGTTCAGCCCCGTCTCCAGCGTCTTGCGGGTCCAGGGGTCGGCCCGGAAAGTGGCCCAGAGCATGCCGCCATGCCGGTTCTGGATGAAGTCCCGGTAGGCGTCGGAGATCACCACCTCCTGGTCCGATACCTTCTCATACATGGGCCAGCCCAGCGGGCACAGCAGCTGCCCCAGCTTCTCATCCAGGGTCATGCGGCGAAGGAGGTCGTCGGCCCGCTTCTCGGCGCTGAAGCTGGCGTCTTTATAAATGGTTCCGCTGCTGCAGGCGCCCAGCACCAGCAGGCAGGAAAGGCTTAATATCCAGTAGTTAAATTGTTTTAGCATCCTCAATATAATAATCCGCCTGCAAATATAGGGAAAATAATTCAGTCTTCCACCAATTCGTAGTCCAGGAGCTTCTGTTCCAGGGAGGTGCCTTTTACGCGGATGCGGAGTTTGTCGCCCAGGCGGATGGAACGGTGGCTGCGGCGGCCGATGGCCCGGTAGCGCTCCTCGTCGTACACGAAGAAGTCGCTGCGGATGGTGCGGTAGGGGATCATGCCCTCGATCATGGTGGGCTCCACTTCCACGTAGATGCCCCATTCGGTGACGCCCGATACGTGGCCGTCGAACTCCTGTCCCACCTTGTCCTGCATGAATTCCACCACCTTGTACTTGATGCTCTCGCGTTCGGCCTCGGCGGCCACCACCTCGCGTTCGGAGGCGTGCTTGCATTGGAGGGTGTAGTAGTCGGCCGATGCGCTGTCGCCGCCTTGCAGGTAGCGGGCCAGCAGGCGGTGCACCATCATGTCGGGGTAGCGGCGGATGGGGGAGGTGAAGTGCGTGTAGAAGCGGAACGCCAGGCCGTAGTGGCCGATATTGTCGGTGCTGTAGCAGGCCTTGGCCATGGAACGCAGGGCCAGGATCTGGATGGCGGCGCAGCTCGGGCTTGTCCTTGGCGTCGGCCATGAGCCCGTTCAGGGTCCTGGCAACGTCCTTGCCGCCTTCCATCGGCCCCACCTTGTAGCCGAAGTGGCCGGCGAAATCCCGCAGGCCGGCGAGCTTTTCCATATTGGGTTCGTCGTGGATACGGTATACGAAGGTCTTGGCCTTCGAGAGGGCCTTGCCGCCCATCTTGCCGCCGGTGGCCACGAATTCGGCCACGGAGCGGTTGGCCAGGAGCATGAACTCCTCGATGAGCCAGTTGGCTTCCTTGGAGAGCTTCTGGTGCACGGCCACGGGCTTGCCGTTTTCGTCCACTTCCACCTTCATTTCGGGGCGTTCGAAGTTCACGGCGCCGGCGGCGAAGCGCTTCTTGCGCAGCTTCAGGGCCAGGCCGTTCAGGGTGAGGATGGCTTCCTGGATGTCGGCGGGGACATCCTCCGGCTTGGCGCCCTCGATGATGGCCTGGGCGAGTTCGTAGTCGAACCGGTAGTCGGAGATGATCTTCGTCCGGCCGAACCAGGGGTTGATGACCTTGGCCTGCGGCGTGATCTCGAAGACGGCGGAGAAGGTGAGTTTCTCCTCGTGCGGACGCAGGGAGCACAGTTTGTTGGAGAGCTTCTCCGGCAGCATGGGCACGGTGCGGTCTACCAGATAGACGGAGGTGCCGCGCGCCTGGGCTTCCCTGTCCACGGGCGTGTCGGGGCGCACGTACCAGGTCACGTCGGCGATATGGATGCCCACCTCGAAGTTGCCGTTCTCCAGTTTGCGGAAGCTCAGGGCGTCGTCGAAGTCCTTGGCGTCGGTGGGGTCGATGGTGAAGGTGAGCACCTTCCGGAAGTCGCGCCNNAGGCCGAATTCGGCCAGGATGGCGTGCATCTCGGTGTCGTTCTCGCCGGGGAGGCCCAGCACGTCCACCACATGGCCGTGGGGACCGGCCTCGCCGCGCTCCCAGCCGTCCACCACGGCGGCTACCTTCATGCCTTTCACGCCGCCTTCCGGCACGGGAACGGCAATGTCGTAGGGCATGGTCTTGGAGCTCATGAGCACCCAGGCCTGCTTGCCGGCTATGTGGAGGATGCCCACGAAGGGGCGGGGATTGCGTTCCAGGATGGCCACGATCTCACCGCTGCGGCGCCGGGCACCGCCGGTTTTCTCCTGGGTCACGGCCACCCGCACTTTGTCTCCGTGCAGGGCGCCCCGGGTCTTGGTGGCTTTCACATACACATCCTCTTCCTGCCCCTCGATGCGCACGAAGGCGCTGCCCTCGCGGGACATGAGCACCTTCCCTTCGAACTCGGGGACAATCCTTACCTTTTTCTTCTTTCCGCGGGTGGCACCCTTTGCGCCACCGTGTTTTCTTCTTGACATATCTTATCTGTATAATTCTCTTAAAACGGCCAGGGAACGCACCCGGATGGGTTGTTCCGTGTGAAACTCCAGGTAGCGGAGCAGGGCTTCGCAGAGGTCGCTGCGCAGCGCTCCGTTCAGGGGCGCGAGCATGCTGGTCCCGAAATCCTCCCTGAGGAAAGGCTCCAGGAAAGCGGTCTTCTCCAGGGAGAAAGGCCGGATGTCGTCCAGCGTGGGCCGGAAGCCCAGCGCGCCGGCGAACTCCACCAGGAAGCGCAGGGGGAAATTGGCGAAATCGCTTTCCAGGGCGTCCAGGGTGAGGATGCTGCCCACGCACCAGTCAAAGAGCCCGTCTTCGGCGGCGCCTTCCTGGATGGTCCTCAGGAGCACTTCGGCCAGGAACAGGGTCATGCTGTTCTTGTACAGGTTGCCGCGGATGCCCGTGAGGTTGTGGCGGATGCCGGGGCTCCGGAGGGTCTTGAGTTCCGACTTGGGGGTATCGGCGATCTCGGCCTCC
>LXOW01456053.1_pt1 | contig 10775 bp, 5 predicted proteins | sample 1368591 | NCBI WGS metagenome assembly LXOW01 (sample SAMN04884650, study PRJNA319009) | bovine gut metagenome | isolation source: Cow rumen | host: Bos taurus | place: Italy: Legnaro (PD) | collected 2014-07-09
ATACTTACTGGTATTATTACTTCTATCGCACGGGACAATGAAAAAGAGAGCCATCCTATACCTGCCACTGTTGCTGGCCGTCCTCTCGTGTACCGGCAATCCCGACAACTTCGAGCAAGCGGGCCGGCAGCCCGACATCTATCCGGACTACATCGGTGTCACCGTCCCCGTCACCATCGCGCCCCTCGACTTTGACATCAACGGCGCCGGAAAAGTCATCGCCATCGCGGAAGGCATGAACGGAAAGACCCTCAAGGTATCCGGAAAGAGCGCCAACTTTCCCGTCAAGGCATGGCACAGGCTGCTGGCTGCATCCAAAGGCGGCACGGTCAAGATCACAGCTTGCGGAAAGATCGACGGGAAATGGAAAAGGTTCGATCCTTTCGAAATCTATGTCAGCGAAGACGCCATCGACTACGGCATCGCCTACCGGCTCATCGCTCCGGGCTACCAGTCTTTCTCCCATATCGGTATCTACGAGCGGGATTTGTCCTCCTTCGACGAGGTTTGCCTGATCGGAGGCAGGAATTTCGACGGCTGCGTGAACTGCCACGCCTTCAACCGCACCGATCCCAAAGACTTCAATCTGCATGTCCGGGGAGCAAACGGTGCAACCTTCATCCGCAAGAATGGCAAGACGGTCGCGTACGACATGCGGAACGATGCCACGCTGGCCGGCTGCGTCTATCCTTACTGGCATCCCGACGGACGCTTCATCGCCTACTCCACCAACCTGAGCCGGCAGGGCTTCCACCAGCGTCCCGACAAGGTGCTGGAGGTTTACGATCTCCAGTCAGACCTGCAGGTGTTCGACACCGAGAAAAACGTGCTGATCTCTTCTTCCGAAGTGAAGGTGGACGGCGTGAACGAAAACATGCCGGTCTTCTCGGCCGACGGCCACTCCATTTACTTCACCTCCTGCACGGAACAGGAAATTCCCCGCAATGTGACAGAAATCAGATACAATCTCTGCCGCGTGGACTTCAACCCGGAAACCGGAGACATCGGCCACAAGATCGATACTGTGATTTTCGCCGAAGCGATGGGCAAAAGCGTTTCTTTCCCCAAGCCTTCCTATGACGGTCGCTGGATCATGTATCAACTGGCTGACTACGGCTGTTTCGGTGCCTGGCACCACGAGTCAGACCTGTGGCTCCTCGATCTCCAGACAGGTAAAACCTGGCCGCTCGACGGGGTAAACAGCGACGATGCAGAAAGCGCTCACAGCTGGAGTTCCAACTCCCGCTGGTTTGTCTTCGGCAGCCGGAGGGACGACGGACTTTACACCCGGGCCTACCTCTGCCACATCGATCCGGACGGCGTGTGCGCGAAACCCTTCATGCTCCCCCAAAAGAGCCCGCGAGCCTTTTACGACAACTCCGTAAGGTCCTACAACGTGCCTGAATTCGTTTCAGGTCCGATCAACTTCGACGGCAATGCCGCCGTACGCCTCTATAACAGTGACGAACGAACAAAAGTGAAATTCAGATGGTCCGACTCCTCTTTATAACCGACTTTACCGAATCCTTCGCCTATGCTCTGCTGCGGGGGATCATCCGCTACTCCAACCAGACTGACGAACAATGGGTGGTCTGCCGCATGCCACCAGCCTACAAGAAAACGATGGGTTTGAAAGGGGTTATCAAATGGGCAAAAAAATGGGGTGCCGATGCTGTGATCGGACAGTTCGAGGCGTCGGATCCAGTGGAATTGTTCCGGCGCAACGGCATCGTGGCCTTCGCCCAGGACTACAAGACCAAGTTCAACAACATCCCCAACATCACGGGCGACTACATCGGAACCGGACGCATGGCCGCCGAGCTTTACCTGCACAAGGGCTTCCGCAATTTCGCCTTTTTCGGTTACAAGAACGTCTGCTGGTCCGACGAGCGCTGCGCAGGTTTCCGGCAAAGGCTTGAAGAGGCCGGACTGGGCGGCAATTTCTATCTGTACGACAAACAGGAGATTGACAATCTTTGGTATTATGAGGCCGCTCCACTCGAAAAATGGTTGCGCTCACTCCCAAAACCCGTCGCTGTGATGGCCTGCGACGACAACCAGGGCAACGCCCTGATCGAGGCTTGCAACTCGGCCGGGGTGAAGATTCCTTCCGAAGTATCCGTCATCGGCGTTGACAACGATGAGGTTGTCTGCACCTTGTCGAACCCGACGCTGTCGAGCATTTCCGTCGACATCGAACAGGGTGGCTTCGAGACGGCCCGGATGACTGTCCGGATGCTCCAGGATCCTTTCTACAAAGGCTCCGACATTACCCTCCGGCCCAAACGGATCGTCCACCGGGTTTCTACGTCGGCCTATGCCACCACGGACAAGGAAGTGCTGACCGCCCTGCAGTTTATCCGGCAGAACCTGGGCAAGAAAATCTCGGTCGAAGATGTCCTGAAACAAGTGCCGCTCTCGCGAAGGATCCTCGAGGTCCGGTTCAAGAAAGTCATCGGGAATTCCATCTACCAGTACATCTCCCAGCAGCGCATTTCGCGTTTTGGAGAGCTGCTGCTCGAAACCAATGATTCCATCCAGGAAATCGCCTACAAGCTGGGCGAAGACGACGCCAAGGCCATCTGTCGGCGGTTCAAGGAGTTAAAGGGATGTACCCCTTCAGAATGGCGCAATCAAAAAAACGCAAATTGAGTTTATTATTACGCAAATTCAACACTCAAGCCCTGCTGGGTTTTCTAATTTTGCAAAGAAATTTTAGGTTAAAAATGGTTTAGGCCGCCGTGACGGCGGCTTGCCGCGGCTCCACCAGCGTCCATCCATGCGACAAGACGGCCTTTGTCGATGGTTGGACGCTGCATAGCCCGAAAACAAAAAAAAGAAAACAACATAACTTCATATTACAACCTACAATTAAACCTATCATGAACCTTAAACAATTCATTCTCATCCTGGCCTGCCTGCTGGCGACGACCGTCGCCTTTGCGCAGAACGTGCGCGTGACCGGACAGGTGAAAGATGCGCAGTCTGGAGAACCCGTCTCCTTTGTGACGGTGATCCAGCAGGGGACCGGCAATGCCGTGTCCGCAGACGCTGACGGTCGTTACACCATCAACGTTCCCGCCAACGCGACCCTCCGCTTTTCTTCCGTCGGTTATGAAGAGATTCTCGTCGACGTAGCCGGCAGAAGTGTCGTGGACGCTGTCATGAAAAGCGACAACGTACTCCAGGAGGCCGTTGTTTCCGCCCTCGGTATCACCCGTGCGGCCAAATCCCTAACGTATGCCGAGCAGGTGGTTTCCGCCGAAGAGATTGCGGGCAACCGCTCCTCCAACATGATTACTGCATTGGCTGGTAAGGCTTCCGGTGTGACGGTCACGCAGTCCGCTGCAGGTATGGGTGGTTCCGCCAAAGTTTCCATCCGTGGTTACCGTTCCGTAAGATCCGGCAGCAATGAACCGCTCTACATCATCAACGGTGTTCCGATGAGCAGTGGCGGCAGCGTAGCCGGCGATACCTACGGCTCCGGCGGTCGTGCATCTTTCGATGACGGTGACGGCATCGGCAACATCAACCCGGACGATATCGAAAGCATCACCATCCTCAAGGGTGCTTCCGCTTCCGCCCTGTATGGTACACAGGCTGCCAACGGTGTCATCCTGATCACCACGAAGAAGGGTGCCGTCGGCCAGACCCGCGTCTCATTCAACAGTACGACCTCTTTCGATAACGCAGCTTACGGCCACGAGCTCCAGTCCTCCTACGGACACGACTCGTCCTGGAAAAGCTGGGGCTCGAAGATCTCCAACGGCACCATAGCCGCTGACAACTTCTTCAATACGGCCTACACGCTCAACAACACGATCGCTGTCCAGGGCGGTTCGGAGAAGAACCAGACCTACTTCTCCTATGGTAACACGACGGCCAACAGTATCCTGGGCAACACCAGCAAGCTGAGCCGCCACAACATCTCTTTCCGCAACACGACCAAGTTTTCTGACAAGGTCTCCCTCGACGTCAACGCCCAGTACATCCGTCAGTATGTCAAGAACCGTCCGACCACCGGTGGTATTTACCTGAACCCGTTGATGGGTGTCTACCACTTCCCGGCAGACATGAATCTCAGCGAATACAAGGAGCACTTCGAAAGGTACGATATGGAGCGCAACATGATGGTGGAGAACTGGTACAAACCCATCACGACCAACGATGATGAAAACCCGTACTGGCTCCTCAACCGCACCATCACTGAGCAGTGGCGTGACCGCGCCATGGGTTCCGCTACCCTGCGCTGGGACATCTCCCCGAAGGTGTACATTCAGGGCCGTGGTAGTGTCGACTATTCCGCTTCCCGCCTGGAATACAAAGCCTACGCTTCGACCAATCCGGGTGCCATCAAATCCAATAACGGTCAGTATGTCACCGGTAAGTACACCAGCCTGACCGCGTATGCCGACTTCCTCGCTGGCTACAAGGACAAATGGGGTGACTTCGGTTTCAACGCCACGGTCGGTGCCAGTGTCAACTATGACGAGGATTCCGATCTCGAGATCAACTCTCGTGGTGGCGGTGGCGAACTCCAGTACGCCAACATCTTCACGATCAACAACATGACCGTTCGTGCCGCTGACCAGGGTTTCTACCAGAAAGAACTGATTGGTGTCTTCGCAACGGCTACCCTCTCCTTCAAGGACTGGCTCTTCCTCGATGTCACCGGCCGTAACGACTGGTCTTCGACCCTCGCTTTCTCCAAGAGCTTCAAGAGCGGCTTCTTCTATCCTTCCGTCGGTCTATCGGCCATCCTGAGCGATGCCTTCCGCATGCCGGACTGGGTGGATCTCCTCAAGGTCCGCGCTTCCTACGCTGTCGTGGGTAACGACCTGCCGAGCCGCCGTACCAACCCGCTGGGTGAAGTGGGCGAAAATGGTTCCATCATCTCCAACACCACTGCTCCTTTCGGTGAGCTGAAGCCGGAGTTGTCCGCCTCCTTCGAGGCTGGTTTTGACGCTCGTTTCTTCAACAACCGCCTGTCCCTCGACTTCGAGTACTACAAGACCAACACGCGCAACCAGATCTTCTCGCTGGACGCTCCGTCTGGTTCCGGTTACTCTACCTACTATGTAAACTCCGGTAACATCCAGAACCAGGGTATCGAGGCTACGCTGGGCTTTGTCCCCGTAGAGACCCGCAACTTCACCTGGAAGAGCCAGATCAACTTCGGTCTCAACCGCAACAAGGTGATTGCCTTGAACGAGGAAATCAAGACCTTCGTGATCAACGAATCCACCAACCACGGTTACGCCCTCAAACTCGTCGAAGGCGGTTCTTACGGTGATCTGTATGTCCGCCGCTTCGCCCGCGATGACAATGGTAACCTCTTGGTTGACGACAAGGGTCTTCCTTACAAGGAAAGCGGTGAATTCACCTACATTGGCAACACGGAAGCCAAATGTACGGCCGGCTGGAATAACTCCCTCCAGATCGGCGACTTCAGCGTCAACTTCCTGGTTGACGCTCGTTTCGGTGGTATCGCTCTCGATGCCACCCAGGCTGATATCGATGGTTACGGCACCTCCGCCTACACGGCCAAATGCCGCGAACAGGGCTTCGTGGAATACGAAGGCAAGAAGTTCAATGATGTGGAAGCCTTCTTCAGCCGCGTCGGTGGCTATGAAGGTATCACCGAGTTCTACGTATATGACGCGACCAACATCCGTCTGCGTGAGGCCTCCATTGGCTACTCCCTTCCCAAGAAGGTCCTCGGCAACAAGTTCATCAAGGATCTGACCATCTCCTTCGTGGGAAGGAACCTCTTCTTCTTCTACAAGAACATTCCGTACGACCCTGACACCCTCCTTGACACTGACGGCCACTATCAGGGCTTCAACTTCTACGGCATGCCTGCCACCAGGTCATTAGGTTTCAACATCAAGGTTACTTTTTAATTAGACAGCCACTATGAAAACGATATTTAAAGCTTTATTTGTAGCTCTGGCTATCACCTTCGTGTTCTCTTCCTGCCAAAAATGGGAAGACTTCAATACGGATCCCTACGGTGTGACTGATGAGATGCTGGCAGCCGACTACAACAACATCGGCGCCTACTATCCGCAGATCATGCAGTCCGTGTACTACAACTACAACAACAGCAACTGGGAATTCCAGCTGGTGCAGAACCTGACCGCGGACCTTTGGGCAGGCTATTTCTCCAATGTCTCTGCCTTCCTCTCCAACGCCAACACCGGCAACCTCTTCATGGTTGACAGCTGGATCGGTTCCGAGTGGTCCCTCACCTACAAACGGGTGATGTCCCCGATCTTCAACTCCATCAAGCCGCTGGCCGACAACGACCAGTACCGCCACTTCTATGCACCGGCCCTCATCATGCAGGTCATGGCCATGAGCCGTCTGACCGACTGCTACGGCCCTTGCATCTACAGCAAGTATGGACAGAGCGCTACCGGCGGTAACTACGAGAGCATGCAGGACACCTACAATGCGTTCTTCTCCGACCTCGATATCGCCGTGAACGCTCTGGACAACTACATCAAGACCACCGGATCGAGCACCTCAGACAACTTCAAGCGTTTCGACAGCTGGTGCGATGGTGACTTCTCGAAATGGATCCGTTTCGCCAATACGCTCCGTCTGCGTCTGGCCATGCACATCGTGAAGGTGGATGCAACCAAGGCCAAATCCGAATTCCAGAAAGCCGCCAGCAACGCTTACGGCCTGCTGAGCGGCAAGAACGACGTGGTGACGATGCACGCTTCCAACTGGCAGCACCCGCTCTATACGCTGTCGACCGCCTGGAACGACTGCTACATGGGCGCTGTTCTCGAATCGCTCCTGACCGGTTATTCCGATCCGCGTGAAGGCAAGTACTTCCAGGAAACCTCCGACGCGAGTTTCAAGGCTGCCGGCCGCAATTTCGCAAGTATCCGTATGGGTAACGATGCTACTTCCTCGACTTCCCGCGCTCCTTTTTCCCTCCTGAGCGCCCAGAAGACGGACGCCGCCATCATCATGGTTCCGGCTGAGGCTCAGTTCCTTCTCGCTGAGGCTGCCCTCCGCGGTTGGGTGAACGGTTCCGCCAAGGATTACTATGAAGCCGGTGTTAGAGAGTCGTTCAGCCAGTATGGTGTCGGCGGCGTGGATGCTTATCTGGCCAGCGACGCCGTTCCTGCTGACTACCTCAACCCTGTCATTCCTTCATGGAACATCCGTGCCACCAACTTCCTGTCGCCGAAGTGGGATGAGAGCGCTTCCAACGAAGTCAAGCTCGAGCGCATCATCGACCAGAAGTACATCGCCATCTATCCGGACGGCTATGAGGCCTGGACCGACCTGCGCCGTACGGGTTATCCGCACCAGTACCCTGTCATCATCAATGCGAGCAGCGACCTGAAGGACGACGAGATTGTCCGCCGTTGCACCTACACGAACAGCATCATCAGCAGCGACGAAGCCGGCTACCAGCAGGCTCTTGGCTTCCTGGGCGGACCGGACAAGGCTTCCACCCGCCTGTGGTGGGATGTCGACAAGAGTAACTTCTGATCATTCAGGTTTTTTACTAACTTTGGGAGGCTGACGTCGGTCAGCCTCCCCTTTTATAAACACTCCGTCATGTACCGAAAAGTCCTCCTCCTGGCCGCATGTGTCCTATGTGCCACCGCTTCCCCCGCCCAGGTTGATGAATCCTTCCGCAAGGATATCGTCGAATCGGGTTACGTACACAAGCCCCTGCGGCTCCACGAAGACAAGGCTGTCGAAACGGCGGGCCTGCAGAAAACCGTACTGCATTCGGAGCTCCTGTGCAGCATGGAAAGTCTTGACGGATGGACACATGACGGCATCGGCACGATCTCGCTCACGGAGGACCGTGCCGTAGAAGGCACGCACAGTCTCCGTCTTGAGGCCCCCTCCATGCCCGAAAAGATGCTAGGCTGGGGACTGGGACGCGGTACATGCCTGGCCACATTTGATCTCAAGGGTGCCGACTGGCGTCCCTACAACCGGCTGCGTTTCAGCATCTATCCTGAATGTGAGGGCGCCAGGACCGTCTATCTGAACCTCTATCTCGAGAACGACGGCGAAGTGAAGGTACCCGACCGCTTCGGCCGGGAAGGCTACCACGAAATCAATCTGAAGAACAACCAGTGGAACGACTGCTATCTTGAGTTCACCGGACTGGAACGCGACAAGGTGTCGTGCCTCAAATTCGCCATCGAGATTTTTGGTCGGGAACTCACCATGGGCGACACGCTGCGCTTCGACGTGGACAACGTGCTGCTCGAGACCATCGAGGATCCGGAACCCGTCAAGGGCTGGCAGCCGGCTGACGGGCGGATCATCTTTTCCACCACCGGCTATACGACCAACATGGAGAAGACCGCCCTGGTCACAATCCCTGATGCGCGCAAATTCAAGATCATCAACAACAAGAATGGCCGGACCGCCCTGCGCGGCAAAATCAAGACCATCCAGACGCCGCTCGGCGAATTCCGACAGATTGACTTTTCCCGACTCAAGAAGCCCGGACAGTATGTCATCAAGGTAGGCAACGTCACCACCTGGCCTTTTTACATCGACAACAACGTATGGGATGACAGCGCATGGCGGCTGGTGAACTTCATGTTCTGCGAGCGCTGCGGCTATCCCGTACCAGGGCATCATGGCGCCTGCCACACCGATCTGCATGCCACCTGGGAGGGCAAGACCTATCCGCTCAATGGCGGATGGCACGACGCCGGGGACATGTCGCAGCAGACCGTCCAGAGCGCCGAAATCTCCTACGCTTTCTTCCAGGCAGCCCAACGGGCCCTGGCCAAAGGCAATGATGAACTGTACAACCGGCTCATGGAAGAGGGTCTCTGGGGCATGGACTATGTGCTGCGTTCCCGTCTCGGCAACGGTTATCGCGCCATGTCGTGGGGCACGAACCTGTGGACCGACGGAATCCTTGGCACTGAAGACGATGCGGGACGGCGCGAAATTCGTGTACACAACGGCGCACTGGAGAATTTTCTGTTCGCCGGTATCGAGGCCTATGCTTCGCAGATTGTCCCGGACGATCCCGAATTGGCTGGCAACCTCGTCAAAGTGGCTCGCGAAGATTATGATTTTGCCCTGGCGCGCTTCGACTCGCTGGGCTTTGCGGAGCTTTCGCAGCAGAACCGGGCGGGCGGCCACACCCGGATGACTTCCGAGAGCCAGTACCACGCCAATATGTCATGGGCGGCCAGCATGCTCTACAAGGCCACCGGAGACAAACGCTACGCCGACGATGCGGCGCGATTCATCGAATATATGCTGCAATGCCAGCGTACCGAACCCGTGGGCGGCGGACTGAACGGTTTCTTCTATCGTGACACGACTTTCCGCTCGACCGTACACTACAACCACCAGTCGCGCAGCTATGCCTACATGGAAGCGCTCGAGGCCCTGCTTGAAACCCAGCCCGATAATCCGGCCTGCGCCCGCTGGAAAGAGGCCGTTCGACTGTACGGCCAGTATCTGAAAGACCTGATGGCCTACATCGCGCCTTACGGCATGATGCCCAGCGGTGTCTATCATAAAGACGAAGTGCGCGACAGTGCCAACTTCTACGCCTGGCAGGTCGGTATCCGCAGCGGGGCCGATGCGGACTACGCCGAAATGATGCGCAATGGCGTGCAGCTCGATGACGAGCACTATCTGCGTAAATTCCCTGTATGGTTCAGTTTCAAGGGTAATACCGCCTGCAGCCTCTCCGACGGCAAGGCGGCGGCTATCTGTGCCCGGATCCTCGGGGACGAAGAACTCCGACGGATTGCCGAAAAACAGCTGGAATGGGTCGTGGGATACAATCCTTTCGGACAGTCACTGATTTACGGGGAAGGCAGCAACTGGTGCCAGCTCTACAATGCGCTGCCTGGCGAAACAGTAGGTGAAATCCCTGTCGGCATGCAATCCTATTTCAACGAGGACCAGCCCTACTGGCCCCAGTTCAACACGGCCACCTACAAGGAAGTCTGGGGAGGTACGGCCGTCAAATGGCTGATGCTCATCGCTGAATTCTGACGCTATGGAAAAGCCTGCCACTCCGGGCCGCAACCTGGCCATCGACATGCTCCGGGCGTTGACCATGACCCTGATGATCTTCGTCAACGATTTCTGGAAGATCCACGACGTGCCGCACTGGATGGAACACGCCAGGTGGGGCGAGGATTTCATGGGATTGGCTGACTTCGTCTACCCTGCCTTTCTTTTCTGCGTGGGCATGTCGGTACCCTATGCCATTGAGAACCGGTATCGAAAGGGCTACAGCGGAGAAGCTACGGCCGGGCATATCCTGCTGCGGGTTCTCTCCCTGCTCATCATGGGGGCCTTTCTGGGCAACTCGGAGGCGCGGCTGGCGCCGGATTTCACGCTGTACCGCATCGGGACTTATTGGCTGGTGGCCGTGGCGTCGTTCTTCCTGGTCTGGAATGCTTATCCTAAAAATCCTTCCAGCCGGCAGTCCGTCCTGTTTACCTGCCTGAAAATCGTCGGCGGCCTTTGCTTGCTTTTCCTGGCCGTCACCTACCGAAAGCCGGACGGCGGGGTGTTCGACACATCCTTCAGCATTCTGGGCGGCATTGCCTGGACCTATCTCGTGGCGGCCACCGTCTACTTTTTCTGCCGCGACAACTTGCGGAAAACGATTCCCGTATGGCTTGCAGTCCTGGCTGTCTGCGTACTGCTTCAGCGGCTGCGGCCCGAACTGGGCGGGAAGCCCATCCTCGATCTGCCCAGGCCCAATTTCCTGGAAGGAATGCTCCGCATCCTTCACATCG
>LXOW01410084.1_pt1 | contig 10774 bp, 9 predicted proteins | sample 1368591 | NCBI WGS metagenome assembly LXOW01 (sample SAMN04884650, study PRJNA319009) | bovine gut metagenome | isolation source: Cow rumen | host: Bos taurus | place: Italy: Legnaro (PD) | collected 2014-07-09
AAGCCAGGCTGATCTGCAGTGATTCAAAATTACTTAATTCCATTTGACTTCCTCCTAATTAATAATCTCCGGGAAATTCTTCTTCGGGTTCATCGAATTCGCTTTCGTCGTCATCGAAATATTCTCCCTCAGCATCTGTTTCTTCAAATCCGGCAACAGAAAGGTATTCGCTGTTGTCTCCCTTGTAGTCATCCTGGATCTGGTTGAAGTTCGTGATAGCGTAGAGGTCTTCTTCGCCGATCTCGATCTCTTCACCTTCGCCGTCAAGCACACGTACGTCGAGTGCAAGCGACTGCATTTCCTTGATGAGGACCTTGAATGATTCGGGGATGCCCGGATCGGGGATATTTTCGTTTTTAACTATAGCCTCGTAGGTCTTGACTCTTCCGACAACGTCATCGGACTTTACTGTCAGGATCTCCTGGAGGGTATATGCGGCACCGTAAGCTTCCAGTGCCCATACTTCCATTTCTCCGAAACGCTGGCCGCCGAACTGAGCTTTACCGCCCAGAGGCTGCTGTGTTACGAGGGAGTACGGACCTGTGGATCTTGCGTGGATCTTGTCATCAACAAGATGGTGGAGTTTGAGCATGTACATGACGCCGACTGTTACGGGGTTGTCGAAAAGTTCGCCCGTACGGCCGTCGCGCAGCCACAGCTTTCCTGTTTCGGGATAGCCGCATTCTTTCAGCATGCCGATAACGTCCTTTTCTCTTGCACCGTCGAATACCGGTGTCGAGATGTACCAGCCCTTCTTCTTGGCTGCAAGACCGAGGTGGACCTCAAGTACCTGTCCGATGTTCATACGGGAAGGAACGCCCAAGGGGTTGAGCATTACCTGAAGCGGAGTGCCGTCTTCCATGAAGGGCATATCCTCAACAGGGAGTATCCTTGAGATAACACCCTTGTTTCCGTGACGACCGGACATCTTGTCGCCGACCTGGATCTTTCTCTTTGTTGCAATGTATACACGGACGAGCTTGTTTACGCCGGGAGAAAGATCGTCACCGTTTTCGCGGCTGAAGATCTTTACATCAACGACTATACCTGTTTCGCCGTGGGGTACGCGAAGTGATGTATCTCTTACATCTCTTGCCTTTTCACCGAAGATGGCGCGGAGCAGCTTTTCCTCTGCGGTAAGTTCTGTCTCGCCCTTGGGTGTGACCTTACCTACCAGGATATCTGTAGCGTCTACTTCGGCACCGATGCGTACGATACCGTCCTCGTCGAGGTCTTTAAGAGCGTCTTCACCGACATTGGGGATCTCTCTTGTGATCTCTTCGGGTCCGAGCTTGGTATCACGTGCTTCGGATTCGTATTCTTCGATATGGATGGATGTAAGTACATCATCCATGATCAGTCTTTCGTTCAGGATAACAGCGTCCTCGTAGTTGTAGCCTTCCCATGTCATGAAGCCGATGAGGAGGTTCTTGCCGAGGGATACTTCGCCGCCCGATGTTGCGGGACCGTCTGCGATGATCTCTTCGGCTTCTACGTGTTCACCGTGAGCAACGATGGGCTTCTGGTTGATGCATGTTCCCTGGTTGGATCTCTTGTACTTGAGCAGATTATACTGGTCGTTTCCGCTTCCGTCATCGCGCTTTACTACTATGCGTTCTGCGTCGACGTATTCGACTGTGCCGGCAGCCTTGCAGACTACGCAGACACCTGAGTCATGTGCAGCCTGAGCTTCGACGCCTGTTGCAACATAGGGAGCCTCGCTGACTAAAAGGGGAACTGCCTGACGCTGCATGTTGGAACCCATGAGGGCACGGTTTGCGTCGTCGTTTTCAAGGAAGGGTATCATCGCGGTTGCGATGGATACTACCTGGCGCGGTGAAACGTCCATGTAGTCTACCTGGTCTCTCGGATAGAGGTTGATCTCGCCGAGTTCACCACGGGCCATTACCATGGCATTCACGAATCTGCCTTTTTTATCAAGAGGCTCGTTGGCCTGAGCTACGATGTAGGGTTCTTCCTCGTCAGCTGCGAGATAATGGATCTCGTCTGTAACGATGCCTTTTCCTCTTATTACTTTTCTGTACGGAGTCTCGATGAAACCATACTGGTTGATAACACCGTAAATGGTGAGTGAACCGATAAGACCGATGTTCGGACCTTCAGGAGTCTCGATCGGGCACATACGTCCGTAGTGAGAGTGGTGAACATCACGAACTTCGAATCCGGCTCTTTCTCTTGAAAGACCGCCCGGGCCCAGAGCTGAAAGTCTTCTCTTATGAGTGAGCTCTGCCAGCGGGTTGGTCTGGTCCATGAACTGTGACAGCTGGGATGATCCGAAGAATTCCTTGATCGCAGCAGTAACGGGACGGATGTTGATCAGGGCCTGAGGTGTTGTTTCACCTATGTCCTGAATGGTCATTCTTTCCCTTACGACTCTTTCCATTCTTGCAAGACCGATCCTGAACTGATTCTGGAGCAGTTCGCCGACCGTGCGAAGTCTTCTGTTTCCGAGGTGGTCGATATCGTCGACCGAGCCGATGCCGTCGGGAAGTCCGAGAAGATATGAAACGGATGCGATGATATCATCGAGGATGATGTGCTTCGGTGACAGATCGTTTCTGTGGATGTGGAGGAACTTTGCAAAGCCCTTGTACCATTCGGTCTTGTCTGCCTTGCTTCCCTTTGCACGTCCGTGACTTGCTTCGTATTCTTCGTATAAGGCGTTGAGTGCGGGATAGAATACCTTGTCGGGAAGTCTGTGATCCTTCGGATCAAACTCGACAAAGTCAGCAAGATTTACGAAGTTGTTGCCGATGACTTTTACGGCTTTTCCTTCTACGTGCTTGCTCTCTACCCATACGTATTCGAGGCCGCTGTTTTCGATGACCTTTGCGTCCTCTCTTGTGAGCTTCTTGCCCTTGCGGAACAGGATCTCACCTGTTGACGGCATAACTGCCGTTTCCATAAGTCTGCAGCCTGCGATACGGTTTGCGAGGCCGAGCTTCTTGTTGTATTTATAACGACCGACTTTTGCGAGATCGTATCTCTTCGCATCAAAGAACAGAGCTTCGATAAGATCGTAAGCCGAGTCAAATGTTGCGGGTTCGCCGGGTCTTAGTTTTCTGTAGATTTCCTTAAGGCCGTCACCGTAGTCATGGGTGGTGTCCTTAGCTACGGACTTGATGAGACGATCGTCTTCACCGAAGATCTCATAGATCTCTTCGTTGGAACCGCTCTGCAGTATGCCTGCGATGTCCGTATGATATTCCTTGTAGCGTCTTACAGCCTTTGCGATCTCTTCGTCTGAAAGAGCGGGGAGTTCCGGCTTTTTCTTGCGTTCTTCTTCGCGGCGGTTGATGAGGGACTGGACCTTGCTGTCAACTGCACCGTAGGAAAGAGCACGCAGAAGTGCGGTTATCGGCTGCTTTCTTGTTCTGTCAACGCGTACGGAAATAACCTCGTTGGAATCTGTTTCGTATTCCAGCCAGGCTCCTCTGTTCGGGATTATTGTTGTGGAGTAAAGCTTATTGTTGGACTTGTCGGTCTGAACGTCATAGTACGGTCCGGGGCTTCTTACGAGCTGTGTTACTACTACACGCTCAGCACCGTTGTAGATGAAAGTACCCTTTTCTGTCATTATGGGGAAATCGCCCATAAAGACTTCCTGTTCCGTAATTTCGCCTGTATTCTGATTGATCAGTCTTACGGCTACTCTTAAGGGGGCTGCGTAGGTGGCATCTCTGTCCTTGCACTCCTGCTGTCCGTATTTTGCATCCTTTGATACTGTGTAATCTACGAACTCGAGCGCATAGTTACCTGCGTAGTCTCTGATCGGAGATATGTCCTCGAAGACCTCTGCGAGACCTTCCTTGATGAACCAGTCATAGGAATTTCTCTGGATGTCGATGAGGTTTGGCATGTCAAGAACGGTCTCGATCTTGCTGAAACTCATTCTTTCTCTTTTTCCGACTTTTACTGCCTGGGGCATTGTTTACCTCCTGTTTGATAAGGCACTAAAAGGCTTGCAGCTTCTGCAAGCCTTTTAGTATGGATTTTTGAATTAAGAAATTACTTCAGTTCTACAACTGCGCCAACTTCTTCGAGCTGCTTCTTGATAGCTTCAGCTTCTGCTGTGGGAACGCTTTCCTTAACGTTCTGGGGAGCTCCGTCTACGAGGTCCTTAGCTTCCTTGAGGCCGAGACCTGTGATCTCTCTTACGACCTTGATGACCTTGATCTTCTCAGCGCCTGCTTCCTTGAGGACAACTGTGAATTCATCCTTTGTTTCTGCTTCTGCAGCTGCTGCACCTGCAACTACTGCTACGGGAGCTGCTGCGCTTACGCCGAATTCTTCTTCGCAAGCCTTTACGAGCTCGTTGAGTTCGAGGATAGTCATACCCTTTATAGCTTCAATGATCTGTTCTTTTGTCATTTTATTTTCTCTCCTTAAATACTAAATTAAGAAATGTGTTTTTTAAATAAACTATGCTTCTGCCTTCGCATCTGCGATAGCCTGGAATGTACGTACAGCCTTTGAAACGGGGCTCTGGATACTTCCGAGGAATTTTGCAAGAAGTACGTCTCTTGAAGGAATATCGGATAACTGCTTGATACCCTCTGAATCATAGTAAACGCCTTCAACGATACCTGCCTTAAAGCTCATCTTCTGTGTGTCCTTCATGGACTTAGCGAGAACTCTGATAGGAGCAACGGCATCTTCTTTTCCGATGGCAAGAGCGCTGGGGCCTGAAAGAACGTCCTTAAGACCTTCGAACGGGGTTCCCTCGATAGCTCTGTTCATCAGAGTGTTTTTGTAAACTGTGAAATCTACGCCTGCTTCGCGAAGAGCCTTTCTCATTGCTGTGGCTTCTTCTACTGTTGTGCCGATGTAATCAACAAGTACTGCTGATGTAGCACCGTCAAGCTTAGCCTTGATCTCATCGATAACTGCTTGTTTAGCTTTCAGATTTTCTACTGACATCTGTTCTCCTTTCCGGCTATATTTCGTAACCTCGGCCGGATATTAAGCGCCCGGAAAGAGGCGCACCCGCTGTCTTAGGTTTATATTTCTAAATCATGGTCACGATCAGCCTATTTCGTGTCTTTTGTATCTTAGCCAAGCTTTGCTGCGTTGAGCTTTACGCCGGGGCCCATTGTTGTGCTTACTGATGCACTCTTGATGTACTGACCCTTTGCTGCTGCCGGCTTAGCCTTGATGATGGCATCTACGAGTGCCTGGAAGTTCTCCTGGAGCTTCTGTGCGCCGAATGATGCCTTGCCGATCGGGCAATGAACAATATTCTGCTTGTCAAGACGGTATTCAACTTTACCTGCTTTGATCTCGCTCAATGCCTGTGTAAGGTTCATTGTAACGGTACCGCTCTTGGGGTTCGGCATAAGGCCCTTAGGTCCTAAGATCTTACCGAGCTTACCTACAACACCCATCATGTCAGGTGTAGCTACTACTACGTCAAAGTCGAACCAGTTTTCATTTTTGATCTTGTCTGCCAGTTCCTCAGCGCCTACGAAATCAGCGCCTGCAGCTTCTGCTTCATGAGCCTTTTCGCCCTTGGCAAATACCAGTACTCTTACTGTCTTGCCGAGTCCGTGAGGAAGAACGATAGCTCCGCGGATCTGCTGATCAGCGTGTCTTCCGTCAAGTCCCATGCGGAAATGTGCTTCTACTGTTTCATCAAATTTTGCTTTCTTCATCTGATCGATGATCTTGAAAGCATCTTCTACTTCGTACTGCTGCATCTTGTCGCGAAGAGCTGCAGATTCGGTGTAGCGTTTGCCAAATTTCTTAGCCATTTTAATTTCCTTTCGTGGTAATAACGACCATTGCGGTCTCCCATCTTATTAGCCTTCTACTATGATTCCCATGCTTCTGGCTGTACCCTTGATCATTTCGGTCGCTGTGTCGATGTTTGCAGCGTTCAGATCCGGCATTTTTGTTTCTGCGATCTGTCTTGCCTGTTCAACTGTGATCTTAGCAACCTTTTTCTTGTTCGGTTCTCCGGATGCCTTTTCGATACCTGCGGCCTTCTTGATAAGAACTGCAGCCGGCGGTGTCTTTGTGATGAATGAGAATGATCTGTCTGCGTATACTGTGATAACTACAGGGATGATCATGCCCTTCTGATCCTGAGTCTTTGCATTAAACTGTTTGCAGAAGTCCATGATGTTAACACCATGCTGACCTAATGCAGGACCTACCGGAGGTGCAGGGTTAGCAGCGCCCGCAGGGATCTGCAGTTTAATGAAGCCTTCAATCTTCTTTGCCATGTGGCTCTTCTCCTTTCCTTGAGTATTCCTTATATATTAAAGCTTGTCGACCTGATCGTATTCGAGTTCTACCGAAGTCATACGACCGAACATGTCGACCTTGGCCTTTAAGGTCTGTTTTTCATCGTTTGCCTCATCTACCATTGCGGTGAAGCCCTTGAACGGACCGGAGATGACCTTTACGGTATCACCTGCCTCAATGTCGAGGACGATGCTTGTCTTTTCGATGCCCATACGTCTTACTTCTTCTTCGGTAAGAGGGATGGGGTTGGATCCTTCGCCGACGAAACCTGTAACGCCCTGGGTATTGCGTACCAGGTACCAGCTTTCGTTGGTGACGATCATTTTAACTATTACATAACCGGGGAAAACTTTTCTTTCACGCGCTTTGCTTGTTTCGCCCTTGTGTTCTACGACGGTCTCGGAAGGCACGACGATCTGAAGCACGAGGTCCTGCATGCCCCTGCTTGCAACCAGCTTTTCGATATTGGTCTTTACCTTGTTCTCGTGACCGCTGTAAGTATGTACGATGTACCATTTTGCCTCTTTGCTGCGCACAAAAAAGCCCTCAGGTATCTCGTTTTTCTCTGTGGAAAGTCTGTTGGCAACTTCGGCTGCGGCAAGCTTGCGCTTTGCCTTTGCCTCTTTGCTCGTGCTTGACTTTGCGGCCTCGATAGCCTTGGCCGAATCTTCGCTGATCACGGGATCAACGATCTTTTCCTCGGGCACGACAACAGTTTCCAAAGTTTCTTCGTTTTCCTGAACTTCAGGAACAAATTCTTCGGACATTTTATTTTTCCTTACATACTGATATTGAGAATCTTTTCAAGCGCAACGAGGCAGCCTGTGTCGATGAGCCAGAAGAATAATGCGAATAATCCGCAAACTACTGCAACGATGACAGTAAGCTTGATGGTTTCTTCCTTTGTCGGCCAGGTGACCTTTTTCAGTTCAGCCTTTACGCCCTTCAGGTATTCCATGATCCCTGATTTCTTTGCTACTGCATTCTCTGCCATTTCAGCTTTCTCCTTAAATTATTTTGTTTCCTTGTGAAGAGTTTCTTTTCTGCAGAACTTGCAATACTTCATCATTTCGATACGATCGGGATTGTTTCTCTTGTTCTTCATAGTATTGTAGTTTCTCTGCTTGCACTCTGTGCATGAAAGAGTAACTCTTACTCTTACGTCATTTGCCATGACAATTCTCCTTTACACTGCTATATCTAGTAGTTTGCCCCAAGGCCTAAACACCAGGCTTACGGCTTTATGGGCAACAACGAATACACTATGCCTCTTTTCTGCATAGTGCCGTACTGTAGAATGATAACAAAAAGCCCCTGCCAATGCAAGGACTTTTTTCATAAATATGAGTTTTTTAAACAAATCGTATCAGAGTATGGTGTGCGGGGCCTTGTAATGCCTGTATATCATCTCTATCGCAGCTGCGCGGGAGGCATTTTCATGGGGTGCTATGACATTTCCCTCGGTCACGAGGAAGTCATTTGCAAGGGCCCACCTTACCGCATCCTTTGCGTAATCATAGATGGTCCCGTAGTCGCTGTAATTGAAGAGCACATTTCCTTCTTTTAAGGTCGGCCCGTCCGCCGTGCGGTCGCTGCGGTAGATTATGCTCGCAAGATCCTCCCTGCTCACATTGTTATCCGGTTTGAAGCTTCCGTCGGGATAGCCGTTGACTATGCCCTCGCTCGCCGCCCAGGCTATGGCATCAGTGTACCACTCGCCGTCGGCAACATCGGTAAAGCTGTTCGGCTTTGCTATAGCCGGTTCACCCGAGAATCGGTATAAAAAGGTCACTATCATGGCCCGGCTCAGGGGGCTGAAAGGTTCCATAAGATTATTACCTGTGCCCTTGCTGATGCCGGAGCTTAAGAAATAGTCCATGCTTTCATAGTACCAGTCACCGGGATAGACATCCGCAAAGCAGTTGCCTTTTTCATTTATATACAGACGGCAGATATCCGAGCGGCTGCCGTTATTGTCGAGGCAGGCCATAGCATAGACATCCATGTTCTCTTTATAAGATATGGGACCGGTATAGACCGGAGAATTGCGGGTCACCGCAGCATTTCCTATCTCATATCTGATGCTGCCGCCGGGCACGGCGCTCATCGTGATATATTTCCCGCCTTCTGTTTCGACAGTGTCGAAAAGTACGCTTACGGCCGGAAGCTGGGTCCCGGTCGGTATCCTTGATTTATATACCTTGCCGTTTTCCATTGAAACGCCGCGTCTTCTGAAAAGTTCGGATACGGTGACAAATTCGTAATTGTCTTTCTGAAGATCGTCTATGGCCTTAAGCGCGGCCTTTACCGACCAGGCGTGGGTATCGTGCAGCAGGATGACAGCTCCGTCAAAAACATTCTTTTCGATCTCTGCCACAGTCTTATCGACATCGTTTGTCCAGCGCCAGTCGTTGGAATCGACCGACCAGTAGATGGCAGGGGCATTGAGATTGGCAAGAGTCGTGCTGTTGTAGGCGCCGTAGGGCGGGCGGACACAGAAAGTCAGACCGTCATCCCCTATGACCTCTCNNCTTGCCGGGTCCGTCATCAAAGGTGATGGCAACGAGCTTTTTCGGCGCGGGCTGTCCCTCCGCAAACACGCAAAGAGGAGTCATGCAAAGTGCGATCAAGAGTATCAAAGATATCAGTTTTTTCATATATATAGTATCGGCGCATATATTATCGCCGTTTATCTCCATACATATAGTTTAGCACAAAACAAGAAGACCCCGACAGTTTTTCTGCCGGGGTCATAATTATTTTTATTTATAAAACGAAGTTAATTAAGCATCAGGTTTAATTGTCATTAACAGTTCTCCGCCCTTAACATCGTCGCCCTCAGCAACGAGGACCTTTTCGATAGTTCCCGACATGCGGGCAACTATCGCGGTCTCCATCTTCATGGCTTCGACTGTTGCGACTACCTGGTTCTCCTCGACATGATCGCCGACCTTTGCGGACAGCTTGGAGAGCTTGCCCGGGATGCCGGATCCGATCTGAGACTTGTCTTCAGGATCGGCCATTACAGCCCTGCGGCCCTTGACCTCAATGCTCTTGTCGGGAACATCGATCTCGCGGCGTGTACCGTTGAGCTCGAATACGACTGTTCTGGTGCCTTCCTTTTCGTTGCGGTCACCCAGACCCACATATCTGATAACGAGGGTCTTGCCGTCTTCGATGTCGACCTTGTTGGTCTCGCCGACAGCCAGGCCGTTGAAGAATACGTGCGATCCCATACGTGAGAGCAGACCGTAGTCATGGTAATGTTTCTCGTAGTCCCTGTAGGGCTTGGGGAACATGACGTATGAAAGGACTGACTTGTCGTTGATACCGACTTCGGGAACGAATTCGGCCATTTCTTTCTTCTTTGCCTCGAAGTCGACGGGCGGAAGCTGTGCTCCGGGAGCGCCTTCGATGGGCTTTTCGCCCTTGAGGACGATCTCTCTTAAGCCCTCAGGCTTGAAGCCCCAGGACGGCTGGCCCATGAGGCCCTTGAAGTAGGCAACGACGCTGTCGGGGAAGGCAAGACCTTTGCCCTTTTCCAGGATATTCTCCGGAGTCAGTTCGTTCTGTACCATGAATATAGCAAGGTCGCCGACCATCTTGGAGGATGGTGTTACCTTTACGATATCGCCGAGCATCTGGTTGACGGCTCTGTACATTTCCTTGACCTCTTCGAAGCGGTGGCCGAGGCCGAGGGATACGACCTGCGGATAGAGGTTGGTGTACTGGCCTCCAGGGATCTCGTATCTGTAGATATCGGTCGTCGGAGCTTTAAGGCCGTTGTCGAAGGTCTCATAGCGCTTGCGTACGTCGCCCCAGTAATTGTCGAGGCGCTGGATCTCGCGAAGATCGAAGCCCGTATCTCTTTCCTGGCCCTCGAGCGAAGCGATGACAGCTGACATGGAGGGGTTGGATGTGAGCGATGACATTGCGGCTGTTGCGCAGTCTACGATGTCGACGCCGGCTTCGGCAGCCATGAGGTACATTGCCACCTGGTTGCCTGTCGTATCGTGAGTATGCAGGTGGATGGGAAGTCCTATCTCCTGCTTTAAGGTCGTGATGAGTTTCTTTGCAGCATAGGGCTTTAAGAGACCCGACATATCCTTGATACAAAGCGAGTTCGCACCGCGCTTTTCGAGCTCTTTTGCCATGTTGACATAGTATTCGAGAGTATACTTGTCGCGCTTGGGATCAAGGATATCACCTGTGTAGCAGACAGTTGCTTCAAGGAACTTGCCCTGATTGCGGACCTCGTCCATTGCTGTTTCCATTGCGGGCAGCCAGTTGAGCGAGTCGAATACACGGAAGATATCGATTCCCTCTCTTGCGGATACCTTTACGAATTCACGGACCATATTATCCGGGAAGGCGGAATAACCTACGAGGTTTGATCCGCGAAGCAGCATCTGGAAGGGGATGTTTGGAATTTTCTCGCGCAGGATCTCAAGTCTTCTCCAGGGCGATTCATAAAGGAATCTGTACGCGGCATCAAAGGTCGCGCCGC
>LXOW01338790.1_pt1 | contig 10770 bp, 7 predicted proteins | sample 1368591 | NCBI WGS metagenome assembly LXOW01 (sample SAMN04884650, study PRJNA319009) | bovine gut metagenome | isolation source: Cow rumen | host: Bos taurus | place: Italy: Legnaro (PD) | collected 2014-07-09
GCGCTCTGCGTGCCGGCGGCCAGTTTCCAGATGCCCTCCAGCTGGTCCTTCTTGCGGGTCTCATAGACCGGGCGGGCGGCGATGTAGCCGTCCAGCTCTTCCAGCTTGGGATACTGCACGCGCTGCTCCCGGCAGGAAAATGCCAGCAGCAAAGTGACAGGAAGCCAGAAAAGGGAACGCATCGGTTATCAATTGGTCGTTCAGTCCAAGCAAAGGTAAGCATTTTTTTACGATTCGCCCTTTTTCGTTATATTTGCACAATACCCGCCACGGAATCACTAAAAAACCAATTATATGAAAAAGTACCTCCTCCTTTCCCTCGCAGCGCTCTGCGCAGCCCTGACCCTTTCCGCGCAGACGGAGAACCAGGAAATCACCGTGGCGGCGGCTGAATCCTACGCCACGCAGCAAAGTACCTACACGCCGTCCTTCAAGGTGGACGGCACCAACGCCAAGGTCCGCAACGTCATCCTGCTCATCGGTGACGGCATGGGCCACGGCGCCGTCAACGCCGCCATGTACGCCAACGACGGCCTGACGATGACCAACCTGAAGACCTTCGGCCTCGTGCGCACGCAGTCCGCGGACAACTTCACCACGGACTCCGCCGCCTCCGGCACCGCCTACGCCACGGGCGTGAAGACCAACAACGGCTTCGTCGGCATGAACACCGAGCGGGAGCGCATCGCCAACATTCCGGAGATCCTGACCCCGCTGGGCTACGCCTGCGGCGTCCTCTCCACCGACGACCTCAACGGCGCCACGCCGGCGTCCTTCTTCGCCCACCAGGCCGCGCGCGGCGACAAGGAGGAGATCTGGGCCGACCTGCCCGCCAGCCCGCTGGTCTTCGCCTCCGCCGGCAAGCAGTCCACCTTCGAGGAGCTGCCGCTCGCCACGCAGGAAGCCATCCGGAAGACCTTCACCGTGGTCTATGACCCGAAGGATCCCGCCGCTGCCGCTTCCAGCCGCCTGGTCTACCTGCCGAAGAGCGTCCACCTCGACCGGGGCGACTACCTCCCCGCCACCACGGAGATGGCCATCAATTACCTCGCCCAGCGCAGCAAGAAGGGCTTCTTCCTGATGGTTGAGGGTGCCCGCATCGACAAGCACGAGCATAGCAACGAACTGCCGGAGACCCTTGCGGAGACGCTGGACTTCGACAAGGCCATCGAGGCCGCCGTCCGCTTCGCGGAGAAGGACGGCCACACGCTGGTGATCATCAGCGCCGACCATGAGACCGGCGCCACCATCCTCACCGGCGGCGACCTGGAGACCGGCTTCGTCCGCACGGTCTTCGCCTCCAAGGGACACTCCCCGATGATGGTTCCCCTCTTCGCCTACGGCCCGCACTCCCGCGACTTCGGCTGCGTGCAGGAAAACAGCGACGTCGCGAACAAAATCCTCGGTCTGCTCGGTGCGAAAAAATAATTGTTGGAAAACTAATTATTTGTTGTAACTTTGTCGTCCCGAATCACGGAGATCCAGTTTGGAAACCGAAGGGACGATTGGAGAGGTGGGAGAGTGGCTGAATCCACAGGTTTGCTAAACCTGCATACGGGTAACCGTATCACGAGTTCGAATCTCGTCCTCTCCGCTTAAATGCCTTGCAGTTTGCGCTGCGAGGCATTTTTGTTTCGAAAAAAGCATATCTTTGTGCAACTAGTAACTGTATTACCCATGGGAAAGCATTTTTCTTGGATGCTGGCCGCCATCCTGACCTGCGGCCTCGTGTTGACCACTTCTTGCAGAAAAGAAGTTGTACCCGAAAAGCTGGAAGGCCTGTGGTACAACCAATTCGTATCCACCATCTATCCCGGCGAATACAAAGATATCATCCATACGGTATTGGAGTTCAGGGAGGACGGTGTCCTCATCGAGAGGTCCTATCACAGCTACGTGGATTCCCGCGGTGATCACCTGGATCGGGACCGTCGCCACGATCTCTACACCGTGAACCCGACGTTCCACGTCGTTTACTTCAACACGTTTGCCGAACAGGACTCGCCCGTCGTTTACAAAATCGAAGACGGCACCCTGTCCCTCTCCTACACGTTTGGGATAGAAACGTTCACGCGTAACTACGTCCGCCCGACGCAGAGCGAGCTCGAAATGTTTGACACGTACGACACGACCATCCCGTCCGACGACTATGTCGGCGTCTGGTTCCGCAGCAGCGAATCCAACCAGCTGTACAACTACGTCTTGTGCGAGTTCACGGAAGACGGAGAGTTTCACATGCTCCGCTATGCCTACGACAAATCCAAAGACATGTGCAGGCGCAGGGAATACCGCATGGCCTACTCCGATCTCGGCATTGTGGACGGCAAACAGAGTCTCAAAGTCTTCACGGAAGATCGTCCCGACGCGTACAGCCTCTTCAACTGGACCGTCACGGACAACATCCTCTCGCTCATAGAACCGNNGAGAAGTGCGAATAATATTCAAAAAAAGTATATATTTGCACAGATATTACCACTAATTAACACACAAAAACCCCATGAAAAAGTATTATTCGTGGATGTTGGCCGCCATCCTCCTAATCTGCGGTCTCGCGCTGACCACCTCCTGCGGCAAGGAAGAAGCTCCCTTCAAGCTGGACGGCACCTGGTATGGTAAAATCATTGATAATGAAGACTATGACATCGGCAAGAGCGTCCACTACCTGCTCCTCGACTTCGGGCAGGACGGTGTCCTGACCGGAAAATCATACGAAGGCTTCGAAGGCACCGCCATCCAACATTGGGACCGCTTCCGCCGCCACAGCATCTACACCGTGGACGAGCCGGGCCACGTCATTTACGCCAAGCTCCTCACCAACGACGAAACCTCCCCCGTCTCCTACCAGTACAGCAACGGCACCCTGACGCTGACTGTCTCGTATGGAGCAACGAACTATACCGTCAACCTCACCCGCCCGACGCAGACTGAACTGGAAATGCTGGCAATTTACGACAACTCCATCCCGTCCAACGACTATATCGGCGCCTGGTTCGGCGGCAGCGAATTCAACCAGCTGTACACCTACGTCATGAACGAGTACTTCGAAAACGGGAGATCGCACACCATTCGCTATTCCTACTACAAGCCCACGAACGAGTGCACGCGCACCGAGATCGATTGGATCTATGACGATCTCGGCATCGTGGACGACGAGCAGCTCATCGAACTCACCGAGGTCGGTGACCCCACCAACGTCAGCACCTACTGGTGGACCGTCGAAAACAACGTCCTCACGCTCGGGCACACGAAATATGAAAGTATGGAATCCGACTTCCAGCCCCTCACGCGGGAGAACCTGGAACTGATGGCCGAACTGGACAAGCTCTGCAAATAAGCTAAACCCGAAATAACAACCGATTAACCCATGAAAAAGATTCTCTGCCTCGCTCTGTACCTGTTGTCCTTTAACGCGATGGCCCAAGGCATCCTCTCCCGCTTCTATGACAAAGACGCGGAAAAAGTCGTGTTCCAGGAGAAAGGAAGCCGCAGCTTCGGCATTGCCGGCAGCTACCGCAGCTTCGACGTCGCCGGTGACAACCTGGGCGACGGCTACGCCATCATGTCCCTGCTCAACATCGGCACCGGAAGGCTTGCCGCATACAACGTCAGCCCCAAGTTCTCCTATTTCGTTGGGGACGACCTCGCCCTGGTCGGCCGGCTGGACTACAGCGGCTACACGCTGAATTCCGACCTGCGCCTCGATCTGCGCGGCGCTGTGGACGTGAGCAGCATTGCGGATAACCCGCAAGATGAGGAAGAGATCCGGTCCCTGCTGAACCTGCGCATCTCCAGCCGCCACATGGTCAACAATACCTGGGGCGCTTCGCTGGCCCTGCGCAAATACATTCCCTTCTTCGGCAGCCAGACTTTCGCCGTCTTCGGCGAGGCCCGCCTGTACGGCAACTACGCCACCACGATCTCCAGTCCCATCGACGTGGACGGTCACTACGTGAACGAGAAGCAGCGCACGAACAACACCTTCTCCGCCGGCCTGAAGATCGCCGGCGGCCTGTGTGTCCGGTTGCGGGGCAGCAATGCGCTGACCATCAGCGTGCCCCTCGTCGGTGCTGCCTACAGCAACACCCTGCAGCACAAGAATCAGACGAACAACGACGCCCACCTGTCCCAGTTCAAGATCGCGCGTAACCTCGACTTCCTGGGCATCCAGGTCGCCTACTGCCACTTCATCGGCCCGAAGAACAAGAAAAAGTAAAGGCTACGCGGCAACTAGAAACACGCTTTTTGCTCCCGGTAGCACCGGGAGAATTATATAAATTACGGCTGATAGACGTAGGTGTTGCCGCTGGCGGGGTTGACGCCGTCAGAATAGGTGTCGCTGCCGATGGTGATGGTGCCGCAGGTTGAGGTAGCGCCAGAAACAGCTCGCCCTATCCCAATACTATTGGGAGCGCGATCACCTTTTGTGGCAGTAACTCTGATAACATTAGCGGTTATGGTAATAGTGCCGCATACGGTACGAAATCTTCCACTCGCAAGAACAAGTCCACAACCGATACCGGCAGCGTAAGAGCCACCAGTTGCTTCAACAGTACCGCCCGAAATGAGGATGTCACCGCATTGATTCTTAAACGAAATGTTCTTATTCGAAGCACTAGAAGACAGCGCTACATTTCCTGTTCCAATGCCAGCGCCACATGCCCCCCCCCTTGCGATAACGTGTCCTCCCGTGATGGTTATGTTTCCACCTATTATTTCCGAAACATGATCTACTGCTATTGTACCGTTGCCTATGCCGGAAGCTTTGGACGCACCCTGAGCTGTGATAGTACCGCTTTCAATAACAATGTTGCCGCAAGCCTTTAAACCCTGCCCGCCAATGCCAGCGCCAGAATAAATCGGATTATTAGTCCCTATGGCTGTGAGGGAGCCATTGCCACGGATGGTAAGGGTTCTCTCTTTTTTTATGTAAACACCGGCATAGCCAGTAGAGTACCCCTTTACCTTGTTGTCCGATCCGTCGGCCAGCACAAGGATGGTGTTTCTTTCACAGACAATGCCGGAGTCGGCGGCTAAATCGGGAAAGGTGCTGTTGATATCCACGCCATCCAATGTCACGGTAATAGGATCATCGCCCTTTTCGGTACCGGTACCGGTAGAGGCAGTGCGGATCTTGTATTGACCCAACAGAACGCCCGTGAGTGTCTCGCCATTCTGGACGGTGTGGTTGGCCGTCAGCAGCTCCAGACATGTTCTGCTTTCTGTCGGCATGGTCAGGTTCACAGGATACATGCTGCCCGCAGCGAGCGTCTTGCCGGTCACATGTTTGCGGTAGCTTGTGGTGCCGTCGGTGGCGCAGAGCTGGATGGTCTTGTCGTCGCTCACAGGCTGCATGGCCACATAGATGGGACCAGTCCCTGCCGCGCGGTTCACGATGTAGGCGTTGGTGCCGTCAAACACGGTCATCATCGTGATGCCTGCGGTGATGTCATTGCCCCCGTTCTTGATGTTGAACTCGCAGATGGTCAACTTGTTGCCGAGGGTTACGGAGGCAGGCAATGCCGCATCGGCGGTCAGCGTGCCGTCGAAGACCGCGAGGTCGTAGTTGCTGGCGAGGGAGGCCAGGGTGCCGTTCTGAGTGGCAAGGCGCGAGAAGTCGATGGTGCTCTCGTTGTCCATCGTCGCGTCCATGTCAATGGTCTCCTTCGCCATCGCAGCCGGGTAGATGTAGCGCACGGCACCGTTCTGTGCGGGGTTGGTCAGCGTCACGGTGATGGTGGCCATCTTGCCATCGCTGGCGATGTCTTCGGCCACAAGTGCCGCACTCTCGGCCTTCACCGTTTCATTGCCGGTGTTCTTGTAAACGATGGCCACCTGGTCACCCACGGCGAAGGTCTTGACACCCTCGGCCGTCAGGGCCTTGGTGCCGGGAGCGTCCGGCAGGGTGATGGTGGTGGTGAGGGTGACTTCTTTGTCATGGCCGGCCTGACCGGCCACCTCCTCCTTCACGCAGCCCAGGGAGAGTGCCCCCAGCAGCACCAGGGCAATAATACCGTATATTTTCATCCTTGCCATTCCCGATCTTATTGATTCGCGTCGTAGTCGATGATAGTCCAGTCGTAAGGGATGCCGTTCTCGCCAGAGGGCCAGTTTACCCCCGCCGCCCGGGTGAAGGTGCCAGTGGGGGCAACGTCCATGACCCAGTTGCTGCAATTTCCATTTATGTTCATTTTTGCGAGGCAGGTGATGCTGCTTAGGTTCGAACAGCTAGAGAACATCGAGTCATAGCAATGATCTGCCAGGCTCGTGGCCGGCAGGACCGGGGCCACCTCCAGGCTGGTGCAGCCAGAGAACATAGAGCGATAGCAATGACCTGCCAGGCTCGTGGCCGGCAGAGCCGGGGCTGCGCTCAGACTGGTGCAGCCAGAGAACATAGAGCGATAGCAATGACCTGCCAAGCTCGTGGCCGGCAGGGCCGGGGCCACCTCCAGGCTGGTGCAGCCAAAGAACATAGAGTTATAGCAATGACTTGCCAGGCTCATGGCCGGCAGGGTCGGGGCCACCTCCAGGCTGGTGCAGCCATAGAACATATAGTAATAGCAACCTTCTGCCAGGCTCGTGGCCGGGAGCGCCGAGGCCACCTCCAGGCTGGTGCAGCCATAGAACATAGAGAAATAGCAATTACCTGCCAAGCTCGTGGCCGGCAGCGCCGGGGCTGCGCTCAGACTGGTACAGCCAGAGAACATATAGCGATAGCAACGACCTGCCAGGCTCGTGGCCGGCAGCGCCGGGGCCGTGCCCAGGCTGGTGCAGCTGTAAAACATCTCCTGGTAACAGCCTTCCGCCAAACTCGTGGCCGGGAGCACCAGGGGCTTGGTGTCGAGACTCTTGATTTTTGATACTTTTTCAAACAACCTGTAAAATGTCATATCTCCTGTCAGGCTGACATTGCTTGCGAAAGCGAACTCGCCCATCGTGTAATCGGTCACCAGACTCATGATGTTGCCGTACAGGTAGCATTCCGCCGAGACAGTGAACCGGCCATAATCGTACGATGAAGTGTTTACATAATACGTGCTGTTCTTGCCCCGGAACTGCACTTTGTCGCCTGCGTTGGTCAGGGTGATGGCGGTTTCCGACGTGTAGACGGTCCAGGACCCGTCGTTCAGCTTATACTGCACCGAGCCCTCCGCCGTATTGGACGGCAACTTGAAGGACACCGTCGCACCGGCCTCTATGGCCTCGAACGTGAGCGGCGACAATCTGGACTCGAATAACGATTGAGCCATCGTTACCGCAATGGGATACATTTTATTGGCAGCAAGAGTTTGGGCAGCTACGTCCTTTTTATAGTAATCCCAATTTGTACCTGCGGCGACAAGGCGCAGATCCCCGGAAACGGGCTTCATCGCCACATAGATGGGGCCGGGACTCGCAGCGCGGGAGACGGTGTAGGTATCGACACCGTCAGAAACGAAGAAACATACGATGGAATCGGTGATGTCGCTGCCGACCTCGTTCTTCACGGTGAATTCGCCGATGGTAAGGCGGTTCTCCAGTGTCACTTTGCCGGGAAGGCCGCCCCCGGCAGAGAGCTCCCCCTCGAAGGTACAGAGATCCAGGCCAGCAGCCAGCGAGGAGAGCGTGCCGTCCTGCACGGCAAGCGCGGCGTAGTTCACCGAGCCGTCGGCGGCCGCCATCGCAGCGGGGTAGATATAGCTGACGGCACCGGAGGGCTTGGGATCCGTCAGGGTGACGGTGAGGACAGCCGTCTTGCCGCCGTCGAGGATGCTGTCCGCCGTCAGCGGTTCACTCACGGCCTTCACCGTGGCGTCGGCCGTGTTGGTATAGACGATGGCGACCTGGTCCCCCACGGCGAAGGTTTTGATGCCCTCCGTCGTCAGGGCCTTGGTGCCGGAAGCCTCGCCCAGGCTCACCGTCGTGGTAAGGGTAACGGGGCCGACATGGCCGGCTTGACCGGCCATCTCCTCCTTCACGCAGCCCAGGGAGAGTGCCCCCAGCAGCACCAGGGCAAGAATACGATACTGTCTCATACTTACCAGTTTTGATTGCCCTGTCTGTCATAGTTTTTCATGCCGGCCGGCTGCTGATAGCCGGCCTTGTGGGCGGGAAGGGTGCCGCCTGAGAGCTTGCGGAAGCCCACCTCGCCGGCGCTCACGGACAGGACATAGACGGTGGGGTAGGTCATGGCCGTGTCATTGCCGACCAGGATGTTGCCGCCGGGAGCGTGGTCGGTGATGCTCAGCGCGGCCGTGCCGGCGGGGACGATGGCAGCGTCGGCCGAGGCGGCGATGATGACCACCGCGGTGCCGGCCGGGATGGTGCGGCCGTCGTCGCCCAGGCGGTAAAGTTTGTAGTCCGTGCCCAGGGTGTAGGCCGCGGTGCCTTCGCTCAGCGTATGGTTGGTCGTGCCGTCGTAGAACGTGCCCCACCAGGCGCTGACGCCGTCCTTGGTGCCCTGGGTCAGCGTGAGCGGCTCCGCTGTGCCGGCAAGGTCGTGGCGGAGGTAGTACGTGCCTTTGAAGAAGGCACCGTGCTCATACACCGTGAGGCCACCGTGCGGGTAGGTGGCAATCTGCACGCCGATTTCTGCAGGCTTGGTGGTGGAGCTTACGGCACGGACTGCTCCGTCGTTGTCGGTGATATCGCCATTCCCGGTGCCGATGTTGGTGGTAGCACTGTTTGCGGTGCAACCTCTGTAGTAGTTGTGGCTGAAGGATCCGCCGTTGTTTAACCCAACAATGGCACCGACAGGAGACAGACCGTTTATGGTAGCATCAATGGCGATGCAATTCTGCAGATTCCCTTTAAGCTGACCTACGATGCCTCCGTAATTACAGCTGCCAGTGAGCTCTTTGATAGTAAGAGTGGCGGCACTGACGCAACCACTGACAGTGGCGCCAGCATAAACTATGCCCACGATACCGCCGTGATCAGTGGCATATTTTTCAGCGCCATGGATGGCCACTGTGTTGGTGACGTGACAGTTCTTGATAATGCCACTAATGCCACTGGCTTTATCTTGGTCGATATTTCCTACGATACCACCGACCTCATGACCACCGGAGATACGGGCATCACTGAGAGTAACATTCTTGATGGTGCCGCCTCTTACTATACCGAAAAGGCCTGTCCCTTGGAAATATGTTTTAGCGCGGATGCCGCTGATGATATGACCATCACCGTCGAAGGTGCCCTTGAAGTAATAGGCACCACTGAAGGTGCCGATGGGGGTGAAGTTTACTTCGGTGCTGGTGGCGTCATTCCAGTCGGTGGTGTGACTGTATGTGATGTCATCAGCCAACTTGATGTACTTGCCGCTGTAGTCGTTGCCGCCGTTGACGCGGGTGGCCAGCTGGTTCAGCTGATCCTTATTGTAAATGATATACGGATCCGCCTCGGTGCCGGCGTGGCCGGTTTCGAAGTCGGTGACCGTCCAGCGGGCAGTGACGGTGGCGTCTGCGGCGGGCATCGTGAAGGTGTTGCCATCGATGGGCGTGCCGTTCAGGCTGTAGCCCAGGAACGGCTCCTGGTAACCCGCAGGAGCACTTCCCGTACCACTCAAGCTGAATTCAATGCCTGCATCGTAGTAGGAGTTGCCGTTGTAGGTTATGCCGTAATTACCATTATTGTAATAATATTCTGTGAGGCCGTCAAAGTCGTCGAAGCTTTCATAGATGCTACCCTCAGCGGTGGCCGTGATACCAGTGCTGCAAGTGACGGTGTAGCCGGGTCTAGCGGAATTGGTATCTCCGTTATAACCTGTGCCGATGTTAGTAGTATTCCCGCCTATGAAGCAGTCGTGGTAGAAATTATAATTCGAAGACCCTAAACAATTGTTTCCGATGATGGCTCCAGCATTGTCTACGGGAGAAATGACCACGCCTACAGAAAGACATTGGTTGGTCTGGGAATATGTTGTACCATGTAGCCCAGTGATACCTCCAAAAGAATCGCAATTGGTGCAACCATTATTAACGGAGAGTGTGACGGCACTGGTGCATCCGAGAATCGAACGACCATTTTGACCAGCAATGCCGCCGTGGTTACGGCTATAGCTTTGTACGGCGTGGATATTTACGGTGGGAGAAGCGTGGCAGTTGTACACTGTGCCCAAATTTAAGCCCGTAATGCCACCAACGTTATCGAAACCAGTGATGCGTGCGTTGCTGACGGTAAGGTTTCGAACGGTGCCATTGGAACCAACTGTGCCAAAGATACCGTGCCAACTGTCAACGTTATTATCTCCATCCATATATATACGGATACCGCTCACGGTGTGTCCTTTGCCGTCAAAAGTACCTTGGAATTTTTTTGTCTCTCCACCATTATATCCGCCTATGGTGTTAAAGTTATTCTCGGTACTGTTGACATCGTTCCAGTCGGTGGTGTGGGTATAGGTAATGTCGTTGGCCAGTGCAAAATACTTACCGCTAAAATCATTACCTTTATTCACCAGCGTTGCCAGAAGGTTCAGACCGGCAGTGGTGGAAATGGTATATGGATGATCTTGGGAATCACCGTCGTTCGGGCCCCAGAAGTAGCTGAGGATAGGGGTTTGCCCGATAGTGACGGTGGCATCGGCGGCGGGCATAGTAGCGGTGTAAGTGCCGTTGCCATTGTCCGTGGCCAGGACGTCATTTACATAAATGGCCCGGTTATAGCCTTCTGCCGGCGTTGCACCGGTGTAGGAAAGGGTTAGCGTAGCACCGTCGTATGCATAGGGTATGCCGTCGATGTCGGCGCCGGTGGTGTAGGTCCTGTTGCCCGTGCCCGGCAGGGTGGCCGATG
>LXOW01307608.1_pt1 | contig 10768 bp, 9 predicted proteins | sample 1368591 | NCBI WGS metagenome assembly LXOW01 (sample SAMN04884650, study PRJNA319009) | bovine gut metagenome | isolation source: Cow rumen | host: Bos taurus | place: Italy: Legnaro (PD) | collected 2014-07-09
TTCGCTCTCTTCTACGTATTCCAACCATTCCAGCAATGTGTCCATGCGTTCAACCTCTTTTCGTTGGATTACATAACTACATTAACATAAATGTAATCTCTTGAAAAGAGGTTTCGTTTACAATTTTTTAATTCATGCGTTTGTCGTGAGCATGAGGCTGCGGCTTACATATACAGCATGAGGCTGCGGCTTACGCATAAGCAAGGTGATTGTTCAGCCCCTTGACGGGGCTGAACAATTAGAAGGACACTCGCGCGTATCGCTGCGGGCTTTGGCCCGCTTTGGTCGGCGCGAGGCTTCGCGTTGCTCAGCTTATGGAGTTTCTGCCGAGGCAGAGCCCCGTCAAAAACGGATTCAAATTTGTTCCCGCCCTGCGGGGCGGGAATCAGAGACGTTCCCTCTCTGAACTCTCCCTTTTTTGTTCGTATGGGCTGAACTGTTACTGAGCAAAAAACGCAGCAGCAGTTCAGCCCATGAGCCTCCCCTGACGCGAGGCGCGCTTCGCCAGAGGGGCAGCCGGACGAATGGGCCAACGCAGGTATCGCCGCAGGGGAAGGGCTTGTCCCTCCCGTGGACATGTGCGAAGACGGCGGGGCCCCTCCCTACGGGTGCAGAAACACGTTATGGCGACGGGCGCCCGCGAGGGTCGTCCCTGCGGCTGCATCGTCGTTTTTGCATTTGCCGTGAGAATACAGCCGCAGCTCATGGCCGGGGCCTGGTGTTCTGAGCCGGACAGGAGCCTTGCAGGCAGGAAAACTTTGGCATACTCGGAGAAATATACTCCCGCGCGCTTTCGCATTTTATACAAGACGGAAAAAAAGTTTTCAAGGCTTGACAAATTGGCCGTTATCCCCTATCATCACAGCCAAGATAGAGGCGCGAGGTTCATCAGTAAGCTTTCGCATCGAAGCAGCTTTCGCGAAAGATGAAAGGGAACGTCGCCGAAGTGAAGAGCAGCAGCTGCGCTCTCTTTGCTGGGCCGTCGGGGAATACCCGGCGGACTGTCACGCAAGTGGAGCGCTATCGAGTATATAATCCCAGGCCGGGGCCCCGGCGAATTGGGATTTGTGCCGTAAACGCTCAGTTGCGTTTGCGGCTTTTTCTTTTGCGCCTCGTCAAATCTACCTTAAAGGAGAACCCATCATGAGCATCACGAGAAGAATTACCGCCGCTCTGCTGAGCCTGATCCTCGTCCTCGCCGTCTTCGGCGGCTGCGTCAGCGCCGAAAACGAGACCCCCGAGGAGCTTTCCTATCTCAACGGGCAGCTCCGCGTCGGCATGGAGTGCGCCTACGCCCCCAACAACTGGCAGGAATCCGAGCCCAGCGACACCAACGTCCCCATCGAGAACGTGCCCGGCGCTTACGCCGAGGGCTATGACGTGCAGATCGCCCGCATCATCGCCGAGCAGCTCGGCTTGGAGCTCGTCGTGGTCAAGATGGACTGGGACGGCCTGATCGAAGCGCTCAACCAGGGTCAGATCGACGCCATTATCGCGGGCATGGCCGACACCGCGACCCGCAAGGAGGCCATCAATTTCTCCACGCCCTACCACGAGAGCGTCTACGCCCTGATGGTCAACGCCGGCACCGTCTATGAGAACGCGGCCAGCCTCGCCGACTTCAGCGGCGCGAGCGTGCTCGGCCAGAAGGACACCGCGCTCGACTGGGTCATCGACCAGATCGAGGGCGTGAACCACCTGCCCGCCGTGTCCAGCGTCCCCGACATGATCGGCCGGTTGCAGCAGGGCACCTGCGATGCCATCGTGATCAACCTCGAGAATTTCCCCGGCTATGTGGCCGCGAACCCCAACTTCGTCGCGATCAGCTTCCCCGAGGGCGAGGGGCTTGACCCCGGCTTCCGCGGCGCCTGTGTGGGTCTGCGCAAGAGCGACGAGGCGCTGCTCGACCTCGTGAACGAGATCCTCGCCGAGGTCGAGCAGGAGCAGCGCGACGAGCTCTGGGAGACCGCGCTCAACAACCAGCCCATCTGAAATAACACCGTTTCGTAGGGGCGACCCTTGCGGTCGCCCGCAGTGCGGGACGCCGAAAACGGCGTCCCGCATGGAGAATGGCCAAAAGGAAGGTACACCATGAATCCTGGCGCCAGAGGCATTTTTATCACCCGCGACCACCCCTACGTCTATCTCGGCGGCAGCCTGATCGCCCTGCTGGGGCTGAGCCTGCTGCACGGCGAGGCAAACCCCTACAGCTTTCTGACCGACGATCTGCCCGCGCTGCTGTGCCGCGCCGTGCTCTGGGGCTTCCTCGCGCTCAGCGCCGTCGCGCTCGTGTGCAGGCTGATCTACGGAAAGAACTACCGCGGCTCGTTTCTGCGCCGCCCGCCGATGCTCGCCGTCGCGCGCTGGGGCTCGTATCTCGCCGCGCTCGTCTGCGCGCTCGCCTTTATCGACCGGGGGCTTTTGCAGCTTGTGTACACGGTGCGCTTCTGCATGGAGGCGCAGAGCAACCCCAAGGGCTTCGCCTCCTCGATGATCTACATGAGCCTCAAGGGCAAGGACATGCTGCTCACCGGTATCTGGACGACGGTGCGCATCGCCCTGCTCGGCACGGCGATCGCCTTTGTGCTCGCGATCCTCATGGTCTTCCTGCGCATCCAGACGCCCGACAAGCGGGACAAGGACTGGGTGAAGGCGCTCAAGTGGCTCTCCAGCCGCTTCGCCCGGCTGTACATCTTCGTCATCCGCGGCACGCCCATGATGGTGCAGGCGCTGATCTTCTACTACTTCGGCTTCAACCTCTTCAAGGGCACGGGCATGACGGTCACGGAGATCAACCACGTCTGGAGCTTCTTCATCTCCGGCCTCTGCACGGTCTCGCTCAACTCCACCGCCTACCTCACCGAGGTGCTGCGCGGCGGCATCCAGGCCGTCGACCGCGGGCAGACGGAGGCCGCGCGCTCGCTCGGGCTGAGCAACTGGCAGAGCATGATAAAGGTGGTCTTCCCCCAGGCGGTGAAGAACTCCATCCCCGCCATCGGCAACGAGTTCATCATCAACATCAAGGATTCCTCGGTGCTCTCGGTCATCGGCGTGATGGATCTCATGTACGCCACCAAATCCGTCAGCGGCATCTATTTCCGCTCGCTTGAGATCTACTGCGTCGCGGCGCTGCTGTATCTGATCCTCACCTGGCTCTCCTCGCTTCTGCTCCAATACCTGAGCCGGAAGCTGGATACGCCGGTGCGCGGATTACCGAGCTCCAACTGAGAGGTGCGGCATGGACGAATGTGTTTTGAAAATCGAGGGGCTGGAAAAGTCCTTCGGCAATCTCGAGGTGCTCAAGGGCATCGACCTCACTGTCCGCAAGGGCGAGGTGGTCTGCATCATCGGCGCCTCCGGCTCGGGCAAATCGACGCTGCTGCGCTGCCTGAACCTCCTCGAGGAAGCCGACGCGGGGCATATCTGGTTCGACGGGCAGGATCTGATGGACTTATCCGTCGATCTCAACGCCCTGCGGCAGAAGATCGGCATGGTGTTCCAGAGCTTCAACCTCTTCAACAACAAGAACGTGCTCGACAACTGCACCCTCGCGCCGATGACGGTGCGGAGGATATCGAAGGCCGAGGCCGAGGAGGCCGCCGTGCGCAATCTCACCACGGTGGGGCTCCGGGATTTCATCTACGCCGATTCCACGCGGCTCTCCGGCGGGCAGAAGCAGCGCGTCGCCATCGCGCGGGCGCTGTGCATGGAGCCGGAGATCATGCTCTTCGACGAGCCGACCTCCGCCCTCGACCCCGAGATCGTGGGCGAGGTGCTGGACGTCATGAAGGATCTGGCCGCGCAGGGCATGACCATGGTCGTCGTCACGCACGAGATGGCCTTCGCCAAGGAGGTCAGCGACCGCGTGGTCTTCATGGATCAGGGCGTCATACTCGAGCAGGGCAGCCCCCGCGAGCTCTTCACGAACCCGAAGAACGAGCGCACGCGGGAGTTCCTCAGCCGCTATCTGGAGGACAGGCAGGCATGAGAGAGATCAGCAGTTATTTCGCCGGGGAGGAGCGCTATCCGGATTTGGATATTCAGGCAGCCGTGGAGCGTCTCTCCGCGGCCGTGCAGTGCCGCACGATCAACGAGTGCGACCACAGCCGGACGGATTTTTCGGAGTTCGACCGCCTGCAGGCACTCATGCGGCAAAGCTATCCCGCCGTCATGCGCGCGGGCAGCTTCGAGCGCATCGGCCACGCTGTGCTCATCACCGTCCCCGGCTCAGACCCCTCGCTCCTGCCCTGTCTGTACATGTCCCATCAGGACGTGGTGCCGGTCGTCGCCGGGACGGAGAGGGACTGGACGCACGGCGCCTTTTCCGGCGCAGTCGCGGATGGCTTCATCTGGGGGCGCGGAACGCTGGATATCAAGCAGATGGTCTTCGGCATCCTCGAGGCGGCGGAGTACCTGCTCAGCCGGGGCGCGCGCTTCCGGCGCACGGCCTATCTCGCCTTCGGCGACGACGAGGAGACGCTGAACCTCGGCGCGCTCGCCATCGCCGAGACGCTGGAAGCGCGCGGCGTGAAGCTCGAATTTCTGCTCGACGAGGGCGGCGGCACGATCGAGGACGGTGTAAGCTTCGGCGCGCCCGGACAGCCGATCTCGCTTGTAAGCCTGATGGAGAAGGGCTACGCCGATCTCGAGCTCTCCGTGGAGAGCCCCGGCGGGCATTCGAGCCGCCCCTTCGGCGGCAGCTCGCTCGAGCATTTGGCGAGGGCGATCACCGCGATCACGGACGCTCCCCTCCCCGCCCGCCTGCCCGCGCCGATGGCCGCGGCCTTTGAAGCTCTCGCCCCGTATATCACCGAGGAGCCGCTGCGCACGCTGACACGGGACGTCGCCGCGAACGCCGACGCGATCGCCGCCGTTTGTGCGGCTCAGCCGGATACCTTCCCCTTCGTCACCACCACGGTCGCCCCCACGGTGATCGAGGGCGGGAGCGCCGCCTGCAACGTGCTGCCGCAGAACATGCGCGCGGTCATCAACTTCCGCCTCAGCGAGGGGGACGGCGCGGAGGCGCTGCTGGCGCGCTGCCGCGAGGCGGTGGGAGACCTTCCCGTGCGCCTGCGCTTTTTGCAGGCCAACGATCCCTCCCGCGTCTCCCGCAGCGATACCTACGGCTACCGGAGGCTGCATGATGCCCTGCGCGAGTTTTACCCGGAGGTGCTGTTCGTCCCGGCCATGACCGTCGGGGCGACCGACGCGCGGCGCTATGAGCGCATCTGCGGCTGCTGTCTGCGGTGCAGCCCCTTCATGACCGACTCGGTGCTGGCCGACGCCGGCGTACACGGCACGAACGAGCGCCTGCCCGTGCGCGCCTACGCCCAGGGCATCCGCGTGCTGATCCGGCTGATGGAGCTCGCGAACGTCGAGGGCTGACGATGACCCTCTGTCCAAAACAGAATACCCGCCGGGCTGTCTGCTGTCAGACGACCCGGCGGGTGTTTTTGTTTGGAATTGTTCTTCACGCAAACCTGTATTCGATATACCTGTGGAAGCGCTCGCCTTTCTTGAGCAGCGTACTCGGGAACTCGGGGTGGTTCGGGCTGTCGGGGTAGAACTCCGGCTCAAGCGCCAGCGCCTCGCGCGCCTTGTGGTCGCCGCCGAGCCCGGCGCCCGTGTAGACCTGGATCGCAGGGAAATCGGTATAGATGCGAAGGCTCAATCCGCCGTCCGACAGCACGCAGGCCGGGGAGCCGGAGAGCACGAAGGCGTGGTCATAGTCCTCCGCGACCTTGCGCGGCGCGCGGAAGTCAAAGCGCGTGCCCTCGACGGGCTCGGCCGCGACGGGCAGCTTCTCGCCGTCGACGGCGAGATAGCGCTCGGCATTGATCTGCAGCGTGGCCGCGAGGCAGTCGCCCCTGCCGCTGAGATCGAAATAGCTGTGGTTGGTCGGGGCGTAGTGGGTGTCCGCGTCGCTCTCGGCCTCGTAGTCGGCGCGCAGACCGTCCGCGAGCAGCGTATAGCGCACCTTCGCCGTGAGGCGGCCCGGAAAGCCGTTGTCCCCGTCGGGCGAGACGAGCGTGAAGCAGAGCGTCTCCCCCTCGATCGCGCCCTCCCAGCGGCGCTTGTGGTAGGGCAGCCCCTCGAGGCCGCCGTGGAGCGTGTTGCGCCCCTCGTTCGCGGGGAGCTTATAGCTCACGCCGTTCAGTGTGAAGGCCGCGCCGCCGATGCGGTTGGCATAGCGCCCGACCGTCGCGCCCAGGCAGCCGCCGAGCTCGAGGTACTGCTCCGGCCTCTCGTGGCCGATGACGGTCTCCCGTCCCCCGATCTTCAGGCTCACGATCGCCGCCCCGATATCCGTAAACTGCGCCGTGACGTTTCCGTTTTCCATGGTGTAGAGCTTGCAGCCGCCCCAGGCCCTGCAGGTGAGCATGTGCGAAACCTCCTTTTTTAACCGATCTCCGGGACTTCCAGCCTCAGATAGCTGTCCACGATGTCCAGAATGCTCTCGTCCTTGAGGATGATGGAAATCTCGATCCGGCGGTTCGCCGCGCGCCCGGCGTCGGTGCTCTGATCCGTGCCGTCTATCGGCCGCTCTTCGCCGTAGCCCGCCGCCGAGAAATACTGCACATAGGGCGCGAGCTTCCCGCCGCTGTTTGTGAGCAGATAGTTCAGCACGGCGTTGGCGCGGTTGGTGGAGAGCACACGGTTCTGCCAGTTCTCGCCGGTGTTGTCCGTGTGGCCGGAGATCACGATGCTGTCGATATAGCGCACGTTCTCCTCGTTCGAAAGGATCACGGCGAAGGCGTCGATGAGCTTGTTGAGCGTGGGCATGGCCTCGGCCTTGATCTCGGACTTGCCCACGTCGAAGAACACGCCGTCGCCGAGCACGATGCTGCCGTTGTCGCTGATGGAGACGCTGTTCGAGTCGCCCATCACCTGCGCCACGCTGTCGCGGATCTGCTCGACGATGCTCAGGCGCAGCACGGAGATCGACTGCATCTGGTTGTGCATCTGCAAGAGCTCCTCGTTCGCGTCGCGGACATACTGATCCTGCGCGGCGATGAGCGCCTGCTGCTGCTCGAGCTGCGCCGCCTGGGCGCTGAGCTCGGACTGCTGCTGCAAAAGCTGCGCATTCTGCGCGCTGAGCTCCGCCTGCTGCTGCTCGAGCGTGCTCTGCTGCAAACTGAGCGCGGCCTGCGCCTCGTCGAGATCGCCCGTGATGCGCGTAAGCTCCGCCTCGGCGTTCTCGACCTCCCGGAGCTTCAGCGCGAGCTCGCTCTGCGCCTCGGCCAGGGAAAGCTGCGCCCGCTCGAGCTCCGTCTGGCTGTTCGAGAGGTTCTGCTGCGTCACGCTCAAGGTCTCCTCGGTGTTCGAGAGCGTCTTCTGGGTGTTGCGCAGGTTGTTGCCGGTGATGAGGTTTTGCGTGTAGCTCAGAAGCATCAGGAAAAACAGGATCAGCGCGACCGCGGACATCATGTCCGCGTAGGACGGCCAGAAGCCCTGCTCCCCCTGCTCGGACTTGACAAGGGCGTCCGAGCGCCCGACATAGCCGCGTCTCATTTCGCCGCTCCGGTCAGGCGGCGGTTGATCTCACGCAGCGCACTGGACAGGTCGCGCACGACCAGATCCATACGCTCGACGCTGCCGCGCAGGTTGTAGTCCACCTCGGTGAAATCGTGGACGCCGTTGTTGAATACGCCCACCGTCTTCTGAAACTCCCCGAGCCCCTCGCGCGTGGACTCGACCGATCTCACCAGCGCGGCCGCAGCCGAGCCGGTCGAGGCCGTGTAGGCGGAGGAGGCGGCGTTGAGCGTCGCCTTGATCTGCTCGATGCTGTCAGCCAGGGTGTCGGTCAGGATCTTGATCGCATGGCGCTCGTCCTGCACGGCCTCGGTCGCGAGGGTCGGGGCGATCTCGGTGTCCAGCCAGAGCTCCAGGCGGGTCTCGAGCCGCTCGCGCTCCGCCGCCGGGTTGAAGATCGTGCGCAGGATCGTGAGCAGGATCGACGCGCCCGCGCCGGCGAGCGAGGTATAGAAGGCCACGCCCATGCCGGAGAGCGCCGAGAGCAGACCGCCGCCGACGCTGTCCATGACGTTCAGCCACTCCGAGCTGCTCGAATAGCTCAGAAGCTCGGTGAGCGAGGAGACCGACATGCTCAGGCCGAGGAAGGTGCCGAAGAGGCCGAGCGTGACGAAGAGCGAGACCGCGTTATTCAGAAAGCGCTCGCACAGCAGCAGCCCGCGCAGGCGGCTCGCGATCGTATCGGAGATGATGGCGGGGGTGTTCACGTCCTGACCGTATTTCTTGTAGGCCGCGACGAAGCTTCTCAGCAGCGCGCCGCGGAAGCCGCGCGCCTCGGTGTCCCGCCCGCCGGTCTTCGCCTCGAGCGTGCGGTAGCGCGTGAAGACGTAAAAGAGCAGCCCGACCGCCAGCACGAAGAGACTCAGGATAATGATGATGACCACAAAGCCGCCGATCGGCATACGTTGGATAGCGTTCATATGTATTCCCTCCTGTTGTCTGTCCTGAGTATACAGGAAATTGCGGAAAAATGCAAAAGTATGTCTCGGATTTAAGAAAAAATAAGAAAGCGGGCGAAGCCGCGGCCGCTATTGTACCACGCCGCCCCGCCTGATTCAAGCGCCGCGTCACTCGCCGTCGGCGTGTTCTGCATTCAGGGAGAGCGAGATCTGCTTTTTGTAGTCGGCCGGGGTGACGCCGTAGATCGCGCGGAAGGCCTTGTAGAAGCTGCTGTAGGTGTTGAAGCCGCTCTCCATGCAGGCGTCGAGGATGCTGCTGCCCTTCGCGATGGCGTTTCTCGCGTGCTGGATGCGGAGATTGTTCAGGTAGCTGTGGACGCTCTGCATGGTGTACTCCTTAAAGATGCGCGAGAGGTATTCGCGGCTGACAAAGGCCTCCTGCGCGAGCCGGCCGACGTTCAGCTCGGGATTGGTATAGTGCGCCTGCAGGTAGGCCACCGTGCTCGCCACCACGCGGCTCGAGGCGCTCGGCGCGATCGTCGTGCGGCTCGTCACCGTCTGCTCGAGCAGCAATTGCAGCTCGACGAGCTGGCTCTCCAGCACCGCGTTCTGAAACTCCGTCTTCAAATGCCGCGTGTTGATCATGCGCTCGAAGAGGCCCCGGATGTCCCAGGTGGCGGCATAGTCCCGGTCGACGACCGTCACCTGCCGGTTCCAGACGGGGTCGCGAAGCCCCGTGCGCTCGAGCGCGCGGTTCCAGATCTCGGCCTCGAGCTGCACCACCAGGCGGTCCGACACCTCCGCGCTCTCCTCGAGCACGACGGAGTGATAGATCTCCTCCGGAATGAACACCATGTCCCCCACCGTCAGGCGGTACAGCGCGCCGTTGATGGAATAGATCATGTCCCCGCCGCTGACCGGCATGATCATCTCTACGAAGGGGTGCGAGTGGACGATGGAGCGGGACAGGCTGTCGTTCGTGTAGTATTTGGCTACGATCTTCTCGTTCTGGAGCTGCCCCCGCGCGAGCTCCTGCGTCAGGGGGTAGTTGTATTCTCTGTCTATCTTCTGCACCAGCATGGGAAAGCCTCCTCCGCATGGATGCGGGGACCGGGCGCGGTCTTTCTTCCTGTGACTTTTCCTGTGACTCTGATTATAATACAAAACCGCCGGGGATTCAAGTTTTATCGCGCCCGCGCGCGGCGGCTTTATAGTCATATTTAGCAAGGTTCTAATTACAAATACAGAAGCGAACAGGCGCGTTTGTCTGTAAAATACAGCTAAAACCGAGGGAAACAGCCCCGGCTGACCGAGAAGCATACAACGCGAAGCGAACCCTGATGGATGATCCGAGTGCGGCGTTGTGTGCTTTTTATTGCGAAATGTGACAATTTGCGGCCTCTGCGCCCCACCAAACCGACTTGAAGGAGGATGAGCCATGGCGTATCTGGAATGCCATTACTTCAGCTTCGTGCTGGGCAACAATGTGGACATCAGCGTTGTCGTTCCCACCCCCGAGGGCAATGAGCAGATCACCGACAAGAAGATGACCCGCTACAACTACGAGGAGGGCATGAAGGTCGTCTACCTGCTGCACGGCGCCTTCGGCAACCACAGCAGCTGGATCCGTTTCAGCAACATCGAGCGCTATCTGCAGGAGCGCAACATGGTGGGCGTCATGGTCTCCACCGGCAACAACTGCTATCAGGACATGTACAAGGGTCTGGCCTATCACAAGTACCTGACCGAGGAGCTGCCCGCGATGGTGCAGTCTCTCTTCCCGGTCAGCAAAAAGCGCGAGAACACCTATGTGGCCGGCTTCTCGATGGGCGGCTACGGCGCGTGGTACCTCGGCCTCTCCCGGCCCGATCTCTACGGCAAGGCGGCGGCGCTCTCCGGCGCGCTGGACATCGTCGATCTGGTGGACGCCGTGTCCACCGGGCGCATCCCCGGCCCCTTCCCGCTCCATGAGATCTGGGAGGATCCGATGCACCTTGAGGGCGGCGACTCCGACCTCTTCGCCCTCTACGCGAAGGACAAGGCAAACGGTCTCGTGCCCGAGCTCTACCACGCCTGCGGGCGCGACGATTTCCTGTTCAAAATGAACGAGGACTCCGACAGGCGCTTCCGCGCGCTCGGCGCCGAGGACATGGTCTACCGCGTGGGCGAGGGGATGCACAACTGGGATTACTGGGACAGCCAGCTGAGAGATATGCTGGACTGGCTGAATGCGTAAAATACAGGGAAACCTGTATAATAAAAGGAGGATAAACCGACGCTGTGGATCCCCGGTCTGCTCGGCCTGGTGTGATCGCGCGTCTGTTCGCTTGATTTGC
>LXOW01281730.1_pt1 | contig 10767 bp, 9 predicted proteins | sample 1368591 | NCBI WGS metagenome assembly LXOW01 (sample SAMN04884650, study PRJNA319009) | bovine gut metagenome | isolation source: Cow rumen | host: Bos taurus | place: Italy: Legnaro (PD) | collected 2014-07-09
CTGCCGGCCTTTCCGGTCGTGATCTTCGGGGCGAAAGTGATGTCGAGGCCGTACTCATAGGCGAGGGAGCGGAGAATCCACTTGGCCATAAGCAGTTGGTCGGCCGCCGATTCCACGGGGTTGACCAGGAACTCGATCTCGTTCTGCTCGTAAATCTTGCCGTCAAGGGTGAAGTTGCCCACTTCGCAATGGCCGTATTTGATCTGGCCGCCCACCTGTGCGATGCAGCGGATGGCTTCGGCGCGGAAAGCTTCGAACTTGGCGAAAGGCGTGGATTCGTGATAGCCGTGCTGGTCTTCGGCGGGGAAGCGCTCGTCGTCATCGGCCACGATGTAGAACTCGAGCTCACCCATCGCTTCGAAGGTGTAGCCGGTGCGCTCCTGGAAGGCCTTGTGGGCCTTGCGGAGGGTGAATTCCGGTGCGCTTTCGAGCGGCAGTCCGTCCTTGGTGAAGTAGCTGCACAGGAATCCGATGGTGGGGATTTCCTGGAACGGGTCGAGGTAGGCCGTGCTGAAGCGGGGAATCACGTAGAGGTCGCTGCTGTCGGCGGCGATGTAAGGGAACAGGCTGGAGCCGTCCACCCGTTCGCCGTAAGAGAGGATCGTGTCGAGATAGGCCCGGTTCGTGACGGGGAAGTTCAGGGTCTTGAGCCGCCCGTCGGCCGCGACGTAGCGGAAGTTGACGATGCGGATGCCGTGGCCGACGATGTAGTCGGTGAGGTCTTTTTTCGTGAAAGCCGTCGGTTCCTTTCCGATCGCTTCGACCAGTGGATTGATGTTATATTCGCAGAAATTGTTCATTTTAGCTTATGGTTTGATAGTCGTGGAGACAAAGATAAGCGAAAAAAACGATTTTTCGTATATTTGTGCGATTGTCATGGATTCTTTCAGGCGCGTGATTTCGTATGCCCGGCCGTTTGGCCGTTCGCTGCCCGGCTACCTGCTGCTGTCGGTTTTTTCCGTCGTGTTCGGGGTGGTCAACTACGCGCTGCTCGGCCCGCTGCTGACCGTTCTTTTCGAAAACGACACGGCGTCGGCCGTTCTGGCGAAGCCGGAATTCTCCCTGACGATCGACTTTTTTACGGAATGGTTCCGCTGGCTGCTGTCCTCGGTCATCCGGGATGGCGGCGTGCTGCGGGGCCTGCTGTTCGTATGCGGTGCGCTCGTCGTCTTCTGCCTGCTGGCCAATGTATGCCGCTACCTGTCGCAGCGGATCATCGTGACCCTGGAAACCCGGATGATGAGGAACATCCGGAAGGATCTTTTCTCGAAGGTGGCTTCGCTGCCGGTGGGCTGGTTCAGCGACCGCCGCAAGGGTGATGTGCTTTCCGTCCTGTCGAACGACGTGTCACAGGTGCAGGAGACGGTTGCGGGGAGTTTCCACATCTTTTTCCGCGAACCGATGCTGGTGATCGGTTTCCTGTCGATGCTGATCTATATGTCGCCGCAGCTGACCCTCGTGTCGCTCGTCGCTCTGCCCGTTTCGGCGTTCATCGTAACGCGGATCACCCGTCGCCTCCGCGCCGGATCGGTGGAGACGCAGCGCCTGATGGGCCGGCTTATGAGTCAGTTCGAGGAAACGATTTCAGGCCTGCGCATCGTCAAGGCGTTCAACGCCCGACGCTATGTGGAAGGGACTTTCGATACGGTCAATGAACAGCACCGTCGGGTTTCGCGCCAGGTTCTCAACCGGCAGGAACTGGCCTCCCCTGTTTCGGAATTCCTGGGCATCGCCATCGCCGCCGGCGTGCTGTTTTACGGCGGNNGTTCTACGGCGGCTGGCTGAACGTTCACGGCAATCTCGGCATGACCTGGCCGCAGTTCATCGTCTATATTATGTTCTACTGGAAGGTGCTCGAACCGGCCAAGGCGATTGCCAAATCGTATGCGGGTCTCCAGAAGGGCCTGGTTTCGGCCGGACGCATCTTCGAGATCCTGGACGCTCCAGCAGGCATTGCGGACGGCAGCCGCCCTGTAGAATCGTTCCGCGAAGCGGTGACGTTCGACCACGTGTCTTTCTCGTATGAGGGCGAGCCGGTGCTGAAGGATGTTTGCCTGACCCTTCCCAAAGGAAAGACGGTGGCCGTGGTAGGTCCGTCCGGCGCCGGAAAGACCACGATGGCCGACCTGCTGCCGCGCTTTTACGACGTGACGGAGGGTGCCATCCGCATCGACGGAGTCGATATCCGTGAACTGCGCCTGGAGGAACTGACCGGCCTGATGGGCATCGTAACGCAGGAAACCGTCCTTTTCAACGATACGGTATTGAACAACATTGCTTTCGGCCAGCCCGGCGTGACGCGTGCGGCTGTGGAGGAAGCGGCCCGCGTGGCCGGCGCCGCGGCGTTTATCGAGCAGTTGCCGCAGGGCTATGACACGAACATCGGCGACCGCGGTTCCAAGTTGTCGGGCGGACAGCGCCAGCGCATCGCCATCGCGCGCGCCGTACTCAAGAATCCGCCGATCCTGATTCTCGACGAGGCGACCTCCTCACTCGACGCCGAGAGCGAACATCTGGTTCAGGAGGCGCTCTCGCGCTTGATGGACGGCCGTACGACCCTGGTCATCGCACACCGCCTTTCTACGGTCCGGCGTGCCGACGAGATCTATGTCGTGCAGGACGGCCGCATCGTGGAACACGGGTCGCACGAAAAATTGGTTGCAAATGACGGCCTTTATTCGCATCTTTGCAGTTTACAGGCATTCTCTTAATCATTATGTCGAAGAAACCATCCAGAAAGCGGTCGCTCAACGTCCTTTTTGAAGATAGCTTCAAGAAGAACTGGGACCGTCCCGCGCTATCGAACTATAATCAGAAGACGCTTTATTATAAAGATGTGGCACAGCATATCGCTGAGCTGCACCTGTTTTTCGAATCTTGCGGCATCCAGCAGGGCGACCGGATCGCCCTGTGCGCCAAGAACCAGGTCAACTGGGCCGTTTCCTATCTGGCGGTGATGACCTACGGCGCCGTCGTGGTGCCCATCCTGCACGAGTTCCAGCCCGGAAACATCGCACATCTGGTGACACATTCCGAGGCCCGGATCTTCTTCGTGGGCGAGAATATCTGGCCTGCCATGGAGGAACTTGACCTTCCCGGCGTCGAGGTGATTGTAACGATGAATGATTTCAAGGTGGTCCGTTCGATCAACGACGGCGCCGCCAAAGCGATGGAGGAACTGCAATCGCGGATGCAGGCCCGTTATCCCGGCGGATTCAAGAAGGAGAACCTTTCCTATTATGTCGATTCGCCCGAAGAACTGGCGCTGATCAGTTATACTTCCGGCACGTCCGGCTTCTCGAAAGGCGTGATGATCCCGTACCGGGCGCTCCTGTCGAATGTCCAGTTCGCGCACGAAGCGGAACCGCAGATGGACTGCAATTCGCGGATGGTGTCGATGCTGCCGACGGCCCATATGTACGGGATGATCTTCGAATTCCTCTTCGAAATGACCATTGGAGCCCACGTGTTCTTCCTCACGCGTCTTCCCAGCCCGAAGGTGATTCTCGAAGCGATGAATTCGGTGAAGCCCGACACGATCATCGCGGTCCCGCTGATTATCGAGAAGATTTACAAGAATATGTTGCTGCCGTTCATCAGCAAGAAACGCATCAAGCTGATGCTCAACCTGCCGGTGCTCGACAAGATGGTCAAGAACAAATTCCGGGACAGCCTCATCCAGGCTTTCGGCGGCAAGTTCGGCGAGGTCATCATCGGCGGTGCTCCTTTCAACCGCGAGGCGGAAGCCTTCTTCAAGCGTATCAACTTCCCGTTCACCATCGGCTACGGTATGACAGAATGCGCTCCGATCATCACCTATGTCCACTGGGACAAGACCAAACTCTGGTCGTGCGGCAAAGCGGCTCCACGGATGAAGATCAAGATCGATTCGGACGACCCGAAGAAGATTCCCGGCGAAGTGCTGGTCAAGGGCGAGAACGTTTTCCTGGGCTATTACAAGAACGAAATGGCCACCCGGGAAGCCTTCGTGGACGGCTGGTTCCGGACCGGTGATATGGGTGTGGTCGACAGCGACGGCTACCTCTATCTCAAAGGACGCTGCAAGAGCATGATCCTGGGCCCTTCCGGACAGAACATCTATCCCGAGGAAATCGAGAGCATCCTGAACAATATGCCTTACGTGGTGGAGTCGCTGGTGGTCGAGGATGATTTCAAGCTGGTGGGCCTGATTTATCCCGATTTCGAACAGGCGCAGGAAGACGGGCTGGACCGCGAGCAATTACAGGCAAAGCTCGAGGAGGGAATGCAGCTTACCAATCTGGAGCTCGACCAGTATTGCAAACTCGCTTCGGTGGAGATTGTGGAGCAGGAGTTTGAAAAGACGCCGAAACGGAGCATCAAGCGCTATTTATATCAACGTGGGGCCAATCTGGGCTGATGATTATGGAAAAAGAGACGAAATTCGACAGGAGTTACCTGGAGATGGCGGCGGTCTGGGCGAAGAATTCATATTGTACCCGCCGGCAGGTCGGTGCCATTCTGGTGAAGGACCGGATGATCATCTCGGACGGATACAACGGAACACCGTCCGGGTTTGAAAATATCTGTGAAGATGAAAACGGGGTGACGAAGCCCTACGTGCTGCACGCTGAGGCGAATGCCATCACGAAGGTGGCGAGGAGTGGAAACAGCAGCGAGGGTGCAACCCTGTACATCACGGACTCGCCCTGTATGGAATGTGCCAAGCTCATCATCCAGGCGGGCATCGCCCGGGTCGTCTATCGCAATGAATATCGGATCCTGGACGGCGTGGAACTGTTGCGCCGGGCCGGTATCCGGGTTGACAAATTCGAATGACAATGGATTCGGAAAAGAAAAACCGTTTGCTCACCCTGGGCGGGTGGGTGGTTATCGTATTGCTGGCGGCCGTCCTGTTCGGGATGTGGCAGCGCGGCCGTGACAAGCAGGTCCGGATTCCGGAAGGAGACTGGGCGAAATTGATGCTCGTGCTCCAGAGCGTTGACAGGGACTATGTGGACTCCGTGGACCAGAAGGCCGTGACCGAGGAAATTCTCCCGGCCATTCTCTCCAAACTCGATCCGCATTCGGTGTATCTTCCGCCGGTGGAACTGCAGGCGGCCGAAGAGGACCTGCAGGGTGGTTTCGACGGCATCGGCATCCAGTTCAACGTGCCCAACGACACGGCGGTGATCACCAATGTGATCCCGGGCGGTCCTTCCGAGAAGGCAGGGCTGCTCTCGGGCGACCGCATCCTCCAGGTGGACGACCGCGTCATCGCCGGCAATCGGACACCCCAGGATTCGATGGTACGGATGATGCGGGGACAGCGTGGTACGGAAGTCACGATCCGCGTGCGTCGCGAAGGCGTCGCGGATCCGCTGGACTTTACCATTGAGCGGGGAATGATTCCTGTCAACAGCGTGGACGTCGCTTTTATGATCAACGACACGACGGGGTTCATCAAACTGGCGAAGTTCTCTCGGTCCACCTATCTGGAATTCCTGAAGGCGGCGCTTTCCTTGCGCGAGAAAGGAATGAAACGGTTGATCTTTGACCTGCGTGACAATACGGGCGGCTACCTGGACCAGGCGCTGATGCTCTGCAACGAATTTCTGGAAAAGGGTGACCTGATCGTCTATATGGAAGGGCGAAACCGTGCCCGCAGCGACGTGTTTGCGGACGGAAAGGGCAGTTGCCGCGATATCGAGCTGGCCGTGCTCATCAACGAGGCTTCAGCATCCTCCAGCGAGATTTTCGCCGGCGCGATGCAGGACAATGACCGCGCGACGCTCTACGGCCTGCGTTCCTTCGGAAAGGGGCTGGTGCAGGAGCCGGTGTTTTTCAGCGACGGTTCCGGTATCCGGCTGACCGTGGCGCGCTATTACACACCGTCGGGACGCTGCATCCAGAAACCATACAGTGACGACTATGGCTATGACCTCTATGAACGGTATCTCCACGGTGAGATGATGAGTGTCGACAGCATCCGGGTCAATGATTCGCTCCGGTTCGAGACGCGGGGCGGACGGACCGTTTATGGCGGTGGCGGCATCATTCCCGACGTATTCGTTCCGATCGATACGACGCATTACACCGAGTATATGGGCAACTGTAACCGGCAGAGCCTGCAGGTGAAGTTCGCCAACCGGGTGGCCGACCGGCACCGGGCCGCGCTGCGGGAAATCCGCGACCTGCCGTCGCTTGAACGCTTCCTGAACGGAATCGACCTGAAACGGGAGTTCATCGCGTTCACTACCTCGCAGGGCGTCGTGCCGGCTCCGGGCGAATGGGAGATCTCCGGTGAAACCCTCCTGGTGCAGATCCGGGCGCTCATCGGACGCAATACGCCGATGAACGATGATGCGTTTTATCCGATATACCTGCAGATTGACAATGTGGTCGAAGCGGCTTTGAATAACGGATAATGTGAAACTTTTTTGGATTTTGTCCGTATAATTATTGTTTTCTCGCATAAAATCTAAATAATGAAACTTTCACAATTCGGATTTGAACTCCCTCCGGAACTGATTGCCAAATATCCCTCTGAAGAACGTGACGAATGCCGCCTGATGGTGGTTCACAAGGATACCGGTGAAATCGAGCACCGGATTTTCAAAGATATCATCGAGTATGCGGCCCCGCACGACCTGTTCGTGTTCAACGATGCCAAGGTTTTCCCCGCCCGGATGAGCGGCAACAAGGAAAAGACGGGTGCCGAGATCGACGTTTTCCTTCTGCGCGAACTCAACCGCGACCAGCGCCTGTGGGACGTGCTGGTCGATCCCGCCCGTAAGATCCGTATCGGCAACAAACTGTATTTCGGCGAAAACGACTCGCTGGTGGCCGAGGTGATCGACAATACGACCTCGCGCGGCCGTACGCTTCGCTTCCTGTTTGACGGCACCTACGACGAGTTCCGCGAAACCTTGTACCAGATGGGTTCGCTTCCGGTTCCCAAGTGGATCCGTCCGCACGCGGAAGAAATTGACAAGGAGCGCTTCCAGACCATTTTCGCCAGCAAGGAAGGGGCCGTGGCCTGTCCGGCCGCCGGGCTCCATTTCAGCAAGATCCTGTTCAAGAAAATGGAGATCCGTGACATTGAAACGGCGTTCCTCACGCTCTATATGGGCAATGCGCATTTCCATAATGTGGACGTGGAGGATCTCTCGAAGCATAAGATGGATTCGGAACAGTTCACCATTTCCGAGGAGACGGCCAATGCGGTCAATGCGGCGCGCGGGCGTGGCAGCAAGGTGTTCGCGGTGGGCGTGACGGTGGTCCGTGCACTGGAGACGTATGTCACTACGAAACGGGAAATCCGTCCGTTCGACGGGTGGACCAACAAATTCATCTTCCCGCCGTACCAGTTCTCGATTCCTGACGCCTTCGTGACGAATTTCCATCTGCCCTACAGTACGATGCTGATGACGGCGGCCGCTTTCGGCGGCTACCATCACGTGATGGACGCCTACAAGGTGGCTATCGAGCAGGGTTACCGGTTCGGTACCTACGGAGACGCGATGCTGATTATCTAGTATCGGGGCGCTGCCCCGAGCCCCGCGCCTCCCGGCGGTCCGCTGATGCGGACTTTTTAGCGGCCGTTTTTTTAGTTTTTTTCTGAGACCGATTTTGCTTTTTTGACGGCGTTTTCGGGCGGTACGTTCGTATCTTTCGGACAAAAACGATGGATTACGACCGTTCCGTTTATTATTGCGCCCTCAGCAAGGTCTTCGCGTACAAATGTGCTGCCGGAAGGTACCTGCTGGAGACTTTCGGCAGCCCCGCCGCCGTTTTCACCGCCACGCGGAAAGATCTTTCCGAAGTACTGCATCACGCCGGGGACCTGATCGACCGGTTGCTCGACCCCTCGTTGCTCGAATGGGCCCGTCGCGAGGCGGAATGGGCCGGCCGTTTCGGCATCCGTCTGCTGGGCCTGGGAGAGCCCGGCTATCCGAAGCGTCTGGCCGAATGCGACGACGCCCCGCTGATGCTCTACTATAAAGGTGCCGCCGACCTCGACGCATCCCGTGTCCTGGCCATTGTCGGGACCAGGAAGGCCTCCTGGCAGGGCCGGGAGGCCTGTCGCCGGATCGTGGAAAAACTGTCCTCCCTGAAGGAAAAGCCGGTGATCGTCAGCGGTCTGGCGCTGGGAATCGACGGCTGTGCCCATCTGTCGGCCCTGGAGGGCGGGCTGCCGACGGTCGGCGTCCTGCCGTGCGGCCTCGATGATATCTATCCCCGGCAGCATCGGGAACTGGCGTGCCGGATGCTGGAGACGGGCGGTCTGGTCACCGATTTTTCCAGGAAGACATCGACAGCCGCCTGTACGTTCCTGCGCCGCAACCGCATCATCGCCGGGCTGGCCGACGCAACGCTGCTGGTCGAATCGTACCGCAAGGGCGGCGGCCTGATTACAGCCTCCCTGGCGCTGTCGTACAACCGGGACGTATTCGCCGTGCCCGGACGCCTTTCCGACGCTTCGTTTGAAGGCTGCAACCGGCTGATCCGGGATGGGGAGGCCGTGCTGGTTCCCGACGAAGAGAGCCTTCCCGTCGCTTTGGGGTGGGCTCCGCGTGCCGGGCGGAATGTGCGTCCTTCTGTCGTCCGGCCCGACGACCCTCCCGTACGCAGGACCCTGCTCCGCATGCTGGAGGACCGTGCGCCCGCCACGATGGAAGAGCTGGCCTTCTGGACGGGACTGCCTCCGCAGGAGCTCTCCGTCGAACTGCTGGAATTGGAACTGGCCGGCCGCGTGGCGGCCGACGGAAGCAAATTTTTCCTATCTTTGTAGGAAAGTGTCTTCCGAATGCTGATCGATACCCACTGTCATCTTTACGATGAAGCCTTCCGTCCCGATTTTGACGCCGTTCTGGACCGGGCGCGGGCGGCGGGTATGGAGTGCTGCGTGATGCCGGGTATCGACCGCTCGTGCCACGACGCCCTGCTGGCCGTCGCCGACGCGCTGCCCGGATTCGCTTTTCCGTGCATCGGGTTGCATCCCACGTCGGTGGGAGAGAACTGGCGGGAAGAACTGGCCTTTGTGCGGGACCATCTGGTGGACAGGCGCTTCTACGCCATCGGCGAGATCGGACTTGATGAATACTGGTCGAAAGATCATCTGAAGGAACAGATCCGCGTGCTGGAGGAACAGCTTTCCCTGGCGTCGGAAACCGGCCTCCCGGTCATCATCCACCTTCGCGAAGCCACGGAGGACTTTTTCCGGGTGCTGGAAGACCTGCGCGGCGTCTCGTTCCGCGGCGTGATGCACGCCTTTTCCGGCAGCTATGAAACCTATCGCCGCCTGCTGACTTTTGCCGATTTCAAATTCGGCATCGGCGGGGTGGTGACCTATAAGAATGCCGGCATCGCCCGCGCCCTCGAGCAGATGTCGCTCGACGACATCGTGCTTGAAACGGACTGTCCGTGGCTGACGCCCGTGCCGTACCGGGGGAAGCGGAACGAGCCCTCCTACGTCGCCCTGGTGGCCGAAAAAGTTGCTGATATCAAAGCGGTTCCGCTGGAGGAAGTGGGTGCGAAAACCACGGACAATGCGCGGAAACTCTTCAATTTATAGACACAATGGACAGAAAGATCCTTCTCATTTACACGGGCGGAACGATCGGGATGAAGGAAAATCCCGATACGCTGCTGCTCGAACCCTTCGATTTCAACCAGATCCTGCAGGAAGTGCCGGAACTCCGCAAATTCGATTTCCAGATCGACTCGATTTCGTTCGATCCGATCATCGACTCGTCGGATGCACGGCCGGACTTCTGGGTTTCCCTGGCCGAAATCATCCGCGACAAGTATGACGATTATTGCGGATTCGTGATTCTGCACGGCACCGATACGATGGCCTATTCCGCCTCGGCGCTCAGCTTTATGCTGGAAAATCTCGAGAAACCGGTCATCTTCACGGGCAGCCAGCTGCCCATCGGTATGCTCCGTACCGACGGCAAGGAGAATCTCATCGATTCGCTGGAACTGGCCGCTGCCCGCGACAAGGACGGACATCCGTACGTGAGCGAGGTCTGCATCTATTTCGAAACGGAACTGTTCCGCGGCAACCGCACCACCAAATTCAGCGCGGAGAACTTCAGTGCGTTCTGTTCGCCGAACTATCCCTCGCTGGCCCGTGTGGGCACCCACATCAAATATGATTTCCAGGCCCTTTACCGGCCGAAGGAATGGGGGAGGCCGCTGCTCCTGCATACGCGGCTCGACACGAGCGTTGCCGTGCTCAAGTTGTTCCCGGGCATCTCCGAGACCTTCGTCCGTTCCGTCCTTTCGACGTCGGGGCTGCGGGCGGTGGTCCTCGAGACGTTCGGATCGGGGAACGCGCCGTCCAGTCCCTGGTTCCTGGACGCCCTGTCTTCATTTACGGCCGCGGGCGGCATCATCATCAACATTACGCAGTGCCAGACCGGCACCGTGGATATGGGGACGTACGCCAACGGTGACACACTCCGGCAGGCCGGCGTGGTGTGCGGAAACGATATNNAAATTATTTGTTCTTTTGGGACAATATAGTGATAATAAGACAGTTGGGATAAAAATGGAAATCGAGGTCAGTGGAGAAATTTCAAAGAAATAGTGTATCTTTTGGAAATTTTTATTAAATTGCAAAGAATTTTTATGGCGGCAGATGGCCTGAAAAAACTATAACTATTTTTATAAAGTGTTTAATAATTAATCAAAAAACCTATGAAAAGAATTTTCATGTTTTTGGCAGTGATCGGTCTCCTGACCCTTTCTGCTGAGTACCAGAAGACTTTTGCTCAGGAT
>LXOW01257914.1_pt1 | contig 10763 bp, 10 predicted proteins | sample 1368591 | NCBI WGS metagenome assembly LXOW01 (sample SAMN04884650, study PRJNA319009) | bovine gut metagenome | isolation source: Cow rumen | host: Bos taurus | place: Italy: Legnaro (PD) | collected 2014-07-09
AGAAGCAGAGCCGATGATGCGCACAGCGGCAGCATGTGAAGGATGAACGTGCCTGCGCTGACGCCGAAACGTCCGAACAGGAACAGGTTCTGGGGGCTTCCGAAAGGCATCAGCAGGGATCCCCGGATGGCGGCTATGTTCTGCAGTGAGATGACCGGCAGGATCAGGTATTCCTTTCCGGCGCTCCTGAAAAGCAGGATCGTAAGCGGAACGAATATGATCAGTGAGACGTCGTTGGTAACGAACATCGATGTGAAGAAGACGCCGAATACAAGGAAGAGGGACAGACCCGTCATGCTTCTGAAGCGTGTGCTGAACCTGATGACGGGGCTGAAGATGTTCTCCTTCTTGAAGCCTTCCAGGACGGTGAGCATCATGAACAGCGTGCCCAGCGTGCGCCAGTCGATGTTCCGGATCAGCGACATGTCAGGTTTTGTTATCAGCAGCGATGCCAGGGCGGCGGCAAGCGCCAGGGTGAGCATCAGTTCCTTCTTGAAAAACTGCAGGATCTTCTTCATGACGGTCATTGTATCGTTTCCCGGGAATGTGATGAAGAGGGTTTCAAAATGCAATTCGGTGATGTATCATGTCCCACATGGACCCGAAGGAAAGAAACAAGGCGATAATCAGATATTCGCTGGTCGGAGTTATCATCAACATCGCGCTATGCCTGGGGAAACTTACGGTAGGACTGTCCGTCAACTCGTCGGCCATACAGCTGGACGGTATCAACAGCCTTGCCGACGGCGTGGCGGCGTCATTCATAATCATCTCGGCCGTCCTTGCCATGAAGAGGGCGGACAAGGTCCATCCGTTCGGATACGGACGCTTCGAGTATCTGTTCTCGCTTCTGTTCGCCATGTTCATCATATACATCGGCGGGAAAGCTATTTTCAATGCAGTGATGGAGATAATCAACGGTTCTAAGGTGACGCAATACGGTGTCATGAGCATCGTGGTGATGTCCGTGTCGATGGTTGCGAAGCTGGCGTACGGATTCTATGCCAGAAAGGGCGGAAAGAAAATCAACTGCCCCAGTCTGGAGCTCACCGGTATGGACAGCATGGCCGATGCTTTAACGGCCCTTGCGATACTTGTGGGAATCGCGGCGGAGAAGCTGTTCGGATGGAATATCGACAAATACCTGTGCATCATCATCGGCCTGATGATCCTGAAGACCGGACTGGGGATGATAGGCGAGTGCCTGAACAAGATNNGTGTCAAACCTCGTGATCCACGACTACGGCGAGGGCACCAAGATCGGATCGGTGGACATCGAGGTGGACGGAGACCTGCGCGCCAATGAAATATGCAGGATATCTACGGAGCTGAAGGGTCTGGCCCGCAAGGAAGGTCTGATACTCACGTCCGTAGGCATCAGCGGATCCAGCGATTCCTCCGCCGAGACAGATGCCATCTGGGCGCAGGTGGTCGAGTCCGTGGCTAAGTACAGGGGTATCCTCAGGGCCCATTCGTTCATGATCGATCCCGAGGGAAAGCAGATGTCCTTCTACATCGTCGAGGACTACGAGGACAAGGACTCGGACAAAGAAAAGGAACTCCTGCTGGATGAGCTCCGGCAGAAGTTCCCTTCGATGGAAATCGAGATCCATTCCTCGATCAACGCCTTGTGACGCCGTCTCCGTAGATGGTGGTCCAATCGTTCTTCATGGAGACGGGAATCCAGCCGTTCTCCTCGCACAGTCCGTACATGGTGTTCGCCTTATCGATGTTTCCGTTCTCACGTACTGTGTCGTCGCAGCAGAGCATGAATGCCAGGCTGGGGTAGGGATTGTTGTTGATGGTGTAGTTGGCCATTGCGGCGTCTCCCGTGGAGTTTCCGAACGAGAGGACGGGCTGCACTCCGATTTCACGCACGATTGTGCTTACCTTGTTCATCTTGAGGTTCTTGATCAGGAACTCTCCGCCCAGAAGGACCTCGTCATCCGCCTGGAACGTATACTCGCGTCCGTCGGTGTCTCCCTGGTTCGTGGCGACAAGCAGGACGTCGGAGCCGATGATCTGTGAGTTCGGGACCTGAAGCATGCTGTTGTAGAAGATACCACGGGTAATCAGACGGTCCGTTCCGCTCTGGATGTAGATGGTGAAGTCGTTTTCCATAAGATAATACATGACCTGCAGCATCGGCCGGTAGAAACTGGTTCCGCGCCGCATACCCTCGTATCCGGGCATCGGCTGCTCCTTGAACATCTGTACGTAGTCATTGAACTCCTTCAGCGTCATTCCCTTGAATGCGGTTGCCACGGCCTTGCCATGGTCTACGTCAAGTCCGCTCACGGGAGATTCGGTCTTGCTCTTCTCAACGATGGTGTTGGCCACCTGACGCTCGAATTCGCTTGCCTTGTCCTTGTAGTCGGGATCCTCCAGGACCCTGTATGCAAGAAGGGAATGGTCGAAATAGTCCCTGTCTGTCTCGCAGATCAGCGTTCCGTCCATGTCGACGACGGCTATGCGGCGGTTGACCGGGATGTAATCCGGACTCGATGGGTCCGTGGCCGCCTCTACGTAAGCGACGAGTTCCGTCTTCAGCCTTGATCCGTCCGTCCAGAGTGAAAGGAATTCCTCTCCGGAAAGCTTCTGGGCTTTTGTTGTGGAACATGATACCAAAGTCATCAATGCCAATGTGATGACCAGTAATCCGAATGTCTTCTTCATAAACTCCACTCCGTTGAATTTTCGGCCATGATAACACACAAACACAATCCGAGTATATAGTCAGGACACTTCGGATACTTGTTAATTGTAATATTCCCGTATGGTGGATATAATCCACCTTAAGGGAGTTGTATGAAGAGAATAGACGATCTTAATGTAATAGAGATAGACGGCATCAGATGTTGCCGCGGGCATTCGATCCCGTTCGGTGCATCGATTCTTGACGAGGATTCAATCAACTTCTCGGTGAACTCGGTGGACGCCACCGGCTGCATGCTTGTGCTGTACCATGCCGGGGAGAACGAGGCGTTCGCGCATATCATGATTCCCGAAGACTTCAGGACCGGAAGCAACTATTCGATCATCATCTATGATCAGAATCCTGAGGAACTGGAGTACACATACCGTTTCTTCGGCGAGAACGACCGCTCCAAGGGCCTTCTGTTCAATCCCGAGGTGCCGCTTCTGGATCCGTATGCCAAGCTTCTTTCAGGACGGGAGACATGGGGTTCCGAGGATGGCCGGCCCATGCGGTGCAGGGTCATCTACGAGGACTACCCGTGGGAAGGCGACCGTCAGCTGGAGCTTCCGATAGACGATCTTGTGATATACGAGCTTCATGTACGCGGCTTCACTAAGGATCCGTCTTCCGGAGTCACCCACGGCGGCACATACCGCGGGGTGGTGGAGAAGATTCCCTATCTCAAGGAACTGGGCGTGAACTGCGTCGAGCTTCTTCCCGTGTTCGAGTTCGACGAGAAGGAAGGAAACCGTTCGTACAACGGAAACAGGCTCTTCAACTACTGGGGCTACAGCACGGTTTCGTACTTCGCGCCGAAATCAGGCTATGCAGCGGCAGGGGCTTTCCACATGGCGGCCGATGAGCTCAAGAGCATGGTCAAGGAGCTTCACAGGAACGGAATCGAGGTCATTTTCGACGTCGTGTTCAACCATACGGCCGAGCTCGACGAGTACGGCCCCACGCTGAACTACAGGGGAATCGACAACAGGACCTACTACCTGCTGGACGATGCCGGCGGATACGTGAACTACAGCGGATGCGGAAACACGGTGAACTGCAACAATGCAATCGTGCGCGAGCACATTCTGGACTGCCTGCGCTACTGGGTGTCCAACTACCACGTGGACGGCTTCAGGTTCGATGAAGCCCCGATCCTCTCCCGCGATCCCAGCGGCAAGCCGCTGAAGAACCCTCCGCTTCTGGAGACCTTGGCCCACGATCCAATCCTGTCCAAGACAAAGCTGATAGCCGAGGCCTGGGATGCCGCCGGACTGTATCAGGTGGGATCGTTCCCGGCTCCCGACAGATGGGCGGAGTGGAACGGAAAGTTCCGCGACTGCGTGCGTCATTTCGTGAAGAGCGACGACTACGCCGGACCCGAGGTCATCAAGCGCATCATGGGTTCTCCCGACATCTACGGCGACAACCGCGCGCATTCTACGGTGAACTTCATCACGTGTCACGACGGATTCACGCTGAACGACAACTTCTCATACAACTGCAAGCACAACATCGCCAACGGCGAGGACAACCGCGACGGCATAGACAACAACGTCAGCTGGAACTGCGGGGTGGAGGGAGCCACTGACGACCCGGCGGTGGAAGGTCTCAGGAACAGAATCGTCAAGAACGCATTCAGCCTCCTGATGCTCAGCCGCGGCACGCCGATGATGCTCTCCGGCGATGAGTTCCGCAACAGCCAGGACGGCAACAACAACGTCTGGTGTCAGGACGGGCCCTTGTCATGGCTTGACTGGAACAACATGAAGAAGCACAAGGATGTGCACGACTACTTCAAGGCGATGATCGCCCTCAGGAACGCACATCCGGTCATGAGAAGCAGCAGGCGCACGGGTCACAACGCAAGCGGATATCCTGAGCTTTCGTTCCACGGCACCGAGCCCTGGAGCATAGATACGGACAGCCCGCTTCTGAGTTTCGGCTTCATGTATGCCGAGACCTCAGCCGATTTCGGAGTGCCTGAGGACTGCTTCATCTACACCGCCGTGAATTCGTACTGGGACAAGATGGAATTCACGCTTCCGGATCTTCCCGAAGGGTTCAGGTGGCAGACCTACGCCGATACGGCGGCCAAGAGCCAGACAAAACGTTACATCAAGGGCAATAGGATCGAACTTGAGTCAAGAAGCTTGAGGGTCCTCATCGCCAGGAGGGGAAAATGAGCAATGAAATACGTGCGGACGGAAACCTGATAACAAGGACGTTCTTCCGTCTTCTGCCGATTCAGATCCTGCTTGCCGCGATCAACGCCGTGAACAATACGGTTTCAAGTCTGTTTGCGGCAAACTCCGTCGGTCCTGCGGCCATGAGTGCCATAGGATTCTACAACCCGATCAATACCCTGATGTGTGCCGTCACGGGACTTTTCGTGTGCGGATCCCAGATCATCTGCGGAAAGTACATGGGCGCGAACCAGATGGATAAGACCCGCAACGTGTTCGCGGTGGACATCCTTTCGTCCCTGCTGTTCTCGGCTGTCTACATCGCGCTGCATCTTCTGGCGGTTCCGTTCGGATGGATGGGCCTGTTCACGAAGGATCCCGAGGTCCGCGTCTACCTGGACCAGTACGTGCTCGGCAGGGCGATAGGAATCATTCCGTACGTGCTTGGTCAGCAGTTTGCCGCGTTCCTGTCCCTTGAGAACAAGACCGCCAGGACCACGGTTGCCAGCGTGGCGTTCATCTTCGTGAACCTTGTGACCAACTACCTGTTCGTCTCGAGATGGAAGATGCAGGCGTTCGGCCTTGCCTTGGCGTCGTCGGTCGGACTGTGGGTGTTCTTCCTGGTCGAGCTGTCGTACTATCTTGGCAAGAAGTCGGTGATGAAGATCCGCTTCAGAGGCATAAAGAAGGAAGACTTCGGCAAGATATTCACCACCGGTCTCCCCGGTGCCCTGGGGGACGGCTACCAGACAATCAGGGGTCTGATTCTCAATGCACTGATCCCCATTTATGCAGGTTCCGCCGGCATGTCCGCACTGTCCACAACGAACTCGTTCGTGGGACTGTTCTGGACAATCCCCAGTGCAATGCTGGTTGTTTCCAGAATGCTCATGTCCGTCAGCATAGGAGAGGAGGACAGGAGGTCGCTGACAGATGTCATGCGCCATATGTTCAAGTGGAGCATTCCGATCATGGCGGTCATAGCGGTCACCATAGCCCTGCTTGCAGAGCCCATTACGAACCTGTACTACCATGACCCGACCTCGGAGGTCTACAAGATGACCGTCTGGGGCATGAGGCTTATGCCGCTGGTCATGCCGCTGGCTATCCCGACGATGAACGGAGTGTGTTATGCACAGAGTTCCGGAAAGCAGGTGCTTGTGAACATCCTGACGGCGTTCGACGGATTCATCGGAGTCTGTCTGTTCTCGCTTATTCTGGTTCCGTCCATGTCTATCAACGGTGTGTATTGGGCAACTATACTCAACAGCATCTTCGCCGACCTGATCATCGTGATATACTCGATCATCAGAAACAAGCACTTCCCGCGCACCATGGACGAATACATGGTCATCCCGGCCGACTTCGGAGTCTCCGAGGCCGACAGGATAGACATGACGGTCAGGAACATGGAAGACGTGATGACCGTCTCACTGAAGGTCACCGATTTCTGCAGGGAGAAGGGTATAGACGCTAAACGCACGTTCCACGCCTCTCTGTTCCTGGAGGAGATGGCAGGCAATGTCGTGGACCATGGATTCAACAAGGACAAGAAGAGCCATCTGATCGACATCCGTGTTGCCAAGAAGAACGATGAACTGATTCTGCGCATAAAGGACGACTGCAAGCCGTTCGACCCTGCCTCCAGAAGCAAGCTGTTTGATCCCGAGGACCCTGCCAAGAACGTGGGACTCAGGATGATCTACTCAATGGCGGAGAAGGTCGAGTACAACAACATTCTGGGACTGAATGTACTCACAATAAGGACATAATCAAATGAAAATAACCAAGAAAGCGGAGGGCAAGTCCCTCCTTCTGGCCCTTGAGGGGGAACTGAACACGAACACCGCACCTGAACTGGAGGCCGCCCTGAACCCTGAGATCGATGCCGCCGAAAACGTCATCATCGACATGAAAAAGCTCAATTACGTCACTTCTGCCGGACTCAGGATCCTCCTGACGGCAAAGAAGAAGGTGAGCGGGAAGGGCGATGTCATCCTGCGCAACGTGAGCCCGGTGATCAGGGAGATCTTCGAGATCACCGGATTCGCAGCCTTCCTCAAATTCGAGTGACGGTCACTTCTTTTCGGCCTCATCGTACTTCAGCAGTATCAGGATGTTGTTGCTGTTGAATGCATTGAAGTATTTCGTCTCCGTAGCCAGCTTGTAGACCATCTTGATTCCGATGCCTTTTCCGTCCTCGTGTTCCTTTTCGATGTACTTCTGGGGATCGAACAGTTTGCAGTAGTCCCTCAGGGTTATGGTGATTTTTCCGTCGGAAACCCTGATTCTGTAGTCTGCAGCCGGCTTGTCGGCCTTTCCTGATTTGTCCTTCGGTTTTCCGTGCAGGATGATGTTTCCGCCCATCTCCTCGATGAAGAGGGCCGTGTAGGTGGACTTCCGCTTGTCCACACCGTGGTCAAGACAGAACTGACGTGCACGTTCGGACTGTTCCATGACATCTTCGATGGTGTTGAGGCGTGCATAGATGTTGTCTTCCTCTGCTCCGCCGAAACCGTCCGGCAGGAACATGAAGTCCTCCAGTTTCCTGGGCAGGTGCCTGATGCTGACCCAGATGATGATGTACATGACGAAGATCAGGATGATCTTTCCTATTGCAAGAGATGCCAGGACTCCCTTGGATCCGAACAGCCTTCCCATCGTGAACGCAGTGGCGATGGGGATGAAGAAGCGCTCCACAAGGCTGATCGCGTTGACCAGCTTGAGTCTCTGGATACCCTGCAGGTAGTCCTGATATGCACAGGCGAATGCATCCAGCGGAAGGCTGATGGCCATGAACCTGATGCTGAACACCGACAGCTCCAGAACTGCCGGATCACGTGTATACATTCTGGAGATCAGGGGTGCGGCCAGGAACACGATTGTTCCGACTCCCAACGAGATCAGGAAGGTCGCCTTCATGGAATAGGCGAACAGCCTCCTCATTCCCTTCCTGTCATCGGCGCTGTAGAAGATTCCGGTCATGGAGAGCAGGGCACGTCCCATGCCCAGACCTATGCAGAACATGAGGAGGTTGAGGTCGGTCTGAAGTCCGCGTGCCACGACTGCTGCAGCCGATACCGCCACGGCAAGGTTTATGTGGTTTGTGATCAGGTCACGTCCGATTGTGAAGATCTTGCGGAAGAAGGTGGGGGATCCCGCCTTCAGGACGCCAGGGGCGTTTCTGAACCCGACTTTCCCCAATGAAAGCTTGAAATAGCTTGTCTTGCTCATGAAGTGCAGGACAAGCACGCCCAACTGTACGTAATAGGATATGGAAGTCGCAAGTCCCATTCCGAAGGCTCCGCCTTTGAACACAAAGGCGTTGAGCAGGTCTCCGAGCACGTCGGTGACGGCGAAGACTATCGAACAGAGGGAGAAACGCTTCTTTCCGCCGTCGATGATGATGACGGGACCTATGATCTGGATGCAGACCATGGCGGGGATTCCGATCATGTAGCCGCGCGTGTAGCTCAGCATATGGGGAAGAAGCTCGGGGCGCTTGTTCATGGACACGCCGCATATCCTGAAAAGCGTCTGCGGGATCAGAACGCACAGGATGATGAACACCAGGCTGATTATCAGGCCGCTGAGGATGGCGAATGAGAAAGTGGACTGTGCATCGTCCTTGTCTCCTTTGCCCATGGCTTTCGAAATCAACACCTGGCTTCCGCTGGAGAACAGCGTGGAGAACAGCGATATCGTGCTGAACATGGGGTTCAGAAGCGAGATTCCTGCGTATGCCTCCTCGCTTATGAAACTCGATGTAAGGGTTCCGTCTATGATTATGGCAATCACGCCGACCATCTGCGTGAATATCATTGCCACGGCCACGGAAAGGAACATGCTGGAAACCACATCCTTTTCTTTTCTTTTGATCAGATCCGTATTGCCGGACATGGCTCTCCCTCCTCAAAAACATTTATGACGTCTTTTTGTATGTTTTCGAATTTCCCTGTCATGGCTAGAGTCTATCATAAAATGCCGCTGAATGCGAAAAAAGCTTGAAATCAACGGATTATGCATTTAGTATGGTATCAGATATAGTACCGGAGAGGGAAGGAGAGTATTATGAACAAAAAAGTTATCGCAGTTCTTGTTCTTGCACTTCTGGTTGTTTCATTCGCAGCCGCAAGATTCATTAATTTCCAGTTGGGGCCGTCCGTTTCATTCTTCACGGGAAAGGCTCCGATTGAGATCGGTAAAACCCAGAGGACTCCTTATCAGGGATTCGCATTCGGTCTGGATACCGCCGTCGATCTTACATTCGGTCCCAGGGCTGAGGTCTATTTTCAGGACACTCTGAATGTCGCACTCAAGGATGTCTTCAAGGATTTANNCTTCAAGGGAGAGGCTCCGATTGATGACGAGGAAACCTTCAGGACACCGTACAAGGGATTCGCATTCGGTCTGGACACCGCAGTCGACCTCACAATCGGTCCCAGGGCTGAGATCTATTTCCAGGACACAATCAATGTGGCACTCAAGGATGTGTTCGCTGATTTCGAGAAATCAGAGTGGATTCAGAAGGAGTTTGACGACAAGTTCACAATCGACTACAAGACACATGTCGGTTTCGAGTTTGCAGTCGTGACCGATCCCGTCAAGGTTTCAGTCGGTGGCGGTCTTGCCCTTGAGGTTGTCGCAACGAACTTCATGTTCAAGGAAGATCAGACCAAGGGTTTCATCCTTCTTGATCTGAACATGGGTCTCGGTGCAACTGTCAAGGTTGAGTATCCGCTTGCAAACCACTGGTCGGTCTACGCCAGGGCATTCGTTGACTACTTCCCGGTAGCAGGACTCGGAATCGGCAACTATCCCAACGAGTCAGGTGACGAGCCCTACACGGCAAAAGGCAGAGTCAACAACTTCAGCGTTGATGCTTCAGCCGGTATCGTGCTCTACTTCTGATCGGAAGCCGAAACAGGAAAAGGAATCCCGGATTAGTTCCGGGATTCTTTTTTTTCATAAAAAAACATTGATTCGCAAATGNNTTCGCTTCGGCAAGAGTCGTCAATTTCCAGCTGGGCCCGTCATTCTCATTCTACAAGGGTGAAGTACCTTTGTTGGAGGATCCGTACACGACAAACCCCTACAAGGGAACGGCGTTCGGTATCGATACGGCCTTTGACCTCACTTTCGGTCCCAGAGCCGAGGTCTATTTCCAGGAGAACGTGAACTTCTCAACCAAGGGCGCCTTCAGTGACAATAAGTATATTGAGGAGACTTGGGATACCGCCACCATCGACTACAAGGGACATGTCGGATTCGAATTCGCAGTCATCACCGATCCCGTCAAGCTTTCTGTCGGAGGCGGAGTTGCATTCGAGCTCGTTTCAAGCATCTACCGGCTGAAAGAGAATACGGATATGAACATGATTATCGTGGATTTCAACCTCGGTATCGGTGCTACAGTCAAGGCCGAGTTCCCGATCGCCAACCACTGGGCTGCCTATGTCAGGGCAAACATCGACTATTTCCCGTTTGCAGGAGGTGCATTCGATGTCTCCGGTTCCAAGAGTGAACCCTACTCATGTGCAGGAAGGGTCAACAACTTCGGCCTCGATACCGCCGCAGGTATCGTGCTCTACTTCTGATAACAGATCAGATTGAAATAAACGGAATCCCGGTCCTTGTGCCGGGATTCTGTTGTATTATTTAGTGAAAGGGTAAAGACAGATGATTTCATTTCTGATTGCACTGGTAGTGCTTGTCGTGGGTTATCTTACATACGGCAAGGTTGTTGAGAAGGCCTTCGGACCCGACGACAGGCAGACTCCCGCCGTAGCGATAAACGACGGTGTGGACTGCATGCCCATCAAGACATGGAAGGCGCTGCTGATCCAGCTGCTGAACATCGCCGGTACGGGTCCGATCTTCGG
>LXOW01123604.1_pt1 | contig 10761 bp, 10 predicted proteins | sample 1368591 | NCBI WGS metagenome assembly LXOW01 (sample SAMN04884650, study PRJNA319009) | bovine gut metagenome | isolation source: Cow rumen | host: Bos taurus | place: Italy: Legnaro (PD) | collected 2014-07-09
TATTGTTGTGTGATAGTGAATGATATTTTAGGATCTATAGTAACTATAGGAACTATAACCCCTTCAACCCCTCAAAACCTTCAAACCCTTCAAACTTTCGTATGCTCAGTCGTCATTTCCTCCGCGCCAAAGTTCTGCAGTCGCTCTATGCTTCCCAGATGGATCCTGCCGAGCGCTACCAGATAGAACTTGCGTTTAAAGACAATGTGGAACAACTCAACACGTTGGGTACGATACAGCTGGGTCTTTTGGTGCGAGTCCGTCCCGTTGCGTTGCGTGTACTGGACGACCTGTCGCACAAGTTTATGCCCTCTGAGGTGGAACGCAATCCGTCGACCCGTCTGCAAGACAACGCTTTTCTGTTGTCGTTGTGCGACAATGTGACGCTACGGCGCCGTATGGAGGCATTGCCGAAAAACGCTTTGCCCGACGAGGATGTGATGCGCACTTTCTTTTTGCAGTTTCGTACCACTGAGGTCTACGAGAAGTATGCCGCCAGTCCGCAGTCGGACGATGCCGACCGTAACTTTGTGTTACAGCTCTTCCGTGGACTGATTAACGACAGCGCCATCCGGTCGGCGGTCTGCGAACAGAACCTGTTGTGGGATGACGACTACGACCAGCTGGCACAGTATAATTTTATGATGATGAAGGCGCTGGATGCGCAATTCGACGCCGCCAGCTATCTGCCGTTGATGCACGACGAGCATGTCGAGAAGGATGTCGAAGACTATCGCTTTGCCTTCGACCTCCTGCGCAATGCCTGCATCCAGCACGACGAGAACCAAGAGCTGATTCGTGCCCATCTGCACGGCTGGGATTTCGAGCGAGTGGCGGTGATCGATCTCATCCTGCTCAATATGGCCATTGCTGAGGTGACGACATTTGAGACGATTCCCGAGCGGGTGACCATCGATGAGTATATCGAGCTGTCCAAAGAGTTCTCCACGGAGCGCAGCAAGCTTTTCATCAATGGCATCCTCGATCGTATCTTCGCCCAATTGCGTGCCAACGGCCGTATCAACAAGACCGGCCGCGGCTTGCCTGTGCTGGAAGAAGAGGATTTGAATGCGTAATTAAATAGATAACGTTATAACGAAAAGAACGACTTGTGAAATTCTATTATCTAATACCTCTGTTCCTCTGTTTGGCGGCCTGTTCGGGAGGCGCCGCCTCTTCCGATGAGGTGGACCCCTCCATCATTCAGAATCCCAACACGGCGGAGGGCTACGACAATACGGTGGCGATGCCTCACATCGAGTTTGATACGTATCAGCACGATTTTGGTCGGCTAACCAACAACGAGAGTATTGCCTACAGCTTCCATTTCCGTAACACGGGCAATGCCGATTTGGTTATCAGTCGTTGCGAGGCGACCTGTGGATGTACGGTGGCCGACTATCCGCGACGCAAAGTCAAGCCGGGCGAAGAAGGATATGTTACCATTACCTTCTCGTCGGGTAGCAAGACTGGCCAGCAGGTGCAGGAGGTCACGGTGCTTTCCAACGCCCAGCCTGCACGCACCAAGCTGCGCATCCTCGCACAGGTAGGACGATGAGGAAAGATTGAGAATTGAAAATGATGGAATCGTAATAACGAAATCACGTTATTACGTTATAACGAAACTAATCCCCAAGAAATATCCCCTTAAACCTTTTAACCCTAAATCCCTTACCATGAATCTGATTTCCATTTTGTTACAGGCCCAGCCGGGACAAGGCGGCTCTGGTTCGAGCATGCTTATTTGGATGATTGTCTTTTTCATCCTCATTTGGTTGTTGATGATGCGTCCGCAGCAGAAAAAAGCCAAAGAAGAGCGCAAGTTCCGCGAGAGTCTGAAGGAGGGCGACCGTGTTGTTTTCTCGGGCGGCATCTACGGCAAAGTGCACTCGGTGGGCGATACCACAGTGGATGTGGAGGTCTCCAACGGTGTTATTATGACTGTCGAGAAGTCGATGATTCAACCCGCTGCTGACAACAATAATGCCCGATAGTGACAGCCGTGTGCGGCGTCCGCTGCTGCTTTATCTGTGCGTTGTCGTCGTCACTGCTTTGCTGTGGCTGATGGTGACGCTCTCGGAGCGTCATGTCCATAGCGTCACCTTTCGTGTGGAATGGCAGGGTGTCGACACGGCACGCTATGTCATTACCCATGCCGACCAGACAGTCACTTTCGACGTGCTGTCGAATGGATTTATGGCCATCGCACGCGAACAGCTGAGCCATCGCTATCCGTTGGTTTTTAATGTGCGGCACGACACGCTGCTGACGGGCGAGGCTTGTGTCGAGGCATTGCAGGCACAGTTTAATCTGCCCGGCATTCATGGCATTACTTGTCGTGAAAAGAGTATATCTATCCGCTTGTCGTCTCGTGGTGTCAAAGGTTTTGTCCCACAGCTGAAAGGGTTGGATGTCTCTTTTGCTGAACCCTATGCATTGTATGGCACCATCCAGATGAAGCCCGACACCGTGTGGCTNNGGCAGCGTCAGATGTGTATAAGAGACAGCCTATGCATTGTATGGCACCATCCAGATGAAGCCCGACACCGTGTGGCTCTACGGCAGCGACTCTTCGCTAGCCCGTATCAGCAGGGTGGAGACGCAACCCGCGACGTTGGCCAATGTACGAGAGACGCGCACCTATGAGCTGGAGCTGAACCCCGTCTGGAACAGCTATCCCGATGTTCATGCCTCCACCTCGGTGGTCTCGGTGACGGTGCCTACCGCCCGTTACACGGAGACCGAATACACACTGCCCATCACCCTTGAAGATGCCCCCGAAGGACTGCGTGCCCATCTTTATCCCAGCCAGGTGAAGGTGTCATTGTGGGTGGCCGAGCAGGATGTGTCGCGACTTTCAGCCGAACAGTTCCGTGCGCATGTAGGCTACGATCCCTTGGCCGATTCCTGGAAGGTGGTGGTAGACGCTTTCCCGTCGTATGTCCGCATTCGCGATATTGAGCCTGCTGCGGTACGCTACGTCATTATCCAAAACAAATAGTCATGGGCGCGTTGACTTGTCCGGCTGCAGTGGGCATCACCGGCGGCATCGGTTGTGGCAAGACCACGGTGGTGAAAGCTTTTGCCGCGTTGGGTGTCCCAGCCTTTGTGGCCGACAGCGTGGGAGCGTCATATTATCGGGAACCTGAATTCTGTCATACCGTTGCCCAGACATTGGGCAGCGACCTGCTGGCCACTCCCGACACCATCGACAAGGTGCGTTTGGCTCAGCGGGTGTTTGCCGACCCTGCTGCGTTGGCGTCACTCAATGCCTTGGTGCATCCCCGCGTAATGGCCGACTTCGACCAGTGGTTGCAGCAGCAACACACGCCCTATGTGCTTTTTGAAAGTGCCATTCTTTTTGACTGTGGCCTCGACAGCCGTATGGTGGCGACCATCGTCGTTCACCTCGACAAAGAGGAACGTGTGCGGCGTCTGTTGTTGCGTGACCCGCTGTCGGTGGAGCAGATAGAGGCACGCATGGCGCGTCAGATGCCGTCGGATGAATTGCTCGACCGGGCTGACTACGTGATTCTCAACTACGAAGGCAATTCGCGCCAGCGCCAAGTCCAGTACATCCACCAGCAAATCCTCTCCCGTATCAATTATTTTTCTTAGTCCATCAATCTAAGTTCTTGTTTCATGCATCGCCGTCTTCTTTTTTTATCCCTGTTATTGTGTCCTTTCATGCTCTCCGCCCAGGCGCAGTCGCTTGACCCTGCCGAACGATGGGCCGACTCGGTGATGCATCGCCTGAAGTTGCGTCAGCAGGCGGCTCAGGTGGTGGTGGCACGTGTGCCTATCAATATGACCGAACGGCAGCAGCGCAAGTTCTTGAGTAATATCCAGGACTGGCAGGTGGGTGGTGTCTGTTTCTTTGCCGGAACCACAGAGTTGCAGAAGTGCCTGACACAGCAGTTGCAGGACGACAGTCGGGTTCCCCTCATGATATGTCTGGATGCTGAGACGGGTGTCGGCATGCGCCTCACCGATGTGCCGAAGTTGCCGAGTCAGATGTTGCTGGGCGCCATGCCGATTGAGGCGGACAGCCTGCTGGAGAAGATGGGTATGTTGATGGGTTTCCAATGCCGCCAGCTGGGCGTGCATGTCAATTTCGCCCCTGTGGTCGATGTCAACACCAATCCGCTGAACCCTATCATTGGCACCCGTTCTTTTGGACAAGATCATCGCAATGTGGCACACAAAGCCACACTCCTTATGTTGGGTATGCAACGTCAGGGTGTGATGGCGGTGGCCAAACATTTTCCTGGACATGGTGACACCGACGCCGACAGTCATGTGCAGCTGCCGGTGGTTCGTCATTCGAGACAACATATTGACAGTGTGTTGGTTTATCCGTTCCGTCATCTATTCAATGCCGGGGTAGGGGGCTGCATGGTGGCACACCTGCATATCCCGTCGCTCGACACCAACCGACAGGTTCCTTCGTCGCTCTCGCCATGGGTGGTCGACAAGCTGATGCGTCAGCAGATGCATTATGAAGGTTTGGTGTTTACCGACGGACTGGATATGAAGGCGGTGTCGGACAACTATGATCCGGGTAAGGCCTCTTGTATGGCGTTGCTGGCTGGCAACGATGTGTTGCTGCTGCCGGCCGATATTGAGGTGGCTATCGACTCTCTGGTGAAACGTGCCGACAGGGATACCACTTTCCGCCGTGTGCTGCGTCAGCGTTGCCGTCGTGTGCTAATGGCGAAGTACCACCAGATTGTGGCGCCGCAGCCTGTCGCGCAGCCGATGTGCGATGTCAACGACCTGACCTATCGTCTGGCACTCAACGGTGTCACACTGCTGCGCAGCGACACCGCATGCCTCGGTCGTCGCCTGGATGTCACGGCCGCCAATTACAAGGATGTGATGGCGGTACTCGACAATATGCCCGACACTGCTGTGGTCACACTCTGTGTATATGGCTCTCCGTATCTGTTGAATAAGATGCAGCGTAGTGTCTCACCGACGCGTCCCACCACACTTGTGGTGGCCTACGACAATCTGGCTGATGTCCGGCGTGCTGTCGACACGCTGTTGGCCTGCCGAGGCGGCTTCGTCGGTCGCTTGCCGGTCGACGTGACAGGTTATCCCATGGGTGGCGGCCTTGACAGCCTCGCGCCGCTGCCACCGCAGCCAGTGCTGCAACCGCTGCAACGCCTGCATCCTGAGATTGCTGCCGCTATCGACAGCGTGGTGCAGATGGGCCTGGACCGTCATGCCTACCCCGGCTGTCAGCTGTTGGTGCTGCACCACGACTCGGTGCTCTACGAACAGTGCTACGGCCGCATGACTTACGACAGTACCTCGCTGCCGGTCACGCCGCAAACACGTTACGACCTGGCGTCGGTCACCAAGATGGCCGCCACCACGATGGCTGTCATGCGGTTGGTGCAGGAAGGCAAGGTAAAACTCGACGAGAAAATGTCGAAATATTTGCGCTATCTCCGTTTCACGAACAAGCGCAGCATCACCGTGCGTGAGGTGCTGAGCCATTGTGCCGGTTTGCAGGCTGGCGACGCCTACTGGCGTGGCGTGATGGAGGACGAGGATTTGCGTCGTGCCTACGCCTCGGATACACTGCCCGACATAACGGAGAAGGTCTTGCATGGCATTGCCTCGTCCAAACGTATCAGGGAGAAATACAAGATGGTCTATAGTGACCTCGGTTTCATTCTGCTGGGTGATTTAGTGAAGAAGGTGTCGGGCGTGCGACTCGACCATTATGTCGACAGCTGCTTCTATCGTCCGCTGGGATTGCAGCATACCTGTTTCAACCCGTTGCTGCATGGCGTGGCCAAGGATTCCATCGCACCTACCGAGTACGATACCGTGTTCCGCGGCGGCGTCATCTGTGGCACCGTCCACGACCCCAATGCTGCTGCCATGGGTGGCGTGGCGGGCCATGCCGGACTGTTTGGCAACGCCGAGGATATGGGACGTATCTGCCAGCTGTTGTTGCACGAGGGCGTGCTCGATGGCGACACGTTGCTGAAGCCTGCCACGGTGCAGTCCTTCAACCAGCGCTATTTCTCGCAGTATGGCAACCGTCGTGCGTTGGGCTTCGACAAGCCGCTGTTTAACCCGTCGACGTCAGGCAACACGGCCGTCTCGGTATCGCAAAGCAGCTATGGCCATACTGGCTTTACTGGTACCATGATTTGGGTCGACCCCGATAAGGAGTTGGTCTTTGTATTCCTCTCCAACCGCGTCTATCCCAACACCCATCCCAACCTCCTGGCCAACCTCAACATCCGCACCGACATCCAGGAACTAATTTATCAGGCAATAAAATAAAATCGCTCTTGTACAACAAATGACTGATTTTTCCACAGCATCAAAGATGCTGACTCTCAATAACCCCAGAAAAACGAAGTGCAGTCTGGGGTAAAAAGAACTCAGTACCAGCGTCTCGGGGAGACGCGCTTTCAAAATAATCAGTCTTTTGTGTCATAAGAGCAATAAAATAGTTCTTCAGCGTGAAAATAATTCACCCTGCAGGATGAATGAACATAGTCGGGTACAACGCCCCCGATAATTGTAATACTCAAACTAAAACAAACGGCATCCCATCATTGTGGATGCCGTTTGTTTTAGTATACCGCGTTTTATTCGTTAGGATTATTCTTCTGCGTTGCCGGCGGCGATGCGGGCGCGTTTACGCTCGGTTTCGTCGAGGATGATTTTGCGGATGCGCAGGTTGGCGGGCGTCACCTCAAGGTACTCGTCCTCACGGATGTACTCCATGGCTTCCTCCAGGCTGAATTTGATAGCCGGGGAGCAGGTCGATTTCTCATCGGCGCTCTTGGTGCGCATATTGGTGAGGTTCTTGGCAGTGACGACGTTGATGACGATGTCGTTGCCGGGACGCAGACTCTCGCCGATGACCTCGCCGGCATAGACATGGTCGCCCGGCTCGATGAAGAACGGTCCGCGGTCCTGCAGCTTGCTGATGCTGTAGGCCGTGGCTTCGCCCGTCTCCTTGGCGATGAGGGCGCCGTATTTGTGGTCGTCCATGTCGCCCTTCCAAGGCTGAAATTCCAAGAAGCGGTGGGCTATGATGGCCTCGCCGTTGGTGGCGGTGAGCAGCGTGTTGCGCAGACCGATGATGCCGCGCGAGGGAATGGTGAAGTCCAGCTGCACACGGTCGCCCTTGGTGTCGATGGTGCCCACCTCGCCTTTGCGACGGGTGACGACATCGATGACCTTGCTGGAGAAGTTCTCGGGCACCAGCACAGTCAGCTGCTCGATAGGCTCGCAGCGCTGTCCGTCGATCTCCTTGATGATGACTTTGGGCTGTCCCACCTGTAGCTCGTAGCCCTCGCGACGCATGGTTTCGATAAGCACGGAGAGGTGCAGGATGCCGCGGCCATAGACCAGCAGCGCATCGGGGCTTCCCGTCTCTTCGATGCGCAAGGCGAGGTTCTTCTCCAACTCTTTGTAGAGTCGGTCGCGCAGGTGACGGCTGGTGACATACTTGCCTTCCTTGCCGAAGAAGGGTGAGTTGTTGATGGTGAAGAGCATGCTCATCGTGGGCTCGTCGACCTTGATGGGCGGCAGCGGCTCGGGATTCTCGGCGTCGCAGATGGTGTCGCCAATCTCGAACATGACATCTTTGTCCAGATCGAGCAGCACGGCACAGATTTCACCGGCCTCGATGACATTCTTGGTGCGCTCCTTGCCCAGACCTTCGAAAGTGTAGAGCTCTTTGATTTTGGTCTTCACCATGGTGCCGTCGCGCTTGGCCAGGGTGATGGGCATGCCGGCCTGCAGCGTGCCGCGATGCAAACGACCCACGGCGATACGTCCCAGATAGGAACTATAATCCAGCGACGAGAGCATCATCTGTGTGCTGCCCTCCTCGGTCTTGGGTGCGGGGATATGCTCGATGATGAGGTCCATGAGGTAGGAGATGTCCTCGGTGGGCGTCTGCCAGTCTTCGCCCATCCAGCCCTGCTTGGCGCTGCCGTAGGCGGTGGGGAAGTCCAGCTGCTCGTTGGTGGCGCCGAGGTTGAACATCAGGTCGAAGACCGCCTCCTGCGTCTGCTCGGGGTCGCAGTTGGGCTTGTCGACTTTGTTGACAACGACGATGGGTTTCAGTCCCAGCTCGATGGCTTTCTGCAGCACGAAGCGTGTCTGCGGCATGGGTCCTTCGAAGGCGTCGACCACCAGCAGCACGCCGTCGGCCATGTTGAGCACGCGCTCCACCTCGCCGCCGAAGTCGCTGTGACCCGGGGTGTCGATGATGTTGATTTTATAGCCGCGATAGCGCACCGACACATTCTTCGAGAGGATGGTGATGCCGCGCTCGCGTTCCAGGTCGTTGTTGTCCAGAATCAGGTCGCCGGTCTCCTGATTGTCGCGAAAGAGCTTCGCTTGATGTAGCATACGGTCGACCAGCGTGGTTTTGCCGTGGTCGACGTGGGCAATGATGGCGATATTTCTAATATTCTGCATTAAAACTTTTTAGTTTTTAGTTTTCACTTTTTAGTTTATCAGTCGCAGCATGACCCGCTGCAGCAGGTCGCGCATCTCGGATTCGTAGCGGTTGAGGAACTGTCCTGTGGCACGGTTGGCCACCACCAGGCAGACGGTCAGCGCTTCGTGCCCCAACATGCGGCACATGCCGTAGATGCCCGAGGTCTCCATCTCCAGGTTGTTGACGCGCAGTCCGTTCCACTGGAATGTAGCCAACTGATCGTTGAGGTGTGACAGGGTCGGGGCGATGCGGATGTGGCGACCTTGCGGGGCGTAGAAGCCCGGGGCGGTGACGGTGATGCCCTGCGCTATGTCGTGTGCCACCTGTTGCAGCAGTGTGCCGCTGGCCGCTACCGCGTAGGGACGTGCCATGCGCTCGCCTGTTGTCACCTGCTGGCAGAACGCCTCTTCCAGTTCGGGGACAAAGCCTTCGGCTGCGTGCTGGTAGTAGTTCAGCAGTCCGTCCAATCCCACGGCGTAGGCCGAAGCCACGGCGCTGCCGCATGCCAGGTCGGCGTGGAGTGATCCACAAGTGCCGATGCGCACCATGCGCAGGCTGCGATGTGTGGGATAGGGTTTTCCGGTGGCGGTGTCGACGTTGGCGGCGACATCCAGCTCGGTGAGCACGATGTCGATATTGTCACAGCCCATACCGGTGCTGACCACCGAGAAACGGCTGCCGTGGAAGCTGCCACAGAGGACGTGTATCTCGCGGTTCTCACTCTCATAGTCCACGCTGTCGAACAGCTCCTTGAAGAGGTCCACCCGCTGCGGGTCGCCCACCAGCAGCACGTTGTCGGCCAGCTGGTCCGAACCCAGATGGGTGTGGTAAGGAGTGCCATTTGCTGTAAGCACCAATTCCGAAGCGTTGTTCTCCCGCATGGTTGTGTTGATGTTAAGGGATGTGAGTTATAGACTCCGTCGTTTATCTCCGGCCCGTGCTGCTGGTGCGGTTGGTCGTCGAGGTGGGACGTCCGCTGTTGCTCGGGGTACGCTGCTGCGAAGGCGAGGTGGAGGTGTTGCGGCTGGGAGTCGTCGTTGTCGAAGTGCTGGACGACCGGGTTGAGGTCGAAGTGGGACGCTGCGGTGTGGTGGTCGTCGTCTTTGTTGCGGTTTTGTTGTCGTTGATGGTGCGCTGCGGAGTCGATGTGGTGCGGCTGGGGGCCGTCGTGCGACTCGGCGTCGTTGTGCGACTGGGCATCGTCGTCGAGGTGGGCGTTGTGGCAGGCGTCGTGGTGGCGCTGCTGGTGGGGCGACCCGTCGAGGTCGAGGGGGTGCGTCCCGTCGAAGTGTTGGTCGTAGGATTGGTGGGGGTGGTCGACGTTGTGCGTATTGTCGTGCCACTGGTGCGGGTGTCACCGGTACCTTGTGTTGCCGAGGGCTGACGGTTGCCGTTGCTCGTCGCAGGCGTCGGCGTGGTGCTGCTGTTACGAACGGGGGAGGAGGTAGTACGCGTCGTGCTGGGCTGCGGACGTGAGGGCAGACTGTTGTCGACATGTACGGTGGGACGCTCGCGACCGGGCACGTAAGGGGCAGCTATCACAGGCAGCGGTGCCGTGGGCGGACGCATGTAGTAGACGGGCAACGCATACTCGGGCGCCGGACGCCAGCCGTGACGGTGGATGTCGTAGTGGTACGAGCGGCGGTAGTGAGTGGGATGGGCTACCCGCACAAAGCCGCTGTAGACAGGCATCGACCACACCAGTGTGGTGTAGGGTGCGTCAATCTGGAAATGCAGATACCGGGCGGCATTGTACATCGTGTTACTCCATCGGTCAAGCAGCCAGACACAGGAGAGGTCGATGGGCATGTAAATCTCGTCGCCGGTGTAGGCGTCGATGCCGTAGAGCCACACCTCATAGTAGCGACTGTTGACACGCTCCATCCAAATGTCGGAGATGATGACATAGGTCTCCAACTCGTAAGTGTGGCCGCAGTAGATGACCAACTCGTCCTGTGTGTTGAGGAAATGCACCGTACGGCGCGCCTGGCCATAGGTGAAATAACAAATGGGGTTGGCATACAGGGCCACGCTGGCGGCCACAAAGGCCAAGGCAAGTAACAGCTTTTTCATGTTAATTTGGTATTGTAGGTNNTATCAATTTTTTTCGTACTTTTGCATCCGTTTTCGGAAACACGAATTCACCTCGGAGAGATGCCAGAGTGGTCGAATGGGCCGGTCTCGAAATCCGGAGTCTGTCACAGGACCGAGGGTTCGAATCCCTCTCTCTCCTTTGAAATAGTCTCATAAGTTATTGTAAAATAAACTTGTGA
>LXOW01131278.1_pt1 | contig 10761 bp, 9 predicted proteins | sample 1368591 | NCBI WGS metagenome assembly LXOW01 (sample SAMN04884650, study PRJNA319009) | bovine gut metagenome | isolation source: Cow rumen | host: Bos taurus | place: Italy: Legnaro (PD) | collected 2014-07-09
GCCTGATCCTCCGGGTGCACAAAGAGCTTCGCGTCCCGCTCGCAGCCCTCGAAGAAATCCGAGCCCCGCCGCGCCTCGTTGAGCACGCCGCGCTCGTCGTCGGTGTGGAACTCGATGAACTCGTCGGTCTCCATATTGACGTAATACAGATCCGTATATCCCCGCGCCAGGGCGTGCGCGATGTGGGTATACACCCTGTCGCCGCCCCGCGCGGCCTCGCAGTCTTCCTTTTCCAAGTTTCCCTCCGTGGCGCCCGCCCGCAGCGAGCCTGGGCGCGCTATGTCAGAAACGCTCCCGCCCCGCCGCAAGGCTCGGGGGAGCGATCTTCAGTCGCTGTTCGCGTTATATCTCCGATATGACAGGCAGGATCATCGGGCTGCGGCGCGTGGTTTTGAACAGGTAGCCCGAGAGATTCGTCTTGACCTTGCTCTTGATGGCCGTCCAGTCGCTGATGTGCTGCGCGGCGCAGGCGTCCACGGTCTCGTAGGTGACGCGCTTCAGCTCGTCCATCAGCTCCTCGGCCTCCTTGACGTAGATGAAGCCGCGCGTCACGATCTCCGGCGTGCCGACGAGCATGTGGTCGTAGGACGAGAAGGGCAGCACGACGACGATCATGCCGTCCTCGGCGAGGCGGTGCCGGTCGCGCATGACGACGCCGCCGACCTCATTNNCGATCTCATTCGTCCCGCCGCTGTCCATCAGCACCGCGCCGGATTGCACCGGCTCGCCAAAGCTGATGGATTTCTTCGTGATCTCGAAGACGCAGCCGTTCTCGCCGATCAGCACGTTCTTCGGCTGCACACCCATGAGCTTGCCGAGCTCCGCGTGCTTGACCAGCATCCGGTACTCGCCGTGGACGGGGATGAAGTACTTGGGCTTGACGAGCGCGAGCAGCATCTTCTGCTCCTCCTGGCAGGCGTGGCCGGAGACGTGCAGGTCGGTATGCCGGTCGTAGATGACCTCCGCGCCCTTGTGGAACAGCTCGTCGATGACGCGGGTGATCGTGGTCTCGTTGCCGGGGATGGCCGAGGCGGAGATGATGACGCGGTCGCCGGCGTCGACGTGGATCTGCTTGTGCTCGGAGAAGGCCATGCGGTAGAGGGCGCTCATCGCCTCGCCCTGGCTGCCGGTGGAGAGGATGACCGTCTTCTCCCGCGGCTGGCGGTTGAGATGATCGAGATCCATGATCGCGTCATCCGGAATGTCCATATACCCGAGCACCTTCGAGACGCGCAGGACGTTCTCCATGCTGCGCCCCGTGATGCCGACCTTGCGGCCGTAGCTCACGGCGACGTCGATGATCTGCTGGAGGCGGTGGACGTTGGAGGCGAAGGTGGTGATGATGATGCGCTTGTCGCAGCCCTTGAAGAGCTTGTCGAAGCTCGCGCCGACCTTGCGCTCGGAATCGGAGTGGCCGGGCTTCTCGACGTTCGTCGAATCGCTCATCAGCGCGAGCACGCCCTCGTTGCCGAGCTGGCCGAAGCGCACGAGGTCGATCATGCCGCCGGAGATCGGCGTCACGTCGATCTTGAAGTCGCCGGTGTGGATCACGGTGCCGATCGGCGTCTTGATCGCGAGCGCGACGGCGTCGGGGATCGAGTGGTTCACATGGATGAACTCCACCGTGAAGCAGCCGAGGCGGAAGACCGAACCGGCCTTTTTGGTGAAGATCTGGGTGTGGTAGAGCAGATCGTGCTCCTCGAGCTTGAGCTCCACCAGCGCCGCCGTGAGCGGCAGGGTGTAGATCGGCACGTTCACCTCGCGCAGCAGATAGGGAACGCCGCCGATGTGATCCTCATGGCCGTGGGTCAGGATGAGCCCCCGTATCCGGTCGGCTTTGCTTTTCAGATAGGAGAAGTCGGGCAGCACGATGTCCACTCCGTACATATCCTCATCGGGAAAGCCCATGCCGCAGTCGATCACGATGATATCGCTCCCGTACTCGATCGCGGTCATATTCTTGCCGATCTCGCCGAGACCGCCAAGAGGGATGATCTTCAGTTTTGAAACCATGAAATACTCCTTTACTCATATTTGCTATGTAGAATCTACCGATAAACCGACTCCCGCCGACGACACTATAGTCTGTCCGCGGTTACGGATTATAAACACAATGAAAAATGAATAATGAATAATGAAAAATTGTGGTGTCGCCTTCGGCGACGGATTGGAATGCGCTTCGCGCCCTTTACATCTCTGTTCTGCCCTCCAGGGCTCTGTTCAATGTCGCGTCGTCGGCGAATTCGAGGTTCGAGCCGACGGGGATGCCGTAGGCCAGGCGCGTGACGCGCAGGCCGAAGGGCTTGAGCAGGCGGGAGATATACATCGCCGTGGCCTCGCCCTCGGTGTCGGGGTTCGTGGCCATGATGACCTCCTTCACGTCGTCCTCCGCCGCGCGGTGCAGCAGCTCCTTGATGCGGATATCGTCCGGCCCGACGTGGCGCATCGGGGAGAGCACCCCGTGCAGCACATGATACACGCCGCCGTATTCCCGCCCGCGCTCGATGCTCAGCACGTCGCGCGGCTCGGAGACCACGCAGATCGTCCCCCTGTCGCGCCTGTCGCTCGCGCAGATCGCGCAGATCTCCCCCTCGGTGAGGTTCTGGCAGATCGCGCAGCGGCGGACGTTTGCCTTCGCGTCGGTGATCGCCTCGGCAAAGGCGCGCGCCTCCTCCTCCGGCAGAGAGAGCACATGGAAGGCCAGGCGCTGGGCGCTCTTCCGGCCGATGCCCGGGAGGGAGGCGAATTTATCGATCAGATTCTCAAGAGAAGCGGGAAAGAACGACATATTGAACCTTCTTATGCGTTTCGGATTATGCGTTTCGGATCGCGGCGATGGCCGCGGCGCGGTCCGGTTTGTTGAAAACGGCGCTGCCGGCCACGAGCACCGTGGCCCCGGCGTCCTTGCAGACGCGCGCCGTGGTCTCGTCCACGCCGCCGTCCACCTCGAGCAGGCAGTCGAGCCCCTGTTCGTCGATCCAGCCGCGCAGCGCGCGCAGCTTGTCCATCATCTCGGGCATGAATTTCTGCCCGCCGAAGCCCGGCTCCACCGTCATGACCAGCACGAGGTCGCAGAGCGGAAGATACGGCAGCGCGGCCTCGGCGGGAGTCTTCGGCTTGAGGACGAGCCCGGCCTTTTTGCCCTTCGCGCGGATTTTTTCGAGCGCGGCGCGGATGTTCTCCGGCGTGTCCGCCTCGACGTGCAGGCTCACGAGATCGGCCCCGGCGTCGCAGAAGCGCTCGACATAGCGCAGCGGGCGGTCGATCATCAGGTGCACGTCCAGAAACATGCCGCTCGCGCGGCGCAGGGATCGGAGCACCGGAAGCCCGACCGAGATGTTCGGCACGAAGAGCCCGTCCATCACGTCAAAATGCAGGAGATCGGCCCCGCCGCGCTCCACGTCCCGCGCCTCTTCCCCGAGGCGCGCAAAATCCGCCGACAGCACCGACGGCGCGATCAGAACCATAGCCGTACTCCTTCATCTTGATTCTTGGCTATATATTATACTCTATACTTCCCTATCACGCAAGCAAATTTTGTGTGAACAAGATGTTACACGCCGATGTCTCTCTTGTCAAATCCCGCTCTTTTTGGTAGAATAGCAGCATCTATCCCCCGAGAGGAACACGGACATGAAGAAACGAATCAATCCCGTCTGGTTTGCGCTCTCGATGCTGCTGTGCGCGGCGATTGTGGGGCTGTGCCTCTTCGCCGGGCGCGGCGGCGCGTTGCTTCTGCGCCCGGAGGGCTCGCCGCAGGATACGGTGCGGCGCTTTTTTGAGGGCGTGATCGCCGGGGACTGGGAGAGCGCCTACGCCTGTCTGGCCGACTACAGCGGCCTCGGGCTTGAGCATGAGCCGCAGAGCGACTCGGCCAAAACGCTCTGCCGCGCCCTGCGCGAGAGCTATGCCTACAGTCTGCCCGGCGACTGCGTTGTGGACGCTCTCACGGCCACGCAGCGCGTCCGCCTGCGCTATCTCGATCTCAAAGCCGTCGAGGCCGAGATCGCCGCGCGCGTCGAGGGCGTGGCCGAGGAGCTCGTGGAGGAGCGCAGCGCGCCGGAGATCTATGACGACGAGGGAGCGTATCTTGAGAGCTTCACCGACGACGTGTATTCCGCCGCGCTCAGCGAGGTACTGCGCAGCGCCTCGGGCTACTGCTCGGAGATCGAGCTGGAGCTGAAGCTGAGCTATCGGGACGGTGCGTGGCGGCTGCACTGCTCCAACGCCCTGTTCTCCGCCCTCCTGGGCGGCGTGTGAGGGAGGTGCGCGCATGAAAAAGAAACGCGAAAGCGCGGCGCGGCGCCTGACGATCGCGCTGCTCGGGCTGCTCGGCGCCTTTGCGAGCGTGTATCTGCTCGCGCAGCTTGGGCTGCATCTGCACCCCGGCGTCGGCGCGGAGAGCGCGGCGCGCACGAGCCTCGATCTCGGCGCGCGGCTGGAAAACAGCCTCGCAAACTCCAAGGCCGAGGCGCTCAGCGGCGTCGCGACCATCCGCAAGCACTACGTCATCCCCGAGGATGCGCTCTCCGCCCCCGTGCCGAACCCCGAGGGCTTCGGCAAGCTCGCGATCTCTGACGCCGAGAAGCTGCTGCCTGTCATCGAAAAGGCGCGCGAGTCGGGTCTGCTCGACGGGCAGGAGCTGCTCTTTGATGTAAACGCCGACTTCTACCACGACTCGTTCATCGGCTACTACTATGACGAGACGATCTTGATGATACTCTGGAAGGAGGTCATCGGCGGCAACACCTGCACCTGCATGGAGGTCAAGATCGCCGACGCCTCGCAGATGCGCCGCAAGCTCGCCGAGGACACGCTGGGCTCGCCGGTCTGGGTCTACGCCTCGGAGCTTGCGAGCACGGTGAACCCGGTCGTCGCGCTGAACGCGGACTTCTACATGTTCCGCGACTTCGGGATCGTGGCGTATCAGCGCGAGCTCTGGCGCATGGACGAGAGCACCTACACCGGGCAGTACAAGAAGTATAACTGCATCGAGACCCTGCTGATCGACGAGGAGGGCGATTTCCACTTCACCCACCTGCTCGAGAGCTTCACGCGCTCGGAGATGCAGCAGTACATCGACGAAAACCGCATCCTCTTCTCCCTCTCCTTCGGCCCCGTGCTCGTGGAGAACGGCGAACTCAAGACCTGTAACTGGTACCCGGCAGGCGAGCCGGAGGTCGGCAACTCGCGCGCGGGCATCGCGCAGCTCGGCAAGCTCCACTACTACTATCTCGCCGTGAACCACTCGCCCGAGAAGGCCGCGCTCTGGACGATCAATGACCTCGCCCGCGCCTTCTGTGACAAGGGCGTGCCGAACGCCTACGGGCTCGACGGCGGGCAGACGGTCGAGGTGCTGTTCCAGGGGACGCCCTACAACTACATCGAATACAACTCCGAGCGCGCGGTCAGCGACATCCTCTACTTCGCCTCGGCGATCCCGGAATCGGAGGTGCGCCCATGACTCCCATCGCCTATCTCGACGGCGGCCTCACGCTGTACTGGAACGGCCTGATCCTCGCCCTCGGCCTCGCGACTGGGCTCACGCTCACGCTCGCGCTCTATCCGCGCTACAACCGGCACACGGCGGCGGTCTGGGTCTTCTTTCCCTTCGCGCTCGTGCTCGGGCTCGTCTTCTCGCGCCTCATCTACTGGTACTGCCAGCAGGAGCAGTTTTCCTCCTTCTGGGAGGCCTTCAGCGACTGGAACAAGGGCAGCTTCGCGCTCTTCGGCGTGATCCCCGGCGTCGTCTGCGCGGCCTGGGTCTCCCGGCGCCTCGGCCTCGTGAGCCACGCGGGGCGGCTGCTCGACGCGGCCGCGCCGGGGCTCTGCCTGAGCTTTGCCTTCATCCGGCTCTCCGAGCTCTGGGGCAGCGCTTGCCGCAGCCGCATCGGCGTGACGGCCAAGCTCTTCCAGCGCCTGCCCTTCGCCGTGCGCAGCGTGGACAGCTCCGGGGCCGTGACCTGGCCGCTCGCGGTCTTCTTCCTCTCCTTCCTCGCGCTGCTTCCCGTCACGGCGCTGCTCGTGGGCTTCTACCGCCGCTACCGGCGCTTCCCGCTCGCGGACGGGAGCTCTCCAAACGGCGACGTGTTCCGCGCCTTTCTGCTCTTCTGGGGCGTGACGGAGGCGCTGGTCGAGTCCCTGCGCTACGACTCCTGCTTCATGCACTTCACCTTTCTCAAGCAGCTGAACCCCTATACCTCCTTCGTGAGTCTCGGCATGGTCTTCGCGGCGGTGTCGATCCTCTGCATCATGCTCCGCTTCACCGCCGTGCGTGTGCGCGGCCGGGGCTGGAGCCTCGCCCTCGCGCTGGAATGGCTCGCCTATCTCCTGAGCCTCGTCGGGGCGGGCTACTTCGGCGAGTACCGCGTGCAGCGCAGCGGGGATTACGCCCTGTGCTACCCGATCCTGACTCTCTCGCTGCTGCTCATGGCGGGCGCGGTCTGCTGCGTCTACCGGGGCTGCCTTGTCAGGGAGAAGGCAGGATGAACAGTGTGGGATCAGGAGTATAACTCCTAACTGACTCCTCGCCGCAATCCGTCTGTACAAGGCGGCGGGACTGTGGTACAATAGAAAAAACAAGCCAGGCGGGAGGGACGCGCATGAAAATCATCATTGCCGGCGCGGGCAAGATCGGCCACGCGGTCGCGGCGCTGCTGTCCGAGGCGGGGCACGATCTCACCGTGCTCGACGTCGACGGCGAGGCCATACAGGAGATATCCAACGAGCTCGACGTGATCTGCGTCGAGGGCAGCGCGACGAGCTCGGAGACGCTGCGCGGCGCGGGCGCGGCCCAGGCCGATCTGCTGCTCGCCGCGACGCAGCTCGACGAGGTGAACATGGTCTGCGGCATCTCAGCGCGCAAGCTCGGCACGCGCCACGTCATCGCGCGCGTGCGCGACCCGGAGTACCTGCGGCAGAGCGAATTTCTGCGCGAGGCGCTGGGGCTCGACGTGCTGGTGAACCCCGATTACGAGTGCGCCAAGGAGATCGCCCGCGTGCTGCGCTTCCCCGGCGCGTCCCGTGTGGACGCCTTCTCCAAGGGCAGCGTCGAGATCGCGGAGTACCGCGTCTGCGAGCGCTCGCCGCTGGACTCTCTCGCGCTCAAGGATCTCGTGCCGCGCTTCGGCGCGAAGGTGCTGGTCGGCGTCGTTGAGCGCGGCGGCGAGGGGCTGATCCCCAACGGCAGCACCGTGCTGCGCGCGGGCGACCGCCTGAGCGTCACCGGCTCGCCGAACGAGCTTCGGCGCTTCTTCGCCGCCATCGGCGCGTACAAGCGCCCCGTGCGCCGCGTCATGCTCATGGGCGGCAGCCGCATCGCCGTATATCTCGCGCGGATGCTGCTCGAGACCGGGCTCTCCGTCACGATCGTGGAGCGCGACCGCGCGCGCTGCGAGGAGCTCTGCGACCTCGTGCCGAAGGCGCACATCGTCTGCGGCGACGCGACGCGCTCCGACGTGCTGCTCGAGGACGGGCTCGACACCGCCGACGCCTTCGTCGCCCTGACCGGCGAGGACGGCGACAACATCGTCACCTCGCTCTACGCCCACGAGCGCGGGGTCGGCAAGATCGTCGCGAAGGTCAACCGCGACCATCTCTCGAACATCCTCGCAAGCTCCGGCCTCGACAGCATCGTGACGCCGAAGGATCTGATCGCCCAGCAGCTCGCCCGCTATGTGCGCGCGATGGACAACTCCCGCGGCAGCAGCATGGAGACGCTCTACCGCCTCGCCGACGGGCAGATCGAGGCGCTGGAATTCATCATCGAGGCGGACTCCGCGCTCATCGGCACGCCGCTGAGGCAGCTCCGGCTCAAGCCGGGCATCCTCATCAGCGCCGTCATCCGCGGCAACCGCTGTCTCGTCCCCGACGGCGCGACCGTCATCCAGCCGGGCGACCACGCGGTCATCGTCGCGAAGACCGGGCGCGTCGCCGACGCGGACGCGGTTTTGGAGGAACGCGCATGAACGGCCGGATGATCGCGCGCGTGCTGGGCTACATCCTGCTCATCAGCGCCGCGCTGTTTCTGCTCCCGCTGATCGCCGCGCTCTGGTACCGGGAGTCGATCCTGCCGCTTTTATATCCGCTGCTCGCGGCGGCGGCGCTCGGCGCTCCGCTCGCGCTCGTGCGCGTCAAGAGCACGCAGATTTTCGCCCGCGAGGGCTTTGTGATCGTCGGCCTCGGCTGGCTGCTGCTGACCTTCTTCGGCGCTCTGCCCTACTGGTTCTCGCACTCTTTGCCGACCTTCGCCGACGCGCTCTTCGAGGCCGCCTCCGGCCTCTCCACGACGGGCGCGACCGTGCTGGTCGACTTTGAGGCCATGCCGCGCGGCGTCATGTTCTGGCGGCTCTTCACGCACTGGATCGGCGGCATGGGTATGCTCGTGTTCCTGATGGCGGTGCTGCCCATGAGCGGCAAGTTCTCCATGCACATCTTCCGCGCCGAGGTGCCGGGGCCGACCAAGGGCAAGCTGGTGCCGAAGGCGAGGCAGACCGCCCGCACGCTGTATCTGCTCTACATCGGCCTGACGCTGCTCGAGGCCGCCCTGCTGCTCTGCGGCGGCATGAGCTTCTACGAGGCGCTGCTGCACGCCTTCGCGACTGCGGGCACCGGCGGCTTCTCGACCAATCCCGCGAGCATCGGCGGCTTCGGGAGCCACTATATCGAGAGCGTCATCACCGTGTTCATGCTGCTCTTCGGCGTGAACTTCAACCTCTACTTCCTGCTGCTGATCCGCCGCTGGCGCGAGGTCGCGAAGAACGAGGAGCTGCGCTGGTACGCCTGCATCGTCTGCGGCGCGGCGCTGCTGCTCGCGCTCGGCACGCGCGAGCGCTACGGCTTTGGCGAGGCGCTGCACCAGGGCTTCTTCAACGTCGCGGCGATCCTCAGCACGACGGGCTTCGGCACCGTGGACTTCACGTTCTGGCCGGAGTGGTGCAAGTGGATCCTCGTGCTGCTGATGTTCTCGGGCGGCTGCGCGGGCAGCACCGGCGGCGGCATGAAGCTCTCGCGCCTCATGATCCTCGACAAGACCGTGCTCGCCGAGCTCAAGCAGATGGTGCGGCCGCGCAGCGTCCAGCGCATCGAGATGGACGGGCGGCGCGTCGAGGGCGGGACGATCCGCGCCGCGGCGATCTTCGCGGTGCTGTACTTCTTCCTGCTCGTGATGCTCGCCTTCGTGCTGTCCTTCGACGGCGTCGATCTCGCGACGGCCTTCACCGCCTCCCTCTCCTGCCTCTCGAACGTCGGCCCCGGCATGACGCAGGCCATCGGCCCGGCGGGCGGCTACGCCTTCTTCTCCATCCGCGCCAAGCTCTTCATGACCCTCGCGATGCTCATGGGCAGGCTCGAATTCTACCCGATCCTCGTGCTGTTCCTGCCCCGCACCTGGCGCAAATAGTTAATCGAGCGCCCCCGCCTTCGGCGGGGGCGCTCAGTCATGTTCTCTTATCCTTCAAAATGCGCGCCTTCGCGAAAGCCCTCGCCCGCGAAGAGCGCGGCGACGGCGGCGCGGTAATCGCCCAGCGTCTGCGCCTTTCTGAGGCGCTTGAGCCCGCGCGCATCGTCGAAGAGCGCGCCGGTGTAGAACCACAGCTCCTTGAGCCGCCCGAGCGTGAAGTGCGCGTCGAGGCCGCTCTCCGTGAGCGCGGATTCATAGCGCGCGAGGAAATCCCGCAGCTCCGCCTTTTCGAGCGCCGCGCCGCCCTGCAGCTCGCGAAACAGCGCGGGGTCCGCGAGCGCCCCGCGCCCGAGCATCACGCGCTCCAGGCCCGGCGCGGCCGCGCGCACCGCCGCGAGGCTCTCGGGATCGTTCACGCTGCCGCTAAAGCAGACCGGGAAGGGGCTCCCCTCCAGCGCCGCGGCGAAGGCCGCGTAGTCGGGTCGGCTCCTGTACATCCCGGCGCGGTCGCGCGCGTGGACGACGAGCTCGGCGAGCGGATAGCGGCGGTATATCTCGAGCAGCGCGGGGAACTCCGCCGCGCTCTCGAGGCCGAGGCGCGTCTTGACCGAGACGCGCAGCGGGGAGCGGGCGCAGATCTCCGCGAGAAAATCGTCCAGCGCGCGCAGGTCGAGCAGCAGCCCCGCGCCCTTGTGCTTCGGCACGACCGTCCCGGAGGGGCAGCCCGCGTTCAGGTTGACCTCCTCGCAGCCGAGAAGGCGCAGCTCGCGCGCAAGCTTCAAAAAGGGCTCGGGGCGGCCGCACAGGATCTGCGGCACGGGGAGGCCATGCGGATTGTTCTCGGGCAGCAAGTCGCGCCAGGCGCTCTGCCTGACGCGCCCCTCGCCGTCCGGCGCGAGGAAGGGCGCCCAGTAGCGCGCGACGCCGGGAAAGCTCTCAGCGTGGACGCGGCGGTAGATACAGGAGGTCAGCCCCTCCATCGGCGCGAAATCGAACCGCACGCTCTCCCCCTCCCCTTTCCGTCCATGGGCTCTCTGCCCGGCGTGAGTGATTTCAAGGGAAACGCTGATTAAATCCGGCGAGAGCGGATGCCGAGCAAATTTTCGTCGGATCAANNAAGATTTGTGATTGACAAAGCCGCCCCGCGGCTCTATAATGACAGTGAAGAGCGAACCACGCACACGGTTAGCTCCTCAACGTGTTAACTAAACATGTGGCAAAGCCACAAGTCAACCGTCACTTTGCAGGAGTGGCGGTTGTCTTTTTAGCGGGCTTTGCCTTTTTGGAAGTTTCCCTCACAATGACTGTGATCGTCCACTTCTTTATATGGAAAGTGATCCGCATAAGTACCACCTCCTCTT
>LXOW01265834.1_pt1 | contig 10761 bp, 9 predicted proteins | sample 1368591 | NCBI WGS metagenome assembly LXOW01 (sample SAMN04884650, study PRJNA319009) | bovine gut metagenome | isolation source: Cow rumen | host: Bos taurus | place: Italy: Legnaro (PD) | collected 2014-07-09
CTGCCCATCGGCTCGCTGGAGTTCATGTTCACCCGCAAGGCCGTCTTCGAAATCGAGATGCCCGCCGGCATGGACAAGGACGAACTGGAGCTTGAACTCATCGACTACGGTCTGGACGAAATCGTCAGCGAGACCGACGAAGAGGAAGGCACCACCACGACTACCGTCTATACTGCTTGGACCGACTACGGCACCATGCACGACGCCCTCGAAGAGCGCAAAATCAACATTGTGAAGGCCAACCTGCAACGTTTCCCCAACCAGACCGTCAGTTTCACCGACGAGCAGATGGTGGAAATCGAGAAGTTCCTCGATAAACTAGACGAGGACGAAGACATCCAGGCCGTTTACACGAACATGGAATAATTTTTTGGAAGCAGTGCCTATTTAGACACTGCTTTTTTTAATAAAATATAAGGAGTACCTAAAATGACTGAATGGGAAAAAACACTTAGCGATAAACTATCCAAGTTTTCGGAAGCCGAATTCAACTATATCGAAACTAAAGACATCACCAAAGCCAATGAAATCGATCATGGTTGTTCAGGCGTTTACATGGAAGCCACCATCATTTATTTGGAAATCAAGAACCTGCAACACATCCTCAAGGAGAGTGGCAGAAGAAAAGCGGCTCAAGCCTATACGATGCTGCATACCGTAGTTAAGGCCATCGCCGAAAAAAGCGGTGCTTTCGTCAACTGCTTAGCACCAAATGCCATCCTAGTCGTCTATCCTGGCAAGGAAGAGACATACAATGAATGCGTGCAAGGTGCCATGAAGATTGCTCAGGCATTAAGCGAGAACTTCAAGCATCAGTTCTCCAACATTCCGGGACTTGAGTATTCCATGGGCTTGGACCACGGTCACATCATGGGTACCAAGAACCTGTCGGACAATGGTTTTGACCACATCTCTTGGTTTGGTTCCTGCATTTATAAGGCCATGCAAATCTGCAAAGAATGTGCCCGTCCTTTCTACATCGGTGTCTCTGGATCCATCTACCACAACCTTGACGATAGCCTCCGCATTGCCGAACGCCGCATCCTTGGCATCAAGAAAAAGGTCGAAATCTGGACCAAGGTCTCCTATCGTTATGAAAACGTCAAGAAGCACCTCTACCAGACCAACCACACAATTTCATTGGACGAAGAGTAATAATTTGCCTTTGAAGCGCGTTTTGTTTCCAAAAAACGCATAAATTTGCGATTGGAAACAAGATACCATCTTCAATGAGATTTCAGACAAGGCAGATTATCCGTATCTTATTGATTTTCATATCAACGATAGCCTCTTGTGCAGTATTCGGACAAGGGAATTATCGTTTTATCACCCCTGAAATCGATTCTATCTGCCGCAACACCTTGGATTATATCCGCATCAAGCAGTCACTGACCTCCCAGCAATATGCCATCACTCAAGATGCTGAGCATCTCCAAAACACCATAAGTATCTTGAACCAACATCTTGAACAAACCCTCAAAGAGCAGGAAATCGTGGCATCAGAGTTGACTGCCATCAACCGCTATCTCGACTCGCTCACGCCCAAACGTCCTGATGGACCAAGGCCCAAGGAAAACATCATCGACATCTTAAATGAAAGGCTTTCGTTTCATGGAGGCTATGGATTAAATATCAACCAACTGGCATTATCCAATTGGGCAGCAGGCGGTGAGAACTCATGGGCAGGCAAGGCTTTCGCCGATTTCTCGCTCACCTATCGTAACAAGAGATTCGAGCAAAAGCTTGTAGGCGCTTTCGCCTTTGGCATCTCGCGCTTCGCCGACAAACGCATTGAGAAGCAAGATGATAAAATCGACCTCAACTATTCCCTGTCGTTGAACAGCAAAACGCAGTGGAAGCTGACGGCTGTGGTTACTTTCAACACACAGTTTGCCAACGGCTATAAATATCCCAACGACTCCACCATTATCTCCACCTTCTTTGCGCCCGCCTATCTCACGCTTTCGTCCGGTTATTCCTACCAGACCAAAAATGAGCATTTCCAAGTCTTCATGGCTCCGTTGGCAGGAAAGATTACCTTTGTGTTGAACCAGGAATTAGCGGACCAAGGTGCCTTTGGCGTGATGAAAGGCTATTATGACCTAGACGGCAATTGGGTGCCAGGTGAGAAAATCGCTCCTGCCATCGGTGCCAACATCATCATCAATTACAAGCAACCCATTGGCAAAAGCATCAAGTATGCGACGATACTCAACACCTTTTACAACTATTTCGAGCGACGCAACGACAACAGGCTGCGCCTTGACGTCAATTGGGAAAACACCGTCCATTTCCTTATCACCAAATACATCACGACCATATTGTTTATCCACCTGAAATACGACCACAACGCCACCTTCCCCGTGTACGAGGAAATCGATGGTGTGCAGACCGTGGTGGACAATGTGCCCAAGTTGCAATTCAAGGAATCCTTGGGCATCGCTTTTGTACATAGATTTTAAACTTATTGAAAATGAATATATTAGTAACAGGCTGCAAAGGCCAATTAGGAACAGAGCTACAGAAAATCGCTGGTACGGAACACCAGTGGTTTTTCACCGACATTGACACGCTTGACATCTGCAACAAAACTGCCGTGGAAGAATGCTTTGAGGCCAACCAAATTGACGCTTGCATCAACTGCGCGGCCTACACTGCCGTCGACAAAGCCGAAGATGAGCAGCAGTTAGCTACTTTAGTCAACACCTTTGCACCAAAAGTGCTGGCCGATGCCTGCAAACGGCATGATGCTCTACTTATCCATGTCTCCACCGACTATGTCTTTGGAGGTGATGCCAACGAGCCTTACAAAGTCAACGATCCCATCAACCCACAGTCGGTGTATGGCAGCACCAAGGCCGACGGTGAGCGCGTCATCCGTGAGAGCGGCTGCAATTATATGATTGTCCGCACAGCATGGCTCTATTCCTCCGTCGGGAAGAATTTTGTGAAGACGATGCTCATGTTGGGCAACACGAAAGACGAAATCAACGTGGTGGCCGACCAAAAAGGATGTCCCACTTGGGCACATGACTTGGCTGTTGCGATTATGGCTTTGCTCAACAAAAACAGCAAGGACGAAGTGCATGAGACCTTCCACTTCACCAACGAAGGGCAAATCACTTGGTATGACTTCGCCACGGCTATCATGGAAATCGGCGGGAAGGCCTGCAAGGTCAATCCCATCACCACTGACCAATACCCCACCAAAGCCAAGAGACCTGCTTACAGCGTACTGGATTTGAGCAAGATTAAGGAATATGCTGGGATTAAGATTCCGGATTGGAGAGAAAGTTTGATGAAATGTATTGAAGAACTTGAACCCTAGATTGCTTCGTTCCTCGCAATGACGCAAAGCGACTCGTAAGCAAAGCCCCGTAGGGGCGCAGGACCTTAAGCAGGTGGCTTTAGGCCCTGCCAGGCGGCGTAAGCCCCTGCACAACATAGAACAAACACAACATAATATCAACAATATGGACCCTCAAATCATCGAAAGAGCAAAATCGTGGCTCACTGAGCAATACGATGAAGAAACGAGAAAGAGCGTGCAAAACATGCTCGACAACGACCCTAACGAACTCACCGAGAGCTTCTACCGCAACCTCGAGTTCGGCACTGGCGGACTGCGCGGCATCATGGGTGCCGGCACCAACCGCATGAACATCTACACCGTGGCCATGGCCACCCAAGGCTTCGCCAACTACATCAAGAAGATGAACCCTGGCAAGAAGTTGAGCATCGCCATCGCTTACGACGGCCGCAACAACAGCCCCGCCTTCGCCAACGTCACCGCTGACGTGATGTCGGCCAACGGCATCAAGGTCTACATCTTCGACTGCCTCCGCCCCACCCCCGAGCTTTCGTTCGCCGTGCGCGAAATGAAATGCGACGCTGGCGTGATGGTGACCGCCTCACACAACCCCAAGGAATACAATGGCTACAAGGCTTATTGGAACGACGGTGGTCAGCTGGTCAGCCCACACGACAAGAACGTCATCGCTGAGGTCGAGAAAATCACCGACCCCTCAATGGTGAACTTCAAGCGCAACCCCGAACTCGTCACCGTGCTGGATGAGAAGTTTGACGACATCTATTTAAATAAGGTGTTCGGCCTCTCACTCTCCTTAGACCTCATCAAGAAGCACAAAGACATGAAGATTGTTTACACGCCCATCCATGGCACAGGTCGCCGCTTGGTGCCCGAAATCCTGAAGCGCAAAGGTTTTGAAAATGTTTACTGCGTTGAGGAACAGATGGTCGTTGACGGCAACTTCCCAACCGTGAAATCACCTAATCCCGAGGAGCCTGCCGCCATGGCTTTGGCCGTGAAGAAAGCCCAAGAGGTGAACGCCGACCTCGTCATGGCCACCGACCCCGACGCCGACCGCGTGGGCATCGCCGTGAAAGACGACAAGGGCGAGTTCATCCTGCTCAATGGCAACCAGACCGCCAGCATCTTCGTCTACTATCTGCTAAAGCGCTGGAACGAGTTGGGTAAACTCACCGGAAAAGAGTTCATTGTGAAGACCATCGTCACCACCGAATTGTTATTCGAAATGGCCAAGAAATACAACGTGGACCGTTACGACGTGCTGACCGGCTTCAAGTACATCGCCGACAAGATTCTCGAACTCGAAGGCAAGAAGCAGTTCATCGGCGGTGGTGAGGAAAGCTACGGCTACCTCGCTGGCGACTTCGTCCGCGACAAGGATGCCGTCATCGCCACCAGCATGATTGCCGAAGCCACCGTTTGGGCAGCAGAACAAGGAAAGACGCCTTACCAGCTGCTCATGGACATCTACAAGGAGTTCGGCCTTTACAAGGAAAAGCTCGTCTCACTGACCAAGAAAGGCATCAGTGGCACCGAGGAAATCAAAGCCTTGATGGCCAAGTTCCGCACCACACCACCCACTGTCATCGCTGGCGAGAAAGTGGTTGAAATCCGTGACTACAAGCTTCAGGAAGCCAAGGACTTGCTGACAGGCAAGGTCACTCCCATCACGTTGCCCAAGAGCGACGTGCTGCAGTTCTTCACCGAGAGTGGATCGAAGATCACCGTACGTCCTTCGGGCACTGAGCCGAAGATTAAGTTCTATTTCGGCATGAAGGGTGCTGTCTCCCAAGGTCTCGAAGCAGCAATGAAAGTGCTTGACACCAAGCTGGAACAAGCTGCCAAGGAGCTGACGGAATAATACTTGATGTCACTGCGAGGAACGAAGCAGTCCAGACAAAAAGCTCTTTTTCTGGATTGCTTCGCTCCGCTCGCAATGACGCAAAGCGACAAAAATTAGCGGGAAAAACTTTTTTCCGCTTTTTTTGTTGTCCGTATCAAAAAAATGTCTACTTTTGCAACCCGAAATGAGGCGGGATAGCTCAGCAGGTTAGAGCGTCGGATTCATAACCCGGAGGTCTCGAGTTCAATTCTCGATCCCGCTACTGAATGAGAGCAAGGCTGAAAACGGTCTTGCTCTTTTTATAAAACGTATAACCGACCAACAACAATCATCATGAAGAAACACTGGTTTGCAATCATGTCCTTACTCGTCGCAGGCCTTATTTGTTACTCATGCGGCAGCAAAGGCGAAAAATCGACCGATGTCACCCCTACCACCGACAGCATCGAACAAGTGGAAACGACACCCGAACCAATTGTGGAGGAAGCACCTGTTGTGGAAGACGAGGGTGACCCGACCATCATTGCCGCCTCTGCCAGCAGGATGAAGATGGTTGTCGACAACAGAGGCAACCTGGTCGGACGTTATGTGCAAACCAACCAGACTTCCTATACCGTCAACGTTCAGGATGACATTGAAGTCCCAAAGTTGGGGCATAAAATCGTGGAATACAGCGCCAAAAACGGTCAAGGCATCGTTTACACGCTCAGAAAAAACGTCAACGTTCGCACCCAGCCCAACACCGATTCCCCAGTATTATGCCAGATTACATGCAAAGAGGGAGAAGTGCCTAATACGTATCCTTGTTTGGGCAAAGTCAAGGAATGGTACAAAATCCAGATAAGAGGCAAAGAAGGCTATGTACGCCACGACCTCGTGGAATGGGACGGCATGGACAGGTTCTGACTTACGCCCAAAGCAGCAATCCCGAGCAGATTATCAATCCCGTAACGAACAAATCAATGATGCAAAAGCCCATGATGTCTTTTGCATTCAGTTTTGCTATGGCCAAGGCTGGCAGAGCCCAGAACGGCTGAATCAGGTTGGTCCAGGCATCGCCCCATGAGATAGCCATACCAGTCAAGCCAGCATCCACACCCAAAGCGGCACCTGCTGTGAACATGATAGGCGCCTGAATAGCCCAGTGTCCACCGCCTGAGGGCACGAACATGTTGAGGATAGCCGCGCAGAAGAAGGTAAACAGAGGATAAGTCTTTGGTGTTGATATGGAAACACAGGCGTTACTGACGATTTCACCCAGACAGATGCCCGACTCACCCACACCCGTGATGACGCCCATGATACCTGCATAAAATGGGAACTGTAACAGGATTCCTGCCGCACCGCCCACCGATTTTCCAAAAGCCTTGACGTAAGCCAACGGCGTGCCATGCAAGATGATGCCCAAAAACAAGAACAGCATGATAACGGAGCCCAAGTCGAAGCTACCTCCTTTGAAGAACAGCTTGATAACCAGATAAGACAAGCCCAGCAAAGCGATAATCCATGAAAGCACACGGCTATTTTCCAGCTTTTCAGCAGGTGTCGTGCCTTTTGGTTCAGGTTTGGATTCTTCCTCAAACAACAAAGATGGCTCTATGGCCACCACATGCTCACCTTTGGGATGCATCAGCGCATTGACCACCACGATAGCAACGATGACAACCGCCACCATGAAAAGGTTTTGTGGTGCAAGGATGGTTTGTCCTATCGGGATGGGGTGCGTGAGTGCACCTTTTGTCACAGTTTCAAGATTAGAGCCTTCGGTTGCCATGGTCAGCGGGATGGAACCCGAAAGACCAGCATGCCACACAACAAAACCACTGTAAGCCGAGGCGATGAGCAGACGGTAGTCCACGCCACGAAGCTTCTTGGCAATCTCTTTGGCGAAGATAACGCCTACAATGAGGCCGAAGCCCCAGTTGAGCCAGCAAGCCAAAGCCGAGATGCCCGTCACCAGAGCGATGGCTCCTGCGGGCGTCTTGGGTAAGCCCGCCATAGCGCTGATGCCCCGCTTGATGGGCGTTGCCGCCGCCAAGGCCGAGCCTGTCACCAACACTAAGGCCATCTGCATGGCAAAGGCTAACAGTGACCACACGCCATTTCCCCAATGCTCAACGACTTCAATAGGTGTCTGATGGCAGACGGGCATAGCGATAATGAAGGCCAAAAGGGTCAGTACTATGGCGAAAATGAAAGGTTCAGGCAGGTATTTCTGAACTAGCTTGACGCAGAAACGAATGATACGCTGGAACATATTGGAAATTTAAAATTTAAAGATTTAAAATTCAATGATTTAATGAGATTCCCTTTCAGGGAATGGAGGTTCTTCCTTTTTGTTTTCTGCGGCGGCATCAGGCGACCTCCGATTCATAGAACCTTCACGCCGCCGCTGATAATGAGAATCTTCAACTCCATTCCCCGAAGGGGAATCTATCTGACTGTACTCCACTTCCTCCAAGAACAACGCATGCGCAGGCACCGAAGTGCCAGCTTCGCAGCGGTCTTTTCTTTCGATGACGGCACGGAACTCCTCCAAGGTCATGCGCCCCTTCCCTATTTCCAATAAGGTGCCGACGATGGCCCGCACCATGTTGCGCAGGAAACGGTCAGCCTTGATGCGGAACACCAACAAGCCATCCTGTTCCAACCAACGCACTTCCATAATCTTACAGTTGTTGGTCTTCACTTGGGTATGCACCTTTGAGAAACTCGTAAAATCCTCATATTCAAAGAGGAGATTGGCCGCCTCCTGCATCTTGACGATGTCCAAATCTCCATATAGGAAATAGGCATCCTGTGTATGGAAAGGATTCTTTGTGCGCGTGATATAATAATGATAGGTGCGAGACACAGCATCGAAACGGGCGTGCATGTCGGGTGCGACCTGCCAAATACGATAGATGACGATGTCGTCAGGCAAAAAAGCATTCATCTGATGGGCAAGGGCATCAGCATTGTCGATTTCTTTGTCAATGTCGAAATGGGCGTAATAATTCCTTGCATGAACGCCTGTGTCGGTACGGCCACAGCCCGTGATGGAGATGGTTTGTCCCAGCTTGAGACTCAGGCATTGCTCCACCGTCTCCTGCACGCTGTTGGAATGCGGCTGGATCTGGTAACCGTGGTAGCGGCTGCCGTTGTAGGCCATGTGGATGAAATATCTTGGCATCTATTTTGTTTCAAGGCACAAAAATATAGAAAAATGTAATGCGGAATGCGGAATTATGAATGCTGAATGACATTCCGCATTCTGCATTAGCTTCGCTGAATCCTCGATTTCAGCATTCAGCATTTAAAAATTACGTATTTTTGCGCTCCATTTGTAAGGTCATGAACATTTTGTACCAACTCAACGACGACGACTGCTTCTTCCCTCCTGCCGACCGTGCCAACAAGGAAGGTCTGCTTGCTTTTGGCGGCGACCTTTCCCCCCAGCGTCTCATCGTGGCCTACGCCAACGGCATCTTCCCGTGGTACAGCGAGAATGAGCCTTTGCTTTGGTGGTCTCTCGACCCGAGGCTAATCATCCGACCTGGTGAGATGAAAGTCAGCAAGTCGCTGAAACGCACGCTGAAATCAGGAAAGTTTGAGGTGAGGCTCGACTCCAACTTCCGTGAGGTGATGCTGCATTGTGCTGAAACGCCTCGCAAAGACCAAGATGGTACTTGGATTCAGGACGAGATGGTGGACGCCTACACGTATCTGCACGAGTTGGGCATAGCGCATTCGTTCGAGACTTATCTGGACGGTGATTTGGTGGGAGGTTTGTACGGCATCGCCATTGGGAAGGCGTTTTTCGGCGAGTCCATGTTCCACACCGTCACCGACGCTTCGAAGGTGGCATTTTACCATTTGCATCAGTTTTTGAAAGAGCATGGTTTTAAACTTATCGACTGTCAGCAGGAGACGAACCATTTGATGAGCCTTGGGGCCTATACTATACCACGTTCTGAGTTTCTGGACGAGCTAAAGGTGCTCACTGTCGAGTCTTCATTGGTCGGCAACTGGGGCTCAGGGAAATGTGAGGAGTTGTATCTCGACATCCACCAGCCGGAGAAACTGCAATTCAGGGCTTACAATATGGACGAGGATGTCTCCTTATCCGATGGTTAACAACATTTTAGGGAAAGCCTTAGAACTTAGCATTCGATTTTCAACTTTTTTCTTTACGATTTCGGGGAATTTCGTATCTTTGCAACCTATTCGGAGCAAGAGAAAATTCCTGTGCTCCTATCGTTTCACCAAATAACTTTTTATGGATTCACAACAAGGAATCAACGTCAGTGTAAACTCTGAAATCGGTAAGCTTCAGCATGTATTGGTGCACACTCCCGGACCGGAGTTGGAGAAAGTAACCCCCGAAAACGCACATACCTTCCTGTTCAGCGACATATTGAACATGCAAGTCGCCCAAAAGGAATACAGTTATTTTAAGAGAGTGCTTCAGAAAGTGGCACAAGTCCACGAGGTCGGCGACCTGTTGACCGACATCCTACAAATGGAGAACGTTAAGAACGCCATGGTTGACCGCGTCTGCAAAGCCGAGGACAAGGCTTTTCTTGCCCCTTACCTCAAGTCACTGTCACCCGAAGAGCTTTCCCGCCAGCTGATTGAAGGCGTCCGTCTGGAAGATATTACCTTTATCAACAAGGACCCGTACGCCCTTCTGCCCATTCCGAACCTGTTTTTCATGCGTGACGCTTCGTTCACCATGTTTGACAATATCATGATCAGCAACATGGCCACCACGGTGCGTGCCCGTGAATGCCTGCTTCTGAACAGCATCTATAACCTCCATCCGTTGTTTGAGACCAAGGTCATCAATCCCGTGATGGACTACGAAACGCATGGTGTGGGTACTGTGGAAGGCGGCGACGTGCAGATTATCCGTGACGACGTGGTGATTTGCGGCTTAGGCTCCCGTACCAACATGCACGGCGTGGAAGCCATCGTCGAGCACTTGAAGACCAAGCCTGGTGTGAAGCACCTGATTTTCCAGGAGCTGCCGCTTGAGCCCGAGTCGTTCATCCACCTCGACATGGTGTTCACCATGCTCGATGTCAACAGGTGCATGGTTTACAAGCCTGTCATCATGAACAGCAACTACAAGACCTTCCATATCACCATCGATGGACAGAAGGCTGTGGGTAGCGAAGTGCCTGACCTGCTTGCAGGACTGAAAGATGTGGGCATAGACCTTGAGCCAGTCTTCTGCGGCAATGGCAACGACGACTGGGCTGCCCGTGAGCAATGGCACAGCGGCTGCAACTTCTTCTGCCTCGAACCCGGCAAGTTCATCGGCTACGGCCGCAACCAACACACTTTGGAAGCCCTGAATAAAGCTGGATTCAGCATCATCACGGCTGCCGATGTGGTCAACAACAAGGTCAACCTCAACAACGTCAAGAAGTGCATCGTCGCCTTCGAGGGCAACGAGCTCTCACGCGGTGGCGGCGGCGCCCGATGCATGACCATGCCGGTGCAACGCATGGCTGTTGAATGGTAAAAGAAAAAGGCGCTCGGTGACATGAACCCCGAAAGTTGGACAAAAAACTTTCGGGGTTTTTTATGCGAAAAAGACACG
>LXOW01405764.1_pt1 | contig 10759 bp, 6 predicted proteins | sample 1368591 | NCBI WGS metagenome assembly LXOW01 (sample SAMN04884650, study PRJNA319009) | bovine gut metagenome | isolation source: Cow rumen | host: Bos taurus | place: Italy: Legnaro (PD) | collected 2014-07-09
CGCCGAACGCACCGTTCTATGCCGATCGTCTCTATCGCGACCTGTGCGGCGAGACCGTGCACCTGAGCGAGTGGCCGAAAGCCGATGAAGCGCTCATCGACACCAATCTCGAGCGTCAGATGTACCTCGCGCAACAGGCAACGTCCATGATTCTCTCGCTCCGCAAACGCGCGGAGAAGAACGTGCGTCAACCGCTTCAGAAGGCTGTCATCCCGACGCCGGACAGCGAGACTACGGATGCCCTGCAACACGTCGCGGATCTTATCAAGAGCGAGGTGAACGTTAAGGAACTCGTTATCGTGCCGGCAGAGCAATCAGAGATCAGACTCGTCAAGAAAATCAAACCGCAGTTCAAGGTGCTTGGTAAGAAAGTAGGCGCAAATATGAAGGCCGTAGCGGCAGAAATCGCCTCCATGACCCAAGACCAGATTGCGCAGATGGAAGCCGAAGGCGCTTACACCTTACACAATACACCTTACACTCTTATCCCTGAGGATGTGGAGATCGTGACGGAAGATATGCCGGGTTGGTTGGTAGCTAACAACGGTATTCTCACCATCGCGCTGGATATCGAGTTGACGGACGAACTGATTGAAGAAGGTATCGCACGCGAACTGATCAACCGCATCCAGAATCTCCGTAAGTCTTCCGGTCTGGAGATCACCGACCGCATCGCAATCGTGCTGGAGGACCGTCCCGAGATTCATAACGCCGTGTTGCATTGTGGCGAATACATCGCTTCGCAAGTCCTGGCAACATCGCTAAGTCTCACATCCAACAGCGAAAGCGGTCTAACAGGCGAAGCCGGTCTCACATCTACATTGGAGATGGACGGTTATAACGTAAAGATAAACATCAAAAAAGCATAAGTATGACAAGGTATTTTCGATTAGTACTGATGACCCTCGTGAGTATCGCATTTATCGGATGCGATATGTTCAACAAGCAAACCGACCCCTTCCCGCAGAGTGACCTGCATGGTTTATGGCTCGAGGATGGCACCCAACATTATGTACGCTTCCTGTCCGAAAAGGCCGATACGGCTACCTTCGAATGGGGTAAAGAGTGGGATGTTGCGCAAAAAGTGACGGAGGACAAACTGAAGTATCACGGTAACGGATGGTTCAAATACGAACTGAAGAACAACAAACTGAAAGAGATCCACATGATGGATAACGGCGGTGCGGAGATTCCTCAGGTGTATATAGTGACCATCCTGAGCAGTAAGCGCCTGGAGTACTACAAAGAAGGCTTTAAGAGCGAAAAACAATACTATAACAAAGTAGTGCAGTAATGAAACGTGCATTGATCATCACCGGCATCACCTTGGGTTCTATCCTGCTGTTGCTCATCACAGCCGTACTCATTGTGATGTATCTGGTTTTCACGCCGGCCCGCTTGACCCCCATCGCACGTCAGGCAGCGTCGGAGTACATTACATGCGAACACGAGATAGGAGAGGTGGATCTGACCTTCTTCTCCACCTTCCCGCGTTTCGGTCTGCGTGCCGACGGCCTGCTGTTGATCAATCCCAAAGCCGGCAGTCAGAACGACACGGTGGTGTCCGCCCCGCGCTTCACGGTTACGGTGGACGTCATGGAGTTCGTTAATAACAAGAATCTGGTGATTCATGAGGCGATTCTGGACGATGCATCGGTGAATTTCTTCATCGCGCCGGACGGAACGACCAACCTTACCGATGTGTTCGTTACTTCGCCGGATACCACGGATACGACGGCTTTCTCGCTGCCTTTCGACGAGTTACGCGTAGATGGCCTGCGCATTGCTGCTCGCGCTATCACTTTTGTGGATGCCAAAGATACCATCGATGCTTCGCTCGGACGCACCGAACTGAGTGCGAAAGCAGCCGGTTGGGACGATATGCTCATTGGGCTTGACGCGCAAGAGGTATGCGCGCATATCAAGGGTGATACCTATGCCGACAGTCTGCATATAGAGTTGATTGCGCCTCTGGCGATGAACCTTGATGCCATGCATTTTGTGCTCGACGGAGCACGGCTTGCTGTCAATGATTTTAACCTGCGTATAGAAGGCGAAGCGACTTTAGGCGACAGTATTGCGCTGGATGCCAAGCTTGAGACCGGTAAATGGCAGATAAAACCCCTCTTGGCGCTTGTTCCGGAGACTTTTACGAAGTCGTTGTCGGACCTCGACGTGGACGGAACGATGCAATTGGAAGCCACAGCGCACGGTTTTTACGCCGATTCTGTGATGCCGCATGTCCAAGCGCACCTTGTTTTGAAAGACGGCGAAGGGAAATACAAACCACTTCCATACACCCTTCGTGATATAAAGTTAGACGCCGAAGCAGACCTGCGAATGAATAAAGGCGAGTCATCCAATGTGACGATTCGTACCCTTGAGGCGAATACCGGGAAGAGTGCGGTGACGGCTAAGGGTACTGTCGAAGACTTGTTAGGCGATATGCTGATGGATCTGCACCTGACGCTGGATGCGAACTTACTGGACTTTGCGTATTTCTATCCGAAGAATATGACGCTCAGCGGCCGCGCGAAAGGAAAAGCGGATGCGCGGATGCGTCTGGATGACCTCACGGCGATGAAACTGGAGAAGGGGCGGATCAATGCGGATCTCAACCTGACGGATATCCGCTATGCGACGGACAGTATGGAGGCGGAATTGCCGTTCACGCACGCCCGTATCCAGCTGCCGAATCCCAAGCCCTCCAAAACCACACTGAACTGGGCGCGTATCGATCTCGAAACCGACAAGGTGGACTTTACCATGGCAACGCCATTGACGGCAGCCCTCAAGGCATCTACCATCCAACTCGAGGCAAGCAATGTGCTCTCCGACGATCCGGTGCTTTGTGCGGCTATAGGTCTGCAGTCCAATCGACCGATAGCGGTGGAGATGGATTCGATGGGCGGTATGATCGATGCGCCGAACCTTCAGGCCTATGTGGAGTATAACACGAAGTCCGAGACAGGGCTGGAGAAGGCACAGGCGAACATGCGATTCGATGGCCTCGAAGGATTCTTCCAGGATATCAAAGCAGACCTGAAAGCCTCGGAACTGAGTGCTACCGTCAGTGCCGGTAAGTCCGTAAAAGCGAAACTCGATACACGTGCGCTCAAAGCCAAAATGGGAGAAGAATTGGATGCGAAGACAGGTGCTTTGATTCTAGAAGCCTCCGCTCGCTACAATAGCAAGGGTGAAAACGAATTGCTGAAATGGAATCCGCGTCTGAAGATCAACCTCAAGAACGGAGAAGTGAATATGCCGGAGCGCTTGCCGGAACCCGTCTTTATCCCGTCTATTGATTTCAAATACTCGAATCGCGAGATGGATATTGCTGACGCACGTATCGAATTGGGTAATTCGGACCTGAATCTCAAAGGAAACGTGCGGAATATCGGTAAATGGTTCCGCCATAAAGAGATTCTCGAAGGACAACTGGATATTGTCTCCGACCACTGCGATGCCAACCAACTGCTGGCATGGTTCAGTGCCGACGAGGGTTCAGAAGAGAGTCCTGCGGCAGAGCAGACAAATGAAAAAATGGTAAATGACCAAATGGCAAATGAGTCTGATCCCTTCATGGTTCCGACGGATGTCGATTTGGCGCTTAACACCCACATGCGCGAGGTGGAGATCTTCAATCAGGTAGCGAAAGACCTGAAGGGAGGTTTGTATGTCAAGGACGGTCAACTGATTCTGGATGAGATGGGATTTGTATGCCGTGCGGCGAAACTGCAGTTGACGGCGATGTATCGGACGCCTTGGCGCGACCATATTTACCTCGGTTTTGACTATCATATGATAGACATCGATATTGATGAACTGCTCACGATGATTCCGAACCTCGAGGAGATGGTGCCTATGCTCAGTTCCTTCAAGGGCGCAGCCCAGTTCCACCTGGCGGCAGAGACCTATACGGATGAGAACTACCAGCCGAAGATCAGTACGCTCCGCGGAGCAGCTTCGCTGACGGGTAAAGATCTCGTCGTCATGGATAGCAAGACCTTCTCGAAGATAAGCAAACTGCTGCTCTTCAAGAAGAAGACGGAGAACAAGATTGACTCGATCAATGCCGAATTGACCGTTTATAAGGACCAGATAGACGTCTATCCGCTCTGCGTGCAGATGGATAACTACATGGTGGCCCTCGGCGGACGGCATAAGACCGATATGACCTTCGATTACGATATCAACGTGCTCAGTCCTATTTACCTCGGCGTACATGTAGGCGGAAACATGGATAACTTGAAAATCAAGTTGGCGAAATGTAAGTACGCCAAGGATTTCAAGCCGCATTGGTATGAGAAGGCCGACACGCAATCCCTGGAATTGCGTCAACTGATTAAGGAATCCATGGAGAAAAACGTACGTATTCAATAGATACAGTTATGAAAAAAAGTTTTATTTTAGGAATTGCTGCTATGAGTTTATTAGCTTGCAACCACACCAACCCCCTGTTGGATCAACCCGCTACGCCGTTTGGCGTGCCGGCGTTTGACCAGGTGAAAATCGAGCATTACCTGCCTGCTTTCGAAGAAGCCATCAAGCAGAACAAAGCAGAGGTGGATGCCATAGTGAATAACGAAGCGGAACCGACTTTCGAGAATACGATTGTGGCCCTCGACCGTTCCGGTCTGCTGCTGGACCGCGTAGTAGGCGTGTTCTTCAACGTCCTCGAGGCCGACGGTAACGATGAGATGAACGAGATTGCCGAGCAAGTGAGTCCGATGCTGAGTGAACTGAGTGACGGTATCATCCTCAATGACAAACTGTTCCAACGCGTGAAGTTCGTTTATGAGCAGCGCGACCAGTTGGGTCTTAACCCCGAGCAGATGCGCCTTTTAACGGAGACGTACAAGCATTTCGCCGATAACGGAGCCAACCTGCCGGAGGATAAGAAAGAGCGTCTCAAAGAGATCAACCAGGAACTCGGTCTGCTCTCCCTCAAGTTCGGCAACAACGTGGTAGCCGAGACCAATGCGTGCCAGCGATTTATCTCCGATGAATCCGAGCTCGCAGGCCTGCCGGAGAGCGCCAAAGCGGCTGCGGCTGAAGAAGCTGAAGCGGCCGGTCATCCGGGCGAGTGGCTCTTCACGCCCAAGCGCACGTCGTTCACGCCGGTACTCCAGTACTGCGAGAACCGCGAGTTGCGCGAGCAACTGCTCATGGATTATACCACCCGCGCGAACCATGATAACGAGAACGACAACAAAGCCGTCATCATCCGCGAGATGGAACTCCGTATCGAGCGCGCGAAGCTCTTCGGTTATGACAATCCTGCGGATTATATCCTTGCGGACTGTATGGCGAAGAACCATCAGACCGTAGATGCGTTCCTTCAATCCGTTTGGAAACCGTCCTTGGAGGCGGCCAAGCGCGAAGCTGCGGCTTTGCAGGCAGTAATGGATATGGAGAAAGCGGCTCAGAACCCGCATACCGACGAGCAGGTATTGCTTCAACCATGGGATTGGTGGTTCTATGCCGAGAAACTGCGTAAGGCCAAATATGACCTGGACGAAGAGGCTATCAAGCCGTATTTCGAACTCGACAACGTGCGCAGAGGAGCGTTTGGCGTAGCCAACAAACTGTATGGTCTGCAATTCGAGAAACTGGAGAACATGCCGGTATATAACCCCGATGTAGAGGTATTCAAAGTAACGGAGGCCGATGGTTCGTTAGTCGGAATTCTGTACACCGACTATTTCCCCCGCGCCGGCAAGCGTCCGGGTGCATGGATGAATCAGATCCTGCCGCAGTATATCGATGCGGAAGGAGTGGATCATCGTCCGGTGATCATCAATGTGGGTAACTTCAACAAACCTACAGCAGGCAATCCTTCTCTGCTCTCGATGGACGATGTAGAGACCCTCTTCCATGAGTTTGGCCATGCGTTGCACGGTTTGCTCTCCAAGGCGCATTATAAATCGCTCAGCGGAACCAATACCCCGCGCGACTTTGTCGAACTGCCCTCGCAGTTCATGGAGAATTATGCCTATGAACCCGAAGTACTCAAGACCTATGCGTTCCATTATCGGACAGGAGAGGTCATTCCTGACGATTTGATCGAGAAAATCAATGCAGCCGGTAAGTTCAACCAGGGCTTTGTGACGACCGAGTTGCTCTCGGCTTCTATCCTCGATATGGACTTCCATGAGTTGACGACTGCAGAGGGTCTGGATGTGAATGCTTTCGAGAAGAAAAGTCTCGATGAAATGGGCATGATTCCGCAGATTATCGTGCGTTATCGTCCTACTTTCTATAACCATATTTTCACTACGGGTTACGAGGCAGGTTATTACAGTTATACCTGGGCGGCAGTGCTGGATGCAGACGCTTTTGCAGCCTTTAAAGAGACCGGCAACCTCTTTGATGCTCAGACCGCAGCACGCTTCCGTCACTTGCTGGAGCAGGGTGGCACGCGCGATGCACAAGAGCTTTACCTCGAGTTCCGCGGTAAAGAGGCAGATCCCGCTAACCTCTTGCGCCGTAAGGGTTTTATCGACTAAATGCTGAATCGTCCCTTATCAAATAGGAATAAATGGCTCTACCATCTATTGCCGGTAGCCTTCTGGCTGCTGGCAATAGGCGGTAGCCTTGTTCCGGCGTTGCCTTCTCTAAACACTAAACTCTCAACACTCAACTATTACAGCGGCTATTGGGTTGCCGCAATAGTGCTGATTATTATCCTTTTCATCGGGCGTCTCAAGCGCCACGCCTCGTCTGTAGAAGAGAGTTTTGAGATGGCGCTGCTTTTAGGCATAGCTTCCTATTGGATCCCTACGGTGGTCTTTCTGACGCTACCTATTTGGATATACCTTATCTACCAAAACCTCTTTAGTTTTCGTTCTTTTCTGGCTACGCTACTCGGCTATGCTTTGGTAGCTATCTGGGCGTCATTCTTCATCCTTCTCGGTTGGATGGCCAACCCTTGGGCACACTTCTTTGCAACAGAAAACGCCCTCGGGTGGATTCCCTTGGGCGCTATCTTATTGGCGTGGCTCGCTTCTACCATTGCACGACGAAGCCTGCGTGCACGTTGATGCCCGCTTGCGGGAAATACCATACGTACGTACCGTCTGTACCTCCGTTGTTCACGTATTTCGTGTTGAATAGATTATTGCACTGGCATTTGAGCGTAATGTCAGGTATATTGTTGTTCTTTATCGGAAGTGCATACGTAAGCAGCAGGTTGGTCACCGTGTAGGCTTTTAACTGTGCGTTGGCATCTTCGTAATTGCCAAGGTACTGGCTGCTGACCACCAGTGTCTGGATGTCGGCATNNGTATTGCCGTCTCTCCACCGGTTACGACTCCACGTGAGATTGCCTCTCCATGCAAACCAAGGTGTCCAATCGACACCGAACTGGAACTCAGCACCGCAGCGATACGAGTCCTTCACGTTCGTCGTGTTCAGATAACCAACGCTGCTCACATCGCCTGTGGCGATCAACTGATTGTCGTAGTCCATGCAATAGAGGTTCAATCCGATGGTCCAAGGCATCGTGTAGCCGCTCTTGAGTACGCCCGGCGAAGAAAAACTGTATCCCAACTCATAGTCAAACAGCACCTCCGGCTTCGGATCTTCCGGCGCCGTGTTGGTCACGAAATTATTACGCGTCGGTTCACGATGCGCCATAGCAAAAGTGGCAGACAGACGGTGACCCTTGTTGTCGTATGTCAAACCGGCTTTCGGGTTAAAGAAATGCCAGGTGTGATGCTTGTTAATAGCATCTCTGGCATCCAGATAACTGGTCTCTTCGTTGTCGCCCCAGATACGATAGTCCACAAGACGATATTGTACATCGCCATAGAGGCTCAGTTTCTCGCGGCCGCGGTGCAGTACGCGCCAGTTGGCTTTGGCATAGATATTCGCGTCTGTCTTCAGGCCGTGGCCCTCGTAGTAAGGAATAAAACAACGTTGAACCGAGAGAGTGGTGTCGATGTTGCCATATTGAAGGCCACGGTATTGGTTGAAGGCGACACCCATCTGCACATCCACTTTCTCATGCACATATTTCGTGCTTAATATTCCTCCGTAGAAATGGTTCCGCAAGCCTTTCTGGGTGATGTTATCTGCCTCGTAGGTAGTCCAATCAGTAATCAGCATCTCGTAAAAACCGGTTCCGTAGGTGTAGTGCGCCGTGGCGGAAAGCGTCCAGTGCATATTGAAGCGGTGACCCACATGCAGGTGTACGTGATGTTGCTGGTAGTTATCTGTCTGGTTGTCGTAATAGGCTATATTGCCGTTTTTATCGATGTACTCGCCGGCGGGATTATAGCGTCGCTCGGCTTCGTTCTGACTGTAGGCATGGGCGTCATCCACGCCGTACCAAGCCATATAGGTCTTCTCTTTTCCGCCAAAAGCGGTGAGAGTAACGGCTGTCTTGCTGTTCTGCCAGCCTAACTCACCCTGATAGCTGAGCAGGTCAGACCAGGCGCGGTCGATGTAGCCGTCAGAGTTTACTTTGGAGAATCGTCCGCCGAGATGCCATGCGCCTTTCTTTGAAGTCCGGTTCCCCCAGTAACCGTCTATCTTCACCATCTCGCGGAAGGTATTGTACATGCCGCCGTTGAAGTCTATTTCGCCGCGTATGGGACCGGGGTGTGCGCTCTCGGGGATAGACGCGTCCAAGGTCCGGAGGTTGACACTCGCACCGAAACTACTGCCGCCGTTGGCGCTTGTTCCGATACCGCGCTGAACCTGCAGACTGCTCACACCGCTCGCCATGTCTGTGAGATTGACCCAGAAGACACCTTGACTCTCCGCATCATTCAGGGGCACCTCGTTCATCGTCATGTTGATACGCGTCTGGTCCGTTCCGCGAATATGGAAATACGTGTAGCCTACGCCTATACCGTCGTCGCTTGTCACCACGATGGACGGACTGGTACTCAGCAGGTACGGCAAGTTCTGACCCGTGTTATCACGGTTCAGCTCCGCATGGTTCATCTCCTGTTTGCTGTTGGTCACTTGCATAACAGGCGCACTCACTACGATCTCCTGAAGGTTGAAATCACTCGCGGACAGTGTGTCCGCATTTTCCTGCGCACTCATTTGCGCAGATACTACGAGCGCAAAAGCGCTCACAAAGAGAATCTTTTTCATTTTCTTTAGCAGCATTACCTGCCCAAGTTCAACGGGTGTAATCTCAGTAATCGCTAGAGCGAAAACACCCCGAATGACAAATATAAAATCTTAAATCTTAAATCACCAATGTTTCTTTCTGCTAGAACCTGTAGCAGAAAGAAACCATCCATCCCCATTCCCACATATGACGCGTGTCTAAGCCGCGTGGGCGGGCAAGGTTGTTTAATCCGAAGTCATATCCGGCTTGCAGACGGTAGCGGTCCCATTCCATACCTCCGCCGAGACCCCATTGGATGTTCGCGCGAACGAGTTCTTCGTCATATCGGTCGTACGGGCGCGTCGGCACGTTGTTGGCCTCCAGCCACGCTTTCGCCTCGTCGCTCAAGTGCGTCTGCAGGTAATCATATTGCGCCAGACCGATATGCAACTGCGGACCGGTGTAGAAGAACAGGCGTAACTGCTTCCACAGCGGAATCGTGTAGTATGCCCGCACAGGGATAGTCAGGTTATGCTCCAGCACGCGATGGGTGATATACTCTGTTTGTGTTGTCTGCGGAGTCAAACTGCGCCAGTGTTGCTCGTTCTTGCCGTACACGAGCGTGTACAGCAGTCCGGTCTGGATGCTGAAATGGTACGGCAGCAGAAAATCGAACGTCGCACCTACGCGTACGCCATGCAGGTACATGTCCGGATAACTCAGGTTCTTCGTACGCTGTTGATGCTGGGCATAGCCCACTTCCAACCGATACTCTACGCCAAACTGATAACTCTCTTCTTTCTGCTTGGCCGTAGGGTCAAAGAAGGTGTTATCCTCTATCTGCATCGCCGGTTTTCGCACATCATCCGCGTACGCACTCGCGCCCAGCGCACAAATCAATATAATAAGAATTTTCTTCATCCTTTCACCTTTCATCTTTCACCTTTCACCTTTCATCTTTCACCTTTCATCTTTCACCTTTCACCTTTCATCCTTTCATCTTTCACCTTTCACCTTTCACCTTTCACCTTACCAAATGGACACACGCTCTTCCGGAGCGATGTACATTGGTGACTCCGGTGTCACGTTCCATGCCTCATACCATGCGCCGATCTGCGGCAGCGCACCGTTCACACGCCAGCGACCGAGCGAGTGAGGATCGCTCTTCGTGCGGTTGAGGATCTCTTCCGGACGGATGTTTCCTGCCCATACATTGGCGTATGCCAGGAAGAAACGCTGTTGCGGCGTGAAGCCGTCGCGTGTCTGCAGACGCTCTGCTTCCGGCTTGGCCTCCTCGTTGAGGGTGAACGCTAAGAACGACACTTGCAAACCGCCGTGGTCGGCGATGTTCTCGCCGAGGGTGAAGGCACCGTTGGCATGTACGCCCGGAGCGACTTCGATCTTGTTGAACGCCTCTTCCATCACTTTCGTGCGGGCGTCGAAGGCTGCTTTGTCTTCGGCCGTCCACCAGTTGACCATATTGCCGTCCTTGTCGAACTGGCAACCCTGATCGTCGAAACCGTGGGTCATCTCGTGTCCGATGACGACACCGATAGCGCCGTAGTTGAACGCATCGTCGGCGTTCATGTCGAAGAACGGATACTGAAGAATACCGGCGGGGAAGCAAATCTCGTTGCTCGAGGGGTTGTAGTAGGCATTGACGGTCTGCGGCGTCATGTACCATTTCTTCTT
>LXOW01095434.1_pt1 | contig 10755 bp, 7 predicted proteins | sample 1368591 | NCBI WGS metagenome assembly LXOW01 (sample SAMN04884650, study PRJNA319009) | bovine gut metagenome | isolation source: Cow rumen | host: Bos taurus | place: Italy: Legnaro (PD) | collected 2014-07-09
GCTTGCGTTCAGAGATTCTTCGCCTTCGGCTCAGAATGACAGACTTTTTTAACAGCCCCTACCTACAAGCATATTTCAACTCCTATATGCCGCAAATGGTCTGCCGCCTTTTTCGACAGCCTGAGCGGGACGGCCTGCGCCGTCCCGCTGTTTGCTTGTTCTCTTATTTCAGCCGCCGCAGGGTCTCCCGAAGCAGGGCCCAGGTCCGCCAGGTGGAGGCGATCCGAAGCCGCTCCCGGGGCGTGTGGACGTCGATCACGTCCGGCCCGATGGAGATGCAGTCCAGGTCCGGAATCTTGCCCGACAGTATCCCGCACTCAAGGCTGGTGTGCAGCGACGCGATCTTAGGCTCGGCGCCGTACACCGTGTGAAAAGCGTCGGTCATGACCTCCCTGAGATGGGAGGAGGGCCGATACTGCCAGGCGGAGTAGGCGGTGGGGATGGCGGCTTCTCCGCCCAGGGCCCGGGTCAACGCCATGACCTGCCGGGCGGTCTCGCCGGCCTGAGAATTGATGCTGGAGCGGATCATGAACCGGGAGACCACCTTGTCGTCCTCGGTGTAGATCTGGGCGAAGTTCAGAGAGGTCTGGACCCTATCCGTCACCTCCGCGCTCATGCTTTGGACCCCGTTGGGGGCGCAGAACAGGAAGGTGACCGCTCGACGGGTGCTGTCCGCGTCCATGGGCACGAAGCTGCTGCGCGTGGGGAACAGCCTCACCCGCACCTTGCTCTCCGTGGCCCGATACTCGTTCTCCATGACCGCCGCCAGCGCCCTGGCCGCTTCCCTGGCCGCTTCCAAATCGGCCACCGCAATGAGGGCCGCCGCATCCCGGGGGATGGCGTTGTCCTTGGCGCCGCCGGATACGGTGAGGAGTCGAAGCTCCGTTTTGTCCATAAGCTCCATGAGGACCCGGCCCATCAGGTGATTGGCGTTGGCCCGGCCCCGATGGATGTCCTCCCCGGAGTGGCCGCCGATGAGGCCGTCCACCATGAGGGCGCAGACCTTCCCGTCAAAGGCTTCCCGCTTCACGGGCAGGGTGCTGACCACCCGGGTGGAGCCGGAACAGCTCACCGTGAGCACCCGCTCCTCCAGGGAGTCCAGATTGATCATGCACCTGGCTTGAAGATCCGATACGTCCAGGGACCGCACCCCCTGCATGCCCGCTTCCTTATCGGAGGTGAACAGGCACTCCAGGGGCCCGTGGCGCAAATAGCGGTCGTCCAGCACCGCCAGCATCATGGCCACGCCGATGCCGTCGTCCACGCCCATGGTGGTGCCGTAGGCGCCGATCTCGTCCCCGTCCACGAACAGGTCCAACCCGTCCTGCTCCGTGTTCCGGGCGCAGGTGCGCTCCTTCTCGATGAGCATGTCCTTATGGCCCTGGAGCATGACCGCCGGGGCGTCCTCATAGCCAGGGGTGGCATCCTTCCAGATGATCACGTTATCCGCCTCGTCCCAACGGTACTTCAGCCCCCGCTGCTTAGCGAAGGCCACCAGATACTCGCTGACAGCTTCCGTATGGCGGGAAGCGTGGGGAAGCGCGCACAGTTCCTCAAAGAACCCAAACACCGCTTTCGGTTCCAGGCCGGACAAGATACCCATTGGTCAGTTCCTCCTTAATGATGGTTCAAGATCAGTCTCCGTAGATCAGGTTCAGCCGGAACAGCTTTCTGCCCCGATCCCCGTTGAGCCGAAAATCGTTTCCCTCCCGTTCCATGGTGAGGGTCACTTCCTCCCCCAGCTTCCCTTCGCCGCTGTATTCCGCCCGGATCTCTCTCAATGACCGGGCCCGAAGATCGGCGGGCATCCGATCCTCCACCAGGTCCAGATACCGGGTGTTGTTCATGTGCCCGTTCAAGTCCACGTAGCTGTAAGGCACCGTAAAGGTCTCTTGCTCTCCCGATCGGGCGGGCTTGGGGGCGGCAGGCAGCGGCAGGGGCCTTTCCCCCGTTTCCCCGCGGATGATAACGCCGTGATCCTCGGGAAACACCATCTTCCGGCTGTCCCGGTCCATGAGGGCCCACAGGGCGCTGCCGGTCAAAAGGGCGTTCCCCGCCCCGTCCTCCAGCCGATAGTACCGGGGGAAGAACAAGTGCATCGTCTCCCCTGGCCAGGACAGGAGCTTCACGTCCTCGTCGTAGACGGGGAGCCGCTCCACCCATACCTGCTGCAGCGTCACGATCCACAAAAGCCCCTTGTCCAGGGTCCTTTCCCGGCCCATGCCCAAAAGGGTGGTGTGGGCGATGGAAGCCTCCTGCAGCATGGTGAACAGCCGGCTCAGCCGCAGCCGCCGCCGGGCGTCCACGTCAGAGCTCAACAGCCGATAGCTTTTCTCATACACGCTCATGCCTTGGGCATCCGCTTTTCGATGGCGTCCGCCACGTCGCCCAGGGTGGACAGCTTCTGCCACTGACGGTCGGGTATACGCACGTCGAAGGCCGCCTCCAGGCGGCAGATGATGAGGGTGAAGCCCATGGAGTCGATGCCCGTGTCCGTGTTGATGACGGTGTTCTCATCGAATTCCTTCCCCTCCAGCTCCGGCAGGGAATCCACGATGACGGCCCTGGCCTTCTCCAAGATCTCCTCTCTGCGAGTCATTTCTCCTCCCCTTCCCGTTGGACAGCCCAACGCATGATCTTGCCGCTGGCGGTCCGGGGCAGCGGCCGCCCGTAAAAGACGACGTCTCTGAGCTGCTGGCCCCGGGGCCGTTCCGCCATGAGGGGCTTGAGCTTCTCCCATAGAGGGCCCTTGTCCTGCTCCGGCCCCCCTATCACCAGCACGGGCCCCTTATCCTCCAGCACGATGCACAGATCGACGGCGCCCAGGGCCTGGGCCAAATCTTGCTCATATTCGGGCAGATACAGCTTGGTGCCGTCCATGAGCACCAGCATCTCCTTCTTGCGGCCCGTAAGGATCAGCCGCCCAGCCCAGTCGAGACGGCCCAGATCCCCCGTATGCAGGACGCCGCCCTGAAGGGCCTTTTTTGTGTCGTCCGGCCGCCGCCAGTACCCCTCCATGACGCAGGTGGGGGCGCTGATGAGCACCTCCCCGTCGGGGGCGATATCTATGGTATCGTCGGGACAGACGGTCATGGCGTAGGGGTCGCTGCCCAGGCTCAGGGCCACGCCGGAACTGGTTTCCGTGAGCCCGTAGCCGAAGTGGACCGCCTTGCCCATGGCCCTCGCCGCGTCCAGCAGGGGCTTGGGGCAGCCGCCGGCGCCCACCAGAATGACCTTCAATTCCTCGTTCAGCGATCGCTGCTGCAGCAAGAACCCCAGCAGCAGCGGCACGGCGGACAGGGCGGTGGGCTTGAAGAAGGCGCAGTCGTCGGCATAGTGCCGGGCCCCGCGGCCCAGGGCCACGGACGCCCCGCAGGATAGGCCCCACAAAAGGCCGCAGACGAAGCCGAACACGTGATCGAGAGGCAGCAGGCACAGGAGCCTGTCCTCCGGAGAAAGGGGCAGCAGGGCGCTGCCGTTGTAGGCGCTGTTCATGAGGGAACCGTCGGTCAGGACCACGGCCTTGGATCGGTCCGTGGTGCCGGAGGTAAAGAACAGCACCCGCCCCGCGCCGCCTTCGGCTTCGGGGTCAAGATATGGAAAAAGGCTCTCGCAAAGTTCCTCATCCCCCCAGAGGGAGCTGACGTCCGCCGCCTTCACCATGTCCCGAAGGGCGCTGTCGGAGGCGTTTTCATTGAGCAGCACCAGACGCTTGCCGCAAAGGACGGCGGCGAAGATCTCCACGACGCAGTCGAAGCTCCCGTCCGCGAGGACCCCGCGGCAGCGATCCGGCTGCCGGCCCAGCGCATGGGCCCGGGCAAGGACCCGCTCCCGGAGCTTTGAAAAGGTGCACACCGCCCGGGCCCCGCCTTGCTCATAGACGAGCGCGGGACGATCCGGCGTCTTCTGGGCCCAATGGCTCAAGAGCTGGTCAAAGCCTGAAAAACGCATGGTCCCACCTCCTTATGATACATAGTAGCACACCCCGGTCCAAATGGAAAGAACTGTTTTTCAGGGCGGAGGGAAATCCTCCGTTCCATACAAAAAAAGCGTGCATTTCATGACCGTTTGCGCTACAATGAGAAGGATGAGACCCATCGAATATTCAGGAGGAGTATGGTATGGATAAAAACGTCCGCATCTGCATCGTGGGCGGCGGCCCCGCAGGCCTTTCCGCCGGTATGTACCTGGAACAAAAGGGGTATGAGAACTACACCATCCTGGAGCGCCTCGATCGGGTGGGCGGCAAGTGCTGGTCCCCCACCTACAACGGCCGCCGCTACGAGATGGGCGCCATCATGGGCGTGCCCAGCTACTACGCGGTCCACGACGTGGAGGCGTTCTGCGGCATCACCCACGACGGTCCTCAGCTGAACCGGAACTACAAGAATAAGAACGGCGACGTGATCGAGCCCTTCGAGCCCAAGAAGAACATTTTGAAGATCCCCCGCCTGCTGAAGATGAAGAAGCAGGTGAAGAAGCTGGGCGAGATTTTGGAGACCAAGTATAAGGGCTACGACGTGAACGGCCACAGGGGCGTGGCGGAGGGCCGGTACGACGGCTTCTCCCAGGCCAACGCCAAGCGGGAGCCCGTCAGCGGCGAGAATCCCAACTTGAAGGACCTTTGCCTGCCCTTCAACCAGTTCTGCAAGCTCAACGGGGTGGAGCTCACCCAGGACATCTGGATCGGGCCCTTCACCTCCTTCGGCTACGGCTACTTCGACGAGATCCCCGCGGCCTACGTGCTCAAGTATCTGGACTTCCAGACCTGCATGAACTTCGTGAAGATCAACCTGTGGACCTGGAAGAACGGCACCCAGTACATCTGGGAGCAGCTCAACGACCACTTGAAGCACCCCGCCCGGCTGAACAGCCGCATCGACAAGGTGGAGCGCAAAGACGGCAAGGTGTTCGTCACCGTCAACGGAGAGGTGGAGGAGTACGACAAGATCATCGTCACCGCCCCCCTCTATATCCCCAACAAGCGGACCGACGGCCAAATCGGCATGGTGGACTACTTCGACGCCCGGGAGGACGAGAAGGCCCTCTTTTCCAAGATCGACTACGAGCGGTACGACGTGCTGGCCGTGGAGACCAAGCCGGAGGACCATCCCGAGATCTCCTACTACGTGTTCGACAACATGACCCCCGAGACCATGGGCCATCTCATGGTCTACTACCGCCGCTGGAAGGACACCAAGGACCAGGTCATCACCACCTACGCCCTGAGAAAGCACAAGGATAAGGCGGAGATCCCCTACGAGGAATGCAGAAAGACCGTCCTGGAGGACCTGAAGACCATGCACAACCCCGCCAAGAACGTGGTCAACGAGTGGAGCGTGTACTACTTCCCCCATGTCTTCTCCGAGGACTACGCCGCGGGCTGGTACGACAAGGTGGAGGCCATGCAGGGCAAGTACGACACCTACTACGCCGGCGAGGTCATGAGCTTCGGCGACATGGACGAGACCGCCGAGTACTCCCGCGAGCTGGTGGAGCGGTTCTTCTAAAATACCCATCACCCGAGGGAGCGAGCAAACCCGCTCCCTCATCTTTCGTATAAGGAGAAGCACATGAAATTCTACAAAGACCACTATGACGTCATCGTCATCGGCGGGGCCCTGGCGGGGCTCTCCTCCGCGCTGATGCTGGCGGACAAGGGCCTGGACGTGCTGGTGCTGGAGCGGCACAACCTGCCCGGCGGCATCGCCACCAGCTTCGTCCGCGGCGGCATCGAGATCGAGGCGGCCCTTCACGAGATGATGAGCATCGGCCCCGAGGGGAACCGGCTGAAGGTGGGCAAGTTTCTGGAGGATATGGGCGTGAACGTGGACTGGCTCAAGGTCCCCGAAGCCTATCACGCCTCCCTGCCCGGCATCGAGGTGACCCTGCACCCGGGCCTGGAGACCTTCGCAAGGGAGGTGGACGCCGAGGTCCCCGGCACCTACGAGAAGGTGCTCAAGCTTCTGAACCTGTGCCACACCGTCTTCGACAGCGTGAACGAGCTTTCTATCCACCCCATGAGCAAGCCCATGATGCTCTTAAAGCACGAGGCCTTCGTGAAGACCGCGGGCTACTCCGCCAGGGAGGTCATGGACACCTTCGACCTGCCCCAAAAGGCCCGGGACCTTTTGGCCCCCTACTGGATCTACGTGGGCAGCGGATTCAGTGACCTTCCCTTCACCATCTTCGCCGTGCTCATGGCGGACTACATCGGCTACGGCTCCTACATCCCCCATAAGTTCAGCCACGAGATCAGCCTCAAGATGGCGGAGCGGGCCGAGGCGATGGGCGTGCAGATCGAGTATCGGCAGCACGTGGAGAAGATACTGGTGAAGGACGGCAAGGTCTACGGCGTCCGCACCGCCCGGGGGGACGAAGTGTACGCGGACTACGTGATCTCGGCCCCCTACCCCAACAAGGTGTACACCTCCATGATCGAGCCCCTTTCCGAGGTGCCGGAGAAGGCATTGAAGATGGTGAACGGGCGGCGGCTGAGCCTGACGGCCTTTTCCGTCATCATGATCCTGGATAAGCCCGCCGAAGAGCTGGGCATCAGGGATTACAGCATCTTCATCGGGGACACCATGGATACCGACGAGCTCTACAAGGACCTGGCGGGCCTGGGACCCTACCGGTACCTTACCTGCATCTGCCACAACTACGGGAACCCGGACGCCACGCCTGCGGGCACCTGCTCCTTCTCCATCACCACCCTGCCCCGGGTGGACGGCTGGAAAACAGTCACCGCCGACGAGTACGACAAAGTGAAGCATCAGGTGGCGGAACAGATGATCGACGACATGAGCAAGTACTACGGCGTAAACCTCAAGGATCACATCCTGGAGATCGTCATCGAGACCCCCATGACCGTAGCCCACTACACCGGCATGTGGAACGGCTGCATCTACGGCTACGCCCACACCATGGAGGACCACATTGTGGCCCGGCTCCAGACCGCCGAGGCGGAGAAGTTCATCGAGGGGCTGGAGTTCGCCGGCGCCCACCAGATCTCCGGCGACGGCATGGGCCCCGCCGTGACCAACGGCCGGAAGGCGGCCAAGAACGTGCTGGATCACATCAAGGCGAAGAAGGAGGCGGCCGCAAAATGAAGATCAAAGGTTTTTTACAGGACGTAGGCGGCGCTTCCCGGGTCACCAAGGCCCGGCTGAACGCCTTTGAGGCCGCTTCCCCCGTGCCCGTGGCGGCGGACCCCATCTCTGACGTGGCCCGGGAGTGGCATCCCGGCACCATCGAACTGCAGGCGGCGGACATCTACCCCGTGAGCCCCACGGCCAAGACCGTCCGCTTCGTCCGCGCCGACGGGCAGAAGCTCCCGCCCTTCTACGCGGGCCAGTTCATCTCGCTGGCGTTCGTGATCGACGGGAAGGTGCTGTGCCGGCCCTACTCCATCTCCTCCGCCCCCTTCGAGGCCCGGCAGGAGAAGGGGTTCGTGGAGATCACCGTCCGCCGCAGCAAGGGGGACGGGCTCATCTCCGACTACGTCAACAACGAATTGAAGGTCGGCGACAGGCTTATGGGCAGCATGGGCCTGGGCCAGTTCTACTACGAGCCCCTCCGGGACGCCCGGCATATCCTGGCCCTTGCGGGCGGGGTGGGCATCACCCCCTTTGCCTCCATGGCCAAGGAGATCGCCCACGGGACGCTGGACGCGGACTTGACCATCCTCTACGGCTCCGTGTCCTCCGACGACATCATATTGAAGGACCAGCTCTCGGCCCTCAACTGCGAACGAGTGAAGGTGGTCCACGTCCTCTCCGGGGACGAGCCCGGCTGGATGGGGGAGCGGGGCTTCCTTTCCGCCGAGCTGATCGAAAAGTACACCAGGGGCGACACCTCCTATTTTATCTGCGGCCCCCAGGCCATGTACAAATTCCTCCGGGGGGAGATAGAGAAGCTGAACGTGCCCGCCCGCCGGGTCCGCTTCGAGGTCTTCGGCCAGGCAAAGGACATCACGACCTTCCCCGGATACCCCGTGGAAAAGAAGGATCAGGTCTACACCCTGACCGTCCGCCGGGGCGTCCATGAGGATAAAATTCCCGCCAGGGCTGCGGAGAGCCTGGTAGTGGCCTGCGAACGGGCCGGGATCGTGCTGCTCACCGACTGCCGCAGCGGCGAGTGCGGCTTCTGCCGGACCAAGGTCCTTTCCGGCGAATACTACGTGTGCCCGGAGAACGACGGCCGCCGGGGCGCGGACAGGGACTTCGACTACGTCCACGCCTGCGCCGCCTACCCCCTTTCCGACATGACCATCAAGATCCCCATCGTATAAGGAGAAGCGCATGGTACAAGAAGTGAATCCCCGCATCCACGTGAACGAGCGGGATTACCCGGTCACGGACCATCATTGTGACGACCCGGAGAAGGCGAAGCTCATCAAAAAGCTGGCCCTCATGATCACCGACAACATCCCGAGGAAGCTCCCCGGGGGTATGAAGGAAAACCACATGGATTTCTGGATACTGGACCGGCTGCTGACCAAGGAGGAAGTGAAGTTCATGCTGAGCTTCAAAAAGCGCCGCTTCGGCCTCACCACGAAGGAGTTGGCCCAGCGAAACGGCATGAGCGAGGAGGCGGCCCAGAAGGTCATCGACCACCTTTTGTGGATCGGCATCCTGGAGCAGAACCGGGACAACCCGGACCAGCATATCCAGTACTGGGTGCCCAAGTGGGTGGTGGGCTCCGGGGAATATATGGTGGAGCATCCCACGTTGCCCGACGAGCATCCCGAGGTGGCCACCATGTTCAATTTGGCCCCCCAGGAGCCCCTCGAAATGGCGGCCAAGCTGGTGCCCCCCGGCGGGGCCGGCATCGGCATGCACGTGATCCCCGTGGAGAAGGCCATCGACGCCGCCAGCCAAAGCGTCAGCGTGGAGCATCTCTCCCACTGGCTTCAGAAGTACGACAAGTTCTGCACCATGGTCTGCGCCTGCCGGAAGGCCCAGCGCATCCGGGGCGAGGGCGTGGGCGACATCGAGGGCTACATGTGCATCGGCGTGGGGGACATCGCGGAGTTCTTGGTGGAATCCGGCAAGGACGCCCACTACATCACCCGGGACGAGGCCATGGAGATCATCATGCGGGCGGAGCGCAAGGGCTACGTCCACCAGATCACCAATCTGGACGGCCCTGACCGGATCGTGGGCATCTGCAACTGTTCCCCGGGGAGCTGCTACGGCCTTCGGACCAGCCAGCTCTTCAACACCCCCAATATGTCCGCCTCCGCCTATCGGGCCCACGTGGACAAGGAAAAGTGCGTGGCCTGCGGCAAGTGCGTGGAGGTGTGCCCCGTGGGGGCCGCCAAGCTGGGGCAGAAGCTCTGCAAGAAGGACGGCACCCGGGTGAAGTACCCGGTCCACGACCTGCCCACGGACCACGTGTGGGGCCAGGATCGGTGGGACCCGGACTATCGGGACCACAACCGGATCAACTGCTACGATTCCGGCACCGCCCCCTGCAAGACCGCCTGCCCGGCCCACATCGCCGTCCAGGGCTATATCAAGATGGCCGCCGAGGGCCGGTACGATGAGGCCGTGCGCCTCATCCGCCAGGACAACCCCTTCCCCGCCGTGTGCGGGGCCGTGTGCAACCGGCGCTGCGAGGACCGCTGCACCCGGGGCACCGTGGACGCCCCCGTGGCCATCGACGAGATCAAGAAGTTCCTGGCCCAGTGGGAGCTGGAGCATCCCGAGACCTACGCCGAAGTGTGCGAGAACATGGACGGGAAGGAGTGGACTGAGCTCCCCATCGCCGTCGTCGGCGCGGGCCCGGCGGGCCTTTCCGCGGCCTACTACCTCAGAAAAGAGGGCTACCCCGTCACCGTCTTCGACAAGGCCCCCCGGCCCGGGGGCATGCTGCTAAACGGCATCCCCTCCTTCCGGCTGGAAAAGGACGTGCTGGAGAAGGAGATCGACATTTTGCGTACCATGGGCGTCACCTTCCGCTGCGGCGTGGAGGTGGGCAAGGATATCACCATCCCCCAGCTGCGGCAGCAGGGCTTCAAGGCCTTCTTCCTGACCATCGGCCTTCAGGGCGGCCGCAAAGCCGGCGTCCCCGGCGAAGAGGGAGCGGGCGTGGAGTCTGGCGTAGACTTCCTCTATCGGGTGAACAACGATCCCAACGAAAAGCTCACCGGCCCCGTGGTGGTGGTGGGCGGCGGCAACGTGGCCGCCGACGTGGCGAGGACCGCCCTTCGCGCCGCCGAAGGTCCGGTGACCATGCTGTGCCTGGAGAGCCGGGAAGAGATGCCCGCCGCCCGGGACGAGATCGAGGAGGTGCTGGAGGAAGGCATCGCTATCGAAAACGGCTGGGGCCCCCATAAGATCCTGCGGGATGAAGCCGGCAAGGTCACCGGCGTGGTGTTCAAGCGCTGCACCCGGGTCTACGACGAGCAGCATCGGTTCAGCCCCCTCTACGACGAGAACGACACGAAGACCATCCCCTGTTCCAGCGTCCTCATGGCCATCGGCCAGAGCGCCCAATGGGGCGAGCTTCTTGCCGGCGCCAGGGTGGAGCTTCGGCCCAACGGCTGCGCCGTAGCCGATCCGGTGACGCTGCAGACCGCCGAGCCCGATATATTCGTGGGCGGCGACATCTTCCACGGGGCCAAATTCGCCATCGACGCCATCGCCGACGGCCGGGAGGCCATGGTCTCCATCAACCGGTTCGTCCACCCCGGCCAGAGCTTGACCATCGGTCGGGATCGGCGGGAGTTCATCGAGTTCGACCGGGAGG
>LXOW01062216.1_pt1 | contig 10754 bp, 7 predicted proteins | sample 1368591 | NCBI WGS metagenome assembly LXOW01 (sample SAMN04884650, study PRJNA319009) | bovine gut metagenome | isolation source: Cow rumen | host: Bos taurus | place: Italy: Legnaro (PD) | collected 2014-07-09
GCTTTGTTTTCCAATGGCCAAAAACTTTGCTGTTACGTCAAAAAATTGTAATTTTGCAGGCTGTAAGAAAATAGGAAACATGAAAAGAGAATATCTGATTGGCGTTGTGTCGGCGCTTGTTGCAGCTGCCGCGCTGCTGTTTTTGGTCATCCTGCCTCAGCGCAGCGATAATAAGGAGTTGGAAAACAAGGTTCAGGCCATCGAGGAGCTGGCCGAGCTGGAGAAACAGGAGATGGAGAACGACTACCAGCGCCTGGGCGAACAGTATGGGGAGATGATCAGCCAGCTGACCAACGACTCGCTCATTGCCCAGCTCACCCGCGAGCAGTTGCGTGCCCAGCAGCTGCAGGAAGAGCTGAAGAAGGTGAAGGCCGACGATGCCCGCGAGATTATGCGTCTGAAGAAAGAGCTGGCATCGGTGCGTGCCGTGCTGCGCGACTATATCCGCCAGGTGGACTCGCTGAACCGCATCAACCAGAATCTCCGTCAGGAGAACAATCAGCTGAGCGGAAGGCTGGAGGAAAGCAACCGCGTGAACCAGAACCTTCAGGTGCAGCGCCAGCAGCTTACTGAGAAGGTGACCATTGCCGCCCAGCTCGATGCCACCGCCATCAGCATGACCCCGCTCAACAAGCGAGGCAAGGCTTCCAAGAAACTGAAGGATGCCAAGACGCTGCAGGTGAGCTTCAACATCTCGCGCAATGTCACCGCCGAGAACGGACAGCGCACCGTCTATGTGCGCATCCAGACCCCGGCCGGCACTGTGCTCAGCAGTGGAGGCACCTTTGCCTACGAGAACCGCCAGCTGGAATACTCCATGAAAAAGGTCATTGAATACAGTGGAGAAGAAACGGCTGTCGTCACCTACTGGCAGGTGGGCGAGTTCCTGGAGGCCGGCGAATATCGCGTCAGCATCTTCGCCGACGGAAATATGATAGGTTCGCGAACATTCAATTATGAGAAATAGGTATTCTGCAAATATTCAACTATGAGAAATAAGGTATGAAGAAGCGAAAAGTTTTGGTTCTTTGGCTGTTGACGCTGGCGTCGCTGTCGGTGGATGCCCAGCAGCTGTTGTCGCTCGACAGTTGCCGTGCCATGGCCCTGCGCAACAACAAGCAGCTGGGTGTGGCGGCACTGAAGCAGGATGTGGCCCACAACCTGAAACGCTCCGCCCGGACCAAGTATCTGCCCCACGTCTCGGCCATTGGTACCTATCAGTTCACCAGCGAGGAATTTGCTCTGCTGAACGACCAGCAGAAATCCAGTCTTTCCAATCTGGGTACCAACCTCGTAGGCAGTCTGCAGGGGCTGGGCACCGGCTTGGGAACGCAGCTGGCCAATCTGGGGCAGATGATGGCTCAGCTGGGCATTCCCATTGAGGCCTTCCAGCAGATGGCCGGGCAGATGCAGCAGCAGATGGGGCAGACCATGACCAACACTGCCGGTCTGCTGAACACCGAGGGGCAGAAAATAGTGGATGCCTTCCGCACCGATACCCGAAACATTTTTGCGGGCAGCGTGATGGTGACGCAGCCCGTGTTCCTGGGCGGCTCGCTCCTGGCCTTGAACCGTATTGCCGACATCAATGAAGAGCTGATGCAGAACTCTGCCGATGTGCGTAGGCAAGCCGTGCTCTATGCCACCGACCAGGCCTATTGGCAGGTGGTGTCGCTCCGGCAGAAGCAGCGGCTGGCCGAGAGTTTCCTTGCCGTGGTGAAGAAGCTCGACAGCGACGTGCAGAAGATGATAGCCGAGGGCGTTGCCACACGTGCCGAGGGGCTGAGCGTCAGCGTGAAGGTGAACGAGGCCGAGATGACCCTGCAGAAGGTGAACGACGGTCTGGTGCTCTCGAAGATGCTGCTCTGCAAGGAGGTTGGTCTTCCCATCAACACCGATATTACCCTTGCCGACGAGGAGGCGGAGCAGGTGGCCGCCGTCACCCTCACGCCGCAGTTCGACGTGGAGCAGGCCGTGGAGCACCGTCCTGAGTTGAAGATGCTCGACAATGCCGTTGACATCAGCCGTCAGGCCACGAACATCCTGAAGGCCGGCAATCTGCCGCAGGTGGCGCTCACCGGCGGCTATGCCGTCAGCAATCCTAACGTGCTCAACGGCTTCCAGAAGAAGTTCGGCGGATTCTGGAACGTTGGCGTGCTGGTGCGCATGCCCATCTGGAACTGGGGCGACGTGGCCTACAAGGTGCGTGCCTCGAAGAGTGCCACGGCCATTGCCAACCTGGAGCTGGACGAGGCCCGCGACCTCATTGAGCTGCAGGTGAACCAGAGCAACTTCCGTGTAGATGAGGCCAACAAACGCCTGGCCATGGCGCAGGCCAATATTGCAAAGGCAGAGGAGAATCTGCGTGTGGCCACCCTGGGATTCCAGGAGGGCGNNCTGGCTGCAGGCCCGTTCGCAGAAAATTGATGCCGAGATTGGCGTCAGGCTTTCGCAAGTGGAGTTACAGAAGGCTTTGGGCACCCTTCAGTGAAAGCCGGCGTTACGAAATAACGGAATGCCGAAATACCGAAATACCGAAAAAAGTAAAAGAAACAACGAAATATCGAAAAAAAATGGATAAAGCAAAAAAGCAGCACAACAATATTCTTTTGGCCATCCTGGGTTTTGCCTTCGTCGTGGCCATAGTAGCCCTCATCGGATTCCTTGCCCTTGACCGTGACCCCGAAATCATTCAGGGACAGGTCGAAGTGTCGGAATATCGCGTATCCAGCAAGGTGCCCGGTCGCATTCTGGAAATTCGTGTCAAGGAGGGCGACTTCGTCCGTGCTGGCGATACGCTGGCCATTCTTGATGCCCCGGAGGTGCGTGCCAAGATGCACCAGGCTCAGGGAGCCGAGGAGGGAGCCAATGCCCTGGAGCTGATGGCCCGCAACGGTGCCCGCAAAGAGCAGGTGCAAGGTGCTTTCCAGCTCTTGCAGCAGGCCAAGGCCGGCCATGAGATTGCCCAGAAAAGCTACAACCGCGTGCAGCGGCTCTTCGACGAGGGCGTGGTTAGCGCCCAGAAGCGCGACGAGGCCGAGGCCCTGCTTAAGTCATCGCAGGCCCAGGTGAAAGCCGCCCAAAGCCAGTACGACATGGCTGTGAACGGTGCCCGCCAGGAGGAGAAGCTGGCCGCCCAGGCACAGGTGAACCGTGCCAAGGGAGCCGTGGAGGAGGTGAATGCCTATATCGGCGAGACCGTGCAGACGGCCCAGATGGACGGCGAGGTGAGCAGCATCTATCCCAAGGTGGGCGAGCTGGTGGGCACGGGCAGCCCCATCATGACTGTCTCGATGATGGACGACCTGTGGGGAACGTTCAATGTGCGCGAAGATCAGCTGCGACAGTTGCAGGTGGGCGCGGAGTTCAATGCCTTTGTCCCCGCCTTCAACAAGGAAATCAAGATGAAGGTCTATCACATGAAGGACCAAGGCTCGTATGCCGTGTGGAAGGCTACCAAGGCCAATGGCCAGTACGACCTGAAGACCTTCGAGGTGAAGGCCCGTCCCGTGCAGCCCGTTGAAGGGCTGAGGCCGGGCATGAGTCTGGTCATCAAATGAGTATTGAGGGATGAAACTCCTGAGAATTGCGCTCCGCGAATCCCGAAGGCTGTTGCAGAACCCGATGTATGGGTTCTGCATGGTGGTGTTCCCAGTGCTGGTCACGCTGTTCTTCACATCGCTGATGAGCGACGGCCAGCCGCTGGACATGCCCGTGGGCGTTGTTGACGAGGACAACACCTCGACCACGCGCTCGCTCGTCCGCCGGCTGGATGCCTTCCAGAATTCAGCGGTGGTGGCCCATTATCCCACCGTCGGCGAGGCTCGGCGTGCCATTCAGGAGAACCAGATCTACGGATTCCTCTATATCCCCGCTGGCACCACCGACAAGCTGCTCTCCAGCCGACAGCCCAAGATTTCGTTCTATTACTCGCTGGCCAGCATCACGGGCGGCTCGCTCGTTTTCAAGGACCTGAAGACGATCTCCACGCTGGGTTCGGCCGCCGTAGGCCAGGCCACCATGCGTGCCAAGGGCTATACCGACGCACAGATACAGACGTTCCTCCAGCCCATCCGCGTGGACCTTCACCAGATACAGAATCCGCAGACCAACTACAACGTCTATCTCTCCACCATGCTCATTCCCGGCGTGCTGATGCTCTTCATGTTTCTCATCACCGCCTATTCGCTGGGCATGGAGCTGAAGTTCGACACGTCGAAAGAATGGCTGGCCATGGCCGACAACCGCATCTTAGTGGCACTGGCCGGGAAGCTGCTTCCACAGACGCTCGTCTTTCTGGCTGTCACCTTCGCCTACGAGTACTACGTCTTTGGCGTGCTCGGCTTCCCCCATCCGGGCGGGGTGGGCATGATGGTGCTGCTGGCCGTGCTCCACGTGCTGGCCGGACAGGGCTTCGGCGTCTTCGCCTTCGGTCTGCTGCCGTCGCTCCGCATGTCTATGAGCATCTGTTCGCTCTGGGCGGTGCTCAGCTTCTCCATGGCAGGCAGTGCCTTCCCCATCATCGGCATGGACGGTCCTCTGCAGTCGCTGTCGTGGCTCTTTCCCTTGCGCCATTACTACATGCTCTATCAGATCTGTGTGTTCAACGGCTACCCGCTCATTGAAGCCTGGTTCCATTTCGCGGCCCTGCTGGGCTTTGCCCTGCTGCCCTGGCTGGTGCTGAAAAAGATTAAAAATGCAATGCTGACGTATGTCTATATTCCGTAACCTGCAAGAAGCCCTTCACGACTGCTGCTTCATCTGGTGGGATGAGATTCGGCAGACGGTCAAGGACGAGGGAGTGCTCATCTTCTTCATCCTCGTGCCGCTGCTCTATCCGCTGCTCTATTCCTGGATATATAATAATGAGGTGGTTCGCGAGGTTCCCGTGGTGGTGGTCGATGACTGCCACTCGCAGCTCAGCCGCCGGTTTGTGCGCCAGTGCGATGCCTCGCCCGACGTGAAGATTCTGGCCTACGCCTCCGACCTTGACGAGGCCAAGTCGCTGCTCAGCCGTCAGGTGGCCCGCGGCATCTACTATTTTCCGAGCGATTTCGATGCCAACATCAACCGTGGACAGCAGGCCACCGTCGGTGTCTATTGCGACATGAGCCTCATGCTCTGTTATAAGGCGGTGTTCCAGACGGCGCAGTCCGTCAGCACGCTGATGGGCGCAGAGCTGCAGACGCGCCTGGGCCAGCATTTCACTACCCGCGAAGAGCAGATTGCCGCCCGTCCTCTGGCCTTCGACGAGGTGCCTATCTTCAACCCTACGGGAGGCTATGGCTCGTTCATCATTCCCGGCGTGCTGATGCTTATCATCCAGCAGACGCTGGTGCTGGGCATCGGACTGTCGGCAGGCACGGCCCGCGAGCGCAACCGCTACCGCAACCTCATCCCCATCAGCCGCCACTATAACGGCATGTTCCGTATCGTGGGCGGCAAGGCTATGGCCTATTTCATGATCTACGCCGTCATGACGGCCTATCTGGTGCTGTTGGTGCCCCGCTTCTTCAGTTTCACCGCCATCGGCCACTGGCAGGATCTGGTGCTGTTCCTCTTGCCCTATCTGCTCGACTGCATCTTCTTCGGCATGGTGGTCAGCTGCATGGTGCGCTATCGCGAGAATGTCATGCTGCTCATTGTCTTCTTCTCTGTGCCGTTGCTCTTCATGTCGGGTGTCAGCTGGCCGCAGAGCAGCATTCCCGGTTTCTGGCAGGGCATCAGCTGGCTCTTCCCCAGCACTTTCGGTGTCAGGGGCTTCATACGCATCAGCGAGATGGGTGGCACACTGGCCGAGGTGCTGCCAGAGTATCAGATACTCTGGCTGCAGACCCTCGTCTATTTCATTATTGCCTGTCTGGTTTATCGCTACCAGATATTCCTCGCCCGTCAGGATGCGCGTGAACGTCTGGCAGAGATGAAATTCAGTTGATGAGGAAGACCTTTGTCTTACCCCTGTAAGTAGCTTTCACCGTGGCACGTCCTTCAACGACGGGGCTTACCTCGAACGTCACGGCATTAGGAGCCTTTTCGCAGGTAGCCTGTACCTTAGAGTTAGTATTCAGCGGTCCATAGAGCTGATAGCGGTTGCACTCGGTGTAGCCGTTGGCATTCGTCGACATGATAGGGCTGGCGGGGATGTTCAGCTTCTTGCCATCGACGGTGATGGTCACCTCAGGCACAAAGGGGACTGGCTTGGCGTCGGTCTTCGTGAAGCCGATGCCGTGGAGGTCGAACAGGCCCTGCGGACGCTGGGGCTGCTGGGGACCGCGACGTGCACCACCAAACTGAGGACGTCCCTGAGGCTGCTCAGGCTGCTGAATCTCAGGTCCCTCCGTCACCAGATAGATGGCGTGCTTGCCGGTCAGACCTTCCACATCGGGAACCAAATGAGAAATCGTGACTGCCTGATTGGCAGGGAACTTGTCGCCGATGTCGATGATACCAAGCTCTTTACCCTTCCAGGGGTCATCCAGCTTGATGTGAATCTTGAAGGCACCCTTACCGCTGTTGGTCAGGTTCAGATAGAGATGGGTGTTGTCGCCCTTCTTGGTGCCCTCGAAGGCCTTGCAGCCCTTGGTGTCCTGAGCCAGGCCGCCGAAGCCGAAGTACTTGAAGCCGATGATGCCGCCGTTCTGAATACCGGCCAGGTCCATCGAGTTGTTCCAAACGTCGTGGTTGTCCTGCATATACTGATTGCTGTTCGGGCCGTACATAAAGCAGGCCAGACCGGCAGAGTAGTAGCCGTAAGGGGGAAGACCGAATATCTGGAAGCCCTCACTGGTCACCTCGGCACCCGTATATTCATTGCCGTCGCCAGCCTTGGCCGTCCATTCGTTCACACCTTTTCCCTTCACGCCTTCATTGAAAGGATCGTAGCCGGTGATGCGCACGGTGCCTCCCTTGGCTACGGGCTTCTTGTCCCACTCAATCTTGACTGGAGCCACCATAGCCTGACGGGCATTGCCGAAACCGCGTGGCGGACGATGATAGAACACGTACCACTGGCCGTTTATCTCCTGAAGCGAGCCGTGGGTGTTGTGGCCGGCATTGGTGGTGATGAGCTTCGAGCCGTCCTCATTGAGCACCACGCCACGCGAGTCGACCAGCACACCGCCCGAACGCCAAGGGCCGAGGGGGGAGTCGCCGTAGGCATAGCGCAGGGCAGAGTTCGTGTTGCCCAGGCCGTATTCCTTGCCTGAGTAGCCTGAGAACACCATCACATACTTGTTGCCTACCTGACGGATAGACGATGCTTCGAAGAAGTTGAAGTCGAGCGGGTTCTGTCCCTGGTAGAGGGCCTTATACTCGCTGCCCTCCCTGTCCAGCAGACGGCCGTCGGCACTGCTGGCGGGGATGAACGGGTCGATGGTTTCTGTGCCCTCACGTTTTGAGTACATGGTGTTCTGGTCCAACTCAACAGCCGTAGAGTGCTGGAAACCATAGAACACGTAGGCACGGTAGCCCTTGTCATAGTCCTTGTCCTTCTTGTCGGTGATATTCTCAATGAATACCGAGGGGTCGAAGTCTATGAGCGAACCGGGCAGGCACTGTGTGCCGTCCTCGTTCAGGTTAATGGGAGTAAAGGGCCCGTTGGGACGGTCGCCCTTGCACACCATCGGCGTGCGACGCCAGCCACGGCTGTGCGGATACAGCCAATAGGTCTTCTTGCCCGTCTCGCGGTCGGTGGTGCACACCAGGTCGGGGGCAAACATCGTATCCCACTGTCCGGCTGCAAACCATGTGAAGATGGGACCTTCGTCCCGCCATTGGCTGAGGTCTTCCACCGGGGCCGACCACATGCGGATGTCGGGACCGCAGTAGGCGGTGTAGGTCACATCGTGCGAACCGATGATGTAGGCACGCAGCTTTCCGGGCTGGTCGGGGTCTTCAAACACGCGGGGCTCGCCGTCGGGCAAGTGCTCCCACAGGGGCAGGTAGGGGTTTTGCGCCTTTGCCGACAGGGCGGCCAGGAGCGACAGGGCAAAAAAAAGCGTCTTCTTCATGCGATTGATGTTTTAGTGTTAATAACTGAGTGCAAAGATAGTAAAAAAACAGCTGATGCCATGCTTCCTTTTGTTTCATAAACTATTGAAAATGTTTTTGCCTGTTCTTTTCTATGGTTTCTTGAAAAAATGGTGAGTCATCAACTGCTTTTTTTTGTTGCACTACTTGCACCTGACACCCTCGGTAGAAATGTTTTGGAGTTTCAGGAGNNTAAACTTAATTTTAATTCACGTTGACTCGACTTCACGTTTATAGCATGTCCTTTCTGCAAACTTTTGGGCTAAATCTAAGAAAAAGATTCAGATTTAGCCCAAAAGTATGTAAAAGGTTACTTGTTATCCTGTTATGCAAGTTATTTGGGAAACTGTATAGTGAACCGGGTGAGACGGTCTTCGGGACCTGTGAGTAAACTAAACGTACAATGGTGCGAAGTAAGGATGTCACGGATAAGCAGAAGTCCGAGACCTTGGCCCTGAGGCTTAGTGGAGAAGAAAGGCGTGAAAAGGTGTGTGGCCACGGATGATGGAATGCCATGACCATTGTCAGTTATAACAAGTTTTGAAGGGATAGAAGTTGTGACGGTAACCTGACCTCCCCTCATACCAATACTCTCTACGGCATTCTTAACGATATTGATAAGCACCTGCTGGAAAAGAACAGTATCCAGATGAACGGGTATAGCTTCGTCAGTGAGATTGAAGTCAATTTGGACATTTGCCTGCGTACACAGATTTTCGAGGAAAGGACGGCAGGCATCCACCTCTTCACTGAGGTCGCATAGCTGTAGTTGCGGTTGTGGAATTTTTACTACTTCGGCGAAGCGGGTGACAAAGGCGGAGAGGGCTGTAAGTCTTTCTGCTTTATCGCCAGTGAGACTGCCAATAATTCCTGCCACACTGTTGTTCACCTCATGGGCAATCATGCGGATGACACGCTCGTATGCCGCTTTCTCGGCAAGACGTACCTCAGAGGTCAGCGATTCGATGAGGAAGAACGGGTGTTGGTAACCACGGTCGGGGAAGGACTGATGGCTAATACGGAAGAGTTGTGGTTCACCGGGTAAACGAACGGTAGTTGTCTCGCCAAGGGGAAGTGCGTGGATGGCTTCTTCGACACTGGCCGACAGCATTTCACGGGCAGCGGGATTCATGGAAGTGATGTTACCGTCCAAGTCACACTGTATGACACCCATCGGCGAGGCCTCGATGAGAAGGTTGAGGAAGGTATATTGCTCTTCAAGTTTAAGATGTTCGCTGCGTAGGCGGTTAAGCAGGTCGTTGAAGGTACGGACAATGATGTCGGTCTCATGCTGTCCAGAAGGAGCAAGACGTGTAGTAAGGTCTAGTTCACGTACCAGTTCAATGCCGCCAATTAAGGTGTCGTAGGGACGGATGGTCTTTCGATAAAAATACCAAAGGTAAAACAGTAGCACGACAACAAAGCCTTCGGTCACGTAGAACAGCGTCGGGTGGCTTCGGAACGTACCGAAGAGAGCCACGCCAGCTAATAGGACGATGCCAACGGCGAGAAGGACGAAAAAGTGCTTCAGTCTCATAGCCCGTGCTTTTCGATTTTGCGGTAGAGTGCGCCACGACTAATGCCAAGTTCCTTGGCTACAAGGGAGAGATTGCCATTATGTTTGGCAATACAGGCCGCAATGGCAGAACGTTCCATGGAAGACAAAGAACTCTTTGTATCTGTGAAAGTTGTGCCTTCAAGTTGCCTAGTGTTAACAGCAAAGTCTTCCACTCCAAGCTGACCAGCCTCCGGATTCTTCATCAGCAGGGCCCTTTCCACCAGATTCTTCAGTTCTCGGATATTACCTGGGAACGGAAGTGTCTGGAGATAGCCGATGGCCTCTGTCGAGACGGTGACAAGCGGGAGACCGTTTGCCTCACAAGCCATCCGAAGGAAGTGATTAACCAATAGCGGTATGTCCTCACGGCGGTCACGCAGAGGCGGCAGATGGAGGTTGATGATGTTGATACGGTAGAAAAGATCCTCGCGGAAGGTATGCTCTTCGACCATCGTTCGTAAGTCGGCATTCGTTGCACAGACCACGCGGACATCAGTGCGACGTGTCCGACTGTCACCCAGTACCTCGTAGGTCTGGTCTTGCAGCACACGCAACAGCTTAACCTGACTAGCCATTGACAGCTCACCAATCTCGTCGAGGAAGATGGTGCCGCCCGAAGCCATCTCAAAACGACCGATACGGTCGGCCTTGGCATCGGTAAACGAGCCTTTCTTGTGTCCGAACATTTCGCTCTCAAACAGCGATGTGGAAATGCCGCCGAGGTTTACCTTTACAAACGGCCCGTTGGAGCGCTGGCTTTGTCGGTGGATGGCTTCGGCAATCAGTTCCTTGCCGGTACCACTTTCTCCAGTTATCAATACGGGTGCATTGGTGGGAGCGACACGGGCGACAGTGGCAAGGATGCCAGAGAGGGAAGATCCAACGATGGGCGATGTTTGGATAGTCTGGGCCACATGACTTGTGCTATTTATCTTTATCGCCGTTTCAATCCGCTCCAACAGCACGCCGTTGTCCCACGGTTTAGTGATGAAGTCGAAGGCACCAGCACGCATGCCCTGCACAGCCAAGTCGATAGTGCCCCATGCCGTCATGAGGATACATGGGAGGTCAGGACGGAATACCTTTACCTGCCTGAGCAACGTCATTCCTTCCTCCCCGTCAGTAGCGCGTGAATAGTTCATATCCATCAGCACCAGCTCTACGGCGG
>LXOW01351543.1_pt1 | contig 10753 bp, 8 predicted proteins | sample 1368591 | NCBI WGS metagenome assembly LXOW01 (sample SAMN04884650, study PRJNA319009) | bovine gut metagenome | isolation source: Cow rumen | host: Bos taurus | place: Italy: Legnaro (PD) | collected 2014-07-09
TATAAGAGACAGCCGCGTTTTTTGAGGCGCTGCGGCAGGCCGGGAACGACCTGCGGATCACCGGCCTGCGGGAGGACAGCCTGCAGGGCGACAAGGTCTGCCGGGAGTATTTCCGGCGGATCCGGGAAGGCGGCGCCTGCGTGGATGTGACGGACTGTCCCGATCTTGCGCCGGTGCTGATGGCGTTTGCGGCCATGTGCGGCGGCGCCAGGCTGGAAGGAACACGGCGCCTGCGGTTCAAGGAAAGCGACCGGGGACAGGCCATGGCGGAAGAACTGGCGAAGTTTGGCGTCGCCGTGACCATCGGGGAAAACGCGATTGAGGTAGGCGGCGGACTGAAGGCACCGATGGAAATCCTGCAGGGCCATAACGACCACAGGATTGTCATGTCCCTGGCGGTGCTCTGCACCCGGACGGGCGGAACGGTGGACGGCGCGGAGGCGGTGCGGAAGAGCTTCCCAGGATTCTGGGACGCGATGCGGATGCTTGGCGCGCGGGTCAGTTTTTAGTTGTTAGTTGCGTGTGATCGCTATGCTTAAGCATATTTGACGAAGAAGGATTTGAGACTATGGACTGGATTAACAGGGATCAGAACATCCTGATCGTGGGGCTCGGGCTGATGGGCGGAAGCTACGCCAGAGCCCTGAAGCGGCTGCGCTACCGCGTGACGGCGATGGACCGGGATCCGGAAGCCATCGCGTACGCGCTGCAGGAACATATGATTTCAGACGGATCGGCGGAGGATGACGGGCGGCTGATCCGGGAGGCGGACGCGATTATCTTCGCGCTGTATCCGGGAATCTTCCCGGAATGGGTGGAGACGCACCGGCATCTGTTCAAAAGCGGGACCATGATCACGGATGTGACCGGCGTCAAGAGCTGCATCGTTTACAGGATCCAGGAGCTGCTGCCGGAAGGCGTGGAGTTTATCGCGGCGCATCCGATGGCCGGACGGGAACTGAGCGGCGTGCAGCACAGCGACGACCGGATTTTCCGGGACGCCAACTATATTGTCGTACCCACGGATAAAAATACGGCAAAGGGCATTGAATGGTGCGGCATGCTGGGAAGGCTGCTGGGCTGCGGGCGGATTTCCGTGCTGAGTCCGGAAGAGCATGACGAGATGATCGCCTTTGTTTCGCAGCTGACCCACTGCATTGCCGTATCGCTGATGACCTGCAGCGACAGCACCCATCTGGCGGACTACACCGGAGACTCCTTCCGGGACCTGACGCGGATCGCCCGGATCAACGACAAAATGTGGAGCGAACTGTTCATGATGAACCGGGAGCCGCTGCTGAAGCAGATGGATACTTTCCTGGAGGAAATGACCCGTTTCCGGGAGATGCTGGCGGCGGGAGATACGGAGGGCATGCGGGCGAAAATGCGCCTGTCCACAGAGCGGCGGGCCATGTTCGACAAGCGGTCCTGAAAAGTGGTATACTGACAGAAACGGCGGATTGAAGGAGGAGACCTTATGGCTGTCTATCATCGGGTTCTGCTGAAACTGAGCGGGGAAGCGCTGAAATCGGACAAGGATCTGTTTGATTTTGAAAAAGTGAACTGCGCGGCCGGTATCATCCGGAAGATGCATGATATGGGCACGGAGATCGGGATTGTGATCGGCGCGGGCAATATCTGGCGCGGACGGCAGGGCCCTGCCGCGAACATGGATGCCGTGACAGCGGACCAGATGGGCATGCTGGGGACCATGATCAACTGCCTGTGCATGGCGGACGCGCTGCGGAAAGCCGGGCTGGATGCCGTGATCCAGAGCGCGGTGGATATGAACCGCTTTGCGGAGCCTTTCAACGCGATGGCGGCGCGGCGGCACCTGAGCGAAGGCCGGGTGGTGCTGTTTGCCTGCGGAACGGGCAATCCCTTCTTCTCGACGGACTCCGGCGTGGCGCTGCGGGCGGTGGAGATGGAAGTGGACTGCGTGCTGATGGCCAAGAATATTGACGGCGTATATACTGCCGATCCCATGAAGGATCCGACGGCCACGCTGATCAAGGATATCACCTACACCGAGGCGCTGAAACGGGGCCTGAAGGTGATGGACGCCGCCGCCTTCGCCCTGTGCGCGGAAAACAAGGTGCCCATGGTCCGGGTCTTCGGCCTGGACGATCCGGAGAACCTGATCCGCGTGCTGGAAGGCAGCGACATCGGGACGTTTGTCCATCCCTGAGGAAAACATTAAAAAGAGCTCTGCGTTGCAGAGCTCTTTTAAACTGCTTCCGGATCAGGTGTAGAGCGGATAGTTCACCATGAGGGCTTCCACTTCCCGGCGGACAGAGGGCACAGCGGCTTCGCCGTCCCGGAGCACACGGGCGATCCAGCGGGCGACCTGCGCCATTTCCGCTTCCTTCAGGCCGCGGGTGGTCGCGGCGGGGGTGCCGACGCGGATACCGCTGGTCACGAAGGGGCTGCGGGTTTCGTTCGGAACGGTGTTCTTGTTGACGGTGATGTTGGCATCCTCCAGGAGGGCTTCCATCATCTTTCCGGTCATTTCCGTGCCGGTGAAATCCAGGAGCATCAGGTGGTTGTCGGTACCGTCGGAAACCATGCGGACCCCTTCCTCACGGAAGGCGTTTTCCATCGCCTTGGCATTCAGGATGATCTGATGCTGGTAGGCCTTGAACTCGTCGGTCAGCGCTTCGGCAAGGGCCACGGCCTTGGCGGCGATCACATGCTCCAGGGGACCGCCCTGGGTGCCGGGGAAGATGGCCTTGTCAATGGCTTTGGCGTACTCTTCCCTGCAGAGGATCATGCCGCCGCGGGGACCGCGCAGGGTCTTGTGCGTCGTGGTGGTGACAAAATCGGCATAGGGGATGGGGCTGGGATGCTCGCCGGCGGCGACCAGGCCCGCGATGTGCGCCATATCCACCATCAGGAGGGCGCCGACTTCATCGGCGATGGCGCGCAGTGTTTTGAAATCGATGATCCGCGGATAGGCGGAAGCGCCGGCTACGATCAGCTTCGGCCTGCATTCCAGCGCCATGCGGCGGACATCGTCATAATCGATGACTTCCGTCTCGGGAGAGACACCGTAGGGAACAAAATTGAAGTAGGAACCGCTGAGGTTCACGGGGCTGCCGTGGGTCAGGTGGCCGCCGTGGGACAGGCTCATGCCCATGACGGTATCGCCGGGCTTCAGCATGGCGAAATAAACGGCCGTATTGGCCTGGGCGCCGCTGTGGGGCTGCACGTTGGCATGATCGGCGCCGAAGAGCTCGCACGCGCGCTTGCGGGCCAGTTCTTCCACGATGTCCACATATTCGCAGCCGCCGTAATAGCGTTTTCCCGGATAACCCTCCGCATATTTGTTGGTCAGGCAGGTGCCCATGGCCGCCATCACGGCCGGAGAAACAAAGTTCTCGCTGGCAATCAGCTCAATATGGGTGCGCTGACGGTTCAGCTCCAGATCAATTGCTTCCGCCACCTGCGGGTCAATACTGCGGATCCTATCCAGTTCCATACGCCAAAATCCTCCGTGCTTCTCGCTGAGATATCCCCGACAGTATAGCATATTTCACGGGCTCTACATAGGGCGATACAAAAGAAAAACCGTCTGCGCTCAGACCGGGCAGCCCCGCAGCACATCCGTCAAATGCTTACTGCTGCTTCCGTCAGGACCTGACAGGGTTCACACCGAAAGATCGCACGGGACCCAATCTTCATCGCGCACACGGCAAGGGTTAGTATATCGTCTTTCCGGGGGAATTGCAAGCCGGAGATTTTTTTTCGTATCTTTGGATTTTTCCGGTAAAATCAGCCGGATTGTGCATTGACCCTTCCGGAAGGCAAGCGTAAAATAGACCCGTTGTTTTATTTTGAACCTATCCAGTTTTTATCCGGAGGTGCGGGGAATGAAAATCGGTTTTGACCACAATCGGTATACGCGGATGCAGTCCGAGCGGATTATCCAGCGGATCGACGAATTCGGCGGCAAGCTGTACCTGGAGCTGGGCGGCAAGCTGTTTGACGATTACCACGCCAGCCGCGTGCTTCCCGGATTCCAGCCGGACAGCAAGGTGCAGATGCTGCTGAAGCTGAAGGACAAGGAAGAGATCCTCATCGTCATCAATGCGGATGATATTGAAAAGAGCAAGGTGCGCGGCGACCTGGGGATTACCTACGACCTGGATACGCTGCGCCTGATTGACGCCTTCCGCGGGATCGGCCTGTATGTGGGATCCGTGGTGCTGACCCGCTGGGCCAACCAGCCGGCCGCCATCGCCTTTGAGCAGCGGCTGAATTCCCTGGAGATCCGGACCTACCGGCACTACCCGATCGCCGGATATCCCACGGATATCGATCACATCGTCAGCGATGAGGGATTCGGCAAGAACGACTATGTCGAAACGACCCGCCCGCTGGTGCTGGTGACCGCGCCGGGCCCCGGCAGCGGCAAGATGGCCACCTGCCTGAGCCAGCTGTACCAGGAAAACCGCCGGGGCATCAAAGCCGGATACGCCAAGTTTGAAACCTTCCCGATCTGGAACCTGCCGCTGAAGCATCCGGTCAACGTGGCCTATGAAGCCGCCACGGCGGACCTGAGCGACGTGAACATGATCGACCCGTACCACCTGGAAGCCTACGGCGAAACCACCGTCAACTATAACCGGGATATCGAGATTTTCCCGGTGCTGAACGCGCTGTTTGAGCACGTCTGGGGCAAATCCCCCTACAAGAGCCCGACGGATATGGGCGTGAACATGGCGGGCATGTGCATTACCGACGACCAGGTCTGCCGGAAAGCCGCCGAGATGGAAATCCTCCGCCGGTACTACACGGCAAAGTGCTCTTTCCTGCAGGGACATGCCGCGAAGGAAGAAGCGGAAAAAATCCTGCTGCTGATGAAACACCTGAACCTGGACGATACCATCCGCCCGGTGATTGCCGCGGCGAGGGAACGCTCCGAAGATACCGGAAACCCCGCCCTTGCCATTGAACTGCCGGAAGGCGAAATCATCACCGGCAAGACGACGGACCTGCTGGGGCCGTCCGCTGCGGTGATCCTGAATGCCCTGAAGCGGCTGGGGAATATTCCCAAGAGCGTGCACCTGATTCCGCCGGAGGTTATCGAGCCCGTGCAGGAACTGAAATGCAAATACCTGGGCAACCACAACCCGCGGCTGCATTCCGACGAGGTGCTGGTGGCCCTGTCCGTTTCCGCGGCCTCCGACCCCAACGCGGCCAAGGCGCTGAGCATGCTGCCGCTGCTGAAAAACTGCGAGGCGCATTCCACGGTGATCCTGCCCGCGGTGGACGACAATACCTTCCGCCGGCTGGGACTGAACCTGACCTGCGACCCCAGCTACCAGAGCCATAAGCTGTATCATAAGTGATCCGTCAAAAGTGCATAAAATGTACGGACAATTCATTGACAAAGCAAACCAACTCTCACTACAATGATCCCGTCGGAAAAACCGGAAACCGATTTGGAGGGGGATTATGAAAATGAAGAAACTGACTGCGATGCTTCTTGGACTGCTGTTGCTTTTCTGCGCTGTGTCCGCCGGAGCGGCGGAGGGGAATGCAGCTGAACTGCCTTTTATCGAAGCCGGTCCGCTGCAGGGATATTTCACGGGGGTCTCCATGACTGCGGAGTCCTATCCCCAGGTATGTATTTCTCCCTACGGGGCCAGTTCGCTGTTTGAAAGCGACTACAGGGAACCCTGGTATGCGACTTTTTCCTGCCCGGAAGGAACGGTCTGCACCGAGTTTGACGCGGAGTCCTGCCATCTGATCAACACGGAAACCGATACGCAGTATATGTACCAGCTGATGGAGGATTACAGCTATGAATCCTTCCTCAACAAGTGTGAAGATGAGAGCAATATCCTGCTGGACGGAAGCGACAAGATTGCAGCCTATATCAGCCTGAAAGGGTCAAAATGCTACCTGCTGTTCGGCGTGGATGAAATCAGGAAAGGCGCCAAGCTGTATACGCTGATCTATCTGGGCGGAACCTACAGGATGGAAGACGCGGAAAAAGCCGCACTGCTGAAGGATGCTGCTCTGGCTGAAGCGGAACGCCTGAAGGGGAACATCGTCTGCGAAAAGAAGGATACCTTCTGGACGGACGGCGCCTATCAGGGTGTGAAAGTGGCCAGTGAAAAGATCAAGGGGATGACCCTGGCGGTCACGATGGGTGAAGCGGCTTTCCACTTTACGGACAATGAAATCACAGACGTCATTTTCCCGACAGGGGTGGACAGCGACAGCCTTTCGTTCTACGCAGTGAAGGAACGCGGCGCTGCGGTGAACATCAAAGTGGACGTTAACACCTATTCTCCGGTGTTCTATAACCGGGAAGAATCCGAGATTACCCGGACGACGCTGAATGACGGAAACGAATGGGGAATCTATGTCAGCAATATTGACGACAACGGCAGGCCATTCAATGCGTACGCCTCCAGAATCCTGAATCAGGACGATCCGGACAATCCTGTTTACCTGAATATTCAGCTGGATCCTGCCGGCGGCCTGTACTGGGCGGATCTGGATGCTTTTGTGGCAGACCTGAACGGAGTGCTTCCGCTGGTTCAGACGGAAGGCAGCACAGCCGAATAAAAACCCGGAAACAGCTATACGGAACCGCCGGAAACGGCGGTTCCTTTTTGCTTGCCCGCAGGGAAGGGCGGGGAACCCAAAAACCTTGACAACACAAGGGATTGCGATATAAAATACACTGTTTGTTTTCATGGACGCATGAACAGACGACTGAACGAATGACGGAGGGATGATATGCTGCCTGCCAACGATACACCGGAATTCCGGAACCTGCTGCACGAGCAGGTGGAGAAGCGGCGTACCTTCGCCATCATTTCCCACCCTGACGCCGGCAAAACCACCCTGACGGAAAAGCTGCTGCTGTACGGCGGCGCGATCCGCAGCGCGGGCAGCGTCAAGGCCCGGAAGACGGACAAGCACGCCACCTCCGACTGGATGGAGATCGAAAAGCAGCGCGGCATCTCCGTGACGAGCTCCGCGATGCAGTTTGTATACGACGGATACCGGATCAACATCCTGGACACCCCCGGCCACCAGGACTTCTCCGAGGATACCTACCGGGTGCTGGTGGCGGCGGACGCGGCGGTCATGCTGCTGGACGCGGCCAAGGGCGTGGAAGCCCAGACGATCAAGCTGTTCAAGGTCTGCCGGATGCGGAACATCCCGATCTTCACCTTTGTGAACAAGATGGACCGGGCCGCCAAGGATCCCTTCTCCCTGATGGAGGAGCTGGAGCAGGTGCTGGGCATCCGCTCCTGCCCGATCAACTGGCCCATCGGCGTGGACGGGGATTTCCAGGGCGTATACCACCGGGATACGAAAACGGTGGAACTCTATACCGGCGGCGACCACGGCAAAAACATGGTCGAGAAGACGGATATCGGCATTGACGATCCGGCACTGGAAAAGGTGCTGGAGAAGCATTACCGGGACCGGCTGCACGAGGAAATCGAACTGCTGGACGAGGCGGGGGACGCCTTTGACCTGGACAAGGTCCGGGCCGGCGAACTGACGCCCATGTTCTTCGGCTCCGCGGTGACCAACTTCGGCGTGGAACCCTTCCTGGACCGGTTCCTGTCCTTTACGCCGCCGCCCCTGCCCCGGGAAAGCGACCAGGGCATGATGACGCCGGAGGAGCCGTATTTCTCCGGATTCATCTTCAAGATCCAGGCCAACATGAATCCGGCCCACCGGGACCGGCTGGCCTTTATGCGGATTGTCAGCGGCGCCTTTGAGAAAGGCATGGAGGTCTGGCACAGCGGGACGAACAAGACCGTGGCGCTGAAACAGCCCCAGCAGTTCATGGCGGACGAGCGGGAAGCGGTGGAGGAGGCCTGGGCCGGAGACATCATCGGCCTGTTCGACCCCGGGATATACCGGCTGGGCGATACGCTGAGCACCGGGCCGAAGCTGCACTACGCCAACATTCCTGTGTTCGCGCCGGAATTCTTCAACCGGGTTCGCCCGCTGGACAGCATGAAGCGCAAACAGTTCCAGAAGGGCATCAGCCAGCTGGCGGAGGAAGGCGCGATCCAGACCTTTATCCGCACGGAAACCGGGCGGGAAGAGTTCATGGTCGGCGTGGTCGGCGTGCTGCAGTTTGAAGTGCTGGAGCACCGGCTGCGGACGGAATACCAGACGGAAATCGTGATGGAAGGAATGCCCTTCCGGCACGTGCGCTGGGTGGCGAAGACGCCGAAGCCCGTCGAGGACCTGAAGCTGACGTCCACCTCCGGCCGGGCGAAGGACAGCCACGGACGGGATGTGCTGCTGTTTGAGAACGACTGGAGCATCCGGCTGGCCTGTGAGAACAACGAAGGGCTGGAACTGAAGGAGACTGCGGAGAGGTAATTATGATTCGGGAAGATATCAGAAATATTGCGATTATTGCCCACGTGGACCACGGCAAGACCACGCTGGTGGACCAGATGCTCAAGCAGGGCGGCGTCTACCGCGAGAACCAGCAGACGGTGGACCGCGTGATGGACTCCAACGACCTGGAACGGGAGCGCGGCATCACCATCCTGAGCAAGAACACCGCCGTGCACTACAGGGGACACAAGATCAACATCGTGGACACGCCCGGCCACGCCGATTTCGGCGGCGAAGTGGAGCGCGTGCTGAAGATGGTGGACGGCGTGCTCCTGCTGGTGGACAGCTTTGAAGGGCCGATGCCCCAGACGCGCTTCGTGCTGAAGAAAGCGCTGGAGCTGAAGCTGAAGGTCCTGATCGTGATCAACAAGGTGGACCGGCCGGATGCCCGGTGCGACGAGGTGGTCAACGAGATCCTGGACCTGCTGATCGACCTGGACGCGGACGAGAGCACCATCGAAAACCCGATCCTGTACGTATCCGCCCGGAAGGGAACGGCGACCCTGGACCTGGAGCAGCCCGGAACGGACCTGCAGCCGCTGTTTGACGCGATCCTGCAGTACATCCCGGCGCCGGAAGGCGACGCGGAGGGCCCGGCACAGGTGCTGATTTCCACCATCGACTACAGCGAATATGTGGGCCGGATCGGCGTGGGCCGCGTGGTGCGCGGCAAATTCACCGAAGGCATGAACGTGGTGCATACGAACCTGGAAACCGGCGCGACCAGCCCCGTCTGGCGGCTGGGCGGCCTGTTCCAGTACGACGGACTGAAGCGGGTGAACGCCACGGAAGTGAGCATGGGCGATATCGTCGCGCTGTACGGCGCGGAGGATATTTCCATCGGCGATACGGTGTGCGATCCGGCGAAGGTGGAAGGACTCCCCTTTGTCAAGATTTCCGAGCCCACCGTGACGATGACCTTCTCTGTCAATGACAGCCCCTTCGCGGGCCGGGAAGGACAGTACGTGACGAGCCGCCACCTGCGGGCGCGGCTGATGCGGGAACTGCAGACGGACGTTTCCCTGCGGGTCAACGACACGCAGACGACGGACTCCTTCGAGGTGTGCGGGCGCGGCGAACTGCACCTGTCCATCCTGATCGAGAATATGCGCCGGCAGGGGTACGAGTTTGCCGTAAGCAAGCCCCGGGTTATCTACAAGGAGATCGACGGCGTGAAATGCGAGCCGGTGGAGCGGCTGATCGTGGATACGCCGCAGGCTTCGGCCGGCGCGGTGATCGAAAAGATCGGCCGCCGGCGCGGAACGCTGGAGCATATGAGCGGCACCGACCGGGTGCGCCTGGAGTTCCTGGTGCCGTCCCGGGGCCTGTTCGGATACCGGAGCGAATTCATGACGGATACACGGGGCGAGGGAATAATGAGCTCTGTGTTTGAACGCTACGAGCCCGTAAAGGGCGATATTCCGCACCGGAACGCCGGTGCCCTGATCTGCTTCGAGACCGGGGTAACGACGAGCTACGGCCTGTTCTATTCCCAGGAACGGGGCACGCTGTTTATCGGCGCGGGCGAGAACGTCTACATGGGCCAGATCTGCGGCCAGAACGCGCGGCCGGGCGACCTGGTGGTGAACGTATGCAAGGCCAAGCATGTGACGAACATGCGGAACGCTTCCGCTTCAGAAGACGCCATGCGCCTGATTTCCGTGCATCCCCTGACGCTGGAGGAATGCCTGGAGTTCATTGACGACGACGAGCTGCTGGAGATTACGCCGGAGCATCTGCGGATGCGCAAGCGCCAGCTGGATCATTCCCTGCGGGCCAAGGCCCGGAGCCGGGGCGAGGAAGCCTATTGATCACAGAAAGCCAAATGAAAACCCGCTGCAGTGACTGCAGCGGGTTTTGTGATGGTTCCGGGAATTAATCTGCGGGAGCGGGAGTAACTTCCGCGTCCGTGACGGCTTCCACATCTTCAGCTTCTCCGGTTTCTTCCGGAGAGATCCAGGCGTTGCCGGCTTCTGTCCAGATGATGGAGCCGGAAGTTTCAGCTTCCTGGGTCCAGTTGCTCAGCGCGATATCATAGGCTTCATCCTGCAGCGCGGTGTCGAGCGCGGATTTCAGTTCGGCTTTCAGCGCATCCGTCAGTTCCACCGGGCCGGGCTCCACATCCCGGAGATAATACAGGATATGGACACCGAAATCTGTAAGGACCGGTTCGCTGATGTCGCCGACCTTTTCCAGCGCGGCAGCGGCCTTGGTGAAAGGTTCCGCATACAGGATGCTTTCCGGATGGACCACATAACCGTTCTTCAGGTATTCCTCATTCTTCATGCCCTCATCCTCGCCGTATTCGGCGATCAGGGACTCGAAGGATTCGCCGTTGGCCAGGCGCGCCTGGATATCGTCG
>LXOW01215580.1_pt1 | contig 10752 bp, 8 predicted proteins | sample 1368591 | NCBI WGS metagenome assembly LXOW01 (sample SAMN04884650, study PRJNA319009) | bovine gut metagenome | isolation source: Cow rumen | host: Bos taurus | place: Italy: Legnaro (PD) | collected 2014-07-09
AGCTTCCTCTACCGTGGTTTCAGGCGCCGCTTCTTCCGCTGCGGCTGCGACCACCTGTTTCACGGGGATTTTCAGGACCTGGCGGGTGGTGAGCTTCTTGCTTTTGAGGCCGTTCAGCTCCATGATTTCCCGTGCCGTCACATCGTAGCGACGGGCGATGTCATCCAGGTCTTCGTACCACTTGACGGTATGCTCCGTGTAGGAGGAATCGGCCGGTTTCTGCGGCGATGCCTCTCCTTCCTGGACGGTGTTTTCCTTGAATGGAACCAGCAGGATGGCGTTTTTCTGCAGGCCGGTCTCCCGCAGGCTGGGATTGGCCTCGTACAGGTCTTCCTCGCTTACGCCGTAGGCTTTGCAGATCCCGTAGATGGTCTGCCGTTCCAGCACCACGTGGGAGAGATACACCTTCCCGTTCAGTTTCACCTTTTCCTTGGAAACGGTGACGGGGGTAGGAACGTATTCCTGGGCCATGGCTGCGACGCAGCACAGGCACAGGAGCGAAGCTAGCAGGGTGATCAGTCGTTTCATGTTACTATTCCATTATAATGTAGCGGCAAAGTCAGTCAAGGCCGCGCAAAAGCGGGACCAGCTGAGCCGTTCTCTTTCCTCGCCGATGGCCTTGCGGCAGCTTTCGCGCAGCGCCGGATCTCCGAAATAGCGGAGAATCTCCTGCCGGATGGCCCCGGGCGTCGCCTCTGGTGCGACAATTCCCGTGCCACGCTCTCCGATGGTATCCTTCAGGCCGCCCACATCGGTCACGATGAGCGGCACGCCGAAGTGGCAGGCAATGGCGCTGATGCCACTCTGGGTGGCGCTCCGGTAGGGGAGGACGGCCACATCGGCCACGCTGAAGAATTTTTTCACTTCCGAATCCCGGATATAGTCCGGAAATACGTACACCCGGTCTTTGCCGGGCAGGGTGTCGATGATGCGCTGATAGCTGTCAAAGGAGCCGTAAGGCTCGCCGGCTATCACCAGCTGATAGTCTTCCCCCAGGTCGCGGAACGCTTCCAGCAGGATGTCCAGGCCTTTGTATTCGCGGATGAGGCCGAAGAAGAGGAGGGTCTTGCGGGAGGGGCTCACACCCAGTTCCCGGGCCGCTTCCTCGCGGGGCATGCAGGGGCCGAAATGGGTGTACAGCGGATGCGGGGCCAGGATGTGCGGGGCGTCCGGACGCAGGTGCAGGAGGTCCTGCCGAACCTGTTCCGACATGCACACGAAGCCGTCGCAGCCTTTTAAGAACCAGCGGGTGAGCGGGGCGTCGAACCAATGGGCCTCGTGGGGAATCACGTTGTCCAGCACCACCACGCTCTTACAGCCGCAGCGGCGGGCCACCCAGCCCAGGGAGGGGGCGAACCAGGACATCCAGTACTTCATTACCAGGAGGTCCGGTTTCCACCCGCGGATGGCGCGGGCGGTCTTGCCCCAGCTGAAGGGATTCACCGTGTCCAGCAGGGCTTCGGCCTCCACGGGCGCGGCTTCATCTTCCGGCGTAACGTACTGCGTTTTGCCGGGAAAGAGGAAGTCCGGATATTGCCGCGAGAAGGAGAAGGCCCTTGTAACATGACATTTTCCCAGTTCTTCCAGCATGCTGGCGTTGAACTGGGAAATGCCGCCCCTGAGGGGGTAAAAGCTGGACAGGAGCGCTATCCGCATTATTTCTTGCTTTCCTCTTTGGTCTTGATGTAAGCGGCGTTGAGGCCTTTCAGGAGGTCTTCGGTGATATCCAGATTGGCGTCTCCGGTAACCACGGGGGTGGACAGGATGTTACCGCCGGTGGCCAGGATCATGGTATACTGGTGTTCAGCATTGTACTCCAGGACGAACTCGGAGATGGCGTTGGCAATCTGGTTCATCATCACCTGCTGTTCTTCGGCCATTTCCTGCTGCTTGCGTACGGCGTACTCCTGGTACTCCTGCTGCTGCTGCTGGAGCTTCTGGTACTGGACCTGGGCTACGGAAGAGGTGAGGAGACCTTTGTCCATCTTGTTCTGGAAGTCGGAGGCATCCTTTTCCAGCTTCTTGCCGCGACGGTCGATCTCGGCCTGGATACCGGAGGTCTTGGTCTCGAAGACGGAGTTGAGGTCATTGGCCATGTCATAGCCTTCCATCACTTTGTCCATGTTGAAGAATACGATGCTTCCGGCCACGGCGGAGCTGTCAGCGGCGGCATCGGTGGCGGGAGCGGCATTCTGGTTCTGGTTGCAGGAAGCGGCAAGGGCCAGCAGGGCGGCGGCACCGCATACGATTAGAGTCTTTTTCATTGTTATAGTTTTATAATTAAAAATCGTTAAAGTTTGCAAATATAATTATTATTTACGGATTTCCCCAAGATAGGCCTGAATTGTTGCTTCGAGGCCCATGTATAGGGCGTCGGAGATCAGTGCGTGGCCGATGGAAACCTCATCGGTCCAGGGAATGGTTCGGATAAAACAGGCCAGGTTTTCCAGGGAAAGGTCGTGTCCGGCGTTGAGCCCCAGTCCGCAGGCGCGGGCCGCTTGCGCAGCAGCCAGATACGGGCCGATGGCCTGCTGCGGGTTCCCGGGATAGCCGGCGGCATAGGCGGCCGTGTACAGCTCCACCCGGTCGGCACCGCAGGCGGCGGCCCCTTCGGCCATGCGCGGGTCGGGGTCGATGAAGATGGAGGTTCGGATGCCCCGGGCCTGGAAGGTGCGGCAGAGGTCGGTCAGTAAATTCCTGTTTTCCAATGTGTTCCAGCCGGCGTTGGAGGTGATGGCGCTGTGCCCGTCGGGCACCAGCGTCACCTGGTCCGGCACCACCTCCAGCACCAGGTCCACGAAACTGTCCACGGTGGGGTTGCCTTCGATGTTGAATTCCGTCTTCACCAGCGGACGGATTTCCCGCACGTCGGAATAGCGGATGTGGCGCTCGTCGGGGCGGGGGTGGACGGTGATGCCCTCTGCGCCGAAGGCTTCACAGCGGAGGGCGGCGCGGGTGACATCCGGCACATTGCCGCCGCGGGCATTGCGCAGGGTGGCTATTTTGTTGATATTGACACTGAGCCGGGTCATGATTCTTGCGGATATATTTGACAAAAGTAAGGAAATTTCTCAGAAATGTGTTAATTTTGGCGGTTGAATTCATGCATGACAGATGAAAATAGGATTTTTTATTCTCAATGACGACCTTCGGGAAGACCCCCGGATGCGTTCCCTCCTGAACGATCTGGAGTCGGCCACGTTCGAAGTCTATGAGATCCGCACCAAGGCCGATGTCCGTCCGGAGACGGACCTGGTCCTGTCCATGGGCGGCGACGGCACTTTCCTGAGTGCGGCCCATGTGGTGGCCGATATCGGCCTGCCCATCCTGGGCGTGAATTTCGGGCGCATCGGCTTTTTGTGCGAAAACCGGCCCGAAGCCGTCCGCAAGGCGCTGATGGAAGGGGACTTCCGCATCGAATACCGGACGGTGCTCAATGCCACGCTCAAGGGTCCGGAGGCACGCCGCTCCATCGGCATGCTGCCCTATTCCGTGAACGAGGTGGCCCTGCACCGCAGCGGCTCTTCCGTGCTGGGCATCCATGTGAGCATCGACGGAGAACCCCTGCCCACCTACTGGGCCGACGGCCTGCTGGTGGCCACGTCCTCCGGCTCCACGGCCTATTCACTGAGCGTAGGCGGCCCCATCTGCATGCCGGACACCAAAGTTCTCATCATCGCCCCTATCGCCCCGCACAACCTCAACGTGCGGCCCATCGTGGTGCCGGAAACGGCCCGGATCGACATTTCCTTCGAATCCCGTGACGGCCGTGCCACCATGTCCAACGACAACCGCGTAGTGGAAATCCAGCCGGACTGGAGCATCCATATCGAGATGGCACAGTTTTCGCTTAAGCGTATCCGGCTCGCCGAGTCCGGTTTCGTGAAGGCGCTTACTTCCCGGCTGTTCTGGGGCGAGGACATGAGAAACAACGGCTGATATGAACAAACTACCGCAGCATGTGTCCATTATCATGGACGGGAACGGACGTTGGGCGAAGGCCCGGGGAAAGGAACGGGTATATGGTCACATGGAAGGGACGGAGAGCGTGCGCGCCTGTCTGGAGGCGGCCGTGGAAGACGGCATCCCTTATCTGTCTTTATACGCTTTTTCGGAAGAGAACTGGAACCGCCCCTCGGCGGAAGTGAGCGCCCTGATGGCGCTGATGCTCAAGTCCATCCGTCAGGAGTTCTCCAACCTGATGGAACATCACGTCCGCTTTGTGGTGCTGGGGAACCGCGCCCGGCTGGGCCAGGAGGTGAATGACGCCATCGACGAGCTCATGGAAGCCACCTCCGGCAACACGGGTACCACCCTGATTGTCTTTATGAGTTACAGTGGCCAGTGGGATATGCTGCAGGCCATGAAAAAAGCCGCCGCGGAACTGTCTCCGGAGGCTTTTCAGGCGCTCCAGCCGCAGGATTTTGCCTCCTATCTGGTAACGGCCGGCATTCCGGACCCGGACCTCCTGATCCGCACGTCCGGGGAACTACGCATCTCCAATTACCTGCTGTGGCAGTGCGCCTATACGGAGTTCTATTTCACCGATGTCCTGTGGCCGGATTTCCGCAAACCGCAATTCCGGGAGGCGCTTGCCGCCTATGCCGACAGGGACCGCCGATATGGTAAAGTCAAATAAAATGGCTATATTTGCAGATTAAGATTTGATGAGAATGCATCTGAGACGGATACTTTGCGCGGCGCTGCTGCTCCTGGGGGGAACGTTCCTTCGGGCGCAGAATGTGCGCAGCGACGTTGAAATCGACTATAACCGTCCCCGGAAATATATCGTGGGCGGCGTGCGCGTCGAGGGGAACCGGTACTTCAACGAGAACCAGATTCTCCAGCTCGTCGGCATGCAGAAAGGACAGGAAGTGACGGTTCCCGGAGAGGACATCACCGGAATCGTCAAACGCCTGGTGGGCCAGCGTTACTTCGAAGACGTGTCGGTGGAGATAGATTCCCTGGACCGGCAGGCCGACAGCGCCTGGTTCAAAATCGTCCTCCGGGAACGCCCGCGCGTATCGCGCTGGACGTATTCCGGCGTGAAGAGCGGTGAACGGAAAGACCTCCAGGATCGTCTGAACCTGCGTCCGGGCCGCGAGTATTCGGACTATGTAAAGAAGACCTCCATAGACATCATCAAGCGTTATTACAAGGAAAAAGGCTTCCTGAATGTAAATGTGGACGCAGAGGTTCAGCAGGACACCATGATTCGCAGCGCCATCCGCGTGAACTTTGCGGTGGACAAGGGAAAGAAGGTCCGCATCCGCCACATCAACTTCGAAGGCAACGAGGACGTCAAGGAGTACAAGCTGGCCAAGAACATGAAGGAAACCCACTCCAACAAGTGGTACAACTTCTTCAAATCCAAGAAATTCAAGGAAAAGGAATATCAGACGGACCGGAAAACCGTGCTGGATGCGTTCAACGAGGCCGGTTACCGCGACGCCCGCCTGGTGCGGGATTCCGTCTATTTCCTGGAAGACGGCAAGCACCTGGACATCGACATGGTGTTCGACAAGGGCCGGAAGTACTATTTCCGCAATGTCAGCTGGACGGGCAATTCCGTCTATCCCTCGGATGTGCTTAACGAAATCCTGCAGGTGAAAAAGGGAGACGTGTACGACCTGGTCACCCTGGAAAAGCGCCTGCATGGCGGCGGCAAGGAGAACGAATACGATGTTTCCAAGCTGTACAAGGACAACGGATACCTCTTCTTCCAGGTTAATCCCGTAGAGGTCAACATCCAGAACGATTCCGTAGACCTGGAACTCCGCATATCGGAAGGCAAGCCCGCCGTCCTGAACGAGGTTATCATCAACGGCAACGACCTCACCAACGAGCGTGTGATCCGCCGCCAGCTGTTCACCCGTCCCGGCTACCTGTTCAGCCAGACGGATTTCGAGCGCTCCATCCGTGAAATCGCCTCCATGGGCCAGTTCGACCCGGAATCCATCATGCAGTACGGAACGGGCTACAACATCGTTCCCAACCAACTCAGCAGCACGGTGGACGTCATCTACAACGTCACGGAGAAGCCTTCCTCCCAGCTGGAACTCTCCGGCGGTTGGGGCGGCAACACCTTCGTGCTCACCGCGGGCGTTAGTTTCAACAACTTCTCCACCCGTCGCATGTTTGAAAAGGGTGCCTGGCGGCCCGTGCCGCTGGGAGACGCCCAAAACCTCTCGTTCCGTTTCCAGACCAACGGCCGCTATTACACCAACCTCAGCGCCAGCTTCTCGGAGCCCTGGCTCTTCGGCAAGAAACCTACTTCCCTGAGCATTTCCGGCTATTATTCCCGCATGACCGACAGTTACCTGGCCATCGGCATCCTGTCCACCGACAAGATGTTCGAAGTGTTCGGCTTCAACGCCGGTCTGGGTACGCGGCTCAAGTGGCCGGACAGCTATTTTGTCCTGTATAACAACCTGAGCTGGCAAACCTACAAGCTCACCAACTGGACCAACAGCTACTTCGCCTTCAACGACGGTATCTCGCACAACCTCAGCTATACGCTGTCCCTGTCCCGTAACTCCTCCGACCAGCAGATTTACCCGCGTACCGGTTCCGAGTTCTCGGCCTCGCTGCAGCTCACGCCGCCGTACTCCCTCCTGCGGAAATATACCTATAAGGACGGAGAAAAGGTGCCTGTGGCCAGCTGGAAGGACGTGAATTACGACGATTGGACATCGGCCCAGCGCTATAAGTGGATCGAGTATCACAAGTGGAAGTTCAGCGGCACGGTGTATACCAAGCTGTGGAAAGACCTGGTGCTCATGACGCGTGCGCAGTTCGGCTTCCTGGGTTATTACAACCGCAACTGGGGCTATTCTCCCTTCGAGAACTTCCAGGTGGGCGGTGACGGCATGTCGGGTTACATGACCTACGGTGCGGAAATCATCTCCCTGCGCGGTTACGAGGATTATTCCCTCACGCCCAAGAAGATGACTCCGTACAGCCAGAACTTGGAGAGCTACGCCGGTAACCTGTACGACAAGTTCACCGTGGAACTCCGTTATCCCGTTGTCCTGCAGCCTCAATCCACCATTTATGCCCTGTTGTTCCTGGAGGGAGGTAACTGCTGGAGCGACATCCGGGAGTTCAACCCGTTCCAAATCAAGCGCAGTGCGGGTGTGGGCGTACGCGTGTTCCTGCCTATGATCGGCCTGCTGGGCGTAGACTGGGGCTATGGCTTCGACGATGCCACCAACGGCGGCAGCCAGTTCCACTTCGTTCTGGGACAGCAATTCTAAAATGGTATAAAATTTGAAGGTTTAGTCATTCGCAAATTGATGAAAACAACGTACTGTCATTCTGAGCGCAGCGAAGAATCTGTAGGCGGAATGCAGTCGATAATAGAAAACAATTATTAAGAAAAAATATGAAAAAGCTTTTTGTCATTGCCCTTGCGGCACTTGCAACCCTTACCGCTTCCGCCCAGACCATAGGCAGGGTGAATTTCAATGAACTTGTGATGCTGATGCCCGAAATGGACGCCGCCCGCGAAACCATCAACGCTTCCCAGAAAGAGGCCGAAGAAACCTATTCCGCGATGGTGGAGGAGTATCAGAGCAAGATGAATCAATACCAGCAGAAGCAGGCCTCCTGGACCGCCGCCATCCGCGAATCCAAGGAGCGTGAGCTCATGGAAATCCAGAACCGTATTCAGGAATTCCAGCAGTCCATCGCCCAGGAACTCCAGCAGCAGCAGAACCAGCTCTCCGCTCCCATTCAGGAAAAGGCCAACAAGGCCGTGACGGAAATTGCCAAGGCCAAGGGTATCACCGTCCTGTTCGATGTTTCCCAGGCCATCTATTTTGATGAATCCAGGATAGTGGACATCACCGCCGAAGCCCGCAAGGCCCTGAACATCCCTGACAGCCGCACCCTCGAGAGCCTCCAGGCCGAACTCCAGGCCGCTGCCGAAGCCCAGGCTGCCGCCGCCAAATAATACCGTGGAGCGAAATAGTTAATTCACAGTTATTTACATAATTGACCCCGGGTCCAAACGGCCCGGGGTTAATTGTGTTATTACCTGAGTTTCAGGTTGTTGTCTCCACGCTAGATAATGCCTTGCTCAAGCATAGCGGTCGCGACCTTCATGAAGCCGGCGATGTTGGCGCCCTTCACGTAGTCGATGGTGCCGTCGGGCTGGGTGCCGTACTTGACGCACTGCTCGTGGATGCTCTTCATGATGAAGTGCAGTTTGTCGTCCACTTCCTTGGCGTCCCAGGAGATGTGCTCCGCGTTCTGGGTCATTTCCAGACCGGAGGTGGCCACACCGCCTGCGTTCACGGCCTTGCCGGGAGCGAAGAGGATGCCGTTGTGCTGGAAGTAGTGGATGGCGGCGGGCTGGCAACCCATGTTGGAAACCTCGCAGCAGCACCAGCAACCGTTGGCGACCAGTTCCTTGGCGTCGTCTTCGGAGAGTTCGTTCTGGAAGGCGCAGGGGAGGGCGATGTCCACGGGGATGCTCCAGGCCTTCTTGCCGGCGGTGAACTGGGCCTTGCCGGGGAATTTGTCGGCCATGTCCTGAACCTTGTTGCGGTTGGAGGCGCGCATGACCAGCATGTAGTCAATCATTTCCTTGGTGATGCCGTCCGGGATGTGGCAGACGCCGTCGGGACCGGAGATGGCCACGACCTTGGCGCCGAGCTCGGTGGCCTTGATGGCGGCGCCCCAGGCTACGTTGCCGAAGCCGGAGAGGGCCACTTTCTTGCCCACGATGCTCTTGCCGGCCTTCTCCAGCAGGTGCTGGGTGAAGTACAGGGCACCGAAACCGGTGGCCTCCGGACGAAGGATGGAGCCGCCCCAGGTGCCGCCCTTACCGGTGAGCACGCCGGTGTTGTACTGGCGGGCCAGTTTCTTGTACATGCCATAGAGATAGCCGATTTCACGGCCGCCCACGCCTACGTCGCCGGCAGGGATGTCCTGATCCGGGCCGATGCAGTTCCACAGCTCCAGCATGAAAGCCTGGCAGAAGCGCATGATTTCGTCGTTGGACTTGCCCACGGGGTCGAAGTCCGAGCCGCCCTTGGCGCCGCCCATGGGCAGGGTGGTGAGGGCGTTCTTGAAGGTTTGCTCGAAGCCCAGGAACTTGAGCATGGAAGGGGTCACTGCCTTGTGGAAGCGGAGACCGCCCTTATAGGGACCGATGGCACTGTTGAACTGGATGCGGTAACCGGTGTTGGTCTGAACCTCGCCTTTGTCGTCGATCCAGGTGACGCGGAACGTGAAAATGCGGTCCGGTTCTACCAGGCGCTCCACGATTTTGGCCTGTTCAAACTCCGGGTGCTGGTTGTAAACTTCCTCGATGGATTCCAGAACTTCCTGGACTGCCTGCAGATACTCTTTCTCCAGCGGATACTTGGCCTGAAGGCGTGCCATGATGTCAGTCGTTTTCATTTTTGGTCTTCGTTAGGTGTTATGGTTAATAATAAAAAGGGATTCTTGTGAATTCCATTGCAAATGTAAAGAATAAAACGGGAACGGCCAAGAATATCCCAGAAATTATTAACTTTGCAAGCTAAACCGATTTAAGCTGAATAGAATGAAAAAAGAGGTTATTGCGCTCTGCTGCCTGGCAACGCTGCTCCTGGTCTCCTGTGACCGTCATCGGAGCAAGAGCGCCCAGTTGCTGGAGAACTATGCGCTGGTGACAATTCCTGCTCCGGACCTTTCAGGAATCACCGATAATGGCAAGGAGGTTCTGAATCTGTACCGTTTCGCCGCCGACCAGGCCGACGCCATCTATTGGGAACAGAGTTTTGGCCCCAAGTCCACCTTCGACGACTTACAAGATCCCGCCGGTAAAGAGTTCGCCTATGTGAACTACGGTCCCTGGAACCGCATCGACAATACGCCTTTCCTGGAGGGTTACGGCCCACGTCCCGCCGGTGCCCGTTTCTATCCCGAAGACATGACGGATGAAGAGTTCGAGGCCCTGGACAACCCGGCTAAAAACAGCCCCTATACCCTGATCCGCCGCAAGGACGACGGCTCCCTGGAGGTGGTCTGGTACCATGACGCTTACAAGGAGCAGGTACACAAGATGGCCGATATCCTCCGCGCAGCGGCCGATATCACCATCAAGTCCAGCGTACGGGAATACCTGCTGCAGAAGGCCAATGGCCTGCTCACAGACCGGTACTATTCCAGCGAGAAAACCTGGCTGGAGATGACCGACAGCAAGATGGACCTGATTATCGGCCCCAATGAAACCATCGACGACCAGCGCTATGGCATCAAGGCTTCCTACGGCGCCTATGTGCTCCTGAAGAACGAGGAACGCACGGCCAGCCTGCGGGCCATCGTGAACCGGCTGCCGGAACTGCAGGCCTCCCTGCCCGGCAATCCTGCCCACCATGCCTTTGTTCCTGGCTTCGAATCCAACATCTTCTCCTGCGATGTGCTGTATTACGGCGGTTATACCAACGCCGGTTACAAGACCATCGCCGTGAATTTCCCCTACGATGCCCGTGTCCAGCGGGAGTACGGTACCCGTACCGTCCTGTTCGACAATATCATCCGCGAGAAGTTCAACCGCACCGTGTTCCCGGCCGGCATGCTGCTGCTGGAAAGCCAGGACTGCGCCCATCTGGACGCCAATGCCTTCTATTGGGGTATCGTGTTCCGTGAGGTGGCCCAGGCCCTGGGCGTGAAGCAGACCATTACCGGTAAGGGAACGGTGGCCGAAGCCCTGGGCAACGAAGCCCTTACGCTGGAAAAGGCCAAGTCCAATGTGCTGGG
>LXOW01054377.1_pt1 | contig 10749 bp, 9 predicted proteins | sample 1368591 | NCBI WGS metagenome assembly LXOW01 (sample SAMN04884650, study PRJNA319009) | bovine gut metagenome | isolation source: Cow rumen | host: Bos taurus | place: Italy: Legnaro (PD) | collected 2014-07-09
CTCGGGGTCGAACGTAAGCGCGACGTCGCCCGCGATCTCGCCGAGCGAGCCGTTGTTCGAGCAGGCGCAGGGGATGCCGCGCGCCATCGCCTCGACGAGCGAAAGTCCAAAGCCCTCGAAAAGGCTGGGAAAGACGTAGAATCCGGCTTCGCGCCAAAGGCTCTCGAGATCGTCGACGAAGCCGGTGAACCGGATGAGGTCGGCGTGGGGGGAGCGCGCGGCGGCGGCGTGGACGACGTCGGCGTCCTTCCAGTCCGCCCCGGCGATCACCAGCGGATGCGCCTCGGCAAGCTCGCGCGGCAGGCTCGAATACGCCTCGATCAGCCTCACGTGGTTCTTGCCGGGATGTTCGATGCGGGAGATGTAGAGGAGGGAAGAAGGATTTGAGGTCTTTAGGGCTTGGGGGCATGGGGGTTGGACACCCGCATCCGGAGCGCGGAGCCCGTTGTAGAGCACCGTGACGTCCTCCTCGCGGCAATGCCAGAACCTCACCATGTCCTTTTTCGTCGCCTCGCTCACCGCTACGAGCCGCCGCGCCTTCTTCGCGAAGCGCGGCAGGACGTGCGCAAGGTAGAACATCCGGAGCCGCGAATACTTGCCGGGGACGTGGAAGTTGGCGAGGTCGTGGACGGTCGCGACCGTCGGGAGCGGATACCACGCGCACGCGCGGCGGTTGGCCGAGCAGATGAAGAGCCCGTCGAAACTGCCGTGGCGGCGCCTGATCCAGAGCGGGAGCAGGAAGAGGTGCCAGAGCATGCTCAATGCCGGACGCCGCGTCCATCCCGGGGCGGAAATCGTCCGCACCGGAGCGCCGGCGTCCGCCGGAGCGGCGCCCGGCTCCACCAGCAGCGCAAGCTCGTGGCCCTGCCGGACCAGCGCGGCGACGACTTCGCGAACATATTCGGATATGCCGCTCTTGCCCCCGTCGAAGGGGATGCAGGAAACCAGGATCCTCATTCCCCCGCCGCTCAGAACTTCGCGTCCGCGACGTTCGGCACGATCTCGAACACGCGGCTGACCTTCGTGATGTCGAACACGATCTTGGGCGCCGGCTGCAGCGCCGCCAGCACCACCTTGCCGCCGCCCGCCTTCGCCTTCTGGAGCACCTGCACGAGCACGCCGAGTCCGCTGGAGTCGATGTGCACCATCTTGCCGAGGTCGAAGAGGACGTTGGTGCCCTCCTGCATCTGGCCGAGGATCTCGTCTCTCACGCCCGGGGCGACGCTGGCGACGAAACGCCCGTCGATCGACACCGTCATCAACTTGCCTTCCTTCTTGATTTCGCACGCCATGAGTTGGCTCCTTTCCTTGTTGGTTTGCCTCAGTTGAAAGTCTTCCAGTCCTGCGACAGTCCTGCGGACATCGTCCGCCGGTCCTCGACCGCCCGCGCGATTCCCCCAAGCACCCGCACCACCGGGTCGAGCCCCAGCGTGCGCAGCTCGCCCAAGCGGCGGCGGCGCACCATCCACCTGGCGGCGTCGCGCAAACTCCTGCTTCCGGCGGGGCGTCCGCAAGCCGGCGCGCGCCCGGCCGCCATCACCTCGTCCAGCGCCTCCAGCCAGGTCCGCCGGGCCGTCTCCCAGTCGCACACGCCCTCCCCGCCCGGACGGAACTTCCACTCCACCGCGCGGCGGTAGAGTGCGTCGCCGAGCGCCTCGGCGCGGGCGGACGCGCTCCACAGGTAGCGTCCGGACGCGATGAGCCGCGCGTCGCCCGCGCCCAGCACGCACTTGTTGACGTTCCGGCGCACGAACCCGCCGTCGTCGCCGCCAGCCGGCCGTTCCACCGCAAGCAGCAGCCCCGCGCCGCGATTCATCATCAGCCGCGCGGCCTCGATCCACGGAAGCTCCCCCGGCTCCATTCTCCTGATTCCGGCGAAGAGCGCCTCGCCGCGCTCGCCGGCGACGTCTACGTATCCGTGCAGGAGCTCCTGCACCATCAGCCGGTCCTCGTCGTGCCTGAGCCGCCACGGGGTCTTCACCGCGAAGTCGACGTCGACGCCGAGCTCGGCCGACCAGCGGGCGGAGAGCGGACCGAGCGCGGAGGCTATCCGCGCGGCGGCGCCCTCCCCGGCCCCTTCGTCGGTCACGACGAAGAAGTCGAGGTCGTTGGAGAGCGAGACCGCGCCACCGGAGGCCTCAACTACGCCCCCCTCGCCGCGACCATAGCCGCCGCCCAGCACCACCCCGCGGAGCCGCGGCAGGGCGAGCGCGGAAATCTCCGCGCCGATCCGCGACACTGCGTCCGCCACCAGGCCGTCCGCCTCCGGGCACTCTCCCGCCGCGAACCTGCCCATCACCCGGTCCTCCCGCAGGATCTTCCGCGCAGGAATCGCCAGACCGTCCGCATCCACCCGAACCCCGCGGGTATGCTCCTGGCCACGCCCGGCTCCTCGACGTCCATGTAGGCTCCGCTTTCCGCGTCGACGATGCGGTTGCCGATGACTATCTTCTCCTTCAGCTCCAGGCCCGCGCCGACGTAGGTGTCGTCTCCCACCAGCGTCCGGCGCAGCCGCGCGCCTTCGCCGACGAAGGAGCCGCTGCCGACGATGACGTCTCCCTCCAGCGTCACGTTGCGGGCGAACCAGGTGTTGCTGTTCAGCAGCACCGGAGGCTTCACCTCGGTGCCGTGCTCGATCACCACGTTGCGCCCGAGGTACACCCGCGACTCGGCCGAATAGCACGGCAGGGTGAAGGCGCCGGGATTGCCCAGCACCACGAAGTTGGCCATGTGCCAGGCCTTCACCCTTCGCATCGTAGTGCCGTGCGGACACGCCCGCATCCAGCGTCCGCCGACGAACCGGTAGAGCCCCGCCGGGGTTTCCTCGCACTCCGCAGGCGTGGCCGGCACCAGATTGATCTCGCCGGGGACGTGTCCGAACAGGCACAGCCCCCAGACGACGGCGAGGCCTTCCTCGACGCCATGCGGGAACAGGCCGGACGAAGCCGCGAGGCCGTCGAGTCCGCGCGGCATCGGGCCTTCGCCCTTCCTGTAGACGGTGCGTCCGCCGGTCCAGTCCTCGCCGGCGAAGCCGGACGCGACGGACTCGGAGTAGCGCCAGTCGAGTATCTCCACGTCGCTTGCGCCGCACCTGCGCGCATGCTCGACGGCGTAGTCGACGAAGCGGCGCCCGGCCACGGGCAGCTCCAGCGGCGCGCGGTCGGCAATGAGCGCCGCCGCCCATTCCGAATCGGGAACCGACGGCACGAAAAGCACTCTGCCGAACGGTTCCATCAGTATGCCCCCTTTCCGCCGATGATCGCGGGTATGGTCTTCAGCAGGATGACGAAGTCCTTCCAGACCCCCGGCTCCAGGATGTACTGCTTGTCGAGGCGAACCTGCTCCTCGAACGGGATCTCGCTGCGCCCCTCGATCTGCCAGAGGCAGGTTATCCCCGGTATGACGTCCAGGCGCTTGCGGTCCTCCAGCGTGTATTCGCGAACCTCGGACGGCAGCGGCGGGCGGGGCCCGACGAGGCTCATGTCGCCCAGGAGGACGTTCCAGAGCTGGGGCAGCTCGTCGAGGCTCGTGCGGCGCAGGAAGTGTCCGAACGCGGTGACCCGCGGGTCGTCCTTCATCTTGAAGATGACCCCGTCGGACGACTCGTTCCGGTCCAGGAGGGATCGCTTGAGGTCCTCCGCGTCCGCCTGCATGCTCCGGAACTTGTAGAAGGTGAAGTGCCGCCCGAAGCGCCCGACGCGCGTCTGGCGGAATATGACCGGGCCGGGGCCCGAAAGCCGGACGCCGACTGCGATCGCGGCGAAGAGCGGGGAGAGAATGACCATGCCGAGGACGCTGAAGACGATGTCCATCGCGCGCTTGGCCCCGTAGGACCAGGCGACGGTGAGCCTCCAGGCGCGCAGCCTGAGGCTCTTGCGGCGGTTGCCGTGGAGCCTCGACGCAAGCTCGCGGACGAGCTGGTCGAGGTCGGCGTCGCTGCTTCTCTCGAGAAAGCTCTTCATCACCTCCCTTTCGCCTGCGGCCCTCAGAGCGCGGCGGACAGCTCCCGCATCCGCGCCAGCTGCGCCGCGCACTCCCACGCGTCGTTGAGCGCCGCGGCCTTCCGCAGCGCGACCGCGGCATCGGCCATCTCCTGGTCGCCGACCGAAAGCGCGTTGCCCTTGACCGCGTGGGCGGTGCGGTCCAGGCGGACCCACTCGCCCGCCGCGAGCTCGCCCTCGGCCTCGGACAGCTTCTCCTTGGCCGAGGCCACGTACTCGCGGTAGATCTCGGAAACGACCTCGTCGCCCCCGAACTGCCCCTCAAGGTACTTCCTGCAACAGTCCTTCATCGTTTCTCCTTTGCGGCGGGCGCCTGGTCCCTGCCGGAAAGCGGTATGTGGTAAGTCGTCTCGTTGAGCGCCTCGTAGCGCTTGCGCTCGATGCCGTCGCACAGCTCCCGCACCACCAGCCGGCCGCGCCCGTGCCCGCTCATGCTGCGGTTGGCCATTTCGAACGCGGTCGTCGCGTCGCCTGCCGCCACCGCCACGCTCGGCTCCTCGCTGCCGTCGTCCCAGACCGTCAGCACCGCGTTGTCGCGCACCCGCTTGAGCCGCAGCGACACCACCGCCCGCAGCCGGTCGCGGTCGTCGAAGCCGTGGTCGTGGACGTTCATGAGCTTCTCCTCGAGGACCAGCTGGACGCGCACGATGCCGTCCTGCGGCCAGCCCTCGGACCGGCACCACGCGGCGACGTCCTGCGACGCCCGGTCGATGTCGAACGGCGACAGCCTGATCGTCAGCTCGCACACCCCGGGTATCGGGCAGGTGGAGCCGAACGCGAGCAAGGTGACGTCGTCGTGGCAGCGGTCGAAGCCGAACTCCCCGATCGCCTTCATGAACATCTGCGGGGCGGCGACCGCGCCACCGCTCTGCCGCAGCGACTTGGCGATTTCGCACCGGATGTCGTGCGAAACCGCCAGCGACAGCCGCTCCTCGCCGCCGCTGTCGCAGGAAAGGTCCATGAGGCCGTCGGTGTAGCCGATGCATACCGCCCGCTGCGAAAGCGGGGTGACGACGACGTCGTCCTTGGTGTACACGGTGTCGGGGAAGAGCCCGATCGGCAGGCCTCCGCGACGCTCGGGGTTCGCCTTCACGTCGGCGCCGTCCTCGACGACGATCAGGTCGGGCGCGCCGCAGCTCAGCCACTGGACGTTGCCGACGACCGGACGGTGGATGCAGATGAGCGCCGTCATGTAGGAGACCTCGGCGAGGTTCGTCCGGAAGAACGCCTGCATCAGGTTGGCGATCTCGTGGGGGCCCATGAGCTGCGCGCCCTCGCGGCGGACGAGGTTCTTGAGGAACGACTGGACCGCGGTCATCGCGAGCGCGGCGCTGGTGCCGTGCCCCTGCACGTCGCCAAGCACGTAGAGGAAGCACCCGGCGCCGAAGGGAATCGCCTCGAAGAGGTCGCCGCTGACCATGTCGACCGGATGCCAGTAGGTCGTGTAGAAGCCCCGCGGGGTCATCATCGCCCTCACCGGCAGCAGACTGCGCTGGATGTGCGCCGCCAGCTCCAGCGACATGCGGTCGTCGTCGATCTTGTTCTGGATGAACTGCTCGACGCGGTGCGACGCCACCACCTGCTGCACGCGCTTGAGCAGCAGCCCGGTGTCCACCGCCTTGGGCAGGTAGTAGCTCAGGGGGTCTTCGAATATCCGCTTCAGGAAGCCGCCGCCCTCCTCGGGGTCGAGCGCCGTCAGGAAGAACATCGGCATCGACGGCGCGATGCCGCGGACGATGTCGCGGAAGACGAATCCGTCCATGTCGTCCATCATGATGTCGGATATGACCGTGCTGAACCCCCTCGGGCTCTCCTTCAGCACGGCCACCGCCTCGCCGACCGACCCCACCGCCACCGGGACGTAGCCGACCTTCTTCAGCTTGGCGCAGATCGCGAGCCTTATCAGCTTTTCGTCGTCTACGACCAGTATCTTCGAGGTCGATGAATGTGCGTTCGCGTTTGCCATGTCAGGTACCTTGCGCTCCTTCCTCAGACATTATGCCAAAAAACGCGACGGAATTCAACAACTTAAATCGGGCGCAGCCGCAACCTGCCAGGTCAGAAGAAGAGGTCGCGCTCGCCGCGGCAGGTCGCCTCGTACTGCTTCATCACGGTCGGATAGAACTTCGGCAGCCACTCCTTGATCCCCGCGAGCTCCTTCTCGATGAGCGCGTCGCCGATCCTGCGCGTCTCGTCGGACGCGAAGTCGTCCAGCCACTCGCGGAACGTGAGCACCGCGTTGATCTTGCAGAACTTGCCCTCGCGCCCGGTCTTCAGGGCGTCCATGATGCAGCCGCCCGTCCGCCCGCAGCGGTAGCCCGCCGTGCAGAAGCTCGTGATCGTGCCGCGCGAGGCGAGGTAGCGCACCATCTCGTCGAGCGAGCGGTTGTCGCCGAGCATGAACTGCTGGCGGTCCTTCTCCTGGTGCGCCTCGTTCTCGAAGTCGCTGTAGCCCTTGATCGCGATGTTCGACGAGCAGTCGAGCTGCGTCATGCCGTAGCCGAGGACGCGGTTGCGGCTCGCGGGGCTCTCGCGCGCGGTGATGATGATGCCGGTGTAGGGAACGGAAAGGCGCGCGAGGACGATGATCTTCGCGAAAGTGTCGTCGTCGATCAGCCACGGGCTCTCCTCGGGAACCTTCGTGCCGCTCGCGGGCTCGAGGCGCGGGAACGAGAGCGTGTGCGGACCGATGTTGAACCAGCGCTCCAGGTCGCGCGCGTGCATGACCGTCGCGAGCAGCTCGTAGCGCCAGTCGCAGAGTCCGTAGAGGACGCCGAGCCCGACGTCGTCCACGCCCGCCTCGAGGCAGCGGTGGAAGCACGTCGTGCGCCAGTCGTAGTTGCCCTTCACGCTCCACGCCGGGTGCATCGACTCGTAGAGCTTGCGGTTGTACGTCTCCTGGAAGACCTGGAACGTGCCGATGCCGACGGACCTGAGCACCTTGAGGTCCTCGACCGGGAGCGGCGCGGCGTTCACGTTCACGCGGCGGATGCCGACCGGCGCGCCGGTCTTCGGCGCCTTGACCTGGCGGTTGTAGCAGGTCTCGATCGTCTCGGCGATGTACTCGGTGGAAGTCGTCGGATGCTCGCCGTAGACCGCGATGAGGCGCTTGTGCCCGATGCGGCCCGCGAGGACGTCGACCTCCTCCTTGAGCTCGTCCATCGTCAGGACCCGGCGCTTCTGCTCGGCGTTGCCCTCGCGGAAGCCGCAGTAGCGGCATCCGTTCACGCAGGCGTTCGCGACGTAGAGCGGCGCGAAGACGACGATGCGGTTGTCGTAGACCTTCTTCTTGATGCGGTCGGCCGCCGCGCGCATCTCCTCGAAGAGCGCGGGGTCGGAAGACGCCGCCATCAGGACGGCCGTCTCCTCCGGCTGGAGCGTCTCGCAGGTCGACTCGCTCTTCGCCAGAATCTCCCGCACGCGCGCGGGATCTGCTTCCTTCTCGGCGACTTCCGAAATGCAGCGGATTATCCGCGCGTCGTCAATAAAATGCTTGCCACCGGGGAGATACTTGTCAATTTCTTCGCGAATTATGAAATTTTTTGTATAGTCTGCCGCGTCTTTGAACTTCCGGATCTTTGAACAGTCTGCCATAACAATCTCGCTTCCAGGCAATTTTTTGCCCTTAAGCTGAATATTATAGCATAAATCAGACGGCGTGGCACTGGAGCAACGCCGTTCTGAGCTCTGAAAGGGTGTAGGGCTTGCCCAGGAACCCGTCGATTGGATGGTTTGCGAACATGTTGCGCAACTCGTCCTCGCTGGAACCGGAGGAGATTATGACCGCCGTCTTCGGGGAGGCGATGCGGAACGCCTCCAGAAGCCGCAGCGTGTCGATTCCGCCCAGGTTCGCGTCGAGGAGGATCGCCCCGATGCCGTCGGCATGCCGGCGCAGTATCCCCAGCGCCTCGTGCCGGTCGCGGGCGGCGTACGGGGTCACGTTGAGGGCCTTGAGGAGAATGGACGTCGTCTTCAGGATGGCCTCCTCGTTGTCGACGACCATGACATGGGACGGCAGCTCGCTTTCGCCCGACGCCGCATCCTCCTCGGCGCCCTTGCTCTTGGGCAGTCTGGTCTCGGGCAGGTAGACGTGGAAAGTCGTGCCCTTGTCGAGCTCGCTCGTGACCTTGAGCCCGCCGCCGTGCGCCTCGACGATTGTCCGCACGGTCGCGAGGCCCAGGCCTCTGCCGAGCGACTTGGACGAGACGTACGGGTCGAAGAGCCGCGGCAGCAGGTCGGGGCTGATGCCGGGTCCGTCGTCGGAGATCTTGAACAGCACTCCGCGTCCGGGCCGGATCGGGTTCTCGGATATGAAGCCGGCAGCCGCCTCCGGGGTCATCTCGTACGCCTCCGTCGAAAGCACGATGTGGCCCGGGCGCGTGCCCAGCGCCTCGCCGGAGTTCTTGACGATGTTGAAGAGCACCTTCCATATCTGGCCGGGGTCGACGTCGATGTCCGGCAGGTTCTCCCCCAGCCGGTACGAGATCGCGACGTTGCGGCTGATGATGCGCTCCGAGAGCATCTGCACGTCCTTCACGATGAGCTCCGGCGACGCGCGCACCAGCGAGATCCTGGTCTCGCCGGCAAAGGCCATCAGCTCCTTGGTCATCGCCGAGCCGCGCTTTACGGCGTCCCGGATGACGTCCATCTCGGCCTTGACCTCGTCGCACACGGAGTCCATCCAGGCGGACTCGGCGGAATTGAGTATCACCGACAGGATGTTGTTGACGTCGTGGGCGATGCCCGCGGCCAGCAGCGTCAGCGACTCGCGCTTGGACGAGTCGAGCGAGCGCTGCTCGGCGGCGAGCCTTAGCTTGTGCTCGGCGACCTCGGCGGTCACGTCGCGGACGATCGCAAGGGCGAACATGTCGTCCATGCGGGTGACGCGGAGCTCGAAGTGGCGGGTGGGGACCGACCTGGGGACGCCGGCCGGACGCTGCACCTTCAGCCGCAGCGGCTCGACGGAGCCCTTCTCGAACACGCGCGCGACCGTCTCCACGAACTGCCGCGACTCGGGCACGCCGAAGACGGCGCCGCTCGGCGGCTCGCCGGGGACCATCCCCGGCAGGGGGGGGTGTCCGTCGGGCTGCTTGGTGACCGAGACCAGCCGCCCGCGGCGGTCGAAGACGGCGAGCGCGTCGGGGACGCCCTCGATGAGCGCGTGCTGCCTGAGGCGCATCTGCGCAAGCTTGACGGTGCGCGCGGAGATCGTCTCGAGCATGATGTTGACCGACGCCGCGAGCACGGCGAACTCGTCCTTGCCGTCCCATTCCAGCCGCGGACAGTCCTGGTCGCCCTGGTGGTCGGCGAGCTTGCGGATCTCGTCGGTCATCTTGGAGAGCGGGTTGAGGAGCACCCGGCTCTGGAACCAGAACACCGGCAGGATCAGCACGATTCCGCACATCGAGATGAAGAACGTGAGCCGTCCGAGCGCCGACTTGGTGACGTTCGAGAACGTCTTCGGCAGCGACACGGCGATCATCGTGATCGCGTTGCCGGCGATGTCGCGGATGGCGAACACGGCCTCGAACGGGTTGCCGCCGATGTCCCAGAACCCGCCGGAGTAGAAGTCGAGAGCCTCGGACAGCATCGGCGAGAGCCCGAACGCGTTGCGGGCCTCGCCCGCGGCGACTTCCCGCCGGGGAGGGGCGATCCTGACGCCGACGTCGACCTTGCGGTTGGACACCCTGACCTCGACGCCGCCGAAGCCCTCGTTGACCTGGGAGTTGAAGGCGTTGAAGTCGAACGGAGAGCCGAAGACGACGTAGCCGCCGCGCCCCGCCTCGTAGCGCGAGAGCGACACGTAGTGGGAGAGCCCGTTGACGCGCATTATCCCGACGGCGGTCGAGACGTCGTTGGTAGTCTCAGTCCCCTCGATCCAGCTCCGTATGCGGTCGGCGTACGGGGCGAGGGACTTCGCCTCGACCTTGGCGGGGACGCCGTCCTCGCCCCGGGCGGCGCCGGCGACGAAGCTGCCGCCGGAATCGAAGTCGAGGACCATCGACACGTCGGCGTTGCGCCCCTCGCCGAGGAGCTCGACCGGGCTCTTCCCGTCCGCCAGCGCCCTGGCGACCGGCAGGACGATCTCGACGTTGTGCCGGCGGACGCGGTCGGCGTTGCGGTAGGCGAGGCGCGAGATGTCCGACCCGATCTGCCGTACCTGCTCCTCGGCCTCGCGGACCAGGTGGACGAGCACGATCCTGCCGCCGATGTAGAAGACCCCCAGCACCAGCAGCAGGAACACCGCCGTCGCGAGCGAGTACTGCGTCCGTATGGAATGCAGCGCCCTAAAGGCCGATCCGCCGCCCTTTTCCCTTTCAGCCATGGCCCGCCTCCGTTCTTGCGGCCGCGGCGGCGCGCCGCTGCGCCAGCCAGGCCCACGCCAGCAGCGCCGTAATCGCCAGCGCCGCCCAGATGCGCAGGTGCCGCGCGCCGGCCCCGCCGAACGGCTCCGCCGCCTCGGGGTTCGAGGGCGCGGCCGTCGACGCGGCGCCCGCGGCCTCGGACGCGGGCGGCCCGCCCACGGTGACCTCGCCGGTGTCGGCGTTGACGTACACCGGCTCCTTCGCCAGCCGCGCGGTGTCGGCGGTCGTCGCCACGTAGTCGGCGTGCAGCTCGCCCATCACCCTTCGCTGGGTGAACTCCACCGTCGCCGGATCGCTCGTGCTCTTGACCATTCCGCGCCTCCCTAGTCAAACGTCACCACTCCCTCGGGCAGCTCCCGCCAGTCGACCACGACCGGCGGGTT
>LXOW01356201.1_pt1 | contig 10749 bp, 10 predicted proteins | sample 1368591 | NCBI WGS metagenome assembly LXOW01 (sample SAMN04884650, study PRJNA319009) | bovine gut metagenome | isolation source: Cow rumen | host: Bos taurus | place: Italy: Legnaro (PD) | collected 2014-07-09
TGTATAAGAGACAGGCATGTCGTTCACCGAATTCTCGTACCAGCTGGTGCAGGGCTACGACTTCCTGTACCTCAACCAGAACTACAACTGCAAGTTGCAGATGGGCGGCTCCGACCAGTGGGGCAACATCACCACCGGCACCGAGCTGATCCGCCGCAAGACCAACGGCGAGGCCTTCGCCCTCACCTGCCCGCTCATCACCAAGGCCGACGGCGGCAAGTTCGGCAAGACCGAAAAAGGCAACGTGTGGCTCGATCCGGAGCGCACCTCGCCCTACCAGTTCTATCAGTTCTGGCTCAATGTGTCGGACGCCGACGCCGAGCGCTACATCAAGATCTTCACGATGCTCGACCGCGAGACCATCGAAGCGGCCATCGCCGCCCACAAGGAGGCCCCCGAGCGCCGCGAGCTCCAGAAGCTCCTGGCCCGTGAAGTCACCATCATGGTCCACAGCGAGCGGGAATACGAGAACGCCGTGTCCGCTTCGCAGATGCTCTTCGGCAAAGGCACCGTCGAAGCCCTCAAGGCCCTCGACGAACGCACCTTCCTCTCCGTGTTCGAAGACGTGCCGCAGTACACCCTGCCCAAGAGCGCCCTGCCGGGCGACATCCTCGAGACCCTCGCCGTCAGCACCGACATCTTCCCCAGCAAGGGAGAATGCCGCAAGACCATCCAGGGCAACGGCCTGAGCATCAACAAAGAGAAAGTATCCGACACCGCCCTTCAGCTCACCGCGGAACACCTGCTTGACGGCAAGTACATCCTGGTGCAGAAAGGCAAGAAGAACTACTACATCCTGAAATTCGAGTAATGGAAAGCGAAAGCACGAGACAACAGAAAGTGTCGCGGCAGATCCAGAAGGACCTGGCCGAGATCATCCGAGCGCGCGGCATGGCCGCGTACGACGGCGCCATGGTCACCGTCAGCGGCGTGAAAATCACGCCCGACCTGGCGCTGGCCAAAGTCTATGTGAGCATCTTCCCCTCGTCGAAAGCGGAAGGCGTGATGCGCCAGCTCGAAGACGAAACTTCCCGCCTGCGCGGCGAACTGGGCCGCCGGGTGGCCAAACAGCTCCGCATCGTGCCGGAACTGGCCTTCTATCTCGATGACTCGCTCGATTATGTCGAGCACATCGACGAACTGCTGAAGAAATAATTCCCCACCGGACCGATGAGACTCTCCCGGTTCATCGCGTGGCGCTACCTCTTTGCGAAGAAGTCGCACAATGTGATCAACATCATTTCGATCATATCGGCGGCGGGCATCGCCATCGGAAGCGCGGCGCTGGTGATCATCCTGAGCATCTACAACGGTTTCGATTCGATCGTCCGCGACTTGAGCGACAGCCATACGGCCGACGTGCTGGTGAGCCCGGCGTCGGGCAAGGTCTTCGCCTATGATGCGCGCTTCGACTTCCTGGACGCCGACCCGCGGGTCCGNNCTCTATGAAGAAGTCACGGGCCTGCGCGACTTCGTGGTGGACGGCGCGTTCGAGCTGTCGTACGGCGACCTCAACCAGGTGGTGCTGGGACGCACCGTGGCCCTGGAGCTCGGGGTGCGCACGTCGTTCCTGCAGCCGCTCACCGTATGGTTCCCCAGCCGCACGCAGGCGGTGGACCTGCTCAATCCGCTGGCGTCGCTCCGGCAGGAGAAGCTGCATCCGGTGGGCATCGTGGCCCTGGAGCAGCACTTCGACCAGACCTATATGTTCATGCCCCTTTCCGCCCTGCGGACCCTGCTGGAATACGATGACGAGGTGTCGGGCGTGGAACTTTATCTGGCACCGGCGGGCCTCAACCGGAAGGGACTGGCATCAAAGGCCTTTCTTGCGGAGCTGCAGGCGACGCTCGGCGACGGCTTCGTGGTGCGCGACCGCCAGCAGCAGAACACGATGCTCTACAAACTGCTGAAATACGAGAAGATCGCCATCTACCTGATCTTGTTGTTCATCATGTTGATCATCTCGTTCAACATCTACGGCTCGCTGTCGATGCTGATCATCGAAAAGCGCGACGACATCGCGACGCTGCGGGCCATGGGGGCCGACGATACGCTCGTGGAGCAGATTTTCGTCCGCGAGGGCTGGCTGATTTCGCTGCTGGGCATTGCCGTCGGTGTGCTGGCCGGCCTGGGCGTCTGCTGGGTGCAGCAGCATTTCGGCCTCGTGAAAATGCCGGGCCACTTCGTGGTGGACGCCTATCCGGTGGTGGTCCAGGCCGCCGACGTGTTGATCATCGTCGCCGGCGTCGCCCTCATCGGCTGGCTGATTTCCTTCCTAACCCGAGAAATAGTGTTATCTTTGCATTCCCATGAAGCAAAGCGAGAAGATCATAGCGGAAGTCACTTCGGGCGAGTATGAGCACGGGTTTGAGACAGCGGTGGAGCAGGACTTCATCCCGAAAGGCCTCAACGAAGATATCATCCGGCTGATTTCCAAGAAGAAAGAGGAGCCTGCGTGGCTGCTCGAGTTCCGGCTGAAAGCCTTCCGGCAGTGGCAGAAGATGTCTCTGCCCACATGGGCGCATCTGGATATTCCCGCGATTGATTTCCAGGACATCATCTATTACGCGGCCCCCAAAGCCGCCGCGCACAAGTCCGAGAAGCGGGCCATCGACCCCGAAATCGAGAAGACCTTCGACAAGCTCGGCATTCCGCTCAACGAACGCGAAGCCCTCGCCGGGCTGGCCGACGGCTCCGGCACGGCCGTGGACGCCGTGTTCGACAGCGTGTCCGTGAAGACCACCTTCAGCGAGACGCTTGCTGAGAAAGGCATCATTTTCTGCTCTTTCTCCGAAGCCGTGAAGAACTATCCGGAGCTGGTGCGCAAGTACCTGGCCTCCGTGGTGCCCGTCGCCGACAACTTCTACAGCGCGCTCAACAGCGCCGTGTTCAGCGACGGTTCGTTCTGCTACATTCCCAGGGGCGTCCGCTGCCCGATGGAGCTCTCGAGCTATTTCCGCATCAATGCCCGCGGCACCGGCCAGTTTGAGCGGACGCTCATCGTGGCCGACGAAGGCGCCTATGTGAGTTATCTGGAAGGTTGCACCGCGCCGCGCCGCGACGAATCGCAGCTCCACGCCGCCGTGGTCGAAATCGTCGTGGAAAAAGACGCCGAAGTGAAATACTCCACCGTGCAGAACTGGTATCCCGGCGATGCCGAGGGCCGGGGCGGCATCTATAATTTTGTCACCAAGCGCGGCCTCTGCAAGGGCAGCGGCAGCAAGCTCTTCTGGACGCAGGTCGAGACGGGCAGCGCCATCACCTGGAAATACCCGAGCACCATCCTCAAGGGCGACAACAGCGTCTCGGAGTTCTACAGCGTGGCCGTGACCAACAACTACCAGCAGGCCGACACGGGTACCAAGATGATCCATATCGGCCGCAATACCGTCAGCCGCATCGTGAGCAAAGGCATCTCGGCGGGCCGCAGCCAGAACAGCTACCGCGGCCTGGTGAAGGTGCTTCCGGCGGCGGAAGGCGCACGCAACCATTCGCAGTGCGACTCGCTGCTGCTGGGCGACAAGTGCGGCGCCCACACCTTCCCGGTCATCGATTCGGCCAACCCCGGCGCGACCATCGAACACGAAGCCACCACTTCGAAGATCAGCGAAGATCAGCTCTTCTACTGCCGCCAGCGCGGCATCACGGAAGAAGACGCCATCGGCCTGATCGTGAACGGCTACGCCCGGGAAGTACTCAATAAATTACCCATGGAATTCGCCGTTGAGGCGCAAAAACTCTTGCAAGTCTCCCTGGAGGGGAGCGTCGGATAATGAACTGGCTCGATCTCACCGCATCCGTCCTCGGCCTGGCCTGTGTGTTCCTGGCCGGCCGTGGCAGCAAATACAACTTCTGGGTAGGTTACCTCTACACCATCGCGCTCTTTTTCCTGTTCTGGCAGAAGAACCTGGTGGCCTCCCTGCTGCTCCAGCCCATTTCGCTGGGCATCAATATCCTCGGTCACTACCGCTGGACCCATCCCAAGGCGGGCGAGACCAGCTCCGAGAAGACCGGCGAGCTGAAGGTCAGCATGCTCAGCTGGCCCGAACGCGTGCTGACGGTCGTTATCGTGCTGGTGGTGGCCGCCCTGTGGGGCTGGCTGCTCGGGCGCCTTTTCCCCGCCGACCCGCATCCGTACCTCGATTCCTGTGTCACTGTCCTGATCCTCGTGGCCCAGTTCCTCAGCGCCCAGAAAAAATGGGACTGCTGGGTGGCCTGGATCGTCGTCAATATCACCCAACTCATCCTGCACCTGTCGGTCGGCAACATCTTCATGCCGATTGTCAGTGCCCTGTATCTGATCAACGGCATCATCTCCCTGGTCAACTGGGAGAAAATGTATAGGAGAAAAGCCTGATGAACAACCTGCTCACAATCGAAAACCTGCACGCCTCGGTCGGGGAGAAGGAGATTCTCCGCGGCATCAACCTGGCTGTCAAGCCGGGTGAAGTCCACGCCATCATGGGTCCCAACGGTTCGGGCAAAAGCACCCTCTCCGCCGTGCTGGCCGGCCGCGACACCTTCACCGTGACCGAAGGCTCCGTCTGCTACGACGGCCGCGACCTGCTCGCCCTCTCGCCGGAGGAGCGCGCCTGGGCCGGCGTCTTCCTCGGGTTCCAGTATCCGGTGGAGATTCCGGGCGTGAGCAACGTCAATTTCATGAAAGCTGCGGTCAGCGAGCAGCGCAAGCAGCGCGGGCTGGAGCCGCTGAACGCCGCGCAGTTCCTGAAGCTGATGCGCGAAAAGATGGCCTATGTGGAGATGGACAGCAGTTTCTCGGGCCGGGGTGTCAACGTGGGCTTCTCGGGCGGCGAGAAAAAGCGCAACGAGATCTTCCAGATGGCGATGCTCGAGCCGCGCCTGGCCATCCTCGACGAGACCGACTCCGGCCTCGACGTGGACGCCCTGCGCATCGTGGCCACCGGCGTCAACCGCCTCAGGCGTCCCGACAACGCCTTCATTGTCATCACCCACTACCAGCGTCTGCTCGACTACATCGTCCCCGACGTGATCCATGTGCTCTACAAGGGCCGCATCATCAAGACCGCCGGCAAGGAGTTGGCGCTCGAGATCGAGCAGAAAGGCTACGACTGGCTCATTCAGGAAAGCGAATAGTCCATGGAACCCATCGTTCTCACCAATCCTGAAGGTCCGGTGCGGATCGCGCCGGAAGCCGGTGCTTCTGCTGTGTACATCGTGCTGCAGGACGCAGTGCAGGCGTGCGAAAGCGACTGGGAGATCGTTCTCCCGGAAGGCGCCTCGCTCCGGATGGTGTTCCTCTCGCTCGACGGCACCCTGCTGCGCAACCGCCTGCGCGTGTCCCTGCAGGGCCGGCATGCCGACTGCGAGCTGAGCGGCCTCTGCCTGGCCGACGGCAGTCAGGAGATGGACTATGACATCGTGCTGACCCACGAAGTGCCGCAGTGCCGGAGCACGCAGCTGTTCAAGAACATTGTGGGCGGACACGCCGTGACCCGTTTCAACGGACTGATCAAAGTCGTGCCCGACGCCCAGCAGACCGAAGCCTACCAGGCCAACCACAATCTGCTGACCAGCGAGACGGCCAAGGCCTACACCCGGCCGCAGCTTGAGATTTATGCCGACGATGTGAAGTGCAGCCACGGCGCCACGATCGGCCGCCTCAATCCCGACGAACTGTTCTACATGCGTTCGCGCGGCATTCCGCAGGCAGAAGCGCGTCTGCTGCAGCAGCTGGCTTTCTGCAGCGAGGTGCTGGAAAATATTCCTTCGGCCGGGCTGCGGGAGCCCTTGCAGCAACGGATCGAAGAGCGGCTGCGGCAGCTGGCTTGGGGATAAAAATTGTCAAAACGGCGCTATTTATTGTCAAAAGGTCGAAAATTTACTTTTGGGACGCAACATTTCAAGCCTGGGCTGCATCTATGAAGTGGTTTAGGTTTTAGTATATTATCAGAAAAAGGTGGCCTTTGTGTGAGAAGGGCCGCCTTTTTTTATTGTACCGGGGCTCCGCCCCAGACCTCATTTATTTATTCATGTTCGGGATGAAGCCGACAACCGCGCCGGAACCATCGTCTTCCCGCCACAGGACCGTAAACAGATGGGGATAGGCCTGTATGGCCGGCATGATCACCACCGCAGACGTCCGGTAAACAACATCCATCACAAGGGCATTGACCTCATTTTCCTCCAGGAAACGAACGATTTCCTCAGGCGTGCCCTCCTTCGGCATCGGGACGGCATGATGGTATTTGGAGTGGAAATAGAAAATCTCAGGCTTCCGCGCGACAAACACCCAGTGGTCCGGCAGGAGGGCGCATTTGACGCACTCGTCCAGATAGACCTGATAGGATCTGTGATTCTGGATCTGGTCGAACGTTTTGACGGCGGCAAATTTCCGGTAGTATTCCTGGACGGAACGGTAGGTCGGCAGGAGCAGGGCCAGCACCAGCAGGGCGAGCACCGGTGTCATTCCCTTGTCGAGCCAGGCAGGTTCCTTCCGGTACCTGGACAGGCGCTGTGCAATCCAGTGCGCCGTCCAGCAGACGCCCGCCACCAGCGCCGCCAGCATCAGCGGCAGGAGCGGGATGAAATAGCGGATGTCGGCATAGTAGGGCGGATAGAGCATCAGCGAGCCGAAGGTCGCCAGGAAATACAGGATGAGCAGCAGGGACAGACGCTTCATCGAGAGCAGGCCGGCCAGCATGAAGGTGATGACCAGGATGCCCGGGACCCAGCGCCGGTCTTCTTCCGGGAAACGGAGCTTGAAGGAGGCGTTGTCGGGGTCGATCAGCGAATTCGGAATATAGTACGGCACGAAGGCCATCAGGTTTCGCTTGACGCGGTTCAGCCAGAAGCTCGTCATGTTGTCGGTGCTTTCGTTCGCGACCGGCTGCGTGAAGGTGTTCAGGTATTCGCTGGTATAGCCCGGCTTGACCCGCTGGTTGCGGGCGTCCCAGCTTGCCTTGGCGGCGAAGAAAGACAGAAGAACCAGGGCGGAGGCCAACAGCGGAACGGTCCAGCTTTTCACCTCTTTCTTCCGGCGGAGGAAGGCTTTTGCGCCCAGGATCAGGAAGGTCAGGGCGACTGCCAGGATGAGCGAGATGCCCATCGTCCGCACGAAGTACAGCGCTGCGGTCAGCAGGCAGAGGCCTGCGAGCAGCAGGATCTGCCGGATGTCTTTTCGGCGGAGCTTTTCGAAATCCAGCTCAAGGCAGAGGGCGATGATGGCCAGGGTGAGGGTCGTGTAGAGCATTTCGCTCATCAGGATGGTCGCCCAGCGCAGCAGTTCCGGGTGCCAGACCGTCAGGAGGCAGCCGGCCAGAGCGATCCAATGGCCCTGGTGGCCGATGGTCTTGCGCACGATCCGGAAGAGCAGCAGGATGGAAATCAGCAGCAGGAAACCGTTGAGCATCTTCAGCGCCACGACATTGTCGGGGAAGATGTGGTAGAAGAGCGACATGAAAGCCGGATAACCCGGCGGGAAGTGCATGTGCGGCTCGGGGACCGGACCGATTTCCGATACGTAGCCATGCCCCTGGGCCAGGCTTCGCGCCAGCTGGTAATACACGTAGTTATCGCCGTTCATGTCCATCTTCCTGTCGAAGACGGCGGCATAGTTGAAGGCGAAGCAGGCCACGATAGCCAGCCTGAATATCCAAAGAATCCAGCTTTGCTTGATTTTCATCAATCTGTCGTTTTACGCTTGTTGAATAGGATGAATTTGCGGGCGAAGAAGTTCCAAAAGAACACGATGGCCGTGGAGACCAGTTTCGAGAGCATGTAATGGAGATGTAACAGGCCGGTTCCCGCATACATGATCAACTCGTTGAGGCCCAGTCCGATGACACCAATCAGGGCGAAGACGGCAAATTCTGCCCAGCGGTTCTTCAGACGGCTGTTGTCGAACACCCAGGCCGTACTGAGCACATAGTTGCAAATCAGGCCAAGGATGAAGGCGATGGCGGCCGAATAGAGGTAGTGCAGGCCAAACACTTCCGTCAGGAGCCACAGACTTGCATAGTCGACGACGAACGCGGCACCGCCCACGAAGAAATAACGGAACAACTGCATGGCCAGTCCGGATGCTTTTCCAGCAAACAGTTTATGGATGAAATCTCTCATGAGGCAGTCATTTCTGTAAAGATAAGACATTGTCCGAAACCAGCCAATAGGGCGGGTTGGGAAGCGCCTGGCCGGAGCCGGGCTTCAGCCAGCGTACATCATAGCTTCCTTCCAGCAAAGACGAATACCGCGGATTCTCCTCTGAAGCGATGACGATCGTGGCGCCGGGTTCCACTTTTTCCCGCACTTCCTCATAGATAGCAAGATCCGGGTAGAGCTTGTTCTTCAGGTCGCTGAACGGTGTGTCCCGGACCGTAAGGAGGAAAAAGAGGAGCAGCACGGCCAGGCTCTCTTTGCGCAAATCTTTCTCATAGACGCACCAGAGACAAAAGACGACGATCAGCATCGGCAGATAAACCCGCTGAAAGGCAAAAGCATAAATCAAGATGGAAAACAATACCTGCCAGCCGATGGCTGCCAATAAGACCAGCGCGAACTTACGGTTGTTCCGGCATTTCCAGAAGACCCGATAGAGCAGCCCCAACAGGGTCAGGAGCAGCACGACCGACAGAATAAGCCAGGGGAGGATCGGCCGGAAGTCGCCATCCTTCATATGCAAACGCATCCCTGTGCTGAAAAGCAGGCTGTAGCCGGCACCCAGCTGCCGGACAGTCGGCATGAGTCCCCGCCTGTCATTATCAAAATGCGTCTGTCCGTAATCCAGCGAGCCGGTCACCTGGATGAAAGCCAGAAGCACCAGTACCACGATCAACACCGCGGGAAGAATGCGTTGACGGACCGGCTTCCCCGCTTTCCAGGGAAGATAGACTTCTTCGTAGAGATAAAGCAGGAAAAGCGCTGCCACGAGCCCTTCCATAAAGACGTGCGTGTGCGCCAAAAGGCCGATCAGGAAGCAGTAGAGCCAAAGGTTCTTGCCGGGCTGCCGGTAGAGCGTCGCGATGGCAAAGAGCAGCAGCGGAATCAAGGCATAGCAGCGGGCGACAACCGGGAACTCATAGATCATCGGGTAGCTGAACAGGATGAGGACTTGCATCGGCAGCGTGAAGGGCGAGCGCATCACCAGCAGCCAGGAGGCCGCTGACACGAGTGCGACGCTCACGGCCTGCAGACACCAGTATGTGCAGCCCAGCCGGACGAAAGGGAAGATAAGCAGGTGCCAGAAAATGAAATGCCCTTCCTCGGTCATGGCGCGCCACAGTTCAGGCAAGCTCATGTCGCGGCACATGAACCACACGTGGTACTCGTCGTACCAAGGTTCGTGGCGGACCGCCAGCAAAATGGCTACGGCCGTGAAGACACCCCACAGGATCCATCGCCAGAGACGACTATTTTCCTTCATGGTACTCTTTTTCCGTGTTGACAGCCCAGATATTGTCTTTCGTGGTGATGCCGGCTTTCAGATTGCGGACACATTCCATGGCGGAAAGCATGGAGTGGTCCATGTTGTTGTAGCGGTGCTGTCCGTTGCGGCCCAGGCAGTAGAGGTTTTCGATGCCGTCCAGGAACTTCTTCACCGTGTCGAGTTCGTAGTAAGTGCCGAAATAGGCGGGATAGGCCTTCTTGATTTTTACCTGGCAGGCATCGACCACGTCTTCCCGCGCCAGGATATCGATCTTGACCATCTCGTCGATGGCCATCTGGATGAACGCTTCACGTTCCATCTGCCAGAGTTCGTCCCCTTCGGTGCAGAAATACTCCAAACCGATCCACATCGTGTTCTCATAATCGTTGACCAGGTAGGGCGACCAGTTGTTGAAAATCTGCAGGCGGCCCACCTTCACGTCGCGTTCCTGCACGTAAATCCAGGTGTCGGGAACACGTCCCTGCCAGGTTTTGATCTTTGTCCGGTTTTGGATCTTCAGTTTCTTGACGCACAGTCCCACCGTGATGAAGTCGCGGTAAGGCAGCTCACGGGCGATGCGCTGCACGTCTGCAGGAACATCCATACCTGTGAGGGCGGCCGTCAGGTCCTTGATGGGCATGGTGGAAAGCAGGTAGTCGCAGGGAACGTGTTCGAGCGTTCCGTCCGGCTGGCGATAGTCGACCCCGGTCACCTTTCCGTCATGGACGTGGATCTTTACCACTTCCGCCCGCATCCGTACCTCGCCACCTTTCTGGCGCACTTCCTCAGCCACCAGCTCCCAGAGTTGCCCCGGGCCGTATTTGGGATAGATAAACTCCTCGATCAGCGAGGTTTCCACTTTGTCTCCAGTGCTGTCCTTTCTCTTGAAAGCCTTGGTCAGCATGTCTTTCAGCACCGCGGTCACAGACAGGCCTTTTACCCGCTGGCTGCCCCAGTCGGCACCGAGCTTCGACGGATGGATGCCCCACACTTTTTCGGTGTAGTCTTCAAAGAACATCTGGTAGAGCGGCTTGCCGAAACGATTGATATAGAAGTCCTCCAGCGAGTTTTCCGGCCGTTTGTGCAGCACGGCGCCCAGATAGCCGAATCCGGCCTTCAGGGTACGCCCGAGGCCCATGTTGACAAAGGTTCCTTTGGACAGGGAGATGGGATAGTCGAAAAACTTGCGGAGAAAGAAGATGCGGCTCACGCGGTGGCGCAGCAGGATCACGCGGTCTTCCCGCTCAGGGTCAGGGCCGCCGTCATGCAGCTTCTTGTCGTTGAGGCCGAGCAGGATGTCATCCTTCGAGCGGGCACCCTGTACGGGCATCATCCGGCCCCACCAC
>LXOW01024398.1_pt1 | contig 10748 bp, 10 predicted proteins | sample 1368591 | NCBI WGS metagenome assembly LXOW01 (sample SAMN04884650, study PRJNA319009) | bovine gut metagenome | isolation source: Cow rumen | host: Bos taurus | place: Italy: Legnaro (PD) | collected 2014-07-09
GTTACAATTTTACTCTTTGACACCCGAAACAAATTAACCGGCTCCCCGGATCCTGCCATCTGCAGGATTTTTCCCCGGGTAAACTGTTTGCTTCCATGAATCACAATATCGCCAAATGCAAAGTCAGGCCGGTGTATATGATTCCAGCCTGCCACTGCAGCAACCGCAAAAATAAGGAGCCCCAAAAGCCATATTATATTGTCCAGCCGTCTGCGGCGGCGGTCTTCCTGCAATTTTTCATGAGAAGAACTCATTTGACCAACATTTCCTTATAAATGCGCGGTTTCCAATATCATTTCACACAACTCGCCAAAGTCCGTGCCATCCGCCCTTGCCGCATCCGGTACCAGACTGGTCGGTGTCATACCGGGAACTGTATTCATCTCCAGCACATAACAGTTTCCATCCTTGTCGATCATACAGTCTGTACGGGCTACGCCGGAACAGCCCAGTACCTCATAAGCATTGACAGAAATGTCTTTCAGCTTCTGTATTATTTCTTCCGGCAACGGCGCCGGTACAAGATGTTNNCACTCGGCATGAGGATGAATCAGCACAACCGGCCAGACTTTAACCGTTCCGTCTTTCCGGCGGATCATGCACACAGAGGTTTCCTGTCCCGCAATATACTGCTCCACCAGCACTTCTTCATCATACCGGAACGCTTCATCCAAAGCTTTTTGAAGTCCGGAAACGTCTTTTTCAATGGTAACCCCCAGAGAACTGCCCTGGGATACCGGTTTAACAACAACAGGCAGAGAGAACTTGTCCGTGATTGCCTTGATCATATCCTGCTTTCCGCGGTTCCTCCGATGCAGGAAAATATAATCCGGAGTAGGAATACCGCTGCCAAGGAATACCCGTTTAGCAGCCAGCTTATTCATGCTGAGGGAACTGGCCAGCACTCCGGAGCCTGTATAGGGAATCCCTATCATCTCCAGCGCGCTCTGCAGTCTTCCGTCCTCGCCATATAAACCGTGTACGGCAATTACCACCACGTCAGCACCGCTTTCCTTTACCTGCTCGAAAAAATTATGCGGTACCAGCCGAATCTCCTTTACCTGATACCCTTTGCCGCGTAATGCTTCTGCCATAGCATGCCCCGTGGACAGTGATATCTGCTCTTCCGCTGAAGGCCCGCCCATAACGACGGCTACCGTAATGTCTTTATCCATAGTATTTCCCCATTCTATTTTTCAATTTGCCGAAATTCTTTTACCAGTTCTTCCCCAATCCGGAACACATCGCCGGCCCCCATGGTAATAACCAGGTCGCCCGGTTTGCAGTTTTTGAACAGATACTCTTCCAGCCGTGCAAAACTGTCAATATACGTTACATCTTTCCCGGTCGTGACCTTGATCGATTCCGCAAGATTTTTCCCGCTGACACCGGGTATCGGATCCTCGCCGGCAGAATAAATGTGCGTAAGGATCAACTTGTCACAGTTACCGAAGCATTTACAGAATTCTTCATACAGCAGTTTCGTGCGGGTGTACCTGTGGGGCTGGAATACACATACGATCCGTTTGGCCCCGGTTTCCTTCGCAGCCTGCAGCGTGGCGCCGATTTCCGTAGGGTGATGTGCGTAATCGTCAACGACCCATATTCCGTTTTCTTTCCCTTTGGTTTCAAAGCGACGCTTGGCTCCGGAAAATTTCGCCAGCGCACCTACAATCGTTTCCGGGGAAATCCCCATCAGCACAGAGGCCGCAAATGCCCCCAGCGAATTTAACACATTATGCCGGCCGGGCACAATGAGATGCACGGAAGCTAACTTTTTGCCCTTGTTATACACGTCATAATCTGTACCGTCTACGCTGTAACAGATATCTTTCGCATAATAATCGCAATCCTCCGTCAGTCCGTAAGTAATATAATTGCGCTCCGTTTCTTCCGACAGGCGGCGCACCTTTGCGTTGTCCAGGCACAACACGGCAGTTCCGCCTTCTCTCATATGGGAAAGATATTCTTTGAAGGCCTGGTAAATGTTTTCTTCCGTCCCGTAGTGGTCCAGATGATCGTCTTCAATATTTGTGATAACAGGAATAAATGGTAAAAACTTTAAGAAAGATCCGTCGCTTTCATCCGCTTCCGCCACGACCCATTCGCTTTCCCCATTGCGCGCATTACCGCCCAATGCCGCTACATCGCCGCCGATTACGACCGTGGGATCAATACCGGCTTCCGCTGCAATTACACCGATCATAGCGCTGGTCGTCGTCTTGCCATGCGCCCCTGCCACAGCAACCCCTTTCGTTCCGGTTCCGTTCAAAAGCGCCATCAGCACATCACTGCGATGCAAAACAGGAATATTCTTTGCACGGGCCGCCACCAGTTCCGGATTNNTCATACGCCATATGGCCGGCCTGCAGGTCAGAGCCTGTCACATCAAAGCCTCGTTTCACCAGCACATAGGCTAATGCGCTCATCCCGGCTCCTCCGATACCGATAAAGTGGATATGTCTGTACTTGTCCAACATCTGCTTTACCTCCGCCTTCATTTTGGAACCGCCAATTAGTTCTCTGTGCGTAATCAGCGTTTCTTTGTATTAATCAAAGCAACTGCCTGTTTTGCAATATCCACGGCAGCTTCAGGCCGTCCGGCCCTGCCTGCGGCAAGCCTCATCTGCCGTAATTCTTCGTCGTGTTGCAGAAGCCGTTCCACTTTTTCCTGCAGAATATCCCCGTTCAGTTCCCTGTCCAAAATCACCAGCGCCGCACCGGCTGCTTCTAATGCCCTGGCATTGAATTCCTGGTGGTTGGCCGTTGCATACGGAAATGGAACCAGGATAGAAGGGATGCCCCGGGCAGTCAGTTCCGCCAATCCGATCGCCCCGGCCCGAAACACCGCCAGATCAGCCGCCGCCAGCGCCATCGGCATATCGTATAAATAGGGAGAAACGCGAATATTCGATTGGAACCCACCGGCTTCCTCAATTTGCTTTTTATATGCTTCGTAATGATTTTTCCCGGTAGCATGCAGAACCTGCACATCGTCTCTGCCGGACAGTTCCTTTTCCAACTGAAACGCTGCTTTGTTTAAAGACGCAGCACCCAGGCTTCCGCCGGTAATCAGGATGGTCTTTTTTTGGACATCCAGCTGGAAAAAACGCAATGCTTCCCAGCGTGTATGGCTTAAAATCTCCTCCCGAATCGGATTGCCCGTAAAAATCTTCTGTGCTTTTCCTTTAAAATACTTGTCCGCTTCCTTATATCCGAGAAAAATCGTTTTTACAAAATACGATAAAATCTTGTTGGTCACACCCGGCAGTGCGTTTTGTTCCTGCACACAGGCCGGAATCCCCTTTATCGCCGCCAGGAATACGATTGGGCCGCAAACATAGCCGCCGGTACCGATAACCAGGTCCGGCTTATGCGTATCCAAAAGCTTTTTTGCATCCCCCAGCCCGGTGAACAGCTTATAAACCGAACGGAACGTGTCCGCGCTCAGGCTGCGTTTAAATCCCTGCACATCAATAAAATCAATGGGATAACCCGCACGGGGCACCAGATCCTTTTCCAATCCGTGGGTCGTGCCAACAAAACGTATTTCCGCGTCCGGATACAGTTTTTTTATAGTATCCGCAATGGTAAGCGCCGGATAGATGTGTCCACCGGTGCCACCGCCGGATACGATGATCTTCATCTGACAGTTGTCTCCATTCTGCTGCCTGTAAAGGCAGTCTGTATTGTTTAAGGCAACACTGATGACCATGCCTGCAAGCCGTCCGGTTTATTCCTGTACGGCTCATTTGGAATAAGAACAGTCAGTCAGCGCTTTTCTTTAAATCTGTTACCAGCTTTTTAAAATAGCGTCCCCGTTCGCCCATATCATGGAACATATCGAAAGAGGAACAGGCCGGCGACAACAGCACCACCTGGGGCGTTTTGGCATGAGCATACGCCGCATCGACCGCATCTTTAAACGTGTCCACCACCATGATGTTTTCTACACCAGCTGCCGTTGCTGCCTGATAAAAGCGTTCCTTTGCCTCGCCCAGTAAAATCAACAGGTCTGTCTTTTCCCGGATCAGATACATCATGGGGCCCAACGGGGTCATTTTATCATGCCCTCCGGCCAGCAGAATGATGTGTCCGCTGGGGAACGCTTCCAACGCCTTGATTACGGAATCTGTATTGGTCGCCTTGGAATCATTGTAATACGGAACGCCATGAATCGTCGTCACATACTCGATACGATGTTCTACGCCCTTAAATCCCAGCAACGTCTCCCGCATTTTTTCCGGGGTCACTCCGGCAAAAAAGCCGCAGGCAATTGCCGCCAGCACATTTTCTTCATTGTGGGCGCCAAAAATCCGAAGTTCATCCTTGTGGCAGATTTCTTTCACAGCATTTTTCCAATTAATGAAAAAACTGCCGTCTTTCATATAAACGCCTTCCGGTAAAACCGCCTTACGGCTGAAATAACATAACGTACCTTTCGAATACTTCCCCCATGTACGGACTTCCGGATCGTCATAGTTCAAAATCGTAATCTGTTTTGCAGTCTGGTTGACAAAGATATTCCGTTTGCAACGGGCATATTCCTCCATGGTCTTATGACGTTCCATATGATCCGGCGTCAGATTGAGGATTGCCGCCACATCCGGGCGAAAATCTTTAATGCCTTCCAACTGGTAGCTGGAAACTTCCGCCGCAACCCAGCTGTTCTCATCCAGTCCTTTTACTTCTCTGGAAAGGGCCAGGCCGATATTCCCGCCAACCGCAGTTTTCACCGGCAGCGTCTTCAGCATTTCACCAACCAGCGTCGTGGTTGTGGTTTTCCCGTTGGTTCCTGTTATGGCAACCATATGCCCTGTATAATTACGCCAGGCCGATTCGATTTCCGCAATTACCTCGATACCGTTTTCCCTTGCTTTTTGCAAAACGGAAAGATTATATGGGACTGCCGGCGATAAAATGATTTGCTGCACCTGTTGAAGGATTTCTTCGATATTGCCGCTGAAAAATCCGCCGCCATTCCGCGCCAGCATCTCCGTCAGTTCGGGTTCCAGATCCTTCGGCATATCATCATACAGGAAAACGGTCTTCCCCTGATCCGCCAGTTCCATAGCCGCACCTTTTCCGCTGATGCCGGCGCCAAATACCATTACTTTTTCTATTCCGGACATATTACATGCCACCCTTTCCCAAGAACCACAACCCTATGCCGGCCAGGCAGAAAACACAGCTGGCCAGGGTAAATACCGCCACGACTTTCGTTTCTTTCCAGCCGCCCAGTTCAAAATGATGATGGATCGGCGTCATCCGGAAAACTCTTCTTCCTCCGGTATGCTTGAAATATGCAACCTGGATTATCACTGACAGCGCTTCACAGACATATAAGCCGCCTATGATCACCAACAGAATCTCTGTATGAGTCAGCAATGCCAATGCCGCCACTGCACCGCCTAATGCCAGGGATCCGGTATCCCCCATAAACACTTTGGCAGGATGATGGTTCCAGACGAGAAAGCCCAGACAGCTTCCCAAAACGGCTGCCGCAAACAGACACAGATCCCCTTCGCCTGCCTGCCAGGCTATATACGAATATGTCAGCATAACCGGTATGCTGACACTGGAAACCAGTCCGTCCAATCCGTCCGTCAGATTTACCGCATTTGTGGTTCCTACCAGAAGCAACAGTACAAGTACGTAATACAGCCAGCCCGTATGAATCGTAACAGCGGTTCCCGGAATCCATAAATCCGTTCCGGACGCTCCCGCATGCTGCTCCACATAATAAATATACGCCATTGCCAGCGCAATCTGCAGGGCCAGTTTCTGTTTTGCAGTAAGACCCAGATTCCGCTTCATTACAACCTTGATATAATCGTCAAGAAAACCGATCAGCGCATGCCCGAATGTCAGCACAAATGCAATTATGATCAGCGGCGTAAAACGGTTCCAGACCAGCATCGCGATAAACAAACCGCACAGCATCATGATGCCTCCCATGGTCGGCGTGCCGCTTTTTTTCATATGACTGGCCGGGCCTACGTCACGAATGCTCTGCCCAAACTTCAATTTATGAAGCGCCGGGATCATCACCGGTCCCAACGCTGCGCATACAACCAGGGCGGTAAATAACGCCCCCAGGACTTGCATGCCCGTAACATCCATACTGTACACCATACTTTCCAAGATATTTGCAGGAAATATCATATATTCCTGGCATTCCCAGACAATTTACAAATAATTGTTCTGTGAATCCTGCTACAATTTACCTCTTACTTTTTAAAAACCAGGTCAATGATTCCCGACACCTGCATGGAATGAGAACCTTTCAGCAACACAATGTCTCCCGGCTTCAGGATTTCAGTCAGCTTTTTAGCCGCGCCCTGCCGGTCTGCAAAATGGAAAGCCGGAACGCCTTCCGCCGCAGCTGCATCCACCGTTGCTTTTGTTTCTTCCCCATATCCTAACAGGATATCAGTTTTTGCTTTGGCTGCCATACGTCCCACACTTTGATGTGCTTCCGCAGCGGTGTCGCCCAGTTCCAGCATATCCGCCACCACCGCAATGGTACGGCATGGTGGCTGCGCGCTCTGCTTCAGTCTTGCCAGCGTGGCAAAGGCCGCCTCCATGGAAGCAGGGCTGGCGTTATACGCATCGTTAATCACGGTATAACTTCCAAAATGAAGCAGTTCCTGCCGACTCCCAGTCAGTACCGTTCCCTGCAATGCAGTTTTTATATTATTTAATTGTACACCAAAATGCCTGCCTACTGCAATAGCCGATAAGGCATTCATTACATTATGTTCGCCGATTTGCGGGATAAAAAACTCTGCCGAGCCGTCCGCCGTTTTGCAGATAAAACGGCTTCCGTCCGCCGTAATCTCTACATTTTCTGCCCGCACATCATCTGCTTCGGTAAACCCAAACCAGCTTACGCCGGTATGCAGTTTTTTCTCCATGGCACGTACTCTGGGCAAATCCCCATTCAGTACCGCAAAACCATCAGACGGCAAATCTTCCAGAATTTCACTTTTCGCTTTTGCAATATTATCCAGACTACCCAGTTCCCCTACATGAGTAGAACCCACGTTGGATATGACGGCCACATCCGGGCGGGCAATGGCGCACATGGCTTTGATCTGGCCCAGGCCACGCATACCCATCTCCACCACTGCAATATCCGTATCCGGCTGAATTCCCAACAATGTACGGGGCAAACCGATTTCATTATTGAAATTTGCCTGGGTCTTCACAACGTTATATCGGGAAGCCAATACTGTCGCCACCATGTCCTTCGTTGAGGTTTTGCCGTTGGAACCGGTGATTGCCACAACTTTCAGACGGGGAAATTTCATGCGGTACGCATGGGCAATATCCTGATACCCTTTTAAAGTGTCTTCGACATAAATCACCGGAATCCCTTCCACGTCCACCTTCCGGGAAGCGAGAATTCCTGCCGCTCCGCTTTCCGCTGCTTTTCCCGCATAGGCATGACCGTCAAAGTTCTCACCCTTCAGTGCGATGAACAATTCGCCCTTTTTAATGGTACGTGTATCTGTATTGATACCCGTAAAATCCAAATTCCCCGTAAAAGCGCATTTGCCACCCGTAGCGGTTACAACTTCCTGTAATGTAATCATGCCAGTTTTCCTTTCCAGTATTCTTCTACTACTTCCTTATCATCAAAATGAATGGTCCTGTCTTTAAGTATCTGGTAGTTTTCGTGTCCCTTGCCGGCAATCATGATCACGTCGTTGTCACCTGCATGGGCCAGCGCATAGTGGATTGCTTCTTTGCGGTCCGCAATTCTTGTTACTGTTTTCCCTTCCGGCACCGGTTTCAACGCAACCTCGATCTGGTCGATGATCTTTTCCGGATCTTCACTGCGCGGGTTATCCGATGTTACAACCACATCATCCGCCAGGTTCAGGGCAATGCCTCCCATAATGGGGCGCTTTTTATTATCCCTGTCGCCGCCGCAGCCGAACACAGCCCAAAGACGGCCTTTGGTAATCAGCCGCGCCGTATTCAGTACATTCTCCAGCCCGTCCGGTGTGTGAGCGTAATCCACGATTACCGTATACGGCTGTCCCGCTTCCACCAATTGGAAACGACCCGGCACTCCGGCAAAACCGTTCAGCACTTTTTCAATTTCCGATTTATCAATTTTTTCTGCCAGTAACGCGCCTACCGCGCACATAACGTTGTAAACATTGAACTTACCGGTAATGTTTAGGTGCAGATCCATATCCCCTGCCGGCGTATGCAGGCACAGATGCATGCCTTTGGCTCCCACTTCGTAAGCAATCGGAAAGATATCGTTTTCCTTTCCCATGCCATAGGTAAGATAAGGCGCTTTCGTCCGTGCTTCGATAACTTTACTTGCCGGTTCGTCCGCATTAAACACCGCCGTTTTGTTTGGTTTTTCACCATCCGTCAGATGTTCAAACAGGAGGCTTTTGGCATCCCGGTAGGCTTCCATAGTTTTATGAAAGTCCAGATGATCTTCTGTGATGTTGGTCAGCACCGCCGTATCATATTCAATACCGGCTACACGTTTCAGCGCCAGCGCGTGAGAGGAAACCTCCATCACCACATACTGACAGCCCGCTTCTTTCATACGATATAAAAACTTCTGCAGATCGACCACATCCGGTGTTGTATTGTGTGAGACGACGGACTCCTCGTCAATCAATACATTGATGGTTCCAATCATGCCGCACTTATAGCCTGCACTTTTCAATACCTGTCGGATGATATTGGTACTGGTAGTCTTACCGTTGGTTCCGGTCACACCGATCATGCGCATGGTTTTACCTGGATAATCAAAAAAGAACGGCGCAACGATTTCCATCGCCTCGCGGACATCCTTAACCTGCAACAGCGTGAGCCCTTCAGGAATCTCGGAGGGGACATCTTCCACCAGCGCAGCCGCCGCTCCGGCTTCCGCCGCTTTGGAAAGAAATGTATGACCATCTACATGGACGCCCTTTAACGCGATAAACAGACTACCCGGCTGCACAACGCGGGAATCTGCCGTGATATCCGTTATGGTTTTATCCGCACCGCCTATTACATTGGCTTCCGGCAGCAGATCAATCAATTGCTGCAATTGCTTCTGCATAATCAAATCCCCCTTTTCGGAAATTCAGTTTGTATCCGGTTGTTTTTATCCTCCCGGTTCCACAGTATTTCTTAAGGAGACGCTGATTAAATGAGTTTGTGCGATGACCGGGGGGATTTTGCGACTGGCAAGGAAATGGCCCGAAAGCGTAGCCGTAGCTACGTTGAGGGACATTGACGCAGTCAGTCACAAAAAGCACCGGTCAGCGTGCAGACGAATGAATCAGCGTTTCCTTAAAAGTAAAGGCAGCCTATCCAGGCTGCCTATCAAAACTCTTCTTTCTTCCTTACTCAAAATTTTAAAAGGCTATGATAAGCGCAAGATCTGTTACTATCTTCCCTTAGCTATAACCTATTGACTGACGGCTTTTACATAAATGTTGCTGCGGGCCACTTTCATACCAAGCTGCTTTTCCGCAATGGATGTGATCCGTTCCGGTCCTTTCAGCTGATCTACCTCGATTTTCAGTTCCGCATTCCTGGCTATCAGCTGAGACTCCTGCGTCTGCAGAGCAATCAGATGATTTCCTGCCGAAACCAGGGCAGCGCTGCGCATAACCGTTACAGCGTACATGACCAGTATAAATCCCACCGTAACAAACAGACGGCGGCGGAACAGTTTATAATTGGCCTTTCGGATCCGCTGGCGGCGTTCCTGAAGTTCCTTCAGCTCTCTGAGCCGTTCCTGTTCCGACTGTGCCCATTGTTCTTCGTAATTATATTTTCTTGCTAACATCGTAAGCCCGCTTTCATTTTATGATTTGATTCTTTCGGTTGAAGAATACTTATTTGTAATAAACAACACCACTATATTTTTTCCGCAAAACGCAGCCTTGCACTGCGTGCCCTTGGATTCATTTCTATTTCCTCATCCCCGGGAACCAGATTTCCCGGTTTGCCGATCAGCGGTTTTCTGCCACAGACACAAGGCATATGAGGCGGACAGACACAACCTTTGGCCAGCTGCGCCAGCTTTTGTTTTACGATCCTGTCCTCCAGCGACTGAAAGGTGATGACGCCGATCCGCCCTCCCGGTTTCAATGCGTTCACCGCATCTTCTACTACCTGGTCCAGAATGTTCAATTCGTCATTTACTTCGATCCGAAGCGCCTGAAACGTCCGTTTCGCAGGATGAGGACCGTCTTTACGGGCACCTTTGGGAATCGCTTTTTTGATAACTTCTACCAGTTCGCCGGTAGTATGCAACGGTTTTTTCTGCCGCTCTGCAACGATAAACTGCGCAATCCGTTTCGCCCAGCGTTCTTCCCCGTACCGCCAGATCAGACCGGCCAGTTCTGCTTCGCTGTACGTATTCACGATGGTATCCGCGGTCAGTGCAGCTTCCTGGTTCATCCGCATGTCCAGCGGACCTTCATGCATGTAAGAAAAGCCCCGTTCCGGCATATCCAGCTGATAAGAAGAAACCCCCAGATCGAACAGGATACCTGAAACACCATTTATTTCAAGCTTATGGAGTACGCCTTTTAAATCCTTAAAATTTGATTTGACAATATCCACCCTGCACCGGGCGTTTTGCAAGCGTTCTGATGCCGCAGCCAGCGCATCGTCATCCTGATCGATTCCAATCAGCCGGCCTTTTTCCGACAGGCGGGCAACAATTTCAGAAGAATGTCCCGCCCCGCCCAGAGTACAGTCCACATAGATAC
>LXOW01227269.1_pt1 | contig 10747 bp, 8 predicted proteins | sample 1368591 | NCBI WGS metagenome assembly LXOW01 (sample SAMN04884650, study PRJNA319009) | bovine gut metagenome | isolation source: Cow rumen | host: Bos taurus | place: Italy: Legnaro (PD) | collected 2014-07-09
AAGTACGACCGCGCTGCCCCGCTGGGCACCGGTACCTACAAGGTCGGTGGCAACTATGCCGCTTCGTTGCGTCCGCACGTCGAGGCCTGCCACGGTGGTGAGTATGCCTGCGAGTTCTATCTCGATGCCAAGGAGAAGAAGTACATCGACGAGGCTGGCGCTGCCAACTTCTTCGGTATCAAGGACAACACCTACATCACGCCTCAGTCGACGTCCATCCTGCCTTCCATCACCAACAAGAGCCTCATGCAGATTGCTGAGAGCCTCGGCATGAAGGTGGAGCGTCGTCCCATCGCTGAAGAGGAACTGGCCACCTTCGAAGAGGCTGGCGCTTGCGGCACCGCTGCCGTCATCAGCCCCATCTCGCGCATCGACGACCCCGAGAACGGCAAGTCCTACAAGTTTGGCGACGGCAAGCCCGGCCCGTGGAGCCTGAAGCTTTACAACAAACTCCGTGGCATCCAATACGGCACCGAGCCTGACGAATACGGCTGGATCACTGTCATCGAAGGCCTCTGATCTGGTTGTCTTTGAAAAAAGATTGAAAAAATGCGTCACTAGTGGCGCATTTTTTTGATTAATTGTATTTTTGTGGTGGAAAACAATAACAATCAACGTAAAACATAACACTATGAAAAAACTTACCCTTGCCATTATGGCTTTAATGGCTTTCTCTTTTTCAATGAAAGCACAGATGTATGTTTCCACGACACCTGCCAACAGGAATGTCGTCCTAGAAGAGTTCACAGGACGTACCTGTGGCTATTGTCCTGAAGGCCATGTGATTGCCAACCAAATCAAGGCTAATCATCCCGATAGGTTTTGGTCGGTCAATATCCATTCCAACGGTTACTTTTCGTCGACGAGTTATCCCAATCTGAACACCGATAAAGGAAATCAAATTCGTGCGGCTTTTGGCGCGGCTTCGTTCCCCTCGGGAGTGGTGAATCGCTCAACGGCATCTGCTGTAGGACGCGGCTCTTGGTCGAACTATTCGAACCAGCAATTCGGTCAGGCTGCCGAATGTAATGTGGCTGGTATGGCAGTCATTAATCCTGTGTCACGTGTCGCAACCATCACGGTGGAGGTGTATTATACGGCAAATAGCTCTGTGGATGAAAATTATCTGACGGTGGTCATGTTGCAGGACAGCATTTGGGGGAGCCAAGCATCTGGTCAGGATAATCCTGAGCAATGGCTGAACGGACAATACTGCCACATGCATATCTTACGTGATGTTGTCACCAATGTCATGGGCGATGCCATTTCTCCTACCACACAAGGTACCTTGGTGACACGTACCTATGAATACACAATTCCTGAAGTCATAGGATCTCCTAATGGCGTTGAAATCGACCTCGACAATATCCATTTTCTCGCTTGGGTCAGTGAAAGATACCAAGGTACGCCCACCCGTCCTATCTTGAATGCTGGTGAGTTGGATAAGGTCTTCGGAACCGATGAGCCCATCTATCCCATTGTCAACAATGTTGATTTGTTGGGTTTGTATGAGTGCACACAATCGAAAACTGCTGAAATTGCAGTGCAAAACCTGGGTACCGATGCCATCTCATCAATGGTGGTCGCGGTGAACTATGGCGGCGAGGTTTATGATGTCAATTGGGAAGGCGAGTTGCCGCCGTTTGGCATGGCAAAAGTGGCAGTGCCAGTGATTGCACCTTTTGGTATTAACGATTTGGAGATTTCGATTTCAGAAGTCAACGGCGAGCCGTACCCTTATACCTATACGGAAGCCATCGATTGCTTGGAATGGATTGACCATGAGATTGAAGGCGAACAGGAAACGCTGAAACTGTTGCTGACCCAAGACAAGTTTGGCAATCAAACCACATGGTCGTTTACAACGGCTGATGGCACTGTTTTGGCTTCTGGAGGTCCCTACACAGTGTTGGCTGGTAGTACTGCGACACAAATTCATGTTGAGACGGTCGTGGTCCCCGTTAACGAATGTGTGAAGTTCACCATTCGTGATTCGATGGGCGATGGTATCTGCTGCACCAGTGGCAATGGCTATTACATCGTTAGGGACAGCCACAACCAAGTGCTCTTTGGAGATGCCACTGATGGTGACTTCGGCGAAGAGGCTTCTCATCTGATTTCCGTCAAGGGATCGTCGGTGGGTGTCGTCGAGAACGAACAATCGGTGAAAATTTATCCCAACCCGACTATGGGTATGCTGAATATCGAAGGTGAAGACATGACGAGTGTCGAGGTTTACAATACCGTCGGACAACGCATCATGATGCGTGAAGTCAATGGCAACTCGGTGCAAATCAGCACCGAAGGCCTCGGCAATGGACTTTACATCGTCCGCATCCATGCCAACAACGGCACCATGGAGAACCACACTTTCTCAGTGGCCCGTTAAACGAGTCCGCTGAATGCAACGAAAAAGCCGCTTCAATCGAAGCGGCTTTTTTCGTCATTGCGAGGAGGAACGACGAAGCAAATCGGAGATTAGCTACGCTGAATGCAGAGCATTTCGATGAAGTCAATCCAGCCAGAAGGAGTATTGGGTTAAATCAGCTTTTTCTCCTTCAATAATTCACTCATCTGCGCTTGCAGCTTCTTCGCTTCTTCTCCAGCCCTCACGGCAAAATCACTTTCCTTTGAAGCATAAATGATGCCTCTCGACGAGTTGACGAGCAAACCGCACTCGCTGTTCAATCCGTTGTGAGCCACGGCCTGCAAGTCGCCGCCTTGGGCACCTACGCCAGGCACGAGGAAGAAATAGTCGGGCAGCATCTTACGGATTTCGCCCAATTCTTCTGGATGCGTGGCACCTACCACGAACATCATCTGTTCCGAAGTAGCCCAAGTGGTGGCGGTTTGCAGCACCTGTTGGTGTAGCATCTGCTTGCCAACATTCAGGTATTGGAAGTCCTGAGAGCCCTTGTTGGAAGTCAAAGCCAAAAGGATAACCCATTTATCCTCGAAGTTGAGGAAAGGCTCCACGGAGTCTTGGCCCATGTAAGGCGCCACGGTCAAGGCATCGGCCTTCAAGGTGTTGAAGAAAGCTTTGGCGTAGTTAGCCGAGGTGTTGCCGATGTCACCGCGCTTGGCGTCGGCGATGATGAAGATGTCGGGATGGTTGTTTTTGAGGTATTGGATGGTGCGCTCCAAACTCTGCCAGCCTTTGTGTCCATAGACTTCGTAAAAAGCCGTGTTAGGCTTGTAGGCCACGGCATACGGCGCAGTGTGGTTGATGATTTGTTTGTTGAACTCAAAAACAGGGTCTTCAAAAGCCATCAATTCCTGTGGGATTTTGTTGATGTCGGTGTCGAGGCCGACGCAGAGGAAAGACTGCTTTTTCTTGATTTGCTCAAATAACTGGTGTTTATTCATGGTGTTATGATTCTATGTTTTCTTTCAATCTTTCAGCGTTTTCCGCCATTTGCAAGCGGTTGATAATTTCATCCAAGTCGCCATCCATGACGGCGGCAAGGTTGTAGACCGTCAAGCCTTCCACACGGTGGTCGGTGACGCGGCCTTGGGGGTAGTTGTAAGTGCGGATCTTCGCCGAGCGGTCGCCAGTGGAGACCATGGTCTTGCGCTTGGCGGAGATGTCGCTGATGTATTTCTGGTACTCCATGTCGTAGATGCGCGTGCGCAGTCTCGCCAAGGCGCGTTCACGGTTCTTGGGTTGGTCGCGGGTCTCGGTGCACTCGATGAGGATTTCCTGCATCTCGCCCGTGTTGGGGTTCTTCCACATATAACGCAGGCGCACGCCCGACTCCACTTTGTTCACGTTTTGGCCTCCTGCGCCGCTTGAGCGGAAGGTGTCCCATTTGATTTCGCCTTCGTTGATTTCCACATCGAACTCCTCGGCTTCGGGCAACACGGCCACCGAAGCGGCAGAGGTGTGGATGCGGCCTTGGGTCTCGGTCTTGGGCACACGCTGCACACGGTGCACGCCCGACTCGAATTTGAGGATGCCATAGCAGCCGTTGCCCGTCACGGTGAAGTCGATTTCCTTGTAGCCGCCGCTGGCGCCTTCGCTGACGGAGGTCACTTCGACTTTCCAGCCTTTGTTTTCGCAGAATTTGGAATACATACGGAACAAATCTCCAGCGAAGAGGCAGGCCTCGTCGCCGCCCGTGCCGGCACGGATCTCCATAATGGCGTTTTTGCTGTCTTGTGGGTCTTTGGGAATCATCATCACACGGATGTCCTGCTCCAGTTGCTCGATGCGCGTTTGGGCGGTATCCATCTCCTCTTGGGCCATCTTACGCATCTCCTCGTCCTTCTCCGTAGCCAGGATTTCCTTGGCTTCTTCAATGTTGGCTTTCAAAGTCTTGTATTCCTTGAAGGCCATGACGATAGGCTCCAAGTCCTTATAGTCCTTGTTGAGCTTCACGAACTTCTTCATGTCGGAAGCCACGGCAGGGTCGGCGAGTTGTTCGCCCATTTCCTCCCAGCGGTGCTTTATCGTTTCTAGTTTTTCGGTGATGTCCATAGTTTAGTATTCAAACGTACCAAACTCACTCTTAATCGTCAGCTGTTTTCTATCCGAAGCCTCCACGTGTCCAATAATCTGACTATCAATGTTGAACTCCTTGGCAATAGCAATCATCTCGTTGGCGGCCTTTTCGTTGGTGTAAATCTCCAAACGATGGCCCATGTTGAAGACCTTGTACATCTCGTGCCAGTCGGTGCCCGAGGCCGCTTGAATCATGCGGAACAAGGGCGGCAATTCAAGCATATTGTCCTTCACAATGTGCAGTTTGTCAACGAAATGCAGCACCTTGGTTTGGGCACCACCGCTGCAATGGATGATGCCGTGGATTTGTTTGCGGAAATCCTTCAGAATCGGGATCATCAACGGGGCATAGGTGCGGGTGGGAGAGAGGATGAGCTTGCCCACATCCACGTCCGGGACCTCTGTCGGGTCAGTGAGCTTGTGCGGGCCAGAATAGACTAACTCTTCGGGGATGCTATGGTCGTAGCTTTCATCGTATTTCTCTGCCAGATAATGGTTCAGCATATCGTGGCGGGCCGAGGTGAGGCCGTTGCTGCCCATGCCACCGTTGTAGTTGTCCTCGTAGGTGGCTTGTCCGTAGGAGGCGAAGGCCACGATAACGTCGCCGGGCTGCAGGTTGTTCTCAATCACCTCGTCGCGTCGGATTCTCGTCGTCACAGTACTGTCGACGATGACAGTGCGCACCAAGTCGCCCACGTCGGCGGTCTCGCCTCCAGTGAGGTAGATGCCGATGCCCAAGTCACGGAGTTTCTGTAAGAAATGCTCCGTGCCGTTAATCAATGCAGAAATCACCTCGCCAGGAATCAGGCTTTTGTTGCGCCCGATGGTGGAGGAGAGGAGCATGTTGTCGGTGGCACCCACGCAGATGAGGTCGTCGGTGTTCATCACCACGGCATCCTGCGCCACGCCTTCCCACACGCTCATGTCGCCGGTTTCTTTCCAATAGAGGTAAGCCAGAGATGACTTCGTCCCCGCGCCGTCGGCGTGCATGATGTTGCAATAATTCGGGTCACCACCGAGGATGTCGGGGATGATTTTGCAGAAAGCGTTGGGATACAAGCCCTTGTCGAGGTTCTTGATGGCGTTGTGGATGTCTTCTTTCTCCGCCGATACGCCGCGTTGACTGTAGCGATTGTCCATTGTATTATTGACTCGGGACACGGGACTTCGGGACACGGGACCGTCTCGCGTCTCGCGTCTCGTAGTCTCGCGTCAATTATTATTTGAACTGTAACTTTTGTGTCTTGGTGTCAAACTCGAAGTTGCCGAGTTGTTTCATCGTCTTTTGTCCGATGACCCATCTTTCGATCATTCTGCTCACCACTTTGCACTCCACGTTGTAGATAGAGCGTCCGGCAATTCTCACTTCCCTGATGGTAAAGATGGCGTCGTTGGCAATGCCGCCTGTGGTGAAGATCTTGTCCACGTCGCCCTTGAAGTTGTCGGCAGAGATACGTCCGTTCTTAAGCATATCCAGCGCGTAGCTTTCGGAGACGCAGAAGTCGGCGTTTTGGCTGTAGGTTACAGGCTCGCTGTAGCCGTCGATGTTGGCGACGAAATTGAAGTAACCCTTCTTGTCGACGGTGAAGGTCAGACTCTGTTCCTCTTCCGGGTTGATGGCGATGTTGACGGTGCCGCCTTCGGCGATTTCGGTGCGTGGCACGAAGTCCTTGCTCAGGATGCGGAACTCGGTGCGGCGGTTCATCTGGTGGGCGGCTTCCTTCACCTCGGTGTTGGGCAGCTTGTTGATGAAGTCTTCGGTAAGTCTTGTGCCTGCCTTGAAGGTGTAGCCCTTCACGGTGATGTCGTTCTGGATGGTGCGCGGCACGTGCTCACCATAGCCCTTGGCAGTCAAACGCAGCGGGTCTATGCCACGGATGATGAGGTAATCGACGACGCTTTGGGCACGTCTTTGCGACAGGATGTCGTTGTGTTCATCGGTATCACGGCTGTCGGTATGTGAGGCCAACTCGATGGTGATGGTCGGGTTGATTTGCAGGGTTTCGATCAGGCCTTGCAGCGAGTCTTCAAACTGTGGCTTGAGGTCCCATTTGCCCAGGTCGTAGAGGATGTCGGGCAGCATGATAGGCTCCTGCGGAATAGGCTCGATGTCGTAGTCCTTCACGATGTCCTTGCTAAACTCCAAGCCAACGGTGGTCTCTTGCGCGGCCAAGGTGAAGTAGTTGTCCTTGTCGATGGTGATGTCGTAGGTCGTGTTCTTGTTCACCTGGCTCTCACTGAAGTTGAAGTAGCCATTCTCGTTGGTGCGGGTCGAAATGTTGGAGCCATCGCTGCCGATAAGGCGCACGGTGGCGTTGTCAACGAGCTGTTTGGTCTTGGCGTCTTTGACGGTGCCCGAGAAGGTGAACAGGATGGGTGGCTCCTCAAAGTAATAGATGTTGTCGAGGGCACGGGTGTTGCCACGGTTCGACGAGATGAAGCCGCGTTCTTCGGTGGGGTGGAATATGATGCCGAAGTCATCGCCCGTTGAGTTGATGGGGTATTTCAGGTTGCGTGGCTCGCCCCAGTTGCCGGCGGTGTCGATGGTGCTGACGAAGATGTCGAGGCCGCCCATGCCGCCATGGCCGTCGGAGGCGAAATACAGCACGGTGTCGTATCTCAAGAAGGGGAACACCTCGTTGCCAGCGGTGTTGATGCGATCGCCGAGGTTGAAGGGGAGCTTGAAGGATTCGTTGGCGTTGTCGCGCATGGCCACCCAGATGTCGTTTTCGCCGAAGCCGCCTTTGCGTTCGGCGGCGAAGTACATGATGAGCTCGTCGCTGGAGAGGGTGGGGTGGCCTACGATGTCCAAGGTGTCGACACCTGCGATTTCAACGGGGCGTGCCTCTGAGAAGTTGCCGCCGCTCTTGCCAGCTACCATGATTTGGCAGCCGTTTTTCTTGTGGGCACCATTCTGGCAGCGCGTGAAGTAAATCTTGGTGTAGTTCGAGTTCATGAAGGGCGAGCCTTCGCTGGCGACGGTGTTGATGTTCTCGTTCTCGTCGGCGAGGACGGGCGTGCTCCAGTCGCCCTTACGGTCTTGCTTCGAGATGAAGAAGTCGGCGAATTCCTGTCCCGTGATGCCGTCTTTTTCCTTGCCAGTGGAGGCGTCGCGGGTGGAGGTGAAGATGATTTCGTTGTAGTTGTTGCTGAGCCAAGTGGCGCAGTAGTCGGAGTCTTTGGTGGAGTTCACCTTTTTCAACTCGGTGAGCTGGTATTTCGATGGGTTCTCCTTCCATTCTTGTATCAGTTGCGTGGTCTCAATGCCCAATGGCCCTCTGGGGTCGTCCGGCACCTTTTGGGAATAAATCTCGAACATCTCGATGGCGTCCTTGTATTTCTCGTTCATCTTGTACGTCTCGGCGAGATTGAGGTAGACCTCGGGATGGGTGTTGGGATAATCAGATTTCAGTATGCGCTTGTAGTAAGGCTCGGCGCGCTTGGTGAGGCCGATAAGACGGTAGCACTCAGCCATTTGGAAGCTGATGCGGTTGCGTTCGTCTTTGTTGCGGCGCACCTTGCGGTAGGCTTTCTTGTAGCGGTCGGCGGCCTCGGTGTATTGCTTGCGGCCGAAGGCCAGGTCGGCGTTTTTGGCCGGATTTCTTCTTTGTGCGTAGAGGTCGCTACCCATGAAGATGAACAGCGCCGACATCATGATTAGGAGGTATCTTTTCATAGACATAAAATCTCTTTGTTGCAAACGCGGAATGGGCGTTTTTATTACAGTATAATTCAAACTACAAAGATACAACAATTCCGTGAAACTGAAAGACGAAATGGCGAAGAAAATTCTACTCAGTCAAGTGTGGTGGAAACATCAACCAAATACTGTTTGATTTCGTCGTCCGTAGGTGGGGAAGAGATGATATAATCCACTTCTTCTGTATAATCAACGTCTTCAAAATAAGACAATTGTGATCGGAATAGTTTGTCCGAGAACAAATCACCGTATATTTCCATCGCTCTTTGGCTGATTATGTCGAAAGAGAAGTGTTCTTTCAATAGAAAATACAAATCCACGTAGTCTTTCCATTTAGACCTTCTCCCTAATGCGTATGCCTTCATTGCGGCAAGGTCCAATAACTCGGGCAATCTGATGATTCCATCAAAATCATTATCGGCCTTAATTTGGAAGGGATATTGGAAAAAGGTAAGTTTCACCTCATTGACCACCAAGTTCATTTGGTCTGCAACATTCCAAGTGACCATTGAAGAAAAACCTGAAGATTGCACCTTGTCAAGATTCTTTTTCCTGTTGAGAGGTGCAAACTTAAATAAGTCAAAGTCTATGGAGCGGCGATGCCCAAGATATAGGGCTATTGCCGTACCTCCTACAAGGTAATACTCACGCTTAAACTCGCTGATGAGAGGCAGGAGTTCAGTTTGCTTGTAGCTCAGGATTTCTTTGTGGAACATAGCGGTTGAAAACCAAGGTGAAGAAATTGTAAATCTGCGGGAAATAATTCAGTTTTTGTCTGCCTTTGGCTGCAAAGAAAATTTCGGCTACCTTGTCCATACCTAAAAGGTTGAACAAGGCCTTTACATCGTCCATCGAGCCGTAATTTAGTATTGTCTCCACCAAAAGGTTGTCATTGATGTCCTTTTTCTTGGCTTCGGGTGTATACCAAAACAAAGCGGCGTGGTCAGCAATATATTTTTCTCGCGGTGTCATGCTGCAAAGATACGAAATTCGACAAAAAAGAATCTATTCCACTATAATTTTCTTACCCAAATAATACATATGCTCGTTCCCGTGTTGCTTCACTGTAAAATTCAATACGTCTCATCCAAATATCCTCTAATAACCTGATTCACCTGTTCCCGCTTGATACCAAACAACCGATCAAGGCTATCATATAAAGCCTTGTCATTTGGCGTTTCAAACAACATTCGCTTCACCAAATCCATTCCGCCTTTCTTGTAAAGCATCTCGCAAATCACCATCTGGATGTCATAGCCATAATTCGAATATACATCACTATAAGGCCTCTTGTACTTTATGACACTTTGGGTTGAATCATGCGTGTACTTTCCATCGGCATCCACATAAGCCTCAATCAAATCCACGGAAAGGTCGATTTGAGGATTGTCATTCAAAAACACCTTCAGCTTGTCAAAATGCCACTCTTTGGTCTGTAAAACATGTTCGCCAAAATAGCAGCATACCCCTTCTTCAAACCAGGAAAACCGTTGGCCATTCGACACGCTCTTAAGCATCAAATGAATAAATTCATGAATCTTGCTTTCTCCGCCCTTTGTGTAGCAGATCTTGTTCTTGCCTATCTTGCTGTTTCCGTATGGGACAACGGTCTCCGCCGAATAGAAATCATAGCAACTGCCATCTATCCCAAAACAATGGAACATTTCCGTTTTGTTCTCAAACAAATAATACTCCACAGGTTCCATTCCATCAACACCAAATTCTTCGGCGAATGCCGAAAGTCTCGAAACCGCAGTTTTGGCCGCCTGTTCATCAAAAGCATAAGTTGATGGATAATAATAGGTAATCCACCCGATCTGTTTCTTGCAGAAACTGCGTTTATTGATGGTCAACTTATTGACCAACTTGAATCCATCGGCTGTCCTTACCAGCGGAATGGTAAAGATGCCCAACAACTGTTTTGGACTTGGGAAGTCGTCAAAAAACGCCGTTTGGAGTTCATATAAGGTGTCGTTGCGTTTGGTAACCCCCATAAAATACTCTTCGTATGCATAAAACGGCAGCAAATTGCATTGTATGATGGAATTGGGGTTTCCATAGTCCTCTATTTCAGAATCAGCCCAAAAATCGTAATTCGTTGGTTTGTATTGAGGATCACTCATCCTCCCATAATCCAAGAACTGTGCATATTCATATTGTTGCCAGAAATCATAAATCTCATGGAAAACAGCAGAGGTGGTATCCAAGAACAAAGGATCTCGCAAAGAGGATTTCCGCTGAAAATCTTGAGCATTCAATGTCATACCTCCCACCATCAGCAGGAATGCAAGCAGAATAAACAACCTTATATTCTTCATTTCAGCATCCTCCTTTCTCCTTTTCCAATGGTGTCTGATTCGCCATAATTAAAATCCTCCTCGCCTCGGAAATCCACTCCGAATCAATCCCCAAACTCTCGGCGATATTCAGCGCCTCGTGCGGCACTTCGCCGTCTTGCACCTCGACGAGTTCGTAGTTCATCGTGCCGTTGTCGAAGCCCTTCACCCGCAGGCAATGGGCATCGGTCGGCTCTATATCGTAATGCG
>LXOW01043894.1_pt1 | contig 10746 bp, 6 predicted proteins | sample 1368591 | NCBI WGS metagenome assembly LXOW01 (sample SAMN04884650, study PRJNA319009) | bovine gut metagenome | isolation source: Cow rumen | host: Bos taurus | place: Italy: Legnaro (PD) | collected 2014-07-09
TCACCAAAGGTGGTCTGGTATTCCAAATTAAACAATAGTTTCATAGGACAATAGGGTTAGTTATTATTTCTTTTTCTTTTCTTGAATCACCGTAACGCAGAGGGCTCCCAGAACAAGGAGCACACCAGCGACAATCATCATGGTGGACTGGTGATGACCTACTACGGAGAGGACAAGTCCACCACAGAGGGCCGCAATAATCTGCGGAACACAGATGGTACCGTTAAACAAGCCCAGATAAGCGCCCATGTGACCATAGCCCTGCAGGGCATTGGTAACAAAGGTGAAAGGCATGGCAAGCATAGCAGCCCAGGCACAACCGATGAGCAGGAAGGGAACGAACTGCATATACTGGTCGTGGAGGAAGGGTACCATTGCAAAGCCTATTGCACCCAACAACAGGCTGGCAGCATAGGCTACCTTGATATTCTTGAACTGAGGAAGAATAGCAGCCCACACCACAGAACCGATAGCCTGAACGGCAAAGAGCACACCAACCCAGTTGCCTGCTATCTGGAAGTTTTCCGAAGCAGGATCGGTCGTATCCCATACCGTCTCAGCAATAGCACCGGTGGTGTAGTTCCACATATAAAGGAATGCAGCCCAGCAGAAGAACTGCACCAGACCGACCTTCCAGAAAGTGGAGGGTGCTTTACGCAACAGGGTGATCCAGTTGGCTGAGTCTTCTTTCTCGGTGGGTTCAGCGCTTCCGTTATACTCGGCATACTCCTGCGGATTCCACTCCTTGACCTTAGAGGTGGTATAAATCACGCAGAGAATCAAGATAGCGGCTCCGATGTAGAACGACCAGATAACGGAATCGGGCACTACGCCCTTCTCTGCCACATTGCTGATGCCAATGAAGGTAAAGATGAAGGGGAAGAGATAGCCAGCCACAGAACCGGCATTGCAGAGGAACGACTGGATGCTGTAAGCCTTAGCCTTCTGCTCTTCATTCACCATATCACCCACGAGCATCTTAAAGGGCTGCATGGCCATATTGATGCTGGTGTCGAGGAACATCAGGGCTATCAGTCCAAACATCATGGCAGCGCTGACGGTCAGACCCAGCGAACCAGCATTGGGCAACAGGCACATGACAAGCACGGCAACAGCGGCTCCTATAAATAAATAAGGTACGCGACGACCGAAGCGGGTCCACGTCTTATCACTCAGCGTCCCCACAATGGGTTGCACCAAAATGCCCATCAGTGGGGGCAATATCCAGAAATAACTCAACGAGTGTGGATCTGCACCCAACGTAGCAAAGATACGAGAGATGTTTGCAGACTGAAGGGCATAAGCTATCTGCACGCCAAAGAATCCGAAGCTCAGATTCCAAAGACTCCAAAACGGTAAATTAGGTTTTTGTTTCATATCCTTATAATTTTTCATTTTTCACTTTTCACTTATTACTTTTCACTCACCTTGTGGTTCCGCGGACAACGAGCCTTGTTCTCACCACGCGCCGTTCCGCCTTTTCACGAGGAATAATTCCCTCCACCTGATCTATCAGGATGGCAACAGCCTCTTCGCCCACCTTCATCCCTCGTTGTTCCACGGTGGTAAGCATCGGGTCGCAAGCCACAGCACGCTGACCATTGGTAAAACCACAGATGGAGATGTCGTCGGGCACACGGAATCCCATGCGCTTAGCAGTGTAGAGGATACCGATAGCCGTATCGTCGTTGACAGCAAAGAAACCGTCGGGAGGCGTCTCCTGCTGAAGCAGTTCGGGAGTGATAGCCTCAGCATCGGCACGATTGTCACAGATGCGGGTCATAGTCTCGTCATACTTCAATCCATGATTCAAGAGGGCATCCTTATAGCCATTGAAACGGTTCTTCGAGATTTCCAGTGTGGGCGCTGAGCCATAGAAGGCAATGCGCTTGCAACCCGTCTCTATGAGATGTGTCACCGCATTGAAGGCACCCATATAGTCATCGACCACTACCCTACTGGCATTGACACCCGTACAGATGCGGTCGTAGAACACCAGAGGAACACCGGCATCCATCAGACGCTCGAAATGATCGTATTTCTTGGTGTCCTTCGCCTGCGAGACAATAATACCGCATACCTTGTTCTCGTAAAAAGACTGACAAATTCGCACCTCTCGCTCATAGTTCTCACCACTCTGTGCCACCATGATACGATAGCCACGGGCAGAGGCTTCCTCCTCAATACCAGCCAGCACGGAAGAGAAATAAAAATGAGTGAATTCCGGGATGATGACACCTATTATTTTTATGGGCTGCACCTTAGAATGGCGTAACGACTCTGCCAGCACATTAGGTGTAAAATTATGCTCACGTGCAAACTGCTGAATCATTGCCCGCCGTTCTGCAGAGATACGGGAGGAATCTTTCAGAGCACGTGACACCGTCGATACGCTGATACCCAGTTCGCGGGCGATGTCCTTCATTGTCAATGGAGCCTTGTCGTTCATAACGGTTCTTAGTTCTGAGTGCAAAGATATTGAAAAGTTTTATTCGCTATTCCTTTACCTTATTTATTTATGATGAAACTACAATGCAAACGTTTGCATTAACCTTATAACGCATTTAACTCAAAAAAAGTATCAACGTATTAAAAAATCCGTTACTTTTGCACTTGATTTAAGTCAACATGATCGAAATTCGATAACTATATAACTTTTATACTAACTTTAAAAATCAAATGATGAAGCAATTAAACATTCAGACTCCGTTTAGGATGTTTGTCCTTTTGCTGGGACTCTTCCTTTCGGTAGGTGCCTTTGCTCAAATTGACGTCAAAGGCCATGTGAAAGATGCTCAGGGTGAACCCATCATCGGCGCAACGGTACGCGTGGCGAACACACAGGTCGCTACCGTAACGGACTTCGACGGTAACTTCGCCCTTAAAGCTAATCAGGGTGCTGACATCACTATCAGCTACATTGGTTACCAGACAGCAACCGTCAAGGCGGCTCGCTCTATTGAGGTAACGCTGGAAGAAGATGCCACCACACTGGAGAACGTGGTAGTCATCGGTTATGGTGTTGCCCGTAAGACTGACTTGACTGGTTCGGTAACGGCTATTAAGCCTGATGAAAAGAACCACGGTATGATTACGAGTGCTCAGGAAATGATTCAGGGTAAGATTGCCGGTGTGAATGTAACCACTGGTTCTGGTGAACCTGGTGGCGGCGCACAGATTCGTATCCGTGGCGGTGCATCTCTGAATGCATCTAACGACCCACTGATTGTGATTGACGGTATGCAGATGGATAACAATGCCACCAAAGGTGTAAACAACCCATTGGCATTGGTAAACCCTAACGATATCGAGTCGTTCACAGTATTGAAGGATGCTTCTGCTACAGCTATCTATGGTAGCCGTGGTTCGAATGGTGTCATCATCATTACCACCAAGAAAGGTCGTCGCAACCAAGCTCCTAAAGTAAGCTACAACGGAACACTGTCAATCAGCACGATTGCCAAGAAGCTGGATGTCATGGACGGCAATGAGTATCGTGAGTTCATCAAGGACTACTATGGTGGAGAAACCTCAGAAGCTTATCTGGGACTGGGCGATGCCAACACCAACTGGCAGGACGAGATCTATCGCAGCGGTGTCAGCCATGACCACAACGTAAGCGTTGCCGGTGGTTTAGGAAACCAGAAGTGGGCCATGCCTTACCGCGTCAGCGTGGGCTACACCAACCAGCAGGGTATCCTGAAGGGTTCTGACTACAAACGTTTCACCGCAGGATTCACCATGAACCCATCACTCCTGGATGACCACCTGAACCTGAACATCAACGGTAAGTATGCCTACTCGAAGACCAATCCTGGTGGACAGGGCGCTATCGGTATGGCTACCCGTATGGATCCTACCCGTCCTATCAAGAGTGACGATGAGGCATTCAAGAACTGGGGTGGATATTGGCAGTGGGCCAACCCAACCACATCTTATGACCCCACATACCCCTATGCAAGAAACAGCGATGCTCCCTCTAACCCCGTCGAGATGGTTGAGAACTTCTCCGACGACAAGAGCTCGCACACCTTGTTAGGCAATTTTGAAGCAGACTATAAGATTCATGGCTTCGAAGACCTCCGTCTGCACATGAATCTGGCTGGTTCTTACTCTTATGGTGGTGAATACACCAACAACAATCCAAAATCTACCTATGGATACTACTATGGTGGAAATGGTGAGAACACCGAGAAGAAATACAATGTACTTGCATCGTTCTATGCTCAGTACTTCAAGGATTTCAACAAGGCAAACCACTTCGACATCATGGCCGGTTATGAGTACAGCCGTACCAAATACTGGGGTGACAGCTGGTACAAGGACTACTATCCCGCAACCAACCTGGGAACAGACGATGATGGCAATGCGCTGGCTGGTACAGTACACAATTCTTCAGACCGTCGTTGGAGAGGTCAGATGGTTCTGGTCAGCTGGTACGGACGTGCCAACTACTCGCTGTTAGACCGCTACCTGCTCACCGTTAACTTCCGTGCCGACGGTTCGAGCCGCTTTGCAGACGGACACCGCTGGGGTTTCTTCCCCTCTGTAGCTGCAGGTTGGCGCATCAAGGACGAGAAGTTCCTGAAGGATGTAGATGCTGTCAGTGAATTGAAGCTACGTCTCAGCTGGGGTCAGACAGGTCAGCAGAACACCGGTAAGGAGTATTATACACCTACTTACAAAATGACTGTTGGCAACGACCGCTTATACCCCATTGGCCCGAATAATCCTGGTACGCTTTTCCAGCCATTGGTTTACAACAACGACCTGACATGGGAAACGACAACAACTTGGAATATCGGTTTGGACTTCGGTATGTTCAATCAGCGTTTAACTGTGAATTTCGATGCTTATGTTCGTAAGACAACGGATTTGCTCTGTACTCCAACTATCGCTGCAGGACAGAACTACGACAATGCGATGCTGCTGAATGCCGGTGAATTGAAGAATAAAGGTTTCGAGATTGCCATCTCTGGTAAGCCTATTCAAACCAACGACTGGTTCATGGAACTGGGTGTAAATGCTGCCTATAATAAGAATGAGGTGACTGAGCTCTATGGTGGCCGTGACATGATTGAGGCAGGACTGACCGTAGGTATGCAGAAGAACCTGACCTATCATAAGGTTGGACAACCTGCCAACTCTTTCTGGGTTTACCAGCAGGTTTACGACGAGGCAGGCCGTCCTATACAGGGTGTCTATGTTGACCGCAACGCTGATGGTAACATCGACGACAACGACCGCTATTTCTATAAGAACATCGCAGCTCCCTGGACTGGTGGTTTCTACTTCAAGGTGGCTTATAAGAATTGGGATTTGGGTACAAACTTCCGTCTCTCCCTGGGCAACTACGTTTATAACGACCTCATTGAGAGCCGCATGAACACCGCTGTACGCTACAACGCATCAAAGAATTTCTATGAGAATACTACTCCTTCCGTTGCAGCTCTGAAATGGAAGTCTTACGACTATCCTCTGTCTGACTACTTTGTTCAGAATGCTTCTTTCCTGAAGTGTGACAACATTACTTTAGGCTATAATTTCGATGAACTGTTCAAGTCTTCAGCATATCATGGCCTCTCTGGACGTATCTATGCTTCTTGCACTAACGTATTTACCGTTACCAAGTACAAGGGTCTTGATCCCGAGCAGGTGTCAGGCTTTGAAGGCAGCGTATATCCACGCTGCCGTACATTCCTCATGGGTTTGAACCTCAACTTCTAATCACATAACTAAAAATAAGAACGCAATATGAAACTCAATAAATTCAAAGCAATGGTTTCCGCTGCAGCCTTGATGATGACTACCAGCCTAACCTCTTGCATGGGTGATTTGGACAAAGGAAACATCGATCCTACTGTCCAGGCAGAACCTGATATTACCGCGCTCTACAGCAAATGCTATGCATGCCTCATATTAGAGGGTATGGATGGTAATGCGGACTTCAAATCAGACGACTCTGGTAAAACGACACTCATACGTAACATTTTCAATGCGAATGTGCTCTCTACTGATGAGAGTATCTGCTGGTGGACCGATGGTGGACTGGAAGACTATGGTAAGAATGATCCCAAGCCAAACAGCGACGCTATCCGATTCTTGTACTATCGTCTGATTATGGACGTAAGCTATTGTAACCACTATCTGGAACTGGAAGGCGCAAAAGCCGACGAGACCAAAATGGCAGAGGTGCGCTTCATTCGTGCATACCTCTATTATCAGTTGCTCGACCTGTTCGGAGATCCCCCCTTCATCCCTGCTATTTCGAGCGAGATGCCACGTCAGGCTCACTCCTATAACAGTGATTTCAAAACAGATGTAACCTACAGCCGGGCTGAGCTGCTGGCTATGGGACGTGAATTCCTGTTCAACTGGATCGTTAATGAACTGGAAGAGGCAGAGGAAGACTTGATGGAGCCACAGCCCAAGACAGACAGCGACCCCAACTACGGACGTGTTGACAAGGCTGCTGCCTGGTTGATGCTGAGCCGCGTCTATCTGAACGCTGGTACCTATCTGAATAACGATGGCCAGAACAATCCATACTGGGCTGAGGCACTTACTTATGCAGAGAAAGCCATCAACTCTGGCTACACACTGTTTGATGACAGCAAGATGTCAGCAACGGCTAAAGCCAATGGCTACAAGCCTTACGACCTTCTGTTCATGGGTGACAACGGCTCGAATGGCTCTTCCTGCGAGGCTATCTTCCCACTGCTCCAGGATGGTAAAGTCACGAAAGCTTGGGGTGGTTCTATGTTCTTCGTAGCTGCCATGTGGAATCCTGAGATGAGAACAGTTGCCGGATTAGACGCCGCTACCACACAGAACACATGGGCTGGTATGCGTTGCCGTCCTCAGCTGCTCGAGAAGTTCACCAGCAATCCGAACTCATTCGTAGGAAAGACATCAGCAGAAATTCGTGCCATTACGAATGATGACCGTTGTATCTTCTGGGGTGTTGGTCACACGCTGTCAGTTTATCCTAACGATGGTTTTGCCAGTGGTATCGTTACTCCCAAGTGGAATAACAACTATTCAAATGGTGGTACACCTCATGACAATGAGAATGTAGATATTGACTTCTATCTCCTGCGTGTAGCAGAAGCTTACCTGAATGCTGCAGAGGCTGCTCTTCACGTTGGTGATGCCAGCAAAGCCAAGACATACATGGACGCTATCCGTAATCGTGCTCACGCTTCTACACAGAGCATCTATACATTGAACGATGTACTCGACGAGCGTGCTCGTGAGATGTACTTCGAGGGTATCCGTCGTCCTGACCTGATTCGTAATAACTGCTTTGGCGGTGTCAATGTCACATACGGTTGGCAAGGCAAGGGCAGTAACGATGGCTATACTGGTGCTCCATTCGAGAAGTATAAGAATGTATATCCCATCCCTTCAACTGAGGTTATGGCTAACACTAACCTGACACAGATTGATGGTTATACTGAGATAGAATAATGATTAATTAACACGAAAAATAAGAAACGCAATATGAAGAACAAACTATTGCTTGGTGCACTGCTTATCAGCACCGCCAGCTTATTCACAGCTTGCTCGGATGACAACGATTCAAACCCCTCGCTGGTTCAGCCTACGGAGTTTACGTTGAACACTCCAGCATACGTCAACGAGACCGTTGACTTGCAAGCAACTAGCGAGCTGCAGCTTTCATGGTCACAGCCGAAATATACTAATGACAACGCACCTCTGCAGGTGACTTACGAGATTCAGGTATCACCTGACAACAAGTTCACCGTATCAACAGACGAGGCTGCTGCCGATGAGAGTGGCGCCACTATTGCTGACTATGCCAACATAGCCCGTACAACTACAAAGTGTACATACACACTGCTGTCGTCCGATTTGGATAAGGCTTTGGTTCAGATTAAGAAATGGAAAGAAAGCGAGGTTCCTGCTGAACAGACAGCTTTCCTGCGTATCAATGCATTTATCATGGAGAATGACGTACGCCTGAACAGCCTAGTGTCAAACACCATTGAGCTGAAATTCAACCCCTACTACATTGAGCTGAAGGATGCAGCACCTATCATGTGGTATCTTGTTGGTAACAACATCCTTGACGGTGGCTGGAGCAATAATCCTGGTGTCAGCAGTCTGCCCATGTTCATACAGAGCGACTATCCATACGACAAGGCTACTGGACAGGGAGAAATCACTTACCTGAACTACTTCAACACGGATGGTTGGAAGATCCAGCCACAGGATTTCAACTGGGATCTTGGCTTTATGAGCGGTGGAGCAGCTAATACCGCTGTCTATCGTAACGGTGAAGGTGATGCCGGTAATATCTGGTGCGAGCCCGAAGGCTACTATAAAGTAACGGTTAACACCAAGACCAACGAATGTACGATCGTTCCACAGGACATCACTCCTAAAGTATTTGCCCAGATTTGTATGTCTGGTTCATTCAATGGCTGGTCTGATACCGATATGACACCTGCCAACAAGAGTGGCGAAAACCACGTTTGGGTATTTGTCATGGAAGTTCCTGCAGGCGAAACTGTAGAGATGAAATTCAAGGAAGCTGGCTCATGGGACACCAACTGGGGCTATGGAAATTTCGACGGTGAGGTGAACACCTGTGGTAAGGCAACGGGTGGTGGCAAGAACATCGGTATAGCCGAGGGCACCTGGGTCATTGTATTTAACGATATCACTGGTGAATTCAGCATCATCGCCAAGTAATCATGTGTTAGAAATTATAAATACTGAAAGATTATGAAGAAAAGTATATTATGTGGAATCGCCTTGGTAGCAGGACTCTGGTCCTGCACCGAGGACTACACCGACTGGGGTTCTCCACAAAGCAATACTGCTAACGATGCAGAACCAAAATTGGAAATGGCAGTCCAGCCTACTGTATCCTCTATTGACTTTGCCAACTATCAAGAAGAGACTATTCAGCTGTTTACCACCAACCTAACAAAGGAAGAGGCAGATGAATACGCTGTAGCAATCTCTGGCGAAGACATTAACCACACACCTATCGTTATTAATGCCAACAGCGAAGGCAGGGTTATTACAAAAGAGTTTACTCAGGTCATTGAAAAACTCTATGGAAGAGCTCCCGTTGAGCGTTCACTGATTATTGAGGTTGCAACCATCGCTACCAAAGAAACTGCTGACGGTGATGTCAATGTTAGACGTGTAGCCAATCCATTTAAGATGAAGGCTACGCTCGATGCTCCATACATTGCTTCCGCATACTACCTTATCGGAGGTGAGAAGGATTGGAATGAAGCAGAAGCTTTGACGCAGCCATTCACACATAGCGGAAAGGATGTCTATGAAGATCCTGTCTTCAGCTTTGTCATTACAGGTGGTGCAGAGCGCTGGTTCTCATTCGGCGATGCAAGTCAAATTGCAGCTACGACAGCGGGTGACTGGAAACAGTTGTATGGATATGTAGGTGAGCAGACCGAAAAGGGTACATTTGCACGCCGTTGCGATATAGAAGGTGCACCTGATAACACCTTCCACGTTGACGGAAGTGCTAAATTATATCGCTTTACTGTCAATATGTTGACAATGGAGTATGAGATTACTCCGATAAACTTCAGTAACTACATTTACGAAGCAGGCTGCAACAATAGTTGGGGTGAGTATCAACAGCCGCTTTACTGCCCAGACGGCAATGGTACCTATACTGGTTACTTCTTTGCAAAAGATGATTCATGGACAGACGGCAAGGGTGCCTTCAAGTTCCGTGGCGATGCCAATGGCTGGGATAACGGCAACTATGGTACTGGCACATTCGATGAGGCAGCACTCACAGGTACACTGATTGACGACGGCGGTTCTGGCAACATCATGCCTGCACCAGGTTTCTATCGTGCTGATGTGAACCTCGCAGACATGACTTTCAAACTGACAGCTATCAACAGCGTTTATGTAGTTGGCAGTGCCGTCAACAACGATTGGAATACCGGTGTAGCAATGACCTTCAACCACGACAAGCACTGCTGGGAGTGTGATGCTACATTCACAGAAGCTGGTGTCATTAAGTTCAAGGGCAACGGCACTTGGGATAGTCAAGACGGCAACTGGGGCGGTACGATGGATAACATCATCAACGGTTCTAACGACAACATCCCAGTTACGCTAAGTGGCGATGTTCACATTGAGTTCTATCCTCTCTGTGATACCAAGTCATACTGCACCATCACAGCAAGATAAGAAAAAGCTTAAGTCTAACCATACAGACACAATTCAATATTCAGGCGGACACCTACCCTATGGTGCCCGCCTGTTTTATATTAAGGGAAAATATTGCTACCATTAATGCTAGCAATTGTTAGACTTAAATGTAGCATTTTTATTCTTTAATATGCCAGTTCGGGATAAGTATATGACTTATGCTCTGAAAAATATTTTTAAATTTTGCTGCCACCCTGCCACTAATCTTCTATAACACCAGTATTTAGGCACATTTTTGGTGGCAGCAGGGTGGCAGCAAATTCCGGTTTTTGGCGAAGAACAACAAAAACAACGAGTAAAACACATAGATAATTGGTGGATTTTATGGGGTTTTGAAGATATTTTTGGTCTTTCTAGTCCAAAAATCGAGTAAATTGAGACCAAAAAGTGCCTGTTTGACAATAACCCTACCTTATTGGACAATAACCCTGCCTTATTTGACAATAACCCTGCCTTATTTTGGAATAACCCTGCCTTATTTAACAATAACCCTGCCTTATTCAAAATTACTTTCGG
>LXOW01012853.1_pt1 | contig 10745 bp, 8 predicted proteins | sample 1368591 | NCBI WGS metagenome assembly LXOW01 (sample SAMN04884650, study PRJNA319009) | bovine gut metagenome | isolation source: Cow rumen | host: Bos taurus | place: Italy: Legnaro (PD) | collected 2014-07-09
GCTGCTATGAGGCGTATGTTGAACGACAGTCGTAGGCGCTCCTATATGGCTTCACATGCCCGTAATATGATCAACAGCCGGTTTGAACAGGGCTTCGTGCGCCAATGCCTATTCGATTTCTACGATGTGATTCTTGATGGAGAGAAACATGTATAAACATTTTCTGAAAAGATTTCTGGATTTCTGGATTGCCTTTATCGCATTGGTGTGCATCTCGCCTTTGCTGATTGTGGTCACCCTGTGGCTGCATGTCGCCAATAAAGGGGCGGGGGCATTCTTCCTTCAGGAACGGCCTGGCAAAGATGGCAGGATCTTCAGGATTATCAAATATAAGACCATGACAGACGAGCGTGACGCCGATGGTCATCTGCTGCCGGATGAACAGCGCCTGACGAAGGTGGGGCGTTTCGTGCGTTCCACGTCCATCGATGAGTTGCCCCAGCTGTTGAATGTGCTGAAAGGTGACATGGCTTTGATCGGACCGCGACCGTTGTTGGTGCAATATCTTCCGCTCTATTCCAAAGAGCAAGCCCGCCGCCATGAGGTGCGTCCGGGCATCAGCGGCTGGGCACAATGTCATGGGCGTAATGCCATCTCGTGGACAGAGAAGTTCAAGCTCGATGTCTGGTATGTGGAACACGTGTCGTTGAAAACCGATCTCATAGTGGTATGGCTGACCATCCAGAAGGTCCTGAAACGTGCGGACATCTCTGAGCAGGGACACGCCACGATGGAGGTCTTTAATGGACATAACTAAGTGTTCCATGTTCAATTATCAATGTTCAATGAATAACATACTGATCACATCGGCAGGCAAGCGGGTGGTGCTGGTGCAGATATTCCAGCGCACCTTGCAGGAGATGGGACTTGATGCGAAGGTCTACACGACAGATATACGTCCGGGGATGGCTCCTGCCGGAATCGTTTCCGACGAGTGTATACCTGTCCCCCGTTGCACGGCCGACGACTATATAGACTGCCTCCTTGACATCTGTCAGGAGAAACAAATCGGTGTCATCATCCCGACGATTGACACAGAGTTGCTGGTGCTGGCAGAGAACCATCAGCGCTTTATGGAACAAGGAGTACAGCTGGCTGTTCCTGACAAGGAGTTCATCAGAATCTGTTGTGACAAACGCCTGACGAAGGATTTCTTCTTGCAGGCAGGCATTGACGTGCCGAAGTCTGTGGATAAGGAGCTGATCTTTATGGAGTATGTCAACCGTCAAGAGTATAAGGAGTTCACGGTCGATATGTATTATGGCTTGGATGGCTGTGTGAAAGGCATCGTCCCTCGTGAGCGGATTGGGATTCGTGCAGGGGAGATCAATAAGGGCATCACCCGTAAGAACGGAATTATCCCCTTCCTGCGGCAGCGGCTGGGTGTTCTGAAAGGTGTCCGGGGCTGTATCTGCCTCCAGTTGTTCTACCGTGAGAGCGATGGCGACGTGAAGGGTATTGAGATCAACCCGCGTTTTGGAGGTGGTTTCCCGCTCTCATATTATGCCAAGGCGAACTATGTGGAGTATCTGATTCGTGAGTATCTTCTTGGCGAGACCATCAATTATTCCGACGCATGGCTCGATCGTACACTGATGCTGCGCTACGATAATGACATCATCGTCTATGACACAGAAGAGTAAGGTAGTGGTCTTCGACCTCGATGACACGCTGTATAAGGAGCGGGGCTATCTGCTGTCCGCCTATCGTGAGATAGCCGCCAAGATGGAATCGCGCTATGGGCTTGAAGGGATCTTTGACCGGATGCACAAATGGTGGCAGGAGGGCGAAAATGTGTTCCAACGGCTGATCGATATGTATACGCTGGATCTTACCATCGACGACTTGCTGGCCATCTACCGTTCGCACGTCCCGGCTATTCGTCTTGACGAGGAAACCAAGTGCCTGTTAGACCGTCTGCACCAACATGCAGTTCTGGGTCTCATTACCGACGGACGGAGTCTCACCCAACGGCATAAGGTGGAAGCCTTGGGACTGACGGCCTACATGGACGACGCGGACATCCTCATATCCGAGGAAACGGGCTTTGAGAAACCCTCAGAGGAGCCTTTCCGGCATTTTATGGCGCGTTATCCCTCGTGCACCTATTATTATATAGGTGACAACCATACCAAGGATTTCGTGGCTCCTAACCATTTAGGCTGGACATCCATCTGTCTGCTCGACGATGGCTGGAACATCCACCCGCAGGACTTCCATCACCTCACAAGGGGGCAGACCCTTTGTGAGGTAGAGCATATCTCTGAAATTGAAAACATCATTATATAATGTCAAATAGAATTTTTTTGTGTCTGGCTCACATGAGTGAGGCCGGATGGGAACAAAAGTATATCCAGGAGGCGTTTGACACGAACTGGGTCGTTCCCCTAGGACCCAATGTCAATGGCTTCGAGGAAGACCTGAAAAAGTATGTCGCAGAAGTGAAAGGTGAAAAGTGCGACGTGAAAGGTGGCCTTGTGGAGAAAGAGGTGGTGGCGCTGTCGAGCGGTACCGCTGCTGTCCATCTTGGACTGTTGGCATGTGGCGTAGGACCGGGTGACGAGGTGCTGGTGCAGAGTTTTACCTTCTGTGCCTCCACCCATCCCATCAAGTATCTGGGTGCCACACCGGTTCTGATCGACTCCGAGGCAGACACCTGGAACATGGATCCCCAATTGTTAGAACAGGCCATCCAGGACCGTATCGTCCAGACGGGACGTAAACCGAAGGCCATTGTGCCGGTCTATCTCTATGGCATGCCTGCCAAGATCGATGAGATCCTGGCCATTGCTGCTCGTTATGACATCCCCGTGCTGGAGGATGCGGCAGAGGGTTTCGGCTCCAGGTATAAGGGACGCGTCGTCGGCACCTTCGGACGTTACGGTGTTCTGTCGTTCAATGGCAACAAGATGATTACCACCTCTGGAGGCGGGGCGCTCATCTGTCCAGACATGGAGTCCCGTAACCATGTGATGTGGTATGCCACGCAGGCGCGTGAGGCTTATCCTTACTACCATCATGAGGCGGTGGGCTACAACTATCGCCTGAGTAATATCTGTGCCGGTATCGGACGTGGACAGATGCACATCGTTGACGAGCACATCGCCCATCACCGTCATATCGCCGCCATGTATCGCGATGCCTTTGCGCATGTCGACGGTATCACCTTCCACGACGAGCCGCAGGAGATGCAGTCGAACTTCTGGCTGAGCACCATCCTGTTGAGTGAAAAGTTAAAAGTGAAAGGTGAAGAGTGGGCCTACGCACAGCCTGTCAGGGGTGCCGTCGGTGGTGCTGCGGCACAGGTTCATAGCGGAGGTCCAGTACATACGGACTGTGAACCGAACCGGAATGTTGAGGCTATGCGCGTGGCGCTCGATCAGGCTGGCATCGAGTCGCGTCCGCTTTGGAAGCCCATGCACCGTCAGCCCGTCTATCGCGATGCGCCTGCCTATATCAATGGCGTTAGTGAGGATCTCTTCCACAGAGGGCTCTGTCTTCCCTCGGGGCCTATGGTCTCCGATGCCGATGTCGAGCGTATTATTGAGACTATCCTCTCTGCTATCAAGTAAAAGGATATAGAGCCACAGATTACATAGATTATCACAGAAGAAATGATTATCACAGAATGATTTCCTAAGATACCCGTTCATCTGTGTGAATCTCTTAGTCTGTGAGAATCTGTGAAATCTGTGGCTTAAAATCATCAGATATNNTGAATTTCTTCCGTAAACTGGCAAACTGGTATTTCCGTCGGAATTCTCTGCCCTATTGGAGCGTTTTTGCGCTCGACATGATCATCCTGTTGTTCTCAGGATTCGTCAGCTTCTGGATCTTCAGCAGCTGGACGGAATTGACCACCCGCACGGTGACTCTGTTGGCATCGTTGTCCATCTATGTGGTCTTGAGTGTCTTTGGCATCCGCTATTTCCATACGTATGCCGGCATTGTGCGCTACTCATCGTTCATCGACCTGATGCGTGTGGCATACGCCAACATGCTGTCATTGGTGCTGGCCTTGGGTGTCCACTACTTTTTGTTTTCTCCCCCCAGTCAGTATTTCGAGCCGTTGACAGGACGTCAGATTTTCCTGATGTACGTCATCGCCACCTTGATTATGTGGAGTATGCGTTTGTTGGTGAAGACGGTCTACGATGTGTCCACAGCCAACAATAGTGCACTTCGTGTGTTGGTCTACGGCGCCCAGAGTGGTGGCGTCGGACTGGCAGAGAGCATCCGCACGCAGACGCCCCGTCGCTTCATCCTGAAGGGTTTCATCTCCCACAACCGCCGTCTGCGTCACAACCAACTCGTGGGTGAGAAAGTGTTCACGATGGAAGACGACCTGCGCAAGGTGGTCGAAGACTATCATATCGGAGCCGTGCTTGTGTCGCCCTATCGTACGAACGACTTCCGAAAGAACCAGGATCTGCAGGACCTGCTCATCGGTATGGGCGTGAAGATCTTTATGGCGCAGAATGCCATCGAGGTGGACAGTTATGAGGAGGAGGGAAGGAGAGAAGGAGAGAAGGAGGGAAGGGAGAACACCGGAATCCAGCTGAAGGAGGTGTCGGTCGAAGATTTGCTGCCGCGTGAGGAGATCAAGGTCGACATGAAGTCGGTGAGTGAGTTGCTCAGCGGCCGCCGTGTGCTCATCACGGGTTCTGCAGGCTCCATCGGCTCCGAGATGGTCCGTCAGATTGCCACGTGCAAACCGGCATCGATGATGCTGATCGACCAGGCGGAGACCCCGCAGCACGACCTGCGGCTGATGATGGCCAAGGAGTATCCCCATATCGATGCGCACGTAGTAGTTACCACTGTCTGCAGCAAATCGCGCATGGATGCCATCTTCAACCAGTTCCGGCCTGAATACGTGTTCCATGCCGCTGCCTATAAGCATGTGCCGATGATGGAGGACAATCCCTCGGAAGCTGTCTTGAATAATGTTTACGGCACAAAGATCATTGCCGACCTCTCGGTGAAGTACGGCGTCCGTAAGTTCGTGATGGTGTCGACGGACAAGGCTGTCAATCCCACCAATGTCATGGGCTGCTCGAAGCGCATCTGCGAGATCTACGTCCAGACGCTCGACCGCGCCATCAAGACTGCCCAGTACGGCGGCCACTCCTCGCTTCTCACTCCCCAATCCCCGGTTTCGGTTCCCGTCACACAGTTCGTCACCACCCGCTTCGGCAACGTGCTGGGCTCCAACGGCTCCGTCATCCCGCTCTTCCGCGAGCAGATTCGCAACGGCGGCCCTGTGACGGTCACCCATCCGGACATCATCCGCTACTTCATGCTCATCCCCGAGGCCTGTAAGCTGGTGCTAGAGGCCGGAACGAAGGGCAACGGCGGCGAGATCTTCGTCTTCGATATGGGGCGCCCCGTCAGGATCGCCGATCTGGCCAAGCGCATGATCAACCTCTCGGGAGCGAAGAATGTGAAGATAGAATACACGGGCCTGCGTGAGGGCGAGAAGCTCTTTGAGGAGGTGCTCAACGACAAGGAGACCACCAAGCCCACCTTCCACAAGAAGATCCGCATCGCGGAGGTGCGCCAGTACGACTACGACCTGGTCTGCCAGGAAGTCGACGACCTAATTGCCGTCTCGAAGCATTACGACGATATGGAGACTGTGCGTAAGATGAAGCAGATGGTGCCGGAGTACAAGTCGAACAACTCCGTGTACGAAGAACTCGACCTGCCGTTGACGACGGCTGGGCTGAGAAATGTTGCAGAAATGTCGTGAGATATTTATATAGGAATCGTTTTTTGTAATCCCCCGTCAGGCCTTCTGGCGGGGGATTTTCAATTATGAATTTATTTTATAGTCCTAATGATACATTTTTGGCCTGAATTCAAGCCTAAAGTAAACGGATAGTTTAAAAACGGGTCAATAAAAAATCTTACCCAATCTCGTGGATTAGTCAATGTCATTATTTTAATAAGACTCGCGATATTTGCTATCATCTTTATCGGTGAGCATGGAGAGATAGCTCTGATAGCGGCTCTGGGCGATGTAATGGTCTTCAAGGGCCTGGAGCACGGCACAGCCCGGCTCGTGGGTGTGGGTGCAGTTGGAGAAACGGCAGTCTTTGGAGAAGCGGAAGATCTCACGGAAATAGGAGGTGAGTTCCTCGGGCTCCATATCGAAGGTGCCGAAGCCTTTGATGCCGGGGGTGTCGATGAGCCATCCCCCACCCAATGGAATCATCTCAGAGAATGTCGTCGTATGCTGCCCCATCTGATGGGCATCGGAGATTTCTGCCGTGCGGAGGTTGACACCCGGCACAAGGCGATTGATGATGGTGGACTTCCCCACCCCGCTGTTGCCGCTGAGGAGTGTGATCTTGTCTTCGAGCATCGGCAAGAGCGCATCGATGCCCTCGCCCGTCTCGGCAGAGATGGCGCGACACTCATAGCCAATGGTATCATAGAGATGGATAAGCATCTGCTGATAGTGCAACTCGTCAGCGTCGAGGAGGTCAGTCTTGTTGAATAGGAGCACCACGGGCACCCGGTAGGCCTCAGCCGAAGCGAGGAAACGGTCGATGAACGTGGTGTTGGTCTGCGGACGGACGACGGTGACGACGAGCAACGCCTGATCGACGTTGGCGGCAATGATATGGCTCTGCTTGGAGAGGTTGATGCTCTTGCGGATGATGTAGTTGCGGCGGTCCTCGATCTCGGTAATGAAATTCCCTTCTGAAACGCAGACACGGTCTCCGACGGCGACGGGGTTGGTGCTGCGGATGCCCCGCAGGCGGAAGTTACCCTTCACCTTACAATCGAGCAGCTGGCCATCGTCTGTCTGGACGGTGTACCAGCTGCCTGTGTTTTTTATCACAAGACCTTTCACCTACACAGTCATGATTTCCTTGTTCTTCGCAGCCAGGAGGTCGTCGATCTTCTTGATATACTTGTCATGGATCTTCTGGAGCTCCAGTTCGGCATCCTTCTCATTGTCCTCAGAGAGTCCGTCCTTGATGGCCTTCTTCAGCTTGTCCTTGATGTCACCACGCACGTTGCGCACCTCGACCTTAGCCTTCTCGGCAATCTTGGCACACTGCTTGGTGAGGTCGCGACGGCGCTCCTCGGTGGGGATGGGGATGTTCAGACGGATCACCTCGCCATTGTTCTCAGGAGTGATACCCACGTCGGAATCCATAATGGCCTTCTCGATGTTACGGATCTCCTTGCGGTCCCAGGGCTTAATGGCGATGGTACGGGGATCGGGCACACTCACGTTGGCCACCTGGTTGAGGGGCACTTTCGAGCCATAGGAGTCCACGCGCACGCCATCGAGGATGGCCACGTTGGCACGACCGGCACGGATGCGATTCAACTCGTCTTCGAGGAACATGGCAGCCATCTCCATACGCTCCTCACTTTTCTTCAATGTTTCTTTAACGTCGATCATATCATTTACGATTTTAGATTTCTGTTGACAAAAGTACGAAAAAGAAGTGAAAAGTGAAGGATGAAGGGTGAAGAATTTGCTTCCGGCGAATGAATTTTAACCTTTTTTTGGTGGTTTCGCCTCTATATATAAATAAGGTGTAAGGGCAAAAAAGGTACAAATACCATATTTGTGGTATGCAGAATAGCCCACGTGTGGGATTTTGTAACCCCAGAAATCGCCGTACCTTTGCACCATCGAAAGTGAATAGAACATATTTAATAACATAAAAAGAAAAAGATTATGGCAAAGATTGCAAAACAGCTGACCGAGCTTATCGGTAACACTCCTCTGCTGGAACTGGCAAAGTTCTCAGAGGCCAAAGGTATTGAGACTCCGATTATCGCCAAGGTGGAATTCTTCAATCCTGGCGGCAGTGTGAAAGACCGTATCGCCTTAGCGATGATAGAGGACGCAGAACAGAAAGGACTGCTGAAGCCCGGTGCCACCATCATCGAGCCGACGAGTGGCAACACGGGTGTGGGACTGGCCCTGGTGAGTGCCGTCAAGGGCTACAAGCTCATCCTGACCATGCCTGAGACGATGAGTGTGGAGCGTCGTAACCTGGTGAAGGCCTATGGTGCCGAGGTGAGACTGACAAGTGGCAAGGACGGTATGCCTGGTGCCATCAAGGCAGCAGAGCAACTGCGCGACAGCATCCCCGGCAGCATCATCCTGCAACAGTTTGAGAACCCCGCCAACCCCGCCAAGCACTATGCCACCACGGGTCCCGAGCTGTGGCAGCAGACAGACGGCGAGATCGACATCTTCGTAGCCGGTGTAGGCACTGGCGGCACGGTGAGTGGTGTGGCCAAGTACCTGAAGGAGAAGAACCCGAACGTGAAGATCATTGCCGTGGAGCCCAAATCATCACCTGTGCTCAACGGTGGACAAAGCGGTCCTCACAAGATCCAGGGCATCGGTGCCGGCTTCGTACCCAAGACCTACAACGGCAACTTGATTGACGAGGTGCTGGACATTGAGAACGACGACGCCATCCGCACGGGCCGTGAACTGGCACAGACGGAGGGACTGCTGGTGGGCATCTCTTCGGGAGCCGCCGCCTTCGGCGCCTCGGTGATTGCCCAGCGTCCGGAAAACAAGGGCAAGAAGATCGTAGCCCTGCTGCCCGACACGGGTGAGCGCTACCTCTCGACAGTGCTCTACGCTTTCGACGAATATCCGCTTTAAAGCGCGATTTTCTCCCGATAAAGGCGCAAATCATCCTAAAAACGGGGTGATTTGCGTTTTTTTTGTCATTTTCCTTTGTTATTTAAACAGAAATGCCTATCTTTGCGGACGTATCTACCTGAAACCTGATGAGCAGTGGTAACAGACAAAGACTTCTGGCCGTCGCGACGCTTCTAACCATCAGCCTCACGGTACTGGCCCAGAAAGAGAATATGGAGACGATTGCCGACACACACCATCTGTCGGCCTATGTCGTGGCTGCACTGATGATCGGTGTGTTTGTGATGATTTTTTCCAACCGTCTGTTCTATTTCCGTCAGCGGGAAGTCAGTGCCCAGGCACAGAAGCAGAACTCACAGTTAGGACTGGTGCTCACCTCGAACAAGACACGGGTATGGACCTACGATTACGCCAAACATCTCTACACCTTATTATCCGTCAAGGGAGAAGAGGAGAAGACATACGTGCCCATCGACTTCTCACAGTTCTTCGACAGCAATGAGTTCACCCAGCTGCACAAGGCCGTCATCGCCCTGTCCGACAGCCATGAGGAGCCGGACCCCATCGTCATCAGAGGCAGCAAGCCGGAAGACGGATCCGCACCCCGCATCTACAAGGTCAACCTGACCATCCTGCATCGCGACAAGAAAGGCAAGGCCAAAATCCTGTTAGGCACCCAGCGTGACATCACGGATAACAGGATGAGGAAAGAGAAGACCCGCAATATGGCCCTGCGCTATCATACCATCTTCAATTCGTCGCTCGTCGATATGATCTACTATGGCGAAGACGGCTATATGACCGACATCAACGACAAGGCCTGCGAGACCTTCGGTGTCACCGACCGTGAGGCCCTGATGGCGAGGAAGGTGAAGATCACCGACATCCCCTCATACAGGAATCTGGACTACGACCACTTGGAGAACCTCCTGATGTCGTCAATCACTGACATCGACAAAACGAAACGTGAAGACGAGCGGATACCGGAGGTCACCGTCAAAGGCAAGTTCTACTACGAGTGTGCCGTGTCTGCCATCCGCGACAAGGACAGGAAACTGCTGGGCGTCATCGCTGCCGGACGTGACATCACGGACATGGTGGACTATCACCACCGTCAGCAACAGGACGCCCTGCTGCTCGAAAAGCGCACCAAAGACATCCAGGACTATATCAACAACATCAACTACTCGCTGAAGGTGAGTGGTGTGCGACTCGTGAACTACCACCCTGACAACCACGAGCTGAAGATCTTCAGTGACCTGAACCAGGTGCAATACAGCCTCTCGCAGATCCGCTGTGCCTCATTGCTGGCACCGTCAGACCAGCGGAAGGCCCGTGGACTCCTGCTCCGCATGGACCATCGCACACCTGGCAACTTCACGGCGACAGTACAGACCCGCCTCCATGACGAGCAGGGCCGCACCATCTTCCTCACCTTCAGTATGGTGCCGGTCCTCGAGGAAGGCAGCGACCGCATCAGCCACTACTTCGGCATGCTGCGCAACGACACGGAGATGGTGTACACCGAGCGCCAGCTGATCAAGGAGACGAAGAAGGCCCAGGAGACGGAGGAACTGAAGAACACCTTCCTGCTGAATATGAGCTACGAGATCCGTACGCCGCTGAATGCCGTCATCGGATTCGCACAACTCTTCAACGGTCCCCACGACGCGGAGGACGAGCCAGTGTTCTCGGAAGAGATCAAGCGCAACACCAACGAGCTGCTGGCTCTGGTCAACGACATCCTCTACATCTCACGCCTCGACGCGAAGATGGTGGAGTTCAACTATCGGGAGACAGACTTCGCCACGCTCTTCGAGGGCTACTGCTATATGGGACTGAGTTCGCTGGCACCCGACGTGAAGATACAGGTGGAGAACCCCTACAACCGTCTGATGGTGAAGATTGACGAACAGAACGTGGGTGAGGTGATCCAGAAGCTCTGTGTCAACGCTGCCCGTGTCACGAAGGCCGGCAGCATCCGTGCCAAGTACGACTACCGTCACGGCGAACTGAACATCACCATCGAGGATACCGGCAAGGGCCTGAGTGCCAAGGACCTGCCGCACGTGTTCGACCGTTTCGTCAGAGA
>LXOW01206067.1_pt1 | contig 10745 bp, 7 predicted proteins | sample 1368591 | NCBI WGS metagenome assembly LXOW01 (sample SAMN04884650, study PRJNA319009) | bovine gut metagenome | isolation source: Cow rumen | host: Bos taurus | place: Italy: Legnaro (PD) | collected 2014-07-09
CGCCTTCTCGCTGATCATCGGGCGGGCGATTTCCTGCACCGCGAAGAGCGGGTTGGGATTGGCCCCTTCCGCCTCCGTCAGCGCGACATCCCCCGTCAGCGCGTCGTAGGAGCGGATGCGGAGGTTCCCGCCGACGGTGGAGCGCAGGCGCGCTTCCACGATGTGGCCGTCCTTCCACGCCAGGTGCTCCAGCACGAAGCCGCCGCGGGCGCGCAGGCCCTCCACGACGCCGTCCTTCAGCGCTTCCGGCAGGGCCGGGAGCAGGTGGACGGCTTCGTCGTGACTCTGCAGGAAGAGCTCGGCAATGCCGGCGGTGCAGCCGAAGTTGCCGTCAATCTGGAACGGCGGATGCGCGTCAAAGAGGTTGGGATAGGTGCCGCCCGCCATGTTGAAGCGGCGGCCCGGCGTAACCAGCGTCAACTGGTCCGTAATCAGCTTGAAAGCATGGTCGCCGTCCAGCATACGCGCCCAGAGGCAGACCTTCCAGCCCATCGACCAGCCCGTGGAAGGATCGCCGCGCTGAACCAGCGTATTGCGGACACCCTCCGTGAGCACCGGGGTGCGGTACGGGGAGATCTGATAGCCGGGGTAGAACCCCCAGAGATGCGAGACATGGCGGTGGTTGTCCGTCGGGCTGTCCCAGTCCTCGAACCACTCCTGCAGCTGGCCGTACTGGCCGATCTGCATCGGCGGCAGGCGGCGGCGCATCGTGGCCAGGGTGTCGGAGAAGGCCGCGTCGCAGCCCAGGATGCCGGCTGCGCGCTCCGTATTCGAGAAGAGGTCGGTCACGAGCTGGTTGTCCATCGTGATACCGGCGAACATATTGGTCTTCAGGTGGGCGGGGCGGTTCTCCGGCGAATCGGAAGGCGTCACCACCAGGTAGCCGGTGTTCGGATCCTCCACCAGGAAGTCCACGAAGAACTCGGCCGCGCCCTTCATCAGCGGATAGACCTCGGCCAGGTAGGCCTTGTCCCCGTTGTACAGGTAGCGGTCCCATAGGTGCTGGCACAGCCACGCGGCGCCGCTCGGCCAGAGGCCGCAGTAGGCGTAATCCAGCGCGCCCGTGACGCGCCACAGGTCGGAGTTATGATGGACGACCCAGCCACGGCAGCCGTACATGTTCCGGGCGGTGTTCGCGCCCGTCACGGCCAGTTCGCGTATCATCCGCAGCAGCGGCTCGTGCAGCTCCGGCAGGTTGGTCAGCTCCGCCGGCCAGTAGTTCATCTCGGTATTGATATTGGTCGTATAATTGGCGCACCAGGGCGCCATCAGGCTGGCGTTCCAGATGCCCTGCAGGTTGGCGGCCTGCGTGCCCGGCTGCGAGCAGCTGATCAGCAGGTAGCGACCGAACTGGAAGTAGAGCGACACCAGCTGCGCGTCGTGGTTCTGCGCGAAGGAGCGGATCCGCTCGTTGATGGGCGCGTCCGGCACGCCCGACGGGGCGAATTCCAGCCGCACGCGGCCGAACTGCCGCTGATAGGCAGCGACGTGCGCCGCAAGCGCCTGGGCATATTTCTTCGTGCTGTTCCTGAGGCTGGCGGCGTTGCGTGCGTACGGGTCGGCGTTCACCGTCCGGTAGTCCACGAAATTGGTGGCCATCGCGACGTGCAGCAGGAGCTCCGTCGCGCCCTCGACGCGCATCGTGGAGTCCGTCGGGCTCAGCTTGCCGCCGCGGACCGTCGCCTTGAGGTCGTTGACATAATGGATGGCGCCCGGGATGCCGCCTTTCTCGGCCCCCTGCCCTTCCAGGCGGAGCCGGTTCGCGGCCGGCACGCTCACGCGCACGTCCTTCATCGGCGTGGTGAAAGACAGCTCGCAGCTCAGCGCCTTCGGCTTCGAAGCCGTCAGGCGCACGATGACCAGATTGTCGGCGAAGGAAGAAAATACTTCCTCGACATACTCCACGCCGTCCACGCGGTAGCGGGTGGTCACGACGGCGCGCTCGAGATCCAGCTCGCGGCGGTAGTCCGTCACCTCCCCGGAACGTCCCGGGAACGCGATTTTCACGGAACCGGCGGTCTGGTAGGACATTTCCTCGCCCACGGGCGAGAGGAAATTCTCGTCGGCCAGCTGCTGCGCCTCTTCATAGGCACCCGCGAAAATGAGGTCGCGCACTTTCTGGAGGTTCTTCAGGCCGTTGGGGTTCCAGTTCTCGTACGGNNCCGTTGCCGACCGGCAGCGCCTCCTCCCAGTAGGAGGCCGGCTTGTCGAACCAGAAAACATTCGTAGAAGGCTGGGCCGACGCCGTCAGCGCGGCAAACAGGCCCAGTAGCAGAGCGGTTAATTGTTTCATTATGATTGGGTTATTAATTATTCTTCGGATAGCGGACGGTGAAGCAGGCGCCGCCAAGCGTGAAGGACCTCGAGTAGGAAATCGAGGCGCCGCAGCGCTCCAGGATGCTCCGGCTGATGGCCAGGCCGAGGCCGGAACCGCCGTTCTTGGTGGTAAAGTTCGGGGTGAACAGCTTCTCGACGTTCTCGTCGGAGACGCCGGGGCCGTTGTCCTCCACGACAATGTCCCAGAAGCCGTCCTGGACGCTCTTGCGCAGCGACACCACGATGTGCCCGTCCGGCGCTTCGCCGATGGCCTGCACGGCATTGCCCAGCAGGTTCACGAACACGCGCGTGAGCTGCGGTTTCGGGCCGCGGATCGTAATGTCCGACAGGCCCAGGTAGTCGAAGTGGATGTTCTCCTTGTTGTCGAACATCGAGATCTCCTCCCGGAGCAGCTTGTCCAGTACGATCGTCGTAGGCTCCTCGGTATAGAGCTTGGCGAAGGTGGAGAATTCGTTGGCCGTATCGGTCAGGATGTCGATGTGGTCGAGGATTACCTGGCTGGCCTCCTCGAAGCGGTCCTGCCACGCCGGATCGCCCTTCTGCTTGAGGCGGATGACCCGCTGCAGCTGCAGTTTCATCGGGGTCAGCGGGTTCTTGATCTCGTGCGCCACCTGGCGCGCCATGCCGCTCCAGGCCTTGTCACGCTCGGCCTGCGCGAGCTTGCGCGAGCTCTCGGACAGCTCCGTGACCATGCGGTTGTAGGCCTGGACGATGGAGGAAATCTCGTCGTCCCGGTCGTAGTCGATGTATTCGAGGGAGTCCAGGTCGGCACTGGCCATCTTGGAGCTCATCTCGCTCAGCGGCTGGAACATGCGGTCCACGATGCGCGCCACCATGAAGAGCGCCATCAGCAGGAAGAGCAGGAAGAGCGAGAGGATCGTCACCGAGTGCATCACCGCGTCCTCCTCGAAGTCGTAGGTATCCTCGTTGTACGGCGAGCAGAGGATGGCCACCATCGTACCGTCGGAGTCGAACAGCGGGGCGTACATACTGTAGAACATCTCCATGCCGAGCCGCTCCTTCTGGATGTAGTGGCGGCGGTTGCGGTAGAGGATGTTGTAGTAGGCCGTCCCGTTCATGCGCTCCGTGACCATCAGCTGTTCGAAGACCATCGGGGTCGTGGTCATCATCAGCACGCCGGAAGGCGTATAGAGCGTGATGTCCGAGCCGGTCTCCTTGCCCACCCGCTCCATCAGCACGCGCAGCGACTGCCAGTTGATGCCGCTTTCGCTCTCCGCATTCTGCAGGCCCGCATCCATCATGGCCACGATGGAGCCGATCTTGTCGGACATCACCGTCTGGCGGTTGCTGTTGTTGCGCGAATAGACGAAGAGCACGCTCACGAGCGCCATCACCAACAGGGTGAGCAGCAGCGAGGTGAGCAGCACGCCGGAGATCCGGGATTTGAAGTAGGACTGCCGGAACACCTGCGGCTTGGGCCGGCGCAGCAGTGCCAGCGACAGCGCCAGAAAGGCGATCAGGCCCACCAGCACGCCCGCCATGATATAGGAAAGGACGCCCACGCTGGCGCGTGAAATCACGACCGCCTCGCCCTCGCCGACCACGTACATGAAGTGCGTGTAGCCGTCCACCTGCAGGTGGCCGCTCTCGGAGGCGTAGAGCTGCACGTAGAGATCGTCGTCCACGCGCGTAGGATAGGGATAATTACCCTTGTACGCCTTGATGTCGCGCCCGGAGTAGCGGGCATAGGAATAGCCCGAAGGCAGGTTCACCTGGCCGGGCGTCGAGAAACCGAAAATGCCCGCGTAGCCCCTTCCGCCGCGGCTTTCGCGCTGCTCCAGCCGCACCAGCACCCGCGACATCTCCCCGCCTTCGGCGAGGTAGAAGAACACGCCCACGTAGTACGGGCGGCCGTTCTCGTGCCGGGCATACAGGAAGCGGGAATTCTCGGCGATGGCCACGCCGTCCCGCAGCATGGAGCTGAACTCGTCGGCCGACTGGCGCGTGTTGTTGTATTCATTGAACACCCGCGTCGAGACCAGGTAGTCCCGGTCGACGCCGGCGAGGTAATAGTCGGAGATGCGGCTCTGGATAGACTGCTCCGTGTCCTGGAAGCGCGAGAGCGCGGACAGGATCATGTCGTCGGCGATCTGCGATTCCACCCGGCGCAGGCGGAGCTCCAGGGAGATATCCCGGTCGAAGGAAAGCCGGTTCGCCAGCAAGCCCAGCCGATCCTCCTCCTTCTGGAAACCCAGCACGCCGGCCGTCACCACCAGATAGGTGGCCACCAGCACGGCGAAGGTTACGCGCCCGGTCAGCGAGAAGGCGTCGAACGGGCGCCCGTCCCGGCGTTTCAGCGCCGGAGCGGCCAGCTGCAGAAGCAGCGGCACGCTGATCAGCATCGAGATGAAGGACAGGTAAACAATGACGCAGAACGGCGACAGCTGTCCCAGCTTATAGATTTCCAGCGAGAAGCCGGAGTTGAGCGCAATGCTGCGCAGGGCCGCCTGGGAATACAGGATGACGCCGGCCGCCAGCAGCAGCACGAGCGCGAGCACCGCGAGCCGGCGCGGGCGCGTGTTCATCCAGGCCCAGAGCTTGCGCCGGACCATGTACGCGCACGCCGCGCACATCAGGATCGCCAGATTGATGAGGATGACCGCACCCAGCGAATACAGGACGTCACCGCCCGCATAGAGCATCGGCGAGAAGATCAGCACACGGCTGCCCGAGAAGCGTCCCCAGAAATACAGGCCGGCGAGCAGCACGAGCACACCGAGCGTCACGCAGGTAAATCGGCGCGGGGTGCGCTTGGAGGACAGGAAAAGCAGGAACGCCAGCAGGATGGCGGCGACGGAAATCCACAGCAGCGGCGTCGCGTCCCGGCCGGAGGCGGTCAGCGATTCCAGCAGGATCTTGAACTGCGGCCGCCCCTGCACGCAGACGACCGAACCGCCGCTGGAAGAGAGCGGGCGGATCGTATAGCGGCGCTGCAGGCGGAGGCTGCGGTTCTGCACCTCCATGCCGGCCAGCACCCGGACATTCCCTTCCCCGACCCATTTGGCCAGGTACCAGTACGGTCCGAGATTGTGGAAGCCGAGCGAATCCGTGACCTGCAGCAGCGGCGATTCCGCGGAAATACGCGGGTCCGCGACGAAGGGTACGTACATGCGCCGGTTGATATTGTCGTTGGAAACCGGGAACTCATGGCACCAGGACTGCAGCGTATCGCTGCAATAGCGATACAGCACGAATTCCTGCGGCAGTCCGTCCAACTGCATCCAGTCCGAGGGATCCTGCGCGAGCGCCTTCTCGGCAAAGGCGTCCAGCTTCGCGGCGCGGCGCGCCAGCACGCGCTCCACGCGGCGTGCTTCGCGGCCCGTGTCGCCCGGGGAACGCGTATCGTTCAGCGAGGCGATGAACAGCACCACCCCCGCCACGAGCGAAGCCACGGCGAACCATTCCCGGCTATGTCTTTTCCAGATCATTCGTGATGATACGGCTCTCCGCGCATAATGGTGAAGGCCCGGTAAAGTTGTTCTGCAAAAATCGTTCTCACCAGCTGATGCGAATAGGTCATCTTCGAAAGGGACAGCTTGCCGTCGGCGCGGGCATACACCGCATCGGAGAAACCATAGGCCCCGCCGATCACGAAGACCAGGTCCCGACCCGAGCGCGCCAGGCGGCCGCCCAGCCAGTCGGCAAACTCCAGCGAGCGGTACTCGCGGCCGTGCTCGTCGAGCAGGACCACCTCGTCCGAGGGAGCCAGCTGACGGAGGATCAGCTCCCCTTCACGCAGCTTGATCTGGTCGCGGGACAGTGCCGACACCCCCTTCAGCTCAGGAAGCTCCTTCAGGGAGAAGGGCACATAGTGCTCCAGCCGGGAAACATACATCTCCAGACCCTGCCGGACCCAGGCAATATCCGTCTTACCGACTGTGAGCAAAGTGATTCGCATACAAGCACAAATATAATAATGTGGCTCGAAATTTGCAATCATTTGGGACGTGCAACGCTTGCTTACCATCGCGGCAGTTCTCCTGCCCCTGCTCNNCAGGCCCGGCAGATCGTCAAGAGCTTCTTCGAGAGCCACACGCCGCGCTCCTTCGAAGTCAACCACACGGCCGGACGCGACAATATGAAATATGCCCTCGGAACCCTCAACGCCGGTGGGGAGAAATACTCCGTCACCATTTTCGTGAGTTCCAAGGGCAAATCCTACAAAATCCAGCAGCTCAAGATCGAGCAGCAGTTGTAGCCCTTTCTGATAAGGTTTTACGCGCGGCCGCCGTAAGAGCGGTCTGCGGTGTTGACGTTGATCTTCTCGCCCGTCTCGATGAACAGCGGAACCATCACCTTGGCACCGGTCTCGAGGGTCACTTCCTTGAGGGCGGAGGTGGAGGCGGTGTTACCCTTGACGGCGGGCTCGGAGTACGTGACCTCGAGGGTAACGTAGGTCGGGAGCTCGCAGGTGAGGCAGCGCTCTTCGCCCACCACGAACATCATTTCGACGTGCTGGCCTTCCTTCATCAGGTCGGCGTTGTCGACGAGGTCCTTCTGGAGCAGGATCTGCTCGTAGGTCTCTTCGTGCATGAAGTTGAAACCATCTTCCTCCGCGTAGAGGAACTGGTAGGGACGGCGCTCGACCTCGATCGTCTCGATCTTCATGCCGGCGGTGAAGGTATTCTCCAGGATGTTGCCGTTCTCCAGGTTGCGGAGCTTGGTCTTCACGAAAGCAGGGCCCTTGCCCGGCTTCACGTGCTGGAACCAGACGATCTGGCACGGCTTGCCGTTGTACTTGAGGAAAAGACCGTTCTTAAAATCAGCTGTTGTTGCCATAAATACTATCTCTTATTGGTTTGATTTCCTGTATATCCGGGCAAATTTAAGGATTTGCCGCAACTATTGCAAATTTTTGATGGCGGCGGCCACTTCTTCCAGCAGCCACTTGGGCGTGGAAGTGGCCCCGCAGACGCCTACGCGGTCGTCCGGACGGAACCATTCGCGCCGCAGGTCGGACACGGCTCCGATGTGCCAGGTGCGGCTGTTGGCACTGCGGCACAGCTCGCACAGGACCTTGCCGTTGGAGCTGTCCCGGCCCGCCACGAACACGATGACATCGTGGTTGCGGGCAAAGTCGGAGAGCTCCCGGTGGCGGGAAGCGACCTGCCGACAGATGGTCTCATGGATCTTCAGCTCGGCGCCGGCCATCACGCCCGACAGATACTGCTGGATCTGCACGTAGCCCTCCGGGCTCATGGTCGTCTGGGAGAAAAGTTCGATGTCGCGGTAGGTGCGCAGCGTGCCGTCGGCGATGCGGTCGCGCAGCTGGTCCAGGTTCTCGACCACGGTCACGCCGCCGTCCACCTGGCCCACCAGGCCGAGCACTTCGGGGTGGCCGATCTTGCCGAATATCACGATCTGGCCCTCCACCGGCGCCATGCGCTGGCGCGCTTCGCGGATCTTCTGCTGCAGACCGAGCACCACGGGACAGGTGCAGTCGATGACCTCGAAGCCCAGCTCCTCCGCCCGGCGGTACACCTGCGGCGGTTCGCCGTGCGCCCGGATGAGCAGGGTCTCCCCCTGCACCGGGTCGCGCATTTCCCGGAGATCCTCCCGGTCGATGGTCACGAGGCCTTGCGCCTGCAGGCGCGAGAGTTCTTCTTCGTTGTGGACGATGGCGCCCAGGGAGTAGAGTTTGCCGCCCCGGGCGAGGATTTCTTCCGCCTTGCCGATGGCCCGGATCACGCCTCCGCAGAAACCGGAGTTCGGGTCGATCTCCACCTGCATCATATCTCCTCCGGTGCGTTCAACAGGCCGAATTTCCCGCGGATGAGGCCCTCGACCCAGGCGATTTCCTCGGTGAGGGTCATTTCAGAGTTGTTCAGTTCGAACGAATCCTCGGCCCGGCGCAGCGGCGAGGTCTCGCGGTGGGAGTCGATGTAGTCGCGCTCCAGCAGGTTCTTCATCACCTCTTCGAGGACCGGAACCGGCTGCGCGCCCTTGGCGATGAGCTCGTCGAAGCGGCGCTGGGCGCGCACCTCGGGACGGGCGGTCATGAAGATCTTGATCTCGGCGTTCGGGAANNGCGCTCGTCCACGTAGCGGCGCACGTAAGGCACCGCCGCGATCGGGCTCACCTGCGAGGACACTTCCATCGTGCGGATCTCCTTTTCGATGCAGCGCTCGCCCTGGTAGAGCACCGTCCCGGGCTCGAAGTGCAGCTCGAGCGTCTCCAGCGCCTTCTCCAGGGCCGGATCGACGGTGTTGTCCGCTGCGATCAGCCCCTGCTCCTGCGCGAAGAGGGTCACGCCGCGGTACAGCGCGCCGGAGTCCAGGTACAGGAAGTCGAAGTGCTTCGCAATCAGCCGTGCAAAGGTGCTTTTTCCGGTGGAGGAGTAGCCGTCGATGGCAATGGTGATGTCGGGGATACGCATACTACTGTCGTTTGGATTGTTCGTATTCGGCGCGGGCGCGCTCCACGGAAACGGAGCGTTTCAGGACGAAGCCGGAGCCGAGGTATTTGGTGCGGACATCTTCGTCGGAGGCCAGCTCCTGCGGGGTGCCCTGCTGGAGGATCGTGCCTTCGTAGAGGAGGTAGGCACGGTCCGTGATGGCGAGGGTCTCGCCCACGTTGTGGTCCGTGATGATGACGCCGATGTTGCGGTATTTCAGTTTGGCGATGATGTACTGGATGTCCTCCACGGCGATCGGGTCCACGCCCGCGAAGGGTTCGTCGAGCAGGATGAATTTCGGGTCGATGGCCAGGGCGCGGGCGATTTCGCAGCGGCGCCGCTCGCCGCCGGAGAGCTGGATGCCCAGCGATTTGCGCACCTTGGAAAGGTTGAATTCGTCGATCAGCGACTCCAGCCGGCGCTCGCGCTCCGGCTTGGGGATGCCCCGCATTTCCATCACGGACATGATGTTGTCCTCGACGCTCATCTTGCGGAACACGGAGGCGTCCTGCGGAAGGTAGCCGATGCCTTTCTGCGCGCGCTGGTACATCGGCAGCTCGGTGATTTCTTCATCATCCAGCCAGACGCGGCCGTCGTTGGGGACGATCTGCCCCGTGATCATGTAGAAGCTGGTGGTCTTGCCGGCGCCGTTCGGGCCGAGGAAGCCGACGATTTCTCCTTGTTCGACTTCCATCGATACGCCCTTGACGACCGTGCGGACGCCATATTTCTTGACCAGGTTCTCGCAACGCAGTTTCATCTCTTGCTCTTATTTGATATCCAGTCCGAGGTCCACGACCAGGTTGCGGACTTCTTCGTTCTTGCTCATCAGGTCCTCCGCTTTCTCGGAGGGCATGTATATCTTTTTCTCCTGCTCTTCTTCGGGCAGGACGGTGGGTTCGAGGCGGAGTTTGCCGCAGGCCGTCAGGCGGGCGAATTTGCCCTCCAGGTCGCGCAGGATGCGCTCTTCGATCCACTTCTTCTGGGCTTCGTTGGTCACGGTGAAGGCGACGACCTTGCGGCCGTCCTCTTCGCGGAAGCTGAGGTTGGCGTTGGACAGGGCGTTCGCCAGGCGCGGCTGGCTCGCGAACTGCGCTGCCAGCGCCTTCCACTTCCCGGCCAGCACACCGTCCTCCGGCAGCGCCTCCGGCTTCTCCTCCTCCACCTGCGCAGCCGCCGGCATCACCTCCGGTTCCTCGTCATTCATCAACGAGCTTAGGCTCAACGAAGACGCCTTTCTCGGCTTACGTTCCTTGGGTTTTTCAGGCGAATCCTCCTGCGCGGAGCGGCTGGCCTGCTTCGCAGGCGAATCTGCTTTCACCCCCTGCGCCCCCTCAAGGGGGATGGCCGGATGATCGCTTTCGCGATCCGGCCCACTCGCGGGAACGGCAGCAACTTGCGGCTGATTCTCTTGCTTGGCAGCCTCCTCCTGCTCTGCGGAACTGGCAACTGCCTCCGGCGACCGTAGCCACCCTCGGCTTCGTGAGAGGGAGGGGCCCGCAGACGCAGTCTGTGGGAGGGGTCCGGCAACGCAGGACGTCGCAGGAGGCAGTTCGCCAGTCCGCGCAGGAGAGGCTGCAGGTTGATTATTCAGGAACGCCAGTTTCATCAAAGCGAATTCGATGTGCAGGCGGGGATTGGTGGCGAGGCGATAGCCGGCCTCGCAGGCGGTGGTGACGCCGAGGGCGTCGTACAGCCATTTCACGCTGCAGCGTTCCCCCTGCTCCTTGTAGCGGGCCCGCAGCGAATCCGGCAGATCCAGCAGCGCCTCGAGACCGCCCGTGCGGCTCACCAGCAGATCGCGCAGATGCGCGCTCAGCGCCGCCACAAAATGCTGCGCATTGAAACCCTTCGACAGAATCTCGTCGAAGATCAGCAGCGCCTGCGCATAGTCGCCCGCCAGGGACGCATCCACCAGGCGGAAACTGAACTCATAGTCCAGCACCCCCAGATTGCGGATCACATCCTCGTAATGGATATCCGTGCCGCAGAA
>LXOW01320510.1_pt1 | contig 10742 bp, 8 predicted proteins | sample 1368591 | NCBI WGS metagenome assembly LXOW01 (sample SAMN04884650, study PRJNA319009) | bovine gut metagenome | isolation source: Cow rumen | host: Bos taurus | place: Italy: Legnaro (PD) | collected 2014-07-09
TCCTCCGCCTCGTCTGGCGCAATTTCTGCTCGGACCATTTTTCAATCTTTCTATGGGAGTTCGGTATTACCGCGCCTTTCCGGTGTTCGGCTCGTCCGGAAGCTGGTTTTTTACGATTTTCACGGTGGTCAGCGCCACGCTGAGATTGAGCAGTCCCTCGCAGAGCAGGCTCAGCCCGAACAAAATCGTCAGCGAAGCGGTGCTCTCAAAGGGACGGATAATCAGCAGCGCACCCAGAAGGGCCGCCAGGCCCCCTTCTGCCGTTAGCAGCCACCAGGTGGGAATGCCGAAGCGTCTGGCCTCCTGGGCGATTTGAAGCTTCAAAATGCCGTCCAGCAGGATTAGAATCCCGAACACAACGCAGAAGAAAACCACCCCGGTTTCGGGCCGGAGGAGCAGCATTCCGCCCAGCAGAAGCAGCAGAATCCCGCCGTGCAGGTCCTGCTCAAAGGCCAGCCGGTACAGGTCCTTGGAGAAATAGCCCACCAGCTTGACCGCGCCGAATAATGCGGTCAAAATGCCCAGCAGCGTCACGAAGGTCTCCGCGGCGATCTGCGGGAAAATGAGAATCCGACAGCCCAGGGCGATCAGCGCCGCGGCGCTGATCAGATAGCCCACCTTTGCGGTCCACATGGGCGTGGTAGAACGAGTATGCATAATAAGTGCCCCCTTTTTGTTCTTTGGCACAAGTATAGCCAAAACCAGGCCCTGGGGAAATAGGCATCTTGCCCGGAATAACTGATTTTTGAGCACACGGGCCGGAATGCCTAAAAAGACGGGATTTTTCTGGAATTTCCCGAATAGCTGTGCTATAATATAATGTGGAAGAAGTAAACTGGAGGTGTCCCATGGTAAACAGGACGAAGGAGGCAATCAAGCAAACCTTTCTGGAGCTGCTGAACGAGAAGCCGCTGAACCAGATCACGGTGAAGATGATCGTGGAGCAGTGCGGGATCAATCGGAATTCCTTCTATTATCATTATCAGGACCTGCCCGCGGTGATTGAGGAAATGGTCCATGAGGAAGCCGACCGCATCATGCGGGAGTATCCCTCCATAGAGTCCATTGAGATGGCCCTGCAGGCCACGGTGGACTTTTCCGCGAAAAACCGGAGGGCTATTCTGCATATCTATAATTCGGTAAACCGGGATATCTTTGAGCGGTATCTCTGGCAGGTCTGTGAGTACGTGGTGAGCAGCTACGGTCATATCGTGTTTCGGGACCAGAAAATCAACGAGCAGGACCGGGAGCTGATTGGCCGCTTCTACGTCTGCGAATGCTTCGGCGTTGTCCTGGACTGGCTGGACCACCGCATGGAGCCGGACGTCCACGCCCAGATCACCCGCATCTGCACCCTGCAAAGGGGAATGATTGAGGAAATGGTCCGGCGAAGCATGGAGAATTGAGGGATCAGGGATCAGGGGGCGTAGGGACGGCACCCTGCCGTCCGCGTACCCGCCCGCACCTGCGGCGTGTGGGATAATCCTTTTCATTTTGCAGATGGCAATCTGCAAAACTCCGACAATTGTCAATTGTCACCTGTCAATTGTTACCTATTACCTGTCGGAACGTGCGGGGCGTCCCCTAAAGGACTTGCTTCGCTTCGGAGGACGCCGCCCCCTACGGGCAATTCTCAATTCTCCCCTCTCAATTCTCAATTCTTACCGTGCTCCCTGTTTTGGGCAAAGGGCCGCCTGTGTCTGAATTTCAGACACGGGCGGTCCTTTGCACATTTATTTTTCTCTTGGGCGGGTGTACAGTGTGGACAACAGGAGGCATGATTATGAAAGAACAAATTTCCATGCGGCTGGCCCGAGGTGTGGTCAAGCTGCGTATCCCAATCCTGGTTCTGGCCCTGCTGCTGATGATTCCGGCAGTCTTCGGCTACGTAAACACTCGGGTCAACTACGACATGCTGACCTATCTGCCCAAGGATATGGAAACTGTCGTCGGGCAGGACCTGCTGTTGGAGGACTTCGGCAAGGGCGCCTTTTCCTTCCTGATTGTGGAGGATATGCCTGAGAAGGACGTTTCCACCCTGAGGGAAAAGCTCCAGACTGTAAATCATGTGGAGACGGTGCTCTGGTACGATTCCGTGGCGGACCTCTCCATTCCCATGGAGCTGCTGCCGGACAAGGTGTACAACGCCTTCAACTCCGGCAATGCCACCATGCTTGCCATCTTCTTTGACAGCTCCACCTCGGCGGACGTGACCATGGACGCCATCCGCGAGATCCGCTCCATCGCTGGTAAGCAGTGCTTCGTTTCCGGCATGTCCGCTCTGGTCACCGATCTGAAGGACCTGTGCGAACAGGAAGAGCCCATCTACGTGGCCATCGCCGTGATTATGGCTCTGGTGGCGATGCTCGTCCTGCTGGACAGTTGGCTGGTCCCCCTGGTGTTCCTGGCGTCCATCGGCATTATGATTCTGCTGAACCTGGGCTCCAACTATTTCCTGGGTGAGATATCCTACATTACCAAGGCCCTGTCCGCGGTGCTGCAGCTGGCCGTGACTATGGACTATTCCATCTTCCTCTGGCACAGCTACAACGAGCAGCGCCTGAAGACGGAGGACCGGAACGAGGCCATGGCAAATGCCATCCATACCACCTTTACCAGTGTGTTGGGCAGCTCCATCACCACGGTGGCGGGCTTCATCGCCCTGTGCTTCATGTCCTTCACCATGGGCCGGGACCTGGGCATTGTGATGGCCAAGGGCGTCATCCTGGGCGTGCTGGGCAGCGTGACCGTGCTGCCGGCCATGATCCTGGTCCTCGACAAGCCCCTGCAGAAAACCAAGCACAGGGCTATCATTCCCAATATGGAAAAGCCCGCAGGCTGGATCGTCAAGGTGTTCCCCGTGTTCCTGGTGCTGTTTGTCGTGATTATTCTCCCCGCCTGGCTGGGGTATGAAAAGACCAACGACGAGGTCTACTACGACATGGGTGAGTGCCTGCCCCAGAACATGGAATTCGTTACCGCCAACAACAAGCTGCGGGACAACTTCGACGTCTCCTCCACCCACATGGTGCTGGTGAACGCAGCGCTCCCTGCCAAGGAAGTGCGGGCCATGACCAAGGAAATAGAACAAGTGGACGGCGTAAAATACGTGTTGGGGATGGAATCCGTCCTGGGCGCTTCCATCCCGGAGGAGCTGCTGCCGGAGAGGGTCACCTCCGTGCTCAAGAGCGACAACTGGCAGCTGATTCTGGTTAACTCCTCCTACCGTGTCGCCAGCGACGCGGTGAACAAGCAGGTGGATACCTTGAATACCATCCTCAAGAAATACGATTCCACCGGCATGCTGATCGGTGAGGCACCCTGCATGAAGGACATGATTGAGACCACCGGCCACGACTTCCAGGTGGTCAACCTGATCTCCATCCTGGCCATCTTCCTGATTATCGCCCTGGTGGAAAAGAGCCTGTCGCTCCCCATCATTCTGATCTCTGTCATTGAGGCGGCCATCTTCGTCAACTTGGGCCTGCCCCACTATCTGGGCCAGAGCCTGCCCTTTATCGCGCCCATCTGCATCAGCACGATTCAGCTTGGCGCCACGGTGGACTACGCCATCCTAATGACGACCCGCTACAAACAGGAGCGCATCGGCGGGGCGGAGCGCCGGGCCGCGGTCAAGACCGCCCTGGCGACCTCTATTCCGTCCATCATCGTCTCCGGCATGGGCCTCTTTGCCGCCACCTTCGGCGTGGCCCTGTATTCGGATATTGATATCGTGGGCTCCATGTGCATGCTGCTGGCCCGGGGCGCTATTATCAGTATCTTCATGGTAATCTTTGCGCTGCCCGCCCTGCTGATGCTCTGCGACAAGCTCATCTGCCGCACCACCCTGGGCATGGGCCATATTGACAATCAACCGACCGTAAAGCGTATTAGAAATCAAACAACCTTAAAGGAGGGTTCTTCAACATGAAACAGCAATGGAAAAAGATCGTCTGCTCCGTGCTGTGCGTGGCCCTGCTGAGCGGCTGCGCCGCCGGTGGACTCCAACAGAATGACCCGGAGGCAACAAAGTCCGCGGCCCAGCAGACTGCGGCCCAGCAAACCCGGGCGCAAAAGCAGAATACGAGCGCGGTTCTGACCGCCTCCCAGCCCGGGGGAAAGGACGAGACCGTATACGTGCTGGCGGACGCAGCCGGCGGGGTGAAGAACATCATCGTCAGTGACCGGCTTGCCAACGAGACGGGCAGCGCAACCATTTCCGACGTCTCCGATTTGAAAAATGTTGAGAATGTGGACGGCGACGAGACCTTCACCCAGAAGGGCAACGCGCTCACCTGGAGCGCCAATGGCAATGCCATTTCCTATCGCGGTACCACCGAGAAGGAACCCCCCGTCTCCCTGAAGGTGCGCTACCTGCTGGACGGAAAAGAGCTTTCTCCCGCGGAGATCGCCGGGAAGAGCGGCCATGTCACCATCCGCTACGAGTTCACCAACCATGAATCCTCCGTTGTGGAGCTGAACGGCAAGCAGGAAACCCTCTACGTACCCTTCGCGGTGCTGACAGGCCTGATGCTGGATGGAGAGCACTTCTCCAACGTCACTGTGTCCAACGGCAAGCTGGTCAACGATGGCAGCCGGACCTTCGCGGTTGGCCTGGCCTTTCCGGGACTCCAGGAGGACCTGAACCTCTCCCGGGAGAAGCTGGAGCTGCCGGAGGCGGTGGAAATCAACGCCGACGTTACCGACTTCGCCCTTGGCATGAGTCTCACAGTCGTGACGAACGAGCCCTTCAATGCCCTAGACCCCGATAAGCTGGCCGAGAGCGTGGACACCGAGAGCCTGGAGGATGCCCTCGGCCAGTTGGTGGACGGCATGAACCAGCTTCTGGACGGCTCCTCCGCCCTCTACGACGGCCTTTGCACTTTGCTGGAAAAGACCGGCGAGCTGTCCGACGGCGTTGACGCCCTGGCGGATGGCGCTCTGAAGCTGAAAAACGGAACCAACGAGCTGGCTTCCGGCGCGGGAACCCTGGCCAACGGGGCCAAGGACCTGAACACGGGCGCGGGAACCCTGTCCACCGGTGCGGCCACTCTGGCCGGCGGCGCTGACAAGCTGGCCACCGGCGCGGCCTCTCTGGACGAGGGCTCCGCTGCTGTGTCTCAGGGTGCCGCAGCCCTCAGCGCCGGGGCAAACACCCTGGCCAGCGGAGCCAAGGACCTGGCAGACGGCCTGGCTACTTTGGATTCCAACAGCGCCGCTCTGAGCGGCGGCGCCCTGCAGGTGTTCAACACCCTGCTGGAGACTGCGCAAACCCAGCTCACTGCCGCAGGGCTGGATTGCCCCAAGCTGACGGTCAGCAACTACGCGAATACCCTGAACGCCCTGATTGCGTCCCTGGATCAGGATGCGGTCTACGCCAAGGCCCTGGCCGCTGTGACGGAGGCCGTGGAGGCCAAGCGCGAATACATCACCCAGCAGGTTACCGCTGCTGTGCAGACCCAGGTGGAAAGCCAGGTCACCGCGGCGGTGCGGGAAAAGGTGGAAGCCCAGGTGGTTCCTGTGGTGAAGGAAACGGTACGTGCGAAGGTCGAGGCCGCCGTGCGGGCCCAGGTCCGGACCCAGGTGGAAGCCGCTGTGAAGCAGAACGTGACCGCCCAGGTAATCCAGGCCGCAACCGGCATGGACGTAGACAGCTACAATGCCGCTGTGGTGGCCGGACAGATCAGTGAAGAGGTTCAGGCTGCCATTCAGCAGCAGATCGATGCCCAGATGGCCAGCGAAACCGTTCAGCAGACCATTGATGCCCAGACCGATGCCCAACTGGAGACAGAGACTGTGAAGCAGACCGTCGAGCAGCAGTTGGAGCTCGCCATGAACGGCGCGGAAGCCCAGGCTGCCATCGCGGCCGCAGTTGACGAGCAGATGCAGAGTGAAACCGTGAAGGCTACCATCGCTTCCCTGACCGCGGAGCAGATGGCCACGGATGACATCAAGGCTGTCATTGCCCAGAACGTGGAAGCCCAGGTCCAGAAGGCCATTGCCGACGCCATGGCCAGCGACGAGGTCCAGGCAAAACTGGCTGCTGCCTCCGAGGGCGCCAAGAAGATCATCTCCCTGAAGACCTCTCTGGACAGCTACAACGCATTCTACCTGGGCCTGAAGGCCTATACCGACGGCGTCAGCGCTGCGGCTGCCGGAGCGAAGAAGCTTGCCGCCGGCAGCGAGTCCCTGAGATCCGGCGCGGGCGAGCTTTCCACCGGCGCGGCCTCCCTGGCCGCCGGCGCGGGCGAGCTTTCCACCGGCGCGAAAGATCTGGCCGACGGCGCGGGCAAGCTGGCCGCAGGCGCATCTGACCTGGCCGACGGCACCGGCAAGCTGGCGGACGGCGCGGCTTCTCTGAAGACCGGCGCAGATACCCTGGCGAACGGTCAGTCCTCCCTGTACGACGGAGTAGCCAAGCTGCAGGCGGCAATGCCTGCCCTGACGGACGGCGTGACCCAGCTCCGGGACGGCGCAATGGCTCTTTCCGACGGCCTGCAAACCTTCTACGATGAGGGCATTTCCAAGATTTTGGACGCCGTAGACGAAGAGCTTCCCGCTGTGCTGGATCGGCTGCGTGCCATTTCCTCCCTGTCCAACGGCTTCCAGACCTTCACCGGCCTGGCGTCCAATATGACCGGAACGGTGAAATTCATCTACCGCACGGAAGAGATTGGATAATAGTAGGAGACCTGACAAAAGAACAGCAGGCAGTCCTGAAAACCAGGACTGCCTGCTGCTTTTAGCAAATGATTTGACAAACAAAAGGAGAAATGCTTCTCCCTAAAAAGGCGCACCCGAAAAGGCACCGAAACGCAAGGTTTCGAGCACGGGGCAAGGACCTATTTTCTTACGTTGACGCTCCAAAGGGGATGCTTCTGGCGGTTGATCTCCTTTGCAATCATATCGGTGGCCTGTACCAGAAACGGCTTGTTATAGTGATAGAGCGTAAGCTCCCATTTTCCGCAAATCTCACAATAATCGAACTCGATTTTGCCTCTATAACCGTCACGGTACACCAGGGCCAGATGCTCCTCCACTTCTTCCATTACCACTTTCATGGTTTTTCTGTCCTGCATACGGTGTATCATACTGGAAGTGATCTTTTCACTGTTTCCCAGAAACCAGTCTGCAAACGCATTGACTTTTTTTGTATCGACTACGGTGTTCCCCGAACTACCAAACAGACCCATCTTTCACGCCACCTTTCCAAGGTTCTTGATGTTCAAGACAATTATATAACAGCAATGCAAAAAAATCAATCAAAATTATCGAAATTATCCGTTTTTCCGTGGGGAAGATTTTTGGAACATTTTGGAACTGTGATGTCAAGAAGAAAAGGACACCACAGAGGTGTCCTTTTCTTGGTACGCCGGAAGGGACTCGAACCCCCGACCTACTGGTTCGTAGCCAGTCACTCTATCCAACTGAGCTACCGGCGCATACCGCGCTCTCTTCAAGCGCCTTAATNNCTCGTTGGAAGAGGCAAAAAGGGCGCGAATCCGCTCCATAAGGGGCTGGTATTCGGGACGGGCAGGGAGGGCTTCATCGGTGACGAAGTCTGCCGCCGCAGTCTGGGCGTCCTGAAGGGTTTGCATATCCAGCTCCAGACTGCCCACCTTGAAGGCGGGCAGACCGTGCTGGCGGGTGCCGAAGAAGTCGCCGGGGCCGCGCAGGGCCAGGTCCTCCCGGGAAATCTCAAAGCCGTCGTTGGTCTTGCACAGGGCCTTGAGCCGTTGGATGGTCTCAGCGTTCCGGTTGGAGGTGAAGAGAACGCAATAAGACTTGTCCCTGCCCCGGCCGACCCGGCCACGGAGCTGGTGGAGCTGGCTCAGGCCGAAGCGGTCCGCGTTCTCAATGACCATCAAGGTGGCGTTGGGCACGTCCACGCCCACCTCAATGACGGTGGTGGCCACCAAAATGTCAAAATCTCCCCGGGCGAAGGCGGCCATGGTGTCCTCCTTCTGGGCGGCCTTCATCTTCCCGTGGAGCAGGGCCACCCGGAGATCCGGGAAAACGGCCATTTGCAGGGTCTCGGCCCAGGCCTCGGCGGAGCGGAGGCTTTCGTCCTCTCCCTCCTCGATGGCGGGGCAGACGATGTAGACCTGGTGGCCCTCTGCCACCTGCTTGCGGATGAAGGCGTTGATTCGGGCGCGCTTGTCCTCACCCACCAGGAAGGTGTCGATGCTCTGACGGCCCGGGGGCAGCTCGTCGATGACGGAGAGGTCCAGGTCCCCGTAGAGGATCAGGGCCAGGGTCCGGGGGATGGGGGTGGCGGACATGACCAGCAGGTGGGGATCGTCCCCCTTCTCCGCCAGGGCGGCCCGCTGGGCCACGCCGAAGCGGTGCTGCTCGTCCGCGATCACCAGTCCCAGCTTGGCGAAGTCTGTAGCCTCGGAGATCAGGGCGTGGGTGCCGATGATGAGGTCGGCCTCGTGGGCCGCAATAGCAGCGCGGACAGCTTTCTTTTTGGCGGGGGTCATGGAGCCCGTCAGCAGGGCAACCCGCAGGCCCAGCTTGCCCAGCAGGGCTTCCAATCCCTTGGTATGCTGTTCAGCCAAAATCTCCGTGGGGGCCATCAGGGCTGCCTGCTGCCCGTTCTTGGCGGTGATCCAGGCTGCCGCCGCGGCCACCACGGTCTTGCCGCTGCCCACGTCGCCCTGGACCAGTCGGTTCATGACGCTGCCCCCGGAGAGGTCGGTGGCAANNCCCGGTGAGGGAGAAGGGGAGGGCGGCTTCAAACTCCGACAGGTCCGGGAGCTGAAATGCGGGCCGCTGCTTTTTCCCTCGGCTGGACCGGAGCAGAGACAAGCCCACGGAGTAGATGAAAAATTCTTCAAAGATCAGCCGGTGTCTGGCCTGGGCCAGGGCCTCAAAGGAGGTGGGAGCGTGAATGTTCCGGTAGGCGGTAACCGCGTCGCATAGACCGTATTTGTCCCGCAATTCGGTAGGCAGCAGCTCCGGCAGCTCCTCCAGACAGGCGTCCAGGGCCTGCTGCACGGAGCGGGAGATCAGATTGTTGTGGACCCCGGCGGTCAGGGGATAGATGGGCATGATCCGCCGGGTCAGGACCCCGGGCTTCTCCACGGGCTCGAAGATGGGGTTCGTGACCTGATAGCCCATGTAGTCCCCGTTGAGGGTGCCGTAGAAATAGTATTCCCTGCTGTATTCCAGGTTGTCCGCCACATAGGCTTGGTTGAAGAAGGTGAGATTCAGTCGGGCGGTTTCATCGGCCACGATGAGCTTGGTCAGGTCCAGACCCTTCCGGATGTGGGCCGTCCGGGGCTGAGAGGTTACAAAGGCCCGGAAGCAGGCGGGCTCGTCCACTTGCAGCTCCGAAATGGGTAGAATCTGGCTCCGATCCTCATAGGCCCGAGGGAAATAGGAAATCAGATCGTAGAGGGTAGTGATTCCCATGCCCGCAAAGGTTTTTGCCCTGGCCTCGCCCACGCCCTTGAGATAGCGTACAGTATCAAACAGCTTCGCCATGAACCGCGCCCCCTTTGTTGCGTTCTCTTTTTTGAGGCTATTATAGCAGAAAAAGACTGGGGAAGCAAATCTTTTTGTGAGGCATCAGGTACCGCCTGTAGGGACAAGCATTGCTTGTCCGCCTGTCTCCAGTCCTTCATCTTGCATTTTCCCCGCACTCACGGAATACACTTGTCTGCGGGGGTGAGGGAATGGCAATGTCCTATATCTGGATCTGTATGCTTGCGCTCTCCTTGTTTTGCGGCCTGCTGAACGGAGTCGGGGACCTGGGCCGGGCGGCCATGGATGGAGCGGGGAAGGCGGTGACCCTCTGCGTCTCTCTGACGGGGAACCTCTGCCTTTGGAGTGGATTTGCGGCGGTGCTGGAATGCTCCGGCCTCCAGGCGGGCTTGGCCCGGTTTCTGTCTCCCGTGCTGGGACGGCTCTATCCCACGGCCCGCCGGGACTCGAAAACCCTGGGGGCTCTCAGCGGCAACGTCACGGCAAACCTCCTGGGCCTGGGCAGCGCGGCCACACCCCTAGGGGTAGAGGCGGTCCGACGGATGCAGAGCCTTTACGGCTCAGACACGGCCACCGACGAAATGTGTCGGCTTGTGGTGATGAACACGGCCTCCATTCAACTCTTGCCTACTACCGTGGCGGCCCTGCGGGGGAGCCTGGGGGCGGCTGCGCCCTTTGATATTCTTCCGGCGGTGTGGGTGACCTCGCTTCTTTCTGTCAGCGCGGGACTGCTGGCGGCTAATCTGTTCCGGTTGGGCTGGAAGAGGGAAGAGGTAAGAGGTAAGAAGGAAGCGGTGACAACATTGTAGCGCGGGCAATTTGCCCGTCAATCCGAACCGGCGTTCTCCCTTGTCATTCTGAACGAAGTGAAGAATCCGTACTCCCCGCAGCGGGTTTACTGAAAACTGAAAAACGGAGGGAAGAGGGAAGAAGGAAAAAGGAAGGAGGGGAGAAGGATTGTGCGTATGTTGATCCCGGCACTGCTGTTGGGCGTCTCCAGCCTGGCCCTGGGGCGGCGGGTGGACGTCTACGACGCCCTGCTGGTAGGCGGGAAGCGGGGCTTGGAGTTGGTCAAGACCATCCTGCCCGCTCTGGTGATGCTGCTGACGGCAGTGGAGCTTCTGCGGGCCTCGGGAGCCATGGAGGCTCTGACCCGGCTGCTGGCCCCGGTCGCGGCCCGGCTGGGTATCCCGCCGGAGACTCTTCCACTCGTGTTGGTGCGGCCCCTGTCCGGCAGCGCGGCGCTGGCGGTT
>LXOW01155649.1_pt1 | contig 10737 bp, 8 predicted proteins | sample 1368591 | NCBI WGS metagenome assembly LXOW01 (sample SAMN04884650, study PRJNA319009) | bovine gut metagenome | isolation source: Cow rumen | host: Bos taurus | place: Italy: Legnaro (PD) | collected 2014-07-09
TTGGGGATGCTGGTCACATACTGCCCTTTGAGCAATGCACTCTTCCGCGCCTCTCCCGCCAGCCATTCGCTGCAGGTCACATAGCTGACGCGCTGACCGTCGAGCATCTGCACCTTCTTTCGCCATATCCTATTGGCCAGCCCTTTCCTGTTCTTTCCGGGAAGCAACGGACAGTCGGCGCATTCATCATGGTATTGCTCACAGCCACGGGTGTAGTGGCAGATAGCCGTGGCAGGCCAGATGTCGTGCATGGTCCAAACCACAGGCTTTCCCGAAACCAGAATCCGCCGAATGTCCTTGAGGGAGAGCATACCCTGGTTCACCCAGTGCAAGTGAATGACGTCAGCCTCCTGGAATTCCGGCAACTGCGTGATGTCCGTGCCACAATTGGCAATATCAATCTCGAACAGATGCTCGCGCCGCAGATACAAGTGCAGCCAGATGACCAGTCGTTCCCAGAGGAAATGCCACCGCAACCGCCACGACGACGGCAGTCCACAGACTGTCAGGTGGTCAGTTTCCTTGTCGCGCACCAGCATCTTGGCCTTGACACCATGGTGCTTCAGCGCTTCCATCAGACGGTTGGCAGCCACGGCGGCCCCACCCGTCCGTTCACTTGTATTCACTATCAGTACACGCATACCTTTTATTATATGGTGCAAAGGTACGAATAAGTGAGCGAAATGCCAAACAAATTTGGCATTTCCGAACGTGAGTACCTACGAGCGAAGCTCAAAGGTACTAATAAGTGAGCGAACAGCCAAATTTGTAACACAAAAAACGTCGCTACTCATCAACGAGCAGCGACGTCCAAAAAGCCTATGTTTAACTAAAAATCCTTTTCTGAGAAATTCCAGCTTTTCAGCTGGAGGTCTGTCTTGCGACAGCATATCTAAAATACTAACCTTTTCTCTTAAAAAAGAAAGTTATGAGCGCCTCACGGCGACCACTGTTATCCTAACACATTTAAAACTTTCTTCTTACCAATAACTAAAAACCTAAAACTATAAATATTACTACTAACCTAAAACAATCTATTAACCATTTCTTTGACTTCACTTAGTCAAAGCCGGTGTGAACCGGTTGTCTTTGTTTGACGATGCAAAGATACGAACTTTTTTCATTCCCGCAATGTTTTTCTATCTTTTTTGCTGAAAAAGTGCTTTGTTCTTGACGTAAATCAAGCGTTTGTGTTCGCAAACAGGAATATTAACAGTATTTTAAACCTTTTCAACACTTTCGCAGGCGCTTACCTGCTCTATCAATGCTACAGCGTAGGCAGATATTCCTTCCTGCCTTCCCGTAAAGCCCAGCTTCTCTGTTGTCGTNNGGGATATGTGGGTTCATCTTGGGACGCTCGGCACAAATAGTTGCATCAATATTGACAAGACGGTAACCCTTGGTAGCTATCAGCGCTATGGTCTTTGCAAGAATGACCTTGCTGTCCATGCCCTCCGTCTCGGCTGAGGTATCGGGGAAATGATAGCCAATATCGCGCATATTGGCAGCACCCAATATCGCATCGCAAATGGCGTGAATCAGCACGTCAGCGTCACTGTGTCCTAACAGACCCATTTCATAGTCTATCTTAATACCGCCCATCCACAGTTCCCTGCCGGGAACCAGCCGGTGAACGTCATAGCCCATTCCTACTCTTATCATCTTTTCTGGCGTTATTACGATATTACGGTATACCGTTATTTCGTTATTATTTAAACAAGTCCTTAATCCCGTCCATATCGAAGGCCAAGGTGAAGCGCAGCGTCTGGTCAAGGGGATTACTGCGGGCTGTTGAAATGACATAGCCGACATCCAGCGAGAAAACATTCATGCGGAAGCCGCCACCCACGGTGAAATATTTACGGTTACCCTTGTTCTCCGACTCATGGTGATAACCGGCACGCAGCGAGAACTGGTCGTGGTAGATATATTCAGCACCCACGCTCCACTGGATTTCCTGCAATTCCTCCTTAAAACCGCCGGGGGCATCGTGGAAGCTTTTGAAGATACCAGCGATAGAGCTGACATCACTGTATTCGTCGATGACGCGCTGCTCGTAATCCTCCTTCGACTCGCCGTCTTCCTGTTTTGGCACCGTCGGCACTAACAGTTTGTTGGCATCCAAGGAAATCGAGAAGCGGTTATACTCGTCAACAGGCACCATCAGTGAAGCACCTAAACGCATATTGGCCGGCAGGAAGTTGGAACGNNTCGGCAGCAAAGGCCGATGCCGGTGACGCATCCTCGGTATAGTCATAGCGCAGGTCACTATACAGCCAGCGCAGCACGGCAGCAATAGAGAATTTCTCGCTCAACATCAGCGAAGCACCGACATCGAGCGACATTTCGTAAGGCTTCACCGTCATGGCATTCTCTTCAAACGATGTCATCACTTCACCCAAGGAGAAGTAGCGCAGCGAACCGCTGACGGAAGCATAGTCGCCAAGACGATAGTAGCCTGCTACGTAGGCCAGGTCGATGTCATTCACCAACTGACGCAGCCAGGGCGTATAGTTCAGGGCAATGCCCGCACGGCTGATGCAGAACGGATATTTCGCCGGATTCCAGTACTGTGAGTTCACGTCGGGGTCAGTAGCCACACCGACGTCACCCATACCGGCAGCACGGGCATCTGGGGCAATGGTCTGCGACACGACAGCGTGTTCAATGGGATTGAATTCGCTCTTCGTGTCCTGAGCTTTTGCTGTCAGTGCAAGCAGCAGACTGCCAGCTATTAAGATTTTCTTCATATTTCTCTTTATTATATTATTCACTTGTTCGTCAGTATAATCAGTTTCTTAGTTTTCGTAGCATAGGAGCTGCCGTCACTGCCAATGCGCAGGCGATAGAGATAGACACCTGTCTGAAGACGGCGGCCGCCATCCACGGTGAGGTCCCAGTCTACGGTATAGGCATTATCCGTCGAGACACCAGACTCACTATACGACCACAGGATGCGGCCCGACATGTCGAACACATCNNGTCAGTTCTGATGTCGACGCATTGTTCAAGACATCCCATGCACGGAACAGCAGCTTATGCTCGCCATAGCTCAGCTCAGGAATGCTGAAGCCCACCGTACCGCTGGTATAGCTACCAAAGTCATATTGAAAATAGTCGTTCAGCGAGTAGGTCTTTGCCATGTCGCCGTCAATGATGAGCTGCAGGTCATGACCGATGCCGCTGCCCGTGGCGTTAATGCCGTCCTCGTCGTTCAGCTGTGCCACGAAATAGGGTGTCGGGTTCACCGGGTCGCCATTGGAGAACGAGGCACTGTTCAGATAGCAGTAGATGCTCGGTCCGTTCTCGTCATAGCTCATCTGTCCGCTACCGTTAAACACCACCTGAGTGGAGATACCGCTACCCTTCTGCAACTTGTCATTACTGATGGCATACAGGTTAATCAGCCCTTCCAAGTCAGAATAGCTGATGTCCTTGGGTACGGCAAAGGAGAAGGTGAACTGACCATCCTTCACCTGGTCGCTACCACTGAAAATCACATTCTGGCGGTCATAGTAGACAAAGGGAGTCGAAGCCTCCGAGGGGTCGTTGAGCTTGCATACCACTTGTTCGCGAGCATCGCGCACCACGACTGACAGCGTACCGTCGAAGCTCGTGTCCGGCTGACCGTCAACACCTGTGATATGTCCACTGACGACAGCCTTGGAACCAGCTCCCAGTGTCAGCGTCTTGCCTGTTGATGTCGGTACGTCGTTGATAGCATCCACCATGATGCCTTGTGTCGGAGCAGCCAAGCGCATGGCGGGGTCGCCCAGCAGCGTGTACTGCAGCTTGTTCTGTGTACGGTCGGTGGAATACACTGGTGTACCATTGTTGCGGTAGCCAGTGAAGACGCCCGTCTCTATCAGCTCATTCTTGGCTTTGCGCACCGCCTCGCCGACGGGCATCATCAGTCCCTTGTCATCACGCTTCAGCACCTGAGCGGTAAAGGCCAGGTTCATCAGTTTATTATAGGTCTGGTACACGGTACGCGTGGTTCCGAAGAACGCCACAGCACCGCCTTTCCTGTTAAAAAAGGCCGTTTCACCGATATTGTCTTCCTGACCGTCGAAGGGCATGATGTCGCACGATGCCGTCAACCATAGCGGCAGCTGTGTCGAGACATTCTCGAAGTCGTTCAGTCGTAACACAAACTCATGCGAAAGGGCATCGGCACGACCATGACCGGCATAGTTCATCATCAGCGCCCCCTGCTGCATATACTGCTTAATCAGGCGTGTCACGTCGGGATAGCTGTTGCCTGTCGAAGAACTGACCCGTGTATAGGCATCCCACATGATGCGCTTCACCTGGTAGGTAGGATAAAGTCGTTCCACCATCCTGGCCACGCTGTCAGCGTCGGCCATGTGGGCATTCTCGTTGCCGTCATCGCCCATGAAACACAACAGGTTCTGCCAAGGTCCGGCATGTTCGTTGTTGACATAACTCACAATCTTGTCCACCACGGCGGCGGCTTCTTCGTCGGTACGCGCCGAGATGCGTCCCACGGCGACGTCAGCCTTGTCAATCAGCATGTTGCCACCCTCGCCGTCATCCATCAGACAGAAGTAGTCGTCGGTCACATAGCAGTCGGTAGCACTGTATGAGTTCTCACTTTCGTAACACAGCAGGAAGTCATCAGGGTCTTCATTCTTCCACTCGCTGCACAACATACGGTTGTCCCAAGCACCGTCGCCTAATAGGAGCAGGAATTGCGGCATGTCGTCGTCGCTCTCGGCACGTTCGTAAAGCATCCTCAGATAACGGCGGTAGGCATTGGCATCGGGCGTACCGCTGGAGAACTCATTGAACAGCTCGTCGGCAGGGACGATGCGTACCCGCAGACCGTCCTTCTCCTCATGCAGGGCCTTCAGGCGTTCTGCCTGTGCTAACAGTTTCTGCGTCGTAGGAATGACTATGACCATATCCACAGCCGTATCGGCATGGTGGTCCTGATTGGTGATGCCATAGAGCAATTCCGGCACGGGGAACGTCGCCGTCAAGTCAGGGGCGGGTGCCACCTCGTCGCTATGCAGCGAGATATAGTCTAAGCGCATGGTGCTGTTCGTACCGCCCGTATGGGTAATCGTCACCGTATTCGAGGATGTCAGGTCAACATTAAATGTCTTCGTAGCGGTACGCATGGCATCATACGTGCCTGAGGGACTGATAGAGAGGTTCCCGACCTTCGTACCATTCACGCTGACATCAGCCGTGGCATAATTGCCATTGCCTGTCGCATAGGCCGTTAAGGCTACGGTAATGCTGCCCGCGTGGGTATTAGCATTGGCAGCTATCGTATAGTTTCGCGATGTTCCCACCGTAAACGTCTGGGCATCATACAGGTTACGCCCGCCATGATACCAGGCATAGTCGTCCACCTCATAGAGGGTGTTATAGTTGTCTGCCGAAGGATAGAACGAATTCAGGAAAGCCTCTTGGTCAATCGTCAAGGGTTCTTCGTCGTTCTCTGTCAGGAAGTAATAGCCATAGTTGGAATAGGGATTGCGCACACGGCGGTTGTCGCTGTCCCAGGTGACGGGTCCCACAGCATAGAACAACCGCTTGCCACCAACCATACAGGTTGCCACTTCCTTGAGGTCGTCGGTGGCTCTCAGATAGCTGCTCATCAGCTGTTCGGGCTGCAAGGCACCGCCATAGCCGTAGATCTTTACCTTATTGATGTCCGAGAACCCTGCCTGCTTCACCAGCTCGCTACTGAGGTGGTAGACACCCGACGACGGGATACGTATCTTCACCCAGCGGCCTTCAGCCAACACGGAATGGTCAGCATAGACCGTTCCACCGGCACGGGAGGAACGGCGCACAGGCGTCTGGGTTGTTCTCAACATGAAACTGACCAGCTTCTGGAACTTACCGTCGCGGAATACCAACGGAACGAACGACACGATGAGTTCACCTTGCTTACGGTCGACGCTGACCACCTGCGAAATCTCAGGCAGCGATGGCAGGGGCGCGTCCGTAATCTGCTGATAGCGACGGATGTCGGCCTCGCTCATGGGGATAAACTCCGGGTAAGCAATAGAGACGTTATAGGTAGCATCGGCATAGCTGTAGCCCAAAGGAATCTTATGCGTAAAGACGGGCAACAAAGAATCAATCCTGACCTCGTCGGCAGTCAGGTTGAAATACTGCTGCGCACGAACCGCCAGAGTGGTCAGTAGCAGCGCTATACCTATTAATATATATCTTTTCACTTGCAATTAAACTCCAATACCTTGCGGTTTTCCAGCCAACCCTCTAAGTGGTCGTCGATGTGGACTGGCCCCACGCCTACCGGTGTTCCCGTATAAAGCAGGTCGCCCGTCTTCAGCGTGAAATACTGCGAGATGTAGGCTATCAGCTCATCCACCTTATAGAGCATGTCGCTCGAACAGCCTTCCTGTACGGTCTTGCCATTGATGTCAAGGTGGAAATGGATGGCTTGGATGTCAAGGAACTTTTCCTTCTCCACCCAGTCGCCAATGACCGCCGACCCGTCAAAGCCCTTGCATATCTCCCACGGCAGGCCGTGGCTGCGGGCCTCGCGCTGCCAGTCACGGGCAGTGAAGTCGACACCGACGGTGACAGCGTCATAATAGCGGTGGGCAAAGCGCTGTGGAATACTCTTGCCCAACCGACAAATGCGCACGACGAGCTCCGTTTCATAGTCCACCTGCTCACTCCAGTCGGGGATGAAGAACGGCTTGTGGTCCTTCAGCAGCGCCGAGTCGGCCTTGGTGAAAATGACGGGCTTCTCTGGTTTATATAACGCGCCATCCAACTCTTTATTGTGCTGGATGTAGTTCATTCCTACGGCAAATATCTTCATGGTTCCTGCTTTTTTGCTGCAAAATTACAAAAACATCTTCTTTCTTCATACATCATTCTTCTTTTTTTTATTACCTTTGCGGGCAGAATGAGAAAGATTCTTGTCATATCACTGCTGATGCTGGCACTTATGGCCTTTGCCCAAGCCGGCACCGACCCTCGCAGCATTCAGCTGATGGGGATACCCATCGAAGGTCCCGTCGACAGCCTTGCCACGGCATTACAGGCCAACGAGTTCACCGAGTGGGGACAGTCCGACGACGGCGAGGACTTCTACTACCGCGGCAACTTCTACGGTTTCCGAGCCAAGCTGATGGTGAGCATTGCACCGGAGTCACGCTTGGTGCAGTCGGCATACGTGACCATCGGTCCCTACAGCACACAGAAGATGCTGGACAAGAATCTCAATTATTTCCTGTATAAGATGACGAAGGACCACGGTGAATTTACCAGCCGTGAGAACTCATGGTTCTACATCGACGACTTCGGCAGCATCAAGATGTCCGTTATCGACAATGACAACGGTTCTCGCGATATCGGCATCCTCTTCCTGAATACGGCACCTTACTATAAGGACGGCCTCAACATGGGACTGCGCGGTGACGTGCAGGAAGTCGTGACAGAGAATGCCGTGGCCGAGGAGCAGTTCCTGCATTTCCACGGCAACGGACAGATCGACAACAACGACCTCGTCGAACGCCACTACGACCGCTATGGCTACCTGACTCATGCCAAAATGAAGGAAAAGGAGGGATTCAGCACCATAGAATACACCTACGATGACGACTACCGCCTGGTCACCCGCACACTGACCAACGAGACCGCCGGCATCACCTATACCAACGAATATACTTACAACGATCAGGACGAGCCGCTGACCCAGCAGCAAAAGGTGTTCGACAAAAACAAGGAGTGCGTCATGACCATTAACATGCGCAACAACTACCTGACTCGTGACGACGAGGGCAACTGGACCAGCAACTCGCTAACCCTCTCCTATTGGGAGAAGGGCAGCGACATGCAGCAGACCACCGTCCTCCAAAAGCGCACCCTTACCTACTGGGAATGACTATTCCTTATGGAACTTTAGCGTTGTTACCGGGCGAAGGTGCTGGCCTTTCGTTACTGGTTCTGACGGAGCCACAACTCCCATTGCACCAACGAATATTTTCAGGCCAGTCGTAGACATGCAATAATACCAATCAGAATTAATATTTGTCCCTGAGATTTGGGCTTGCTGGAAAGCATAGTTCATTGGACCTCCACTAAATGTACTAGCCTCATCTTCCGTCGGCAGCCTCCAACCTGTAATGCCATTGATCTCAAAGTTTGGCAGGGCAGCCTCGATTTCCTCCATAATCTGTTCTTCCGTTTTCCCTGTGCCGCTGATGTCTTCTTCATCATTATGTATTAAGGTCACCAGCTTGTAGTTGCCCGTTTCGTCGTCAGTCACAGTATTGACATAACATTCCTGATAAATGCTTCCAACTGTCGGCGCAGGACCTTCCACGACATCGGACTCGTCTCCACCTCCGCTATTGCCTCCGTTATCACCTCCGCCTGACGTGCCGCCACCGGTGGTGGTACTGCCGGTTTCGTCAAACGTAAACTCAATGGTGGTGGTGCCGTCCCATGTTGCGCCGGTAATGGTACCAGAGAGCGTCAGCTCGTCAGTACCTGTAAAGGTTCCCGTGATACGGATATGCTTATTAGCCTCTAACGGCAGCGGACTACTGTAGGCATAACTGGTAATAGTGCCGCCCCGCGAGAACTTCACGGTGATGGTGGCATTGCCATTTGACGGCAGCATATACAGCGCCTCGTCGTTCTGCCACGTGGTGCCGTCGGCCTGTTCCGTCAGGGTGACGGTCTGCGTACTCGTGGTAGCGCTATAGTTCCCGTTCAGCAACAGATTGTCATAAATGGGTGCCAACGTCACGGTGACGGCATCCACCGACTTCGGCACTTGGTTGATGACCAGACTCTCAATCTGCATCACCTTGCGGACCATGGTAAGCGTCAGCACGGTGTTCTCCTCCTCCGACATCGTAACGGTATTGCTGGCCGTCATCAAGTCGCCATGCACGGCATCCTCATTCAAAGCAATCTCCGAAGTGGCTGTCGCGTCATCCTGTCCGGGCAGCGTATAGTCGCCATCCGTGGCACCGGCTACGGCATAGATATGATAGGTCATGGGCTGAAGCTTCATCGAGAGCTGGTCGTTAGCCGACGTCAACTGTAGCCGCCTCACGCACTGGCCATCCTCGTTCATGACATAGATGGTAACGGGGTAACTGACCTTGGCATCATTCTCACCCGAACGGGTCATCACGGTCAGCACGCTATTGCCTTCAGTGGCACCAGCCTTTTCCAACGACTTCTCACAACTGGCGAGTGCCACCGTCATGAGCACCACCGTCAAAATAGTTCCAATTGCTTTCATAGTATTTGTGTTTAGTAGTAATTTGAATGCAAAAATACAAATAATTCTGAACATTGAAAAGAATTACACCTTATTTTTTTGATGCACGATGAATAATCGCCTTTTTATTTTGTTCTTTACCTGCTTATTCGTACCTTTGCAAAAGATTATGGCACAGGAGCAGATACAGGAACTGAAACTGACGCAAGAGCAGAAGTTGGCGCAAACCATCACGCAACAACAGCTGTTACAGGCGCAACTCACCGAGCTGCCCCTCAACCAGCTGCTGGAGCGCATCAACACCGAGATGAACGACAACCCGGCCTTGGAACTCTCCGCCGACGACCCGCTCGACGCCCTCCCCTCACAAGACCCACAAGACCCACTCGACCCACAGGACCCACCATCTTCCGAAGGCGACGACTACGAACGCGAAGAGCGTCAGTCGGCACTCGATGCGGCCTTGGAAGCCATGGGGCGTGACGACGAAGATCTGCCGGTGTACCACGGTGGCATGTCCAATCAGGACGAGCGCGAGGAAGTCATCTACGGACAGACGGAGTCGTTTATCGACCAGCTGAAGGAGCAGATGAACATGTCCGACCTGACAGAGCAGGAGCACAGCATCATGGAATACCTCATCGGCTCACTCGACGACGACGGTCTGCTACGCAAGCCGTTGTCACTGATTTGCGACGAACTGGCCATCTACCAGAACATCGACGTACCTGTCAAGACCATTGAAAAGGTGCTTCAGCTGTTGCAGGAGTTCGACCCCGCCGGCATCGGTGCCCGCACTCTGCAGGAGTGCCTGCTGCTACAGGTGGCACGCCGCGAACCGTCAACGCTGACAGAGCTGATGGACAACACACTGCGCAACCACTTCGAACTGTTCACCAATAAACACTGGAAACAGCTGCAAAAGGCGCTCAAGCTGAACGACCTGCAGGTAGAAACACTCATCAGCGAACTGCGCCGCCTCAACCCCAAGCCAGGCGCATCCATCAATGAGTCCGTAGGTCGCTCCCTACAGCAGATTACCCCCGATTTCATCGTCGACACCCATGACGACGGCACTGTCACTTTCTCGCTCAACAACGGCGAGATTCCTGACCTGCACGTGTCGCAGTCGTTCACCGACACCCTTAAGGAGTATCGGGACAACAAGGATAACATCAGCTACAAGATGAAGGAGGCNNTTCTTTGAAGATGGCGACGAGACCTTGCTGCGCCCCATGATACTCAAGGATATCGCCCAGCGCACAGGACTCGACATCAGCACCATCTCCCGCGTCAGCAATTCCAAATATGCCCAAACCCGTTGGGGTACGTTCCCGCTGCGCTATTTCTTCACCGACGGCTATAAGACGGCAGAAGGTGACGAGATGTCGACGCGGGAAATCAAGGCTACGCTGCGCGACATCATCAACAACGAGGACAAGCGCAAGCCACTGTCCGACCAGGCGCTACAGGCCATGATGGCC
>LXOW01045409.1_pt2 | contig 10736 bp, 7 predicted proteins | sample 1368591 | NCBI WGS metagenome assembly LXOW01 (sample SAMN04884650, study PRJNA319009) | bovine gut metagenome | isolation source: Cow rumen | host: Bos taurus | place: Italy: Legnaro (PD) | collected 2014-07-09
TTCCAGAAAAGTTTGTACCTTTGCAGCCGGAATGAACGAGACGAAGAAAGGATTTATTCAGTTGCACCTGAGTGTGCTGCTTGCAGGCTTTACAGGTTTGTTCGGACGACTGATCACACTCAACGAAGTGGACATCGTGTGGTATCGTATGCTTTTTACGAGTTGCATCCTGCTGGTGTTCACGGGGTTGCCTCGCGTGGGCTGGCGGAAATTCCTACAGTTGTGCGGATGTGGAGCGTTGTTAGGGCTGCATTGGATACTGTTCTATGGCAGCATTAAGGCCTCGAATGTGTCGATTGGTGTCATCTGCTTTTCGCTGATCGGATTCTTTACGGCTTTGTTTGAGCCGATGATTTTCAAGAAGCGCTTTTCTGGCTTGGAGTTTCTTTTTTCGCTGATTACGGTGGCTGGTGTGATGTGTATCTTCTCGCTTGATGCCCGTTATCGCTATGGCATTATGATTGGTGTTGTGTCGTCGGCCGTCTGTGCCCTCTATGCCATCTGCAACAAGAAGGTAAGCGTGGGCGTCCGTAGTCGTACGGTGCTGATGTATCAGATGTCTGGTGGACTCATCATCGTATCGGCCATCATCCCCGTTTACCTGTGGTTCTTCCCCAGCCAGCAGCCCGTGGTGGTCATCCCTGAAGGCACGAATCTCTGGTTCATGCTCTGTCATGCGCTGTTCTGTACCGTAGGCATGTATCTCCTGCAGATCCAGGCCCTGAAGCGCCTTTCTGCCTTCACCGTCAACTTGACGTATAATCTCGAACCCTGTTACACGATTGCTCTCGCCTTCCTCATCTTTGGCGAAGGCCGAGAGATTAATTTCTCCTTCTACCTCGGCATCGCGCTCATCTTGCTCAGCGTCCTTCTGCAGTCGATGAAGGCAAATAATTGATGTTTTTTACAAGAAGAACTTTTCAAATTCCCGTTCGAAGTTGGGCGTCAGGATGCCTTGGCTCATGGCATCACGGATTTCTTGGATTGTCCAGAAACGACCTCCGTCGAGTTCGTCTTTCGAAGGTTGGACGACTCCATTGTAGGTGGTGCGATTCACGTAAACTAACTCGCGCTCACGCTGGCTGTCGAACACATATTTGCCTATGAACTCAGGCGTGAAATCGGTGATGCCCAGTTCTTCGCGCACCTCGCGACGCAGTGCCTCTTCTGGTGTCTCGCCATAGTCGATATGTCCGCCCACGGCTGTATCCCACTTGCCAGGCTGAATGTCCTTCCACTCTGGCCGTTTCTGCAGATAGACGTCGCCCTGTGCATTAAACACATGCAGGTGGACCACTGCGTGCAGCAGCCGTGAACCATTGTGGCACTCTCCACGTGTTGCCTTTCCTATGACCGTTCCCTCCTCATCGACAATCGGGAACTGCTCTTGCATATTATCTTTCATAAGGGGGCTAAAATAATAATGGAACCGTTATTTACAGAGTTTGCAACCGTCGCATTTGTTGAGTTCACCTCGGAAGCGTTTTTCCACGAGGTAGTGGAGGCGGTCGCGGAGAGGTTCGAGCTGCATGTGGTCGATGACCTCGTTGATGAAAGCATTCTGCAAGAGGAGTTTAGCCTCGTTGAGGGAGATGCCACGCTGACGCATATAGAAAAGGGCTGCATCGTTGAGCTGACCGACGGTAGAGCCATGGGCACACTTCACATCGTCGGCATAGATTTCCAACATCGGCTGGGTGTACATACGGGCCTCGCGGGTGGCCGTCAGATTCTGGTTGGTCATCTGCGAGGCCGTCTTCTGAGCACCATGTTCTACCAACACCTTGCCCGCAAAGGCGCCAACGGCCTTGTCGTCGAGCACATATTTATAGAGCTCGTTCGAGGTGCAATGGGGCACCTTGTGCGTGATGAGCGTGTTGTTGTCGACATGCTGTGCCTTATCGGCTATCACACAACCATAGCACTGGCACTCGGCTCCCTCACCTGAGAAGGTAAGGTCGAGACGGTTGCGCGTGATGCCGTTGTGGAGGGTGATGACATTATGGTTGACACGACTGTTATGCTGCTGGTCGATATAGACATTGCTCACGCGGACATTCTTGGCGTGGGTCTCTTCGAGGCAATACAGATCCAATGAGGCATTTTCGCCAACGAAAGCCTCGATGACCTGCGTGGCAAGGAAGTTGCGGTCGTCGGCAGCATGGTCGCAGAAAAGCATCTTGAGCTCGGCACCCTCTTCAAGAATGATGAGCACACGACGATTGACCATCAAGTCGACATCGCTACGAAGGATATTGATGACCTGGATGGCACGGTCGACCTTGACGTTCTTGGGCACATAGACGTAGAGGCCGTCCTGAGCCAGCATGGTGTTCAGATCGGTGGTGGCGTCCTGAGCCTTACCTGCCAATTGATTGTAGTATTGCGTCGTGGCAAATTCTTTCAACGAGCCAACGATAACGCCTTCCGGCAAATGGCCCTTAGGTTTTTCGTCCTGATAGAATCCGTCGTTGACCACGAAATAGAGACTCGTTGATAAGTTGGGCACGTCACAACGGAAAGCCTTATAAGGATCCACAGGAATCTGAAGGCGATTGAGGTTCAGACCATAGTCAGGGGCAAAGAGCTGCTGGATATCCGTGTACTTGTAGCGCTCGACTTTTTTCGACGGGAAGCCCTGCTTGCAGAAGTCCTCAAAGGCACTATCACGCACGGCATTCATCGCCTCCGAAGAATNNCTAGATCGCTCGTCGGCAGCGTCAGATGTGTATAAGAGACAGATCACGCACGGCATTCATCGCCTCCGAAGAATGATCAAAAATCATCTGCCGAGCCTGCTCGTAGAGTTCTATATATTGCTTTTCACTATTCATTATTCACTATTCACTAGGGCTCTGCCCGCTTACTCTTCTCCGATTTCTTCTTTAATCCAGTCGTAGCCATGCTCCTGAATCTGCTTGGCGAGTTCAGGACCACCCGTCTTGACGATACGGCCTTTGTAGAGCACATGCACGAATTGCGGGCGGATCATCTCCAGAAGGCGATCGTAGTGGGTGATGACGATACACGACGTTTCTGGTGTCTGGAGTTTGTTCACACCTTCAGCCACGATACGCATCGCATCGACATCGAGACCTGAGTCCGTCTCATCGAGGATGCTCAACTTCGGCTCCAGCATGGCCATTTGGAAGATCTCGTTGCGTTTCTTCTCACCACCGCTGAAGCCCTCGTTGACAGAGCGGTTGGCGAGTTTGGAGTCAAGCTCCACAATCTTACGCTTCTCACGCTGCAATTTCAGAAACTCTGCGGCATTCATTGGCACTAAGCCCTGATATTTGCGCTTCTCATTGATGGCTGCCTTCATGAAATTGGTCATCGAGACACCAGGAATCTCCACAGGATACTGGAACGATAGGAACAAGCCTTCGTGGGCCCTGTCCTCGGGCTTCATCTCAAGCAGGTTTTTGCCATTGAAATAGGCCTCACCCTCTGTGACCTCGTAGAGCGGATTGCCCACGAGCACAGCACTCAGGGTGGATTTGCCAGAACCATTCGGCCCCATGATGGCATGGGTCTCACCATCGTTGATCACAAGGTCGATACCTTTTAATATTTCTTTGTCGCCTATCTTGGCGTGTAAGTTCTTTACTTCTAACATATCTTATCCTACTGTTCCTTCTAATGATACTGATAATAGTTTCTGGGCCTCGACGGCAAACTCCATGGGGAGCTTTTGGAGCACTTCCTTGGCGTAGCCGTTGACGATGAGTCCGACGGCCTGCTCAGTGGGGATACCACGCTGGTTGCAATAGAAGAGCTGATCCTCCGAGATCTTCGAGGTCGTAGCCTCGTGCTCGAAGATAGCCGTATCGTTGTGGACATCCATATAGGGAAAGGTATGCGCACCACAATCCGAACCTAAAAGCAATGAGTCGCACGATGAGTAGTTACGGGCATTATCGGCCGTGGCAGCTGCACGTACCAAACCACGGTAACTATTCTGACTATGACCAGCCGAGATACCCTTTGAGATAATCGTCGACTTGGTGTTCTTGCCAATATGGATCATCTTCGTACCTGTATCGGCCTCCTGATAGTTGTTGGTGACAGCGACGGAATAGAATTCTGCCTGCGAATTATCACCCCTTAAAATACAGGAGGGATATTTCCAGGTGATAGCCGAACCCGTCTCCACCTGTGTCCAGGAAAGTTTCGAATCGACACCACGCAGGTCGCCTCGCTTCGTCACAAGGTTGAGTACACCACCCTTACCGTTTTCATCGCCTGGATACCAGTTCTGAACAGTGGAGTATTTCACCTCTGCCCTATCCTTGACAATGATTTCAACGATGGCCGCATGCAACTGGTTCTCGTCGCGCATCGGGGCCGTACAGCCTTCGAGATAACTCACATAAGCATCATCGTCGGCAATGATGAGCGTACGCTCAAACTGTCCCGTATTCCTGGCATTGATACGGAAATAGCTGCTCAGCTCCATCGGACAGCGCACCCCTTTGGGGATATACACAAACGAGCCGTCGCTGAACACAGCCGAATTCAAGGCTGCAAAGAAATTATCCTTATAAGGCACCACAGAGCCTAAGTATTCGCGTACCAAATCGGGATGCTCCTTGATGGCGTCGCCTATCGAACAGAATATGACGCCTTTCTCACGGAGTTTCTCCTTGAAGGTTGTCTTCACGCTGACAGAGTCCATGATAGCATCGACAGCAGTGTTACCAGAAAGGGCCAGACGCTCTTCAAGGGGAATGCCCAGTTTGTCGAAAGTCTTTTCAAGCTGAGGGTCGATCTTGCCATCGCCCTTAGGTTTACTGGCCATCGGATCAGCATAGTACGAGATGGACTGATAGTCGATCTCAGGCACATGCACATGTCCCCATTTGGGTTCTATCTGCTCTTTCCAATAGCGGAACGCCTTCAAACGGAACTCGAGCATCCACTCGGGTTCCCCTTTCTTGGCAGAGATGAGCCGGACGATATCTTCGTTCAGCCCCTTTTCTATGATTTCTGTATGTACATCGGTCGTGAAGCCGAACTCATATTTCTGCTCGGCTATCCGACGTACGAGTTTGTTATCCTCTTTTCCCATATTTGATAGCCAAAATGGTCATATCGTCGCTTTGTTCAGCATCATCGACAAACCGATGAACGCCCTCGATCATGCTGTTCGTAATCGTAACCGGATCTTTCTTTCCTTCCTTCACCAGCGTCTCTGCAATCTTGATGATACGTCCGACACCAAACTGTGCATGACCAGGATCTTCGGCCTCGTTAAGTCCGTCGGTATAAAGGAAGATGGTGGTATCAGGAAGGATGGTAATCGTCTGCTTCGTGAAGGACATATCGGGCATAACACCAACAGGCAGGTTCGGATCACAAGGTAGCGGAGCAACCTCCTGACCAATGAGCATCGCATAATTATGGCCTGCGTTGCAGTAGCTTAACTGTCCTGTATGGAGATCCAATACACCCACGAAAGCGGTGACGAACATATTGGTATCGTTATCTTCCGCCATCGCATTGTTGAGCGTCATGACAATCTGGTCCGGTTCTGCCACATGGTTTGAGATGTTACGGAACAAGGATCGTGTGACGGCCATCACCAAAGAGGCTGGCACACCCTTTCCTGAGACATCGCCAATGCAGAAGAACAGTTTTTCATTGCGGATGAAGAAATCGAACAGGTCGCCACCCACATCCTTGGCAGGCGTCAGCGAACCGAAGATATCGATATCGTCACGCTCCGGATAAGGCGGGAAGGTCTTCGGCAGCATCGACATCTGGATGTCGTGCGCCACCTGCAGCTCATTTTCAATGGCAGCCTTCGAAGCGGTGGTGCTCTTGAGCTCGTCCATATAATGGGTGAGCGAATGCTGCATCTCCTCAAAGGAATCGCGCAACCGACGGATCTCGTCGTTATGCTTCAGTTGGGGCAAGGCGGTGTTGAAATTTCCCTTCGCCACCTGGTTGGCGGAGTCGGCCAGCTCATTCAACGGCTGCGTGGCACGGTTAATCACATAGATTCCGACATAGCGTCCCACCAGCAGACCAAGGAATATGACTACCAGCATGGAGATACCGAAAAGGATGCCCATGAAAATGATAAATACCTTCGGTACAGCCATACCAATCGACCAATTGGTATTAGGCACTGGCTCATAAAACAGACAGGCATCGTAACTCTTCATGTCGAAGAAATCGATGGCTATAGGCTCCAATTGATTACGTTTGGCATAACAGCCCTTCTCGCCTGCCACCATCAGACGTCCGATGTGGTCATCGAGGGTGTCGGCCGTCTCCTTGGCCAATTCGAAATAGTTCTTCCTAAGAATATGATCACTGTCTGGATGGGCAATATACGTGCCGTCGCCGTCGATGATGAAGTTCAGGGTGAACAGGCGCCATTTCCGGTCTTCCCAACTCCATGACTTACGGTTTTCATCGGTGGTGGCATTATCGGTATTAATATAGATATTGGAGCGTTCACCTTTACAGTCCGCGCCTTGTATCTTAATGCCATTAAACCAGTTGAGCGACATATCGGCACCAAGAATAGCGACCGTCTTACCCTGCTTGTCATGAATAGGCACCATGTAAGAGATCTGCGGCCTCAGCGTGTCGCCACCCTCGAAAAAGGGCTTCGACCAATAGCTGCTGTCGGCCTGCAGAGCCTCCGTAAACCATGCTGCCTTCAGGTAGTCGTGACTGGCGTCGCCAACAATCCGTTCCTTAATCTGGCCATCGTCGTCCCTATAGGCATAAGGACAGAACCACTGGCCTTTCTGTGGATAATAGCCGTCGATGAAACTGACCCCACAACTGCGGATCAGCGGGTTTAAGGTCACGATGCGGTTCATGATGAGCGTCAACCGGTCTGGCTGATCAAGGTTTTCCTCAATCTCAAACACGTGATTGATCGCTCCGGAAGAGACTTCAGTCAGCATTCCGCTTACCCGCTCGTTGGCCTGGCTCAGGTAACTTCTGTAGATGTCTGTCTCCTCAATCACTACGATATCTTTGGCCGCATCGTAGACGAAATAGGAAGCCACACACATCACAATGAGCTGAGCAATACCAACCCGCCGTGCCAGTCGTTTGGCAAAGGAACGAATCTTTTTGTATGCCATTCTTACAGTTTCTGTTCTACTTCAATCTCAGTGAAGGTCTCGATGATATCACCCACCTGGATATCGTTGAAGTTCACCAGTGAGATACCGCACTCCAAGCCTGTTGCCACTTCCTTGGCATCGTCCTTGTAGCGCTTCAGGGCATCGATCGGAGCCGTGTGGATCACGATACCATCGCGGATAACACGGGCCTTGTCCTTGTTGTGTACCTTACCATCGGTCACCAGACCACCAGCCACCGTTCCAACCTTCGATATCTTGAATACCTGCTTCACTTCGATCTCACCAGATACAATCTCCTTCTTCACCTTGTCGAGCATACCCTGCATCGTCGACTTCACATCGTCGATGGCATCGTAGATGATCGAATAGGTATTGATTTCGACACCCTCACGCTCAGCAGCACGACGGGCATCGGCCGACGGACGCACCTGGAAGCCGATGATGATAGCCTCGGAAGCCGAAGCCAACATGACATCGTTCTCTGAGATCTGACCAACGGCCTTCGAGATGACATTCACCTGCACCTTCTCGGTAGAGAGCTTGATGAACGAATCGGAGAGTGCCTCGATAGATCCGTCGGTATCACCCTTGACGATGATGTTCAACTCATGGAACTCACCCAGTGCGATACGATGCGACAGCTCGTCGAGACCCAGCTTCGTGGTGGTGCGCAGGCTCTGCTCACGCTGCAGCTGGATACGCTTGTTGGCGATTTCACGGGCCTCCTGCTCTGTCTCCATCACGTGGAAGGAGTCACCGGCAGTAGGCGCACCGTTCAGTCCAAGGATGATGGCGGGCTCAGCCGGTCCGGCCTCTTCGATGCGCTGGTTACGCTCGTTGAACATGGCCTTGACACGACCCCAGGCCGTACCAGCGATGACCACATCACCGATCTTCAGCGTACCATTCGACACGAGGACGGTGCTGACATAGCCACGACCCTTGTCGAGCGAACTCTCGATGATAGAACCCGTGGCCTTACGGTTAGGATTAGCCTTCAGGTCGAGCATCTCAGCTTCCAAGAGTACTTTCTCCAGCAGTTCATAGACGCCGATACCCTTCTTGGCAGAGATCTCCTGACACTGGTACTTACCGCCCCACTCTTCCACCAACAGGTTCATGTTGGCCAGATCCTCACGGATCTTATCGGGGTTGGCACCTGGCTTATCAATCTTGTTGATGGCAAACACCATCGGTACGTTGGCTGCCTGGGCATGGGCGATGGCCTCCTTGGTGGTAGGCATCACAGAGTCGTCAGCAGCCACGATGATGATGGCGATATCCGTCACCTGGGCACCACGGGCACGCATGGCGGTGAAGGCCTCGTGACCAGGGGTATCGAGGAAAGTAATGCTATGACCGTCTTTCAGCGTGACGTTATAGGCACCAATATGCTGGGTGATGCCACCCGCCTCACCGGCAATCACGTTGGTATTGCGGATATGGTCGAGCAGCGAAGTCTTACCGTGGTCGACATGACCCATTACCGTTACAATCGGCGCGCGAGAGATCAGATCGTTCTCATCGTCCTCCTCCTCAGTAATGGCATTCTGTACCTCGGCACTGACGTATTCGGTGGTAAAGCCGAATTCCTCTGCCACGATATTGATGGTCTCCGCATCGAGACGCTGGTTGATAGACACCATGATACCGATACTCATACAGGTACCGATGACCTGGTTCACGCCCACGTTCATCATCGTTGCGAGCTCAGAGACAGTCACAAACTCCGTCAGCTTCAGTACCTTGCTCTCTGCTGCCTGTGTCTGCATCTCCTCCTGCATGCGCTCAGCCACGGCATCACGCTTCTCACGACGGTACTTGGCACCCTTCTTGTTCTGGTTCTTCGACGTCAGACGGGCCAACGTCTCTTTAACCTGACGGGCTACGGCTTCATCGTCAACCTCCAAAGGCTTGACAGGACGGTTCTTCTTGTTCTTCTTACCACCTTGCTGCTGGTTACCGTTGTCCTGGAAGTTCTGGTTACCACCCTTGTTCTTATTGTTCTTCTTATTGTTCTTGCTATTGTCCTGGTTGGCAGCAGCCTCAATATCCACACGCTCTTTTCCATTACGGATACGCTCGCGCTTCTTTTTCTCGCCATTGCCACCATGCATCTGGGCCTGCTTCTCCTCACGCTCCTTACGACGCTCTTCCTTGGTCTTTTTCTTCGGACGCGTGCTCTGATTCAGCGAGTCGAGGTCGATCTTACCAACGACATTGAGGTTGGGCACAGCCTTCTGCTCTGTCTTCAGCTTATATACCTCAGGAGCCTTCTCAGTCTCTTCAGCAAGGTTTGGCGTTTCTGAAACAGTCGGCGTAATCGGCGTTTCAGGCTTCACTTCAGCAGCGGGCTTTGGCTCGGGCTTGACTTCAACTTCAGGCTCGGGTTTGACCTCAATAACCTTCACTTCTTCCTTCTTAGGCTCTACCTTTGGGGTCTCCTCCTTCTTAGACACTTCCTTCACCGGACTTTCGGCAGCAGTCACTTTTGGTGCAGGTTTTTCCTCCTTGACAGGCTCTGCAGCCGGTTTGGCAGCCGGTTTCTTGCCATTGAGGCTATCCAGATCTATCTTACCTAAGGGCGTAAAGGTCTGACGAGACTCGTCCTTCGTCTCCACCTTCACTGGCTCCTTGGGCTTCGGCTTATCCTTTTTCTCCTTCTTGGGGAAAATCATATTGGCCTGTTTCTTCACGTCCTTGTCGCCCTTGAACTCCTTGACAAGCGCTTCATACTGCTCGTCGCTGATCTTGGTGTTCACATTGGCGTCGTCCTTGATCTCACCCAGGCTCTTCTTATTCTTCAGGTAATCAACTGCCGTTTGAAGACCTATATTAAGCTCTGTTAATACTTTATTTAATCTAACACCCATCTATCAATTTACAATTTGACGATTTACAATTTACAATTTATTCGAACTCGGACTTCAGTACCTCAATCACGTGGTCGACGGTCTCCTCCTCGAGGTCAGCCTTCTCAATGAGCATCTCACGGGGAGCGTTGAGCACGGACTTAGCGGTATCCAGACCGATGGCCTTGATAGAGTCGATGACCCACTGGTCGATCTCGTCTGCAAACTCATCCAGATAGATATCCTCATCGGCCTCGTTCTCGCTTACCACACGGAAGACATCGATGGTATACTCTGTCAACATCGAGGCGAGCTTGATATTCATACCGCCACGACCGATGGCCAGTGATACCTCCTCTGGCTGCAGATAAACCTCAGCCTTGTGATTCTCCTGATCGATGGTGATGCTGGAAATCTTGGCAGGGCTCAGGGCACGGGTGATAAACAACTGTACATTGCTAGAGTAGTTGATCACGTCGATATTCTCATTACACAGCTCACGAACGATACCATGCACACGACTACCCTTCACACCTACGCAGGCACCTACCGGATCGATACGCTCGTCGTAGCTCTCTACAGCCACCTTGGCACGATCGCCTGGCATACGGGCCACACGACGGATGGTAATCAGACCATCGTTGATCTCAGGCACCTCAGCCTCGAGCAGACGCTCCAGGAACACGGGAGAGGTACGCGAAAGGATAATACGGGGATTGTTGTTCTCGTTCTGCACCTCCTTGACGATGGCACGAACGGTCTCGCCCTTGTG
>LXOW01055197.1_pt2 | contig 10736 bp, 9 predicted proteins | sample 1368591 | NCBI WGS metagenome assembly LXOW01 (sample SAMN04884650, study PRJNA319009) | bovine gut metagenome | isolation source: Cow rumen | host: Bos taurus | place: Italy: Legnaro (PD) | collected 2014-07-09
TAATCTTAAACCTACCGGATTAACTTTTTGACCCATACTTTTTGTAATTAATATTATTCGTTTGTTTCGTTATTATTTTCAACTGCAACTTCCTGTACGCGGCTGTCGAGTACGATGGTCACGTGGTTGGAACGTTTTCTAATGCGGTGTGCACGGCCTTGGGGGGCGGTTCTGATTCTCTTCAGCATTCTGCCACCATCAACCATAATAGTCTTCACATACAAATGGGCATCTTCCAGTCTGGCACCTTCATTTTTCACTTGCCAGTTGGCAATTGCCGATTTCAATAATTTCAATAATTTCTCTGCTGACTCTTTTCTGCTGAATTTCAACACGTTCATTGCATAATCAACATCTTTTCCTCTGATCACGTCAGCCATGATTCTAGTTTTGCGCGGAGAGGTCGGATTATCGACCAAACGAGCCATATAAACATTTTTCTTGGCTTCTTTGCGCGCATCTGCTGCTAATCTTTTTCTTGCTCCCATTGTTTTTTAATCTTATTATTATTTTCTATGTTTCTGATTCATAACTTGATAAGCCTACCCATCCTATCCCTTTTCATTCTCTATCAAATTGGCGGCAAAAATACTAATTTTTTTCATACAATACTAGCTTTCAGAAAAAAAATTTCAAAAAAAATGAAATCACTGTATTTCAGACGGGTTACAAGGGCTTCTCACAGGGGTATAAACAGCCTGATGTTAATTAACCACCTTTCCGCCCCATAAAATATTTCTTAAAGTCGCAAAATATGCCGCCATTTTTCGCAAAAATGTGGTGCCAAATCCATAATTCAGGGGGCAAACGGCTAATTATCTGCTAGATTCGGCAAAAATTTCCCCATAAAAAAGGAGACGCGGTAAGCCGCGTCTCCCCAAAATTTATAGCTTGAGGCTCGTAGCCTCAGATGTTACTTTGACAAAGTGAGGTCAATGTTAGCTTGCTTCGTGTTGACTATACTGCCCTCATACTGCACAAGCTTAACGGTACCTGTCACCATCATGGTTTTCTTGCTCAATAAGAGAATCTTGAGATCATAAATAACAGTGTTATAACCATCACTTGTCTCATGAAATCTATCGCTGGTAATCGTCAGCTTCTTGTTTCCTTGAGTAGCGTAATTGCCAGTGAAAGTGATGATGCCATACGGAACATTATCGAAATATTCATCACAGTCGCATTCAATAGTACATGTGCCGTTAGTGTTGAAAGTCCACACATCTTTCAAATCATCCTCGTCGTCATTATCGATGGTGGCGGCAGTGACGTGCCATCTACCCGGGAGGTTTGATACGTCTTTCTTGCAGGAAGACATTAATGTTACAGTGCTCAGCAGCAAAACAAAAATTCCTAAAAGTCTGAAAGTTTTTCTCATAATTGTAGTTTTTAAGTTTGAATGTGCAAAAATACGTATTTTTTCAATACGTGCACTTATTTTTTTTAAGAATCAATCGCGCACACAGCGAACCGCCATCGCCGTGTGCTTATGCACTCCGTATCCCGTATAGGTCACCGCACTATAGTAATCCAACTCAAAATCAAGAACCAAACCATTCCAAATCGCTGATTCGCTGCAACTCCAAAAATAAGCGTCACGTCCAAAATTAGAATTGATGTCACCCCCACCCATACCTGCCGGATAGGCGCAGAAATGGGTGGAGTTGTTGGATGACTGGTCATACCCCACTGCACACTGTTTGGCGCATTCCTGCCATCCCGATGAGGAAGCAAGCGACTTCGCGACATTATCACGACTGCCATTACACTGATACTCGCTTTGTGTGTTCAGATACGAAACCAGCTGGCTCCACTCGGCCTTGCTAGGCACATGCCAACCCATGGGACAGATTCCTTGAACTCCGCTGGGATTGTCTCCGCTACTCTCCTCGCCATGCATCAAAGCCGACCAGTTGTACAGATAGCCGCATTTCGCCACATTTGAAGAGCTGCCATTAGGCAGATAACGATATGGCAGTTCATCAGAAAACTCACCAACACCACCCACTGGTATCTCCCCGCCATCGGCGAAACGTGTTGTTTTCAAATTCTGAATCATCCAAGTTTTATTGCCAATCATAACGGCATCATACGAGTGACCGTCAACATCCATCACTGCTCCATATATAATATTCCCCTGCTGGTTTTGCCCTCCTCCACTCGACGGGCGTTGGGAGTTACCACTCGAAGGCTGCTCTTTCTCACAAGCAACCATACACACCAAGGCTACCAAAACAAAACAATATATCTTTTTCATACCATAATTATTTATATGTCGGTGCAAATGTACATAAATTTCCTGAATTACACACCGACAAATAAAAGAAAAAACACCCGTGTATAATCTCAACAAAAGCCGTATCTTTGCATCTCTAAAAAAACAACACGATGAATTACTCTGAAACACGTCATCATCTTCATGCATTGGCTGAAGCCTCGGGTAAGGAGATTAAAACAGCGGAAGCCATCCTGCATTGGCTAAAAGAGTTTGTCCCCACCGAAATTCACACTTTCCCCGACAGCCGCAATATCATCGCCGTTTTCGACTCGGGGATGGAAGGTCCCACACTGCTCTTGCGAGGCGACATGGATGCCGTGGGTGTGAATGAGCATCTGAATCTTCCCTATGGCTCAAAGACTCCAGGCTATTCTCACAAGTGCGGCCACGACGGTCATACCACCATTCTGCTTGGTGTTGCGGAACAGTTGCATTTGAATCCGCCCAAAAAAGGAAAAATCTTACTCTTCTTCCAAGCGGCGGAAGAGACAGGACAAGGCTGCGCCCAACTGATTGACAGTGGTTTTCTGTCATCATATAAAATAAACATGGTATTTGCGTTGCATAATATTCCTGGCATACCCCTACACAGCATCACCTGTCGTGCTGGTAGTTTCACCTGTGCCGTCATCAGTTGCGAAATCAAGCTGACAGGAAAGACATCTCACGCCGCCGAGCCCGAAAAAGGCGTATCTCCTTTCCGAGCTACCACTGACATTTCAGAACAACTGCTGGCACTCAACCATCCCCAACTGAAAGATGACAACTATCAGATTGTAACCTTGGTGGAATCGCATCTAGGGGAAACCGCTTACGGGGTGTCGGCCGGACATGGGGTATTGCGTTTCACCCTTCGGGCCAAAAGCGAAGCGCTGCTGCAGGCACTCAAACAGAACACTGAAAACATTGTGGATAAAGAAGTCGCCAAAACACCTGGCCTGAGTCACGAAATACGATGGCTGGAATACTTTGCCGGTGGCCATAACTCAACAGATGCCGTCGATATTGTGAAACAAGCTGCCAGCGATAACGGTTTGACCTATGTCGAAAAGGATGTGCCCTTCACCTGGGGAGAAGACTTTGGCCTGCTCACTCAGCACTATCCCGGCGCCCTTTTCGGCTTGGGTAGCGGCTCTGACACTCCCCCTCTCCACCATCAGGACTTCGACTTCCCCGACGAAATTATCGCCACAGGCGTGAAGATGATGTGTTCAATTAGCAAATTAGTTAATTAGCCAATGTGCTAATATGCTATTGAATTGGCAATATAGATATTACATCGTGATAGCCGATAATACGTCAATAAATCACTACGGTAGTCATGCTGCGCATGAAGTGAGATGTGCTGCGCACCAAAGATGTTTGGATATATTAATCTCTATTGCTTTGTAAGCGTAAGCGTAATATTTGCAACCTTGCTAGTAGTAACACCACTTGTTACAAATATTTCCTTGACAGTACCCGACACTTCCAAGGTATGTTTATTAAGCGTACGTATATTTAAATCATACTTAATTTGAGAATAATCATCTGCGTTGTCAAAAGTAGTCTTATTGCTTTCAATAGTCAAAATCTTATTCCCTTCCGTTACATAGTGACCATAAAATACAGAAAAGTCGTGATCAACAACATCCTCGTAATCAAAATATTCATCGACATCACATGCGATCTTACATGTACCATCCGTATTGAAAGTCCAAACATCCTTCAAATCATTCTCCCTATCATTGTCAATAATAGCAGAAGTCACTCTCCAGGTACCAGGAAGTTTCTTTACATCTTTCTTGCATGAAGACATTAAAACAACCATGCTCAACAAAAACACGAAGATTCCAATTGATTTTTTCATAGTATTAAATTTTTATGTTTGAAAGTGCAAAAGTACACAAAATTTCCAAATTACAAATAGACGAATAATTTTATTGTAGACACGTGATTCATTGCATCCGAATTGGGCTTCTTGGCATCAGAACTCCTTTCTGTTCTTGGGTTTTCTCAGGGTGAATATTCCGTCGCTGAGGAGCGAGAGTACATAGAAAAGAAAATTTCACTACCTTTGCATTCTGAAAAATCAAAAGAAATCATGGCTAATATTAAACAGCATATCGAGCAGCAGAGCGCCTTTAAATTCATGACCGATGAACTGTTATTTTCTTCGCCCATAGGACGGAAGAAGCTGATGCATAGACAGTTTTACACCAACGTTTTTGAGTTGAAGATGGAATTGGATATTCAGGAAGCAGTGTGCCAGTTTGCGGAAAAACACCACAACACCGCGGTGATGGCCCAACTGATTGAGCAACTCTGCCATGTGAACGATATCAGCAATTCGGTGGTCAACCTGGTTGATGGCAACGTATTGGACGATATACAACTGTTCGAAATCAAGAAATTTAGTCTGATTTCAGACAAAGTGTCAAAACTGCTGATGGACAACGGTTTCGACTGGATTCCTTTCCACGATCTGACCGTGGTGATTGACACCTTGGATCCAGACAAAAACCGCTTGCCGCAATTCCATATCTACTCCTCCTACAAGCCTGAACTGGCTGAAGTCCGCCTGAAGATAGACCAGAGTACCGATGACGAGGAGACTGAAAAACTGAAATGGGAAGAAGCTCAAATGGAGGACAAAATACGGACTGTCCTAAGCAAAAGATTATCCATGAAAGCCTTGCAAATCCAGCAAAATCTTGATCAAATCGGCTATTTGGACTTGCTGTTGGCCCATGCCGAGCAGATTCGCAAATGGCAACTGTGCAAACCCACTATCGTAGAAGATAAGAGCAGATCTACTGGATGTTGCTCGTGCTCGGCCGAAAACGACAACATCACTCCAAGTGAACCAAGCAAATCGAGAAACATAGAAGGTAACAGCAACTTCATGGGGCTTTTCAATCCCTTGGTAAAACACTCCACGGGCAACTTCCAAGCCATTGACATTGAGCTGAAGCACGAGCCAACGCTCATAACAGGCGCCAATATGTCCGGAAAAACTGTACTGTTAAAAACCATCGGATTAGCGCAAACAATGTGCCAATTCGGCTTTTTCGTCCCTGCCGCATCCGCTAACATTGGATTAGTAGATGACATCCTGTTCAGCATCGGCGACCAGCAGTCGGAAATGAACGGTTTGTCTTCCTTTGCCGTTGAAATCCTCAATATTGACAAGATTATCAAAGCGGTGAAAGAAGGACAGCAAATTTTAGCTTTAGTGGATGAATTAGCCCGCACCACCAATCCAGAAGAAGGCAAGGCTTTGGTTTCCAGTTTTATTCAGATTATGCAGCAGTACCATGTGGATGCACTGATTACCACTCACTATGGAGGACTGCAGAGCGATTGCCGCAGACTACGTGTCAAAGGGTTGAAAATCAAGAATAACGAGAAGAACATTACTCTCGAAAACATCAATCAATATATGGACTATAGTCTGGTGGAGACCACCCAAGACGATGTGCCGATGGAAGCCATCAGTATTGCCGAAATATTCAACATTGACGAAGAACTGACCGCACAAGCCAAAAAAATGCTCCAAATCAATTAGTAAATTAGGAATCTCCTCCTAAACCTCTTAAACCTCCTAAACTTCTAAACTTCCTAAACCTCTAACCCCCTTAAACATCCTTCATCGACAGCGTTATGCGTTTTCTATCAACCTCCACGGCGACAACTTTCACCATTACTTTCTGATTCAGTTTCACCACCTCGTTGGGGTCTTTCACATATTTGTTGGCAATACGACTCACATGCACAAGTCCATCCTGATGCACTCCAATATCCACAAAACAGCCAAAGTTGGTGATATTTGTCACAATACCCGGTAGCACCATTCCCTCTTTCAGATCATTGATAGAAGTCACGGATTTGTCGAACTCAAAAACCTCATAATCCTGTCGCGGGTCACGCCCGGGCTTGTCCAATTCCTGCATGATGTCGGTCAGCGTAGGTATTCCCACTTTGTCGGTCACAAAATCCTTGAGATTGATACGCTTGCGTAGCTCTGCATCCTTCATCAGTTCGGCCACCGAGCAACCTGATTTGCGAGCCATCTCGTTGACCACCGCATAGCTTTCGGGATGAACCGCACTGGCATCCAAAGGATTCTCGGCATTGCGGATACGCAAAAAGCCAGCCGCCTGCTCAAAAGCCTTGTTGCCGAAACGGGGCACCAGTTTCAGCGCATTGCGATGGGGAAAAGGTCCGTGTTCATTGCGATAATCCACAATATTCTTGGCCAAGGAAGGCCCCACACCCGAAACATATGACAGCAACTCCTTGCTGGCCGTATTCACTTCCACCCCCACCTTGTTCACACAGCTCTCCACCGTCTCTTGCAGGCTTTCCTGTAAGCGGGTTTGGTTAACATCATGCTGATACTGCCCCACCCCGATAGATTTTGGATCGATTTTCACTAGCTCAGCCAAGGGATCCATCAAACGACGGCCAATAGACACGGCTCCACGAACCGTCACATCATAGTCAGGGAACTCAGCCCGTGCCACTTCCGAAGCCGAATATACCGAAGCACCGCTCTCATTGACCACCACTGCCATCACATCTCGCTCGAAAGGAATATGGCGGACAAAGTTCTCCGTTTCCCTACCTGCGGTGCCATTCCCTATGGCTATAGCATCCACCTTATACTGCAAAACCAAGCGTTTCAGCTTGTCAGAAGCCAACTTATACTGGGCATGCGGTGGATGAGGGTATATGGTTTCATTATGCATCAGTTTACCCTGCTTGTCGAGTATCACCAGCTTGCAACCCGTGCGAAAACCGGGGTCAAGAGCCAACACTGTCTTCTGTCCCAAAGGAGGTGCCATTAGCAGCTGGCGCAAGTTGGTCACAAAAACCTTGATGGCTTCCGTGTCAGCCTTGTCCTTGTAATATTTCCTCATCTCTGTTTCCATCTGGGGTTGTAGCAGACGCTTATAAGAGTCAGCAATAGCCATCGACACCTGAGTGGAACAGTCATTGTCGGCACGTAGGTAATGATGTTCCATCATTTTCAAAGCCCGTTCTTCATCGGGAGCGATAGAAATTCGCAAAAAGCCCTCCTCCTCGCCACGCAGCATAGCCATGACACGATGTGAGGGGGCGTTGGCCAGTTTTTCAGATGCATTGAAATAGATGGCAAATTTTTCACCCTCTTTTTCCTTACCCTTTACCACCTTAGTGGTAATCACTGAATAAGTGCGGAAGCGGTTACGGAGCGACTCCCTTACATGGATATTCTCACTGATCCATTCGGCCATGATATCACGGGCTCCTGCCAAGGCCTCATCCACCGAGGCCACCCCTTTCTCGGTATTCACATATTTGGCAGCCACACCCTGCAAATTGATAAGATTCTGTTGCATTACCACCTTGGCCAAAGGCTCCAAACCCTTCTCCACTGCCACACTAGCCCTAGTTTTACGCTTGGGACGATAAGGCAGGTACAAGTCCTCCAGTTCGCTCATCTTCATGGCATTTTCAATCTGCTGTTCCAGCTCAGGGGTCAGCTTCCCCTGTTCTCTCACCGAGTCCAAGATGGCTGCCCGACGCATATCCAACTCCACCCATTGGGCATACAAATCCCTTACAGCGGCAATCTGCACTTCGTCCATACTGTCGGTCACTTCCTTGCGGTAACGGGCCACAAACGGGATGGTGGCGCCAGACTCCAGCAACTCAAGTGTATTCTTCACCTGCAACTCTGTCAATCCCAGCTCTTGGGAGATTAATGCGGCATAATTCTTCATAATCAGTAACTTTTGAAAAAAGAAATGCAAAGATACCAAAAAAAGTGGTAATTTTGCAAAATTATTATACNNTTATTATACTGATAACGAAACGACTGTTCATTAACAACTTAAATATGAGACCACGGATTTTCCGCATACTTTTTCTCCTTGTATTTCTTATATACACCTGCAGTGTTATAGGCCAAGGACAAACTTTTGACGGATGTCTGTCTCATAAACAGCTATGCGAACTTTGCGGCAACAACGTCAATGATATGAGCCAGATAATGGGACGGCAACGCTTTTTCTTGGTCTCCAGCGACAATAATGTACCCTTCATTTGGAACAAAGACACCCTTAAACTCAGCCTCTACAACTGGCAATTTGCACAAGGGTTCAACGAGATATACGTCAACGCCTTCTACAAAGAGGGCTTCCACAATTTCGTGGAATACAACACCAGTACTGCCTGTACCAACAAATTGCTTCAAGAGTGCAAGGTTTTATACATGGATCAATATGCAGATGACAATGAAGACAGTACCAGCCATACAAGCTTCACTGACAACAGCAGCAAAGAAACCACAAACCCTGCATTAACCTTCGACTTCAAGGAAGGATACAGATTTATCTTTCCAGAAGAAAAAAACGGCGACGACCATTATCTGATTCTGATATACGACCCCATCGATTTCAAACAATTGACCAATATCAACAAATCCCAACAAGAACAACAACTTATTGACAGACAAATTAAGGAACAGGCTATCTTACGCAATATGAATGCAGCCGATTCGCTTGCCCTTCTGGAAGAATACCCGGCCGCTATACAATTGCTGGAAGAAGTATATGACCTGTTGCCCGACTACATGCGGACTGTTGACGACAAACTAGGGACCATTAATAACCAATACAAAGAAAAAAAAATAAGAACCTATACTGAAGAAGCGGAAAGACTGTACAAGGACGGCAACTATCAGGGCGCACTTGAGATGTATGCCAAAGTGTTGAAAGAAGACATCAACAACAAAAACGCCACCGAGCGCACCGCCAACATTAACAGAAAACTGGACATCCTCCACCAACGTGGACAAATCACTTACGATTACAAGGAGAGCAACCCCGAAAACTGCATAGAATTCCGCAAAGCCCTTGAAGCCGAGTTAAACAATCTGGTTTACAATACCAACGACGGACACCTGAAGATGGACTTCTCCATCCTTTTTGACACTTTGGGAACCAACCTATCCTATTACAACATCATTGAGTTCAACACAATCGCTATCAATAAAAACCATCCTATTTTCCAAAGCCACATGTCGAATCTACTGGGGCATAAAGCGCTACAGCCCAGCTACAACGAGGAGATTCCCATCCGCTCGGCCACCACTTTCAATATCAACCTGAATTGGGACAGCCACAAAATGCTGTTTGTAAAAAACAGAAAAAAAATAATCTGCAAGTCCCCATATGTACTGTCAACCAATCCCATTATTGAAAGCACTCTGCTGAACGACCCCAAAATGTACTATGGAAAATATCACTTCAATGTCAAGCAGAAAACATGCAATGGACAACAATACAGCGATATTCAACTGACCAAATACAAAACAGTGGGTGGAGAGGCTTTCATCTATGGTCTTTTCCCAGGCTTGGGCACATTGATTGCCACCCAAGGCAAAGAGGGAGCCGCCTGCATGACGCTCTCACTGCTGTTTTATGGAGGGGCCATCGCTTCCTATGTTCTGTACAAGGATTACAAAAAACAATATGATGAGACACCTTCAACCCTCGAAGAAAAAGATGCAAAATCTCTGAACACAAAAAAAGAAGTCTGCAAATGGGCAGCCATTACCGGAGTAAGTGTGGGAGGAACCATCCATTTGTCAGGCATGATCAAGGCTATGGTAAGAGGTATTCAGAACAAGAAAGCCTCAAAAGAATTACGTCAGGCACTGGAAAATGGTCCCCTTGAAATCCAAGAAGAAGATATTAACATTCAATAAATCACAACAAATGAAACCAAGAGTACGTTTTGCTCCAAGTCCCACAGGTCCGCTCCACATCGGAGGAGTGCGCACCGCCTTATACNNGGCCAATATGGTCCCTACAAACAGTCAGAGCGCAAAGCCATGTACAAGCAATATGCCGACCAGCTGATTGACAACGGCTGGGCTTACTATGCCTTCGACACACCGGAAGCACTGGAACAGAAACGCAAGGAATATGAAGCCGAAAAGAAAAACTTCCAATACGACTGGCGTACCCGTGAGAGTATGACCAACTCACTGACACTCGGCAAGGAGGAAATGGAACAACGTCTGGCTAACGGCGAAGCCTATGTCATCCGCTTCAAGCACACACCCAATACTGAGATTCTGGTGAACGACATCATCAGAGGCGAGGTCAGAATTAATTCCAATATCTTAGACGACAAAGTGCTTTATAAATCCGACGGTATGCCCACCTACCATCTGGCCAACATTGTGGACGACCACCTGATGGAGGTTACCCATGTGATTCGTGGCGAGGAATGGTTACCCTCCGCCCCGCTGCATGTGATGCTTTACAAGGCTTTTGGCTGGGAGGCACCCCGCTTCGCCCACCTGCCCCTGCTGCTCAAGCCAGACGGCAACGGTAAGCTGAGCAAACGTGACGGCGACCGCCTAGGCTTCCCGGTATTCCCGCTGCAATGGAAAGACCCCAAGCTGTCTCTTATACACATCTCC
>LXOW01461065.1_pt1 | contig 10736 bp, 7 predicted proteins | sample 1368591 | NCBI WGS metagenome assembly LXOW01 (sample SAMN04884650, study PRJNA319009) | bovine gut metagenome | isolation source: Cow rumen | host: Bos taurus | place: Italy: Legnaro (PD) | collected 2014-07-09
ATTTTTTCATTATTAATTCGTAACTTTGCATCCTGAAAGGAAAAGAAATATGGAAATTTACCTGATCATAGCAGTCATAGCCATTCTTGTGATGACGGTTCTCGGCTATTTTGTCGGAAACCGCGGAAAGAAAGGCTTAATCGAGAACGTTATCAAACTGACGGCTGAGCGCGATGTCCAGAAGACAAACGTGACGAACCTTGAGAAACAGATTGAGACGCAGAAGACTTCCTACGAAACGCAGATGAATGAACGGAAGGCTGCCTTCGACGCTCAGATGCAGGAACTGAAAGCGACGTTCGCCCAACAGCTCCAGCAGGAGAAGACGGCCCATGAAGGTCAGATTGCTGCTTTGAAGGAGATGAACGAGAAGCAGATGAAGAGTCAGCTCGAACTCATCAAGGAACAGATGCAGACCACTTCGGAGAAGGTGCTCAAGCAGCGTCAGGAGGAACTCGGCGAGGAAAACAAGGAACAGGTGTCGAAGATCATCGACCCCCTGCAGAAGAGTCTGAAGGACATGCAGGAGGCGCTCGACAAGACCAAGGAACAGCAGACGGAAGCCCTCACCCGACTGGATGAGACCATCAAGATCAATATGCAGAAGAGTGCGGAGATCGGTGAGACAGCCGACCGTCTGACACGCGCCTTGACAGGTGAGGTGAAGATTCAGGGTAACTTCGGTGAACTGAAACTCAAGCAGTTGCTCGAAGACCTGGAACTGAAGGAAGGGGAGCAGTTTGATACCCAGGAAACCCTGCGCGACAGGGTGGGCAAGGGTGCCAAAGGCGATGATGGCAAGGGACTGGTGCCTGACTTCATCCTCCACTTCCCCAACAACCGCCATGTGGTGGTCGACTCGAAGATGTCGCTGACGGACTATGAGCGCTATATGAATGCAGAAGACGGTACGCCTGAGAAGAGCGGTTATCTGAAGGCCCATATCGACAGCGTCCGAGCCCAGGTGCGACGGTTGGCTAAGAAGGAATATACCAAATTCCTGCCTGAGGGCTACAACCGCCTGAACTTCGCCATCATGTATGTGCCCATTGAGGGGGCGCTCAACCTGGCTCTGCTCAATGATGCTACCCTCTGGCGCGAGGCCTACGACGAGGGCGTGATGATTCTCGGACCTCAGACCATGTATATGAACCTGCGCGTCTTGGAAATGATGTGGACCCAGGTGCGACAGCTGAAAAACCAGCAGGCCATGATGGATGCGGCCAATACGGTGATTGAACGTGTGCAGGACTTCGGCACGCGTTTCATGGATGTGGAGTCGAGCATGAACGACACCCTCAAGAAGATGAAGAAACTGAAGGTGACGACAGGCGATAGTGGCCCCAGCATCATCACCGCTGCCAAGAACCTGCTGAAAGCGGGTGCCCGAGAGAACAAGAAAAAGAAGTCGCTGGCCGAGATGGACGAGTCGATGTTTATCGAGTCGGATACCGCCACGCCAGAAGCAGAGAAATCAACCGAACCAGAGAATCCAACCGAAACTACATGATAAAAAGATTGCTTTGCACACTGCTGTTAGGCCTGCTATTGCTGACACCTGCCTATGGCGATGACCTGCTGAAAGGTACGGTGATCGGTACCGTTGAGACCTATAATTACAAGAAAACTTCTGATAAGACCAACACCGTCAACACCCGTGAGAACGCCTTCGACGGTGACCTCAACACCTTTTTTGCCTCTTATGACAAGAGCTACACCTGGGCCGGACTCGACCTGGGCGAGGCGCATGTCATCACCCGTGTGGGCTGGTCGCCCCGTAACGACAGTCAGGGTGAGAAGCGCGTCCTCTTGGGTGTCTTCGAAGGCGCCAACCGCCCTGATTTCATGGATGCCCTGCCCTTGTATGTCATCCCTGAGAATGGCAAGATCGGTACCATCTCGTATGCTGATGTCGACTGCTCAAAGGGTTTCCGCTATGTGCGCTATATCGGTCCTGCTGATGCCCGTTGTAACATCGCGGAACTGGAGTTTTACGGCTATCCTGGCGCAGGCGACAACAGCCATCTCTGTCAGGTGACCAACCTGCCCACCGTCAGCATCCATACCCTGAACAATGAGATCCCCTACGACAAGGAGCACCTGATCGAGTCGCAGCTGACCATCATCTCGAACAACGGCACCGAATTGCTCTCCGAACCTGGTACGACGCGTGAACGTGGCAATGCCTCGCGCGCCTTCCCCAAGAAACCGTGGCGCATCAAGTTCGACAAGAAACAGAACGTGCTCGATGCTCCTGCCAAGGCCAAGAAATGGACGCTGATCAATAACTATGGCGATAAGACCCTGATGCGCAACCTGTTGGCCTTCGAACTGAGCCGACGCATGGGGCTGACCTATACCCCTTATGGCACAGCGGTCGATGTACTGCTCAATGGCGAATACAAGGGCTGCTACCAGTTGTGCGACCAGATAGAGATTCACAAGAACCGCGTGAACATCACGGAGATGACGCCTGAAGACAATCAGGGTAGCGCCTTGACGGGTGGCTATCTGATCGAGGTCGATGCCTATGCCAGTAAGGAAACCTCGTGGTTCAAGTCCAGCAAGGGTAATCCCGTCACCATCAAATCGCCTGACGAAGAAGAGATTACGAGCAATCAGAAGCAATACATCCGCAATTTCTTCAATCAGATGGAGAAACAGTGGTCAACCTATCTCGACCTGAACAGTTTTCTGAGGCATTTCCTCGTGGGAGAACTGTCGGGCAATACGGATACCTATTGGAGCATGTATATGTACAAGGAGCGCGATGAGGACCTGTTGCGCGTGGGGCCTGTCTGGGACTTCGACCTGGCTTTCAACAACGACAAGCGCATCTATCCCGTCAACGACAAGACCGACTATATCTATCGCAGCGGGGGCAGTTGTGCTGGTAATATGAAGACCTTCGTTGATAACATCGTGGTCAAAGATGCGCCTTCCAAGCAGCAGTTGGTGGATATCTGGGATGAGGCCCGTCGCTCTGGACTCACCGAGGAGAACCTGTTGGCGTTTATCGACCAATGGGCTGAAGACCTTCAGCAGTCGCAGCGTCTGAATTTCCTGCGTTGGCCCATTCTGAATAAGCAGGTTCATCAGAATCCAGTCGCCTTGGGCAGTTTCGAGGCTGAGGTGGATGTTGTCAGAACCTTCATCAAGGAGCGCCTCGCCTGGATGGACAATAAGCTCGGCTATACCTATAAACCTGACGGTATCAGTGTGCTGTCCTTCGACAAGACGCAGCCCTATCAGGTCTTCTCACTCTCTGGCCAGCCGCTCGGCCACAGCCTCGAATCCCTCTCCCCAGGCATCTACATTGTCCGCCAGGGTGCTATTTCGAAGAAGATCGTAGTGAAGTAATCTTAGACAAAGGATCGCTATGTGGATGCTGAGTTTTACACTGTTGCCTTTGATGGCGCTCGCCTATATCAGTTGGCACGTGTGGTGTCTGCTGCCGCTTAGTTGGATATGGAAGGTGCTGATCCTGGTCCTGATGATAGGGGCATTTCTGCTCTTGTTTACAGGTATCATGCGTTCTACCGACCGTATGCCGATGCCCTTGGCGATTGCAGCCTACGAGATTGGTACGTCGAGTCTCATCATCCTGCTCTACCTGTTCATGCTGTTTCTGGTGCTCGACCTCGGACGACTGGTCCGGCTGGTGCCTCGTAACATCTTATATCATAACTGGTGGACGGCTGGTGGCATCGCCCTTGGTATGTTCGTCGTGTTCCTCTATGGCTACCTGCACTATCAGCACAAGCATCGCGAGGCGTTGCAGCTGACCACAGAGAAACAGCTCAGCAAACCCGTGAAGATCGTGGCGATGAGCGACCTGCACATCGGCTACCACAACCGTCGCAGTGAGTTGGGCCGTTGGGTGGACCTGATCAATGCAGAGCAGCCCGACCTGATTCTCATTGCTGGCGACATCATCGACGGCAGCATGCGACCATTGCTCGAACAGCGGATGCATGAGGAGTTCCGACGCCTGAAAGCACCCGTCTATGCCTGCATCGGCAACCACGAATACTACAGCGGAGAGCCTCGCGCCCGACAGTTCTATCAGGATGCAGGCATCCATTTGTTGCAGGATTCGTGTGTCACCGTTGGCGACCTCTGTATCATCGGACGTGATGACCGCAGCAACTGGCACCGCGACTCTTTAGGCGTGCTGATGCAGAAGGCCGACCGTTCGAAATACTGCATCCTGCTCGACCACCAGCCTTATCATCTGGATCAGGCTGAGCGTCAGCAGGTTGACTTCCAGTTCAGTGGTCACACCCATCACGGACAGGTCTGGCCCATCTCCTGGATTACGGAACATATCTACGAATGTGCCTTCGGATCTCACCAGCGAGGCCACACGCAGTATTACGTCACCAGTGGCATCGGCCTTTGGGGCGGCAAGTTCCGTATCGGCACCCGTTCGGAATATGTCGTCATAACCCTGACCCATTAATAAGATGATAGCAATCATAGCAATCACAATAACAATCATGATGATGAATATCTTTGATCAGCAAGCGCCTGTGGTGAGGCCAGCCACACAGGCGGGAAGGTTTTATGATGGTGATCCTCAGCGACTTATTCACGAGGTGGATAGTTTCCTGTCGCTTCATGCCAACGACAGGCAATTTCAGGAAGTGGCAGCGATTGTGGTGCCACATGCAGGTTACTATTTCTCTGGCAATGTGGCTGCTGCGGCCTATATGGCGTTGCCAAAAGACAAATCCTATAAGCGGATATTCCTGTTAGGACCCAGTCATCATGAGTGGTTGGATGGGGCATCGGTGAATAGCGAGGCCGACTATTACGAGACACCATTGGGACGGGTGAAGGTGGATCGCACGACGGCTCAGGCGCTGATAGCTGCTGACAGCGCTTTTTCCTATCGGCCTGAAGCCCATGATCGCGAGCATTGTCTGGAAGTACAACTGCCTTTTCTGCAAAGAAGGTTTGAAGAGGTGCCACCCATCGTACCTATTATTATATCTACCAACGATTTCAGGAAACTGAAGCGGATGGCAGAGGTGCTGAAGCCGTATTTCACGGACGAGAACCTCTTTGTCGTGAGTAGCGACTTTTCGCATTATCCCTCGTATGAGGATGCCTGCAAGGTCGATGCCAAGACGGGAAAGGCTTTGGAGAGTGGCGATGTGGAGCAGTTTATCGCCACCATCGATGCCAATGCCAAGAGCGGCATCCGCAATCTGGCAACGAGTGCCTGTGGCGGGTTTCCCATCATCACGCTGATGCTGATGCTCGACCAGTCCTACGAAGTGAAGCATCTGCTCTATCAGAACTCTGGTGATATCGACGACCATGACTTGAGTCGGGTGGTGGGCTATCATGCATTCGCCATTCTTCGAGGCCAGGAAAAGGGCTTTTCGCTCTCCGACGAAGAGAAACGGACGCTGAAAACGATTGCCTACCAGAGCATCAAGGAGAGTCTTGACGGCAGGGAGAATCATGGGGACAGGTCGCATGATTCTGGTTTTCAGCCGAATCATGGACCTGTCCCCATGATTCTTCAGCAAAAATGCGGCGCCTTCGTTTCCCTCCACAAACAGGGGCGTCTGCGTGGTTGTATCGGCCATTTTGGAGAGGATATCCCTCTATACGAGATTGTGGCTGAAATGGCTCGTGCAGCTGCTTTCGAGGATCCGAGATTCCAGCCTTTGCGTCGTGAGGAGTTGGACGAGGTGGACATCGAAATATCCGTTCTTACCCCTATGCGTCGCATCCAGAGCCTGGATGAATTCGAACTGCATCGGCATGGCATCTATATCCGTAAGGGCCGTCGGAGTGGTACGTTCCTGCCTCAAGTGGCCGATGAGGTGAACTGGACCAAAGAGGAGTTCGTTGGGCATTGTTCGCAGGACAAAGCCGGACTGGGCTGGGACGGATGGCGGGATGCGGAACTTTACGTGTATGAAGCCATCGTATTTTAAGACCCTCGACGACGGGCGATTGGAATGTCTGGTCTGTCCCCACCATTGCCATATCGCCAATGGTAAGACGGGCCTCTGTCGCAGTCGCAGAAACGGGGACGGGGTGCTGGTTAGCGAGGTTTATGGCAAACCCTGTTCATTGGCAATCGATCCCATCGAGAAAAAGCCGTTGTATCATTTCCATCCAGGCACGAAATGTTTGTCCATTGCCTGTACAGGGTGCAATTTCCGTTGCCTGAACTGTCAGAATCATGAGATTTCGCAGGTTGCTCCTTCAGATGTCGGCCATTACGACCTCTCGCCAGAGGCTGTTGTCGGTCTCTGCTTGGAGCACCATTGCCCAGGCATCGCCTACACCTATACCGAACCGCTTACCTATATAGAATATGTGACGGATACGGCCCGTCTGGCGCATGAAAACGGTCTGTGGAACATCCTTGTGACGGCTGGCTATGTCTGTCAGGAGCCGCTTGCCGACCTGCTGCCTTATCTCGATGCTGCCAACATCGACCTGAAGTCGTTCAGCGACGAGATCTACCAGAGAGTCAGTGGCGGCCACTTGTCTGTGGTGCTCGACACCATCCTCGCCATGAGGGATGCTGGTGTGTGGATTGAATTGACCAACCTCATTATCCCTTCTGTGAATGACGATCTGGAAATGATTCGAAAGATGTGTCAATGGCTGGTCGCCAACGGACTCGCCTCCGCACCCCTTCACTTCAGCCGTTTCTTCCCCCGCTACAAAATGTCCGACCTCCCGCCAACACCCCTTTCCACCTTAAAATCCGCCCAGCGCATCGCGCTCAACGAGGGCATCCGACATGTGTATCTTGGTAATGTGTAAGGCTATTCGTCATTAAAGTTCTTGTCCTTTTCGTAGGTGATGCCGTCGTAGAGGGCTTGGGTGCCTTCGTAGCTTTCAGGGATGAAGTGGAGGCGGACACCACGGATGTGCTTCTTGGCACGGAAGGTCTTGGGATCGTCGACCTTGTCGCTCTCGATTTCCAGTTTCAGCAGGCCGAATTCCTTCAGCCGCACCTTGTCGCCTTCTCGCAGGTGACGCCAGACGGCCTCTGCCACACTCATCATTAACCCTTCGAGCACGCCTCCGCTGAGACTCGTTCCCCTTGCAGCCTCTTCAAACAGTTTGCGACTCTCGATGGTCTGATTATGTACGGCTACAGCCTTGTATTTGCCATAATTCTTGAGCGTTGGCTTGGTTTCTTTCTTGATTCTGTATCTCATAAGCGATAGTCTTTGATATAATGATGTTGCAAAGATATAACATTTTCTAGAGAATCATTCAAATTCGTTAGAAAAATAGCATTTTTTTAGTTTTTGAGTCTGTTTCTTATCTTATGATCTAATAATAATTTAAACGCAAATTTATAATTGTGCATACATGCATACATAAATGCTATATAAACCTTTGTATTTCAATTATATAGTTATATATTATGCATACATAATACCTACATATTGCCTACATGTTGCCTACATAAGATTTGATGATTTTTCTGATAAAATGCCCGCTTCTTAATGCCTGCATAGGGAGCTAGCAGATTGAAAGATACTGTTTCGCAAGTTTTGAAGTTAAGGATAGTGGAAAAATTCTCTAGAGAATTTATTGCTTAAATACGTACTAAAGATTGTTAGATAGGGAGGTAAGTGTCAAATTCTCTAGAGAATTTTCTTGCTGCATTAATAGTAAAATATGCGAAGTGGCTATCTGAATTTGGTTAGATAGGGAGCTGGATGGTTACTATGTCGATGCTTGAAATGGAAGAAATTGTGCTGAAATGCCCGAAAGTGTGTAGGCATTATGTAGGTATTATGTAGGCTTGATGTATGCTATTTTTATGCAATTTATCAGTGTTTAAAGGCGTTCCCAGACATTTTATGTAGGCATGTAGGCACTTTTTTATATTTTTCTTGATTATCTATTTATTTTTCGCATTTTTTTTCGTATCTTTGCAGTCTGAAATGAATAACTGAACAATGATGAATGTAACATTACTGAAAAAAGACGGCAAACGGGAAGTCATCAACCGTGTGGAGCTCGCTGCTATGGCGAACGCCATCAAAAATGGCATGATAGAGAATACGGTCAGACGTACCCGTGAGGTATATCATCTGATGAATCCGCATCGTTTGGAGGACGGACAGATATCTACCCAATGGGAAGGAGGCATCAAACTGCCAAGGATTTGTTTTGCAGCTGACTACTTGAACCGTAAGGGTCAGTGGCAGATGATGGCGTATAACGGACTTGTGGTGTTGGAGGTCAACAATCTGTCAACTTACGAAAAGGCCGTTGAAATCAGGGACTTTGCTAAGAAACTGCCTGAGACGATGCTATGTTTCTTAGGCGGATCGGGTAGGAGTGTGAAGATTGTGTGTCGAGGTGAATTGTATGAAGGCGGGTTGCCTAAAGACGAAGCAAATATTCGCCAGTTTCATCTTAATCTTTATAATACGGCGAGGGCGGCCTATCAGAACCAGTTTGGCTTCGACGTCCAGTTTCTGGAGCCCCGACTCGATAGGACCGTGTATATGAGTGCCGACCCTGAGACAGGGTTTAATGCTGAGGCCCGTCCGTTCTATGCTGATACGGAAAGTTACGAACTGCCTCAGCCTGTGGTGATTAGCCGCGAAGAGGATCACCTGATGCCTGGGCGAACCGTTACAAGGACTTATCACCTGAACTGGACCTTCATTGTCGAGACGGTGATGGGCCATTATTTCGAACTGCCTGACGAGGACAAGGAGGCTAAGCTGCTGATGCAGATTGCCTCGATGTGTCTGGATCAGGGCATTCCCAAGGCCCATGCGCAGGGACTGACGATGCTGCATCCTGTGTTGAATCACGACAAATTGCTGGTGGAGAAGATTTTCCAGACGGTTTATAGCGTGGCAGAGCAGGAGGACTATCGCAAGAAGCACAAGATCAAACCGTTGAAGAGTGTGCCTGAGGATACCATCCAGGCGATGAAGACAGAGATTTTCCTCAATTCGAACTACGAATTGCGCAAGAACCTGCTGACGGGTGTGGCTGAGTATCGTGAGAAGTTCAGCGACGACCAGCGCTTCAAGCCCTTGACAGAGGAAGTTCGCAACGATATGACGCTGAGAGCCACCGAGTTAGGGCTGAAATCGTGGGATCGGGACGTGAACCGTTTCATCGACTCGACGCGCATCGAGCAATACGACCCAGTGAACACTTGGCTCGACAAACTGCCCAAGTGGAATGGCCATGATTACATCGCTGATCTCGCAGCCCGTGTGCCAACGAATCAGCCCCATTGGGAGAAGTATCTGAAGTTCTGGCTTATAGGTATGGTGGCGCAATGGCGTGAGAGTGATAAGCAGTTGACTGGCAATGCGTTAACGCCGCTGCTGATTGGTCGTCAGGGTTGCGGAAAGACGCGCTTCTGCAAAATCTTGTTACCTCCAGAACTGCGCGACTATTACAACGACAAGATTAACTTCAAGAACGAGTTCGACCTGAATATCGCGCTGACCTCGTTCGCCCTCATCAACATCGACGAGTTCGACAAGACTACCTCGTCGCAGCAGATCGTGCTGAAATACCTGCTTTCGTCGAGCGATGTCAAGTTCCGTCCGCCTTACGGAAAGACCATCAAGCAGTATCGCCGATATACCTCGTTTATTGGTACCACGAACCAGTTGAAGCCCCTTGTCGATCCTACGGGAAGCCGTCGTTTCGTCTGTGTGGGTGTGACTGGGAATATCAATTTTGAGGACAATCTCGAGCATGAGCAACTTTTTGCCCAGGCCCTCTACCTATTTAATAAAAAAGAGCGTCATTGGCTGAAGGACGATGAGATTCAGACGCTGATTGAGGAAAACGAGCCCTTCCAGAAGCTGAACGACCTGGTGGAGATGATTGGTGAGACCTTCCGTCGGCCTCGAGAGACGGAACTGGCCAAGTGGTGGAGTTTGGGTGACATCAGCGCCCTGCTTACCTCGCGTTATCCCAACTTTGACCCTGAAACGCCGTTCCATAAGATTGGGGCTGCCCTTAACGATGTTCAGTTCAACTTTAAGAGCAAACGCACCACGAAACACATGGAGTATTGGCTGATAGAGAAATGAGTTTAAAATCGACAAGCATATGAAACATCGTGAGATCTATAATAGCGCCCAACTGATGGAGGCGATTCAGGAGATGGGGTTCCTGCCGTTGTTGGACAGTGGTATCCGAGGCTATTCGGCTGAGGAGATGGTGGCTGACGACTGCCGTTATGTGATGCTGCCCGATGGTGGATGGGACTGGCCGTTGTGGAAGTGGAAGGGGCCGATTATCACAGAGGGCAACTGCGTCTATGGCAAGTTCTTCGCTGGGAAGGCGGGCTTCATCAGTCGCGAGTGGTGGCCGGACTTCTGCAACTACCGTCGCCATCTGCATCCTGTGCCAGCGGAGGGTTCCATCGAGGATACCATCCTGTTTACTTTGCAGGAGCAGGGGCCGTTGATCACACGCGAGCTGCGTGCTGCCTGTGGCTTCAACGGGCCTAAGATGCGCAGTCGATTCGATGGTTATGTCACGCGACTGCAAATTGCTTGTCGCGTCATAACGGAGGATTTCGTCTATCCCACAGACAAACATGGCCGAGAATATGGTTGGGGCTGGGCTTTGCTCACCACGCCAGAACAACTGCATGGTCGCGAGTCCTGTCAATGTCCTCGAACTCCCGAAGAATCCTTCGAACGCCTCTTCGCCCATTTCAAGGCCCTTCTCCCCAACGCCTCTGACAAGCA